>Ga0209543_1000009_pt1 | contig 353484 bp, 299 predicted proteins | sample MesohylFT_FD_187296 | JGI IMG/M metagenome (GOLD analysis project Ga0209543, IMG submission 187296) | Host-associated microbial community of the marine sponge Aplysina aerophoba from Gulf of Piran - sponge mesohyl, lysed by freeze-thaw... | ecosystem: Host-associated > Porifera > Sponge >... | reverse complement strand
GAGGGTGGCAAGGATGCTTATATCGAGGGGGTCGACTCGGTTGCGGAAACGCTGCAAGCCCCCGAAGAACTTGTTCGGATCAGGGCTTACGATAATCAAGACTCTGAAATGCGTCCACATCGGCTTGTTGAGTTCGATTTTAAGAGTTTTCTCGATGCCGCGACGTATCTGAACCGTCCAGAGATCGCCGCGATTTTCGCAGACTTTCCGAATCACGCGGACAAAGTCGTCACATACACATTTATCCGGGATTCCTACGCAAAAGAGGAGGGAAGCGATTGGCAGATTAAACACGTTTACCTGATTGACTACGTCCTCGGTGGAAAACAAGCCTATCTGGAGTGGGTCAAGGACGTTTCTACAGAGGTCGTTTCCCCACCGCAACTCAAGGCGGTCGCCGCTTACGACAACTATTACGGTGGATCTCCACACCGACTCGTTGCATTTGAGTTTGCCACTCCGGAAGATGCCGATGCTTACTACGCGTTAGAAGAAGTGATACAGACGGACGAGGCTGGACTTGAGAACCGAGCAGGTAACTGGAGCCAGGTCCTGCATAGATTTCAGTTGCGTTCGGATTACATTCATGAATGATCATAGAAAGTTAGAATTCTACTTTTGCGAATTCGCAACCTCACGCAAAAAGGAAAAAAATAGTTATGAAAGTTGTGATGGCTCTAATGTTACTTGTTGTTTTTATTGCGGGTTGCGATCAGGGACGACGTATGATGGATAAGGCAATAACCCAACTCCCTACTGTAGATACGACAGAACCAAGGGTAGAGACAGACACGATGCCTGCCCAGACGATGTATTCCGAAATCACATTTGAGAATGTCTTGGATTTAGCACCCGGACGCTATCGACTGATACCGAATCAAGGGTATGCGGAAGGCAGTGAGGGTGTGGATGTTATCATCTATGATTTGTCCCATGGGAATGTAGATGCATGGGGGAGTCCTTTTCCTTTTGGAGCAGACATCGCGGTGGATGCTCCAAAGATTCATGCCTTCTTTGAACTAACGAAACGCCCCTATGCACTCACGCCTGATGGCGATCGTGTCATAGCGTTTGAACCCGAAATCGACGAGATCGTTATTGAAATCGTCTCCCAGATGTGGGTACGCAAAGAAACAGGTGGAAGCAGAGGCAACAGGTTTGAATACGATGTTGTTGCATATAATGCGATTTTGATAGAAAACCTGACCCACCCTGAGCGGACATTTGAATACGAATAGGGTTGTCAATTCGCATAGTAAAACCTAAAAATATGTAGATAGTCTTTCAATAAACAAGCACCCACCACCGCTGGCAAGGATTGTATCCTCGCCTCTTTGAAGTGTCTAATTAATTCTAAGCTTTACTATAAATCAAGGAGTTTTGCATGAGACGATTAAACATTCGCCGTTGGTCAACACCGCTGATCATCGGCACAGGCATCTTCGTTGCAACGACGGGTGTGTTGATGTTTTTGACGACAACAGACCTTGTGAGGTTCGCCCATGAGATCATTGGTGTAGGGTTTGCGATAGCGATTGTGCTGCATATCCTGAGCAATTGGGTGCCTTTCAAGCGATATTTCGCCCAGCGCGCCGTTATCATCATCGTTCTGGCATGGGGGATTGGCATCGGCTTAGTCACGGCAACCGTGCTTCAACCGACAGAGGACGCTGAGGAAGTCGTTGTCGAGAGAATTGAACAGACACCGATCCGGCTGCTTGCGCCGGTTGTTGGCAAGGGTGTCAGAGAGCTGGTGCTTCACCTCCGGGTGGCGGGGTTCCCTGTTGAAACCCCGGAGATGACAGTTGAGCATCTTGCTGAGAAACATAATACCGACACCGAGGCGATCCTGCTCTTGGTGTTTCACTAAGCGTGCCATTTTCGCAAAGGAGCAGACACATGTCAACGAACATTCGCCGTCAAGATAACGGCGTTATCATCGTCGAACCTCACGGTAGGATCGTCGGGAAGAACGTCGTAATGTTGCAGGAATCTATCTTCCCAGAAGTCAAGGCGTTCGATATCCCCCGCATCCTCATCAACTTAGAGCATACCACTGCGATAAGTTCTTCAGGACTCGGTGTCCTGATACAAGCCTATAAGAGCGTCAAGCAGAAGAAGGGGCGTATGGGGGTCATCCATGTCGCTCAACACATCAAGAACCTGCTGATTGTCAGCCGATTAACGTCGCTCTTTGAGCATTTCGATACAGAGACCGAGGCGGTCGCGGCACTCAATGATGGACAGCCGAAGAAGACTTAATAACGGCTGAAACTCTTTTAAGGCAACCCCACGTTCCACCTCACCAAGCGTGTTGGTGCGCACAACAATCTGCTGAAAAGACACTCAAGAGGGAGAGCGTCCCTATGTCAACCGACTTCAGACCCTTGAAATCTCCCGATGCGACCCGGTCTGGGTCGGCGATATCACTGATGTGCGCCTGAAAGGACACTTCATCTCTATCGCTCTGCTCTTTGCTAAATTTTGGTCTAAATAAACGTTGGCACTTCACCGAAATACGATAATAAAGCAGAACATGTTAACGGTGAAGGGACTCGGTTAAGAATCCCAATGCTTTAGCTGTCGGAGTGCTTCACGTTAGCATTCATTGAGGAGATATACCTAACATGAAAGGATTCATACCATTTGGCCTCATACTTGCCCTTGGACTCGTGATCTCGACCTACCTTGTTACAGATGTGCTGCGGGATATACGAATGTCTCATCAGATTATTAAGGTGAGGGGATATGCCGAGACCCCAGTCGAGTCAGATATGGCGATATGGCACATTACAGTCAAAGCAAGAGATAGAAATATGGCAGAAGCGTACACTGTTCTCGCTGAACACCGGGAGAAAGTATTAAATTTTCTACAGAAGAACCAGGTGGCAGCTGAGGAGATAAGAATTCGCGCCGTCTCTGTAAATGAGCGCAGGAAACGGGCAGAAAATGGACATGACACAAATGAGATAGAATTCTTTGAACTTTCGCAGGGAATTGGCGTAAAATCGAGGGACGTGCATAACATAGCAAAGCTATCTACATCTATTGCTTCGCTGCTCGGAGAAGGTATAGCCCTACGTTCAGGAATGCCGAGTTACTATTACACACAAGTGAATGAGCTAAAGAGCCAGTTGCTGATAGAAGCGACCAAGGATGCGCGAGAACGGGCGAAAACGTTGGCTGAAGGGAGCGGCGTGAACCTCGGTCCGCTCCGTGCTGCGCGTCAGGGCGTGTTCAGCGTGCGCGCTGCAGATTCGAGCGGTATTTCCGAAAGGAGTACGGATGATGTCTCGTCTATATCTAAGAAGGTTACTGCTTTGGTAACAGTCGATTACGCCATGAAATAGAAGTGACGCATCCGACATGAATCTGACGAAGTTTTCAACATTTTTCATGCCCTCGAAGCGTGCCGGATATACACGCACATTTATGCCTCAGCCAAAGGTGTCGAAAGCACAACGCATCGTACGCGAAAACGATATACGACATCCAAGGTCGCGTCGGGCGTATGTCAAAACGTAATTAAGTTGAAAAGAAAAGAATCTCGATTGCGAGATTGAAACTATTCCAAGCCACGCGCCCGGATCGCTGAAAGGATTGACTTCTAATCGAACCAGTTTGGAATTGAAACTAAACACCAAGCAGGATACCACCTTGACCAGCAACCTTCTAATCGAACCAGTTTGGAATTGAAACTAAACACCAAGCAGGATACCACCTTGACCAGCAACCTTCTAATCGAACCAGTTTGGAATTGAAACTTGGCTGCGGCGCGTCTGGAACGACGACGGTGACACGCTTCTAATCGAACCAGTTTGGAATTGAAACAACTTCTGATAAACTGCTGGCTGATCGTCGTTTTCACTTCTAATCGCACCAGTTTGGGATTGAAACCTATAGTTTCCCTCTTTCTTGACTAAATATAGCATTTATTGGAGAATGCACCCAAAAGGAGCCTCCCCAATGCTTAGATTTTTGTGCATTTTACTCGTTGTTGCTTGCGTCTGTGGCTGCACAATTGACCCACAGCGCAACACTTTCAAAGAAAAGTATGATGTTTATGCGAAAATTGAAATTGACGCAGCGTCTATCACACTCCCTCTCTATCACGATTCTCCTGAAACCGAATTTTATCACTCGCAACTCCTGCTGGATCAGTACATTCCGATCAAGGAATTAGAGGCTTTTGCGGATGCGATTATCCGCCGTATGGATGCCAAAAACCTCTCTGAATATCACAAAATCCAAGATGAAATTGACAGGCTTCATTCTCTCCTTCGTGGTGTCATCCACCCACCAAGACCAGAAGTCGGTTGGGCAGAGATCTGGCGTGAAAAAAAGTCACCGATCTCCTCTTGCAGTACTATTCCATCCGTAATGAGACCGATATACCAGGCATGCTAAAGACCGTCCAATTCACAAGATACTTGTCGGATAAAGACTCTCAGTAAACTCAGACAACTCGTCTGAATCCGAGCCTGAGTTTGCCCGAAAATGTGCAGCGTCGTGATATTTTTGCACAAAACCGTCCATCAATTGAACACCGAAAACGAGACATCCGACAATAGCGGCGAAAAATCCGTGTATAGAGGTCTTTTGGGCTTGAATTGCTTTTGGCACGAAAATTGCACTAAAAATTGCACGCTGTCACACAGGACCGGCAGAACCGGCGATTGATTCTGACGTTGCGAACTGTTGAACTATGGGAGGTTTGCCATGAAAGTGCGCATCACTCTTTTCAGAGGAAGTCTGCGATTCTCTATTGTCCTGATGAGCTTCATTTATTTTCCGTGCCTTGCGTTTTCGCTTGAACCTATCGGCGCGATCGGACAACCCCTGCCAGAACAACACGCCTTCCTTTCCAATGAAATCCTCTTGCGTGTCGTGCCAACACACATTCAGGTTGTCAATCGACATACAAACGAGATTATTGATGAATTCGGTGAACGCCTACTCTACCCAACACATGTCAGCGATGTGTTCATCAGCCCAACTGCGGAACATCTGGCAATCCTAAACTATTCCATCAATTCAAGGATAACAACGATAAATATCTGGGATGTCAATGCCCGTGAGCAGGTATCCCAATGGGAGATTCCTGCCCGGATAGAGGTTGCGACATTCAGTCGAATAGACGCACTGTTTGCCATCTCTTTTAACGACGAGATCCATCTATGGAACTGGCAGATAGGTGCTTTTAGAGGAAAGATGCTCGGTGAGCGCCGTCCATCGGAACCATGCCAGTCCATCAACGGTGGTGGCATAACCTGTTCTTCGACTCCGCGAGATCACGCTTCGGTTTTCAGTCGAGATGGATGCTATCTCATCGTCGCCTCAGCACGTCCAGATATCGAGTTGTGGAATGTTAAGACACGCCAATTAGAAGGACATTTTCAAGGACACACCGGTAACTGGGTTGAAGACGTGGTTATCAGTCCCGACGGAACACGTCTGGCATCATATGAGAGAGGTTGGAATGAGATTTATGTTTGGGATATAGAAACACAACAACTCTTATGGGAAGAAGAAAGTGGTATTGGACGGATTGCTGATACGGTCTTCAGCCCAGACAGTCAACACCTCTATGTCGCTTCACGGACAGGGACACTACGCTGGAGGGGTCAGGATCATTGGGAAGGTTGGGATGATCATATCCGTGTCTGGGATGTCGAATCCGGAAAACAGATGGATACCTTCGGCGACGATCTTTATAACTTGAAAGCCATATCATTCTCGCCAAACGGGAAAACGATGCTCCTACACTATGAGGATGCCGTCGTTTTCTGGGATATTCAAAACAAGCAGTCCTTGAACGTTTGGGCGGATTTCGTCTACGGTTGGGACGAGAAGTTGAGTCGGGACGGTCAAACCTTTGTCTCTGTATCTCGCTACTTTATTAAGACTTGGGATGTGGCTTCACAGAAAATGCGCACACTCACTTCTGCGGAGAGCAGCTTCTTTCGGGAGTTCGACATCTCTGCAGATGGAGAAAAACTCGCTATCGGTCGAGATCCTTGGATTGAGGTCCGCAACCTCCGCACGGGAGCAGTTGAACACCGATTCGAGTATCATTCTGGGTATTCCGACATCACCTTCAGTAAAACCAGCAGATGGGTCGCAGCGCGTGGATACAAATCCATTTTCCTTTTCGATCTCGAAGATCCAGAGAAACTTCAGAGACCGACGACAGAAGACGGACCCGAGATAGACATCAGTTCACTCTTCACGTTCAGTGAAAACGACGCATATCTCGCAGCCACCACCCGCACGGATACCAACAACGTCTGGCAATATTGGGTTATGCTGTGGAAACGCGATGGAGATACTTTCATCTTTCAATACGCATGGAAGGTGCCAGAACTCTCCAACAATTCAAGACTCGCTTTCACCTCCGATGCCGACGGTTCGCCCGTGCTAGCGGTTCCGAGAGCTCGTGATACCCAAATTTGGAAACTTCTACCAGAGCACCCCGAACTTTTGAAAACACTTGATGCTGGTTTCCCCCTACACTTTAGCCCAGAGGGTCGTTATCTTTTCGCGGGTCGAGAGAGAACCCTGCAAATTTGGGATTGGCAGGCAGAAACACAACTCGATCACCCCTCTATTGGAGAGTATTTTCATGTGAGCCGAGATGCAACAATTCTGCTTTCATACGCACAAACAGGACAAATCCATATCTGGGACGCAAAGGCACTCTTACCATCAAAACCTGTCATTGTTGAACCCAACGGTAAGCAGCTTGTAACATTAGGAGCAGTAAAACGGAACCAACTCTTACAAAACTTTCCCAACCCCTCCAACCCGGAAACGTGGATCCCATTCCGACTCGCTAACGAAAGCAATGTCACGATACACATCTATGCCACGACAGGACAGCTCGTCAGATACTTATCGCTCGGGAGCATCCCCGCAGGCGACTATTCCTCACAAGCAGAAGCCGTCTACTGGGATGGACGTAGCCAGACAGGAGAACCCGTCAGCAGTGGTATCTATCTCTACACCATCAATGCAGGCAACTTCTCCGCAACTCGCAAAATGTTGATTAAAAAATGAAATCCTTATTTATCACAAATACTTTCCTCTCGCACCTACTGATTCCACTGTACCGAGCGAAGGTCGGGTTTCTGCTTGATTCAATTACCAGAGTCAGCAAAACTGCTAATCTTGACTACTTGGAACTTCGACATGCGCTGTCCAGCCTGTAAAGTTTTTGCTTATCGGTATCAGCTCAACTTGCTTTTTCTCACCCGGTGCAAGATCCACCGCAGGCGTTGGACCGAGTTTTTCTCGATTCGATAAGCGGGCTTCAACGCGGACGTCCCTCAAGGTTTTCTCGGTCATGTTTTCCACATGTCCTTTGAAGGCATTGCTCTGAGCATCGTACGCCAAGATCAGGCGCGCACCGCCTTGGAGGTGTTGGACGGGATCACAACGCTCATTCAGTCCCATTTGGATGCTGAACCCTTGTCTGTTGAATTCGATGTACGGGGCATTCATACTTGAGCAACTACTCATCAGAGAAATCAATAACACGATAAGAATCCCGGCGAGTCTGCTACATATACGACGCATCGAAAACTCCTTTCTAAAACTGATTTTCATGGATACTTTCTCTGTCGGGACCGGCGGGAAAATCCGCTGATCTCAGGTTTAATTAAGTTTAATCTGAGTCATCCCCCAGCTCCCTAAAGGATACCGCAGTGCTGCTTTTTTATCAACCTTTCTGCGAAAACGCCACCCCCGGTAAACCTGTCCAGTTATTGAACACCCGTCCGCAGATATTGTCCGATCTTCGCGAAGAAACCTCCTTTTTAGAGCAGATCCGTTCGCATTGGCTTTGGCATAAAACTTGCTATTCTATTGATTATGAGGAAAAGAAACTAACGATCTGCTGGAGTGAAATCAAGCGGTAGGCGCGAGACATTGAAGATGTCAAAGGAGTCAAACAATGTTATACCGATTTTCTATATCAATCCTTGTCTTTGGTATGCTCATAGGCGTCGCACCGACAGACGCATTAGCTTTAGAAGCCGAGTGGCAACAACTCATCAATGGCATATCTATCGGGCAGGTCTGGGCACTTGATGGCTCAGCACACCGTCTCTATGCGGGTTCATCCGAAGGTGTCTTTCGCTCCGAAAACAATGGACAAACGTGGGGGCGTATCGGCTTTGATACCCAGGATCCATTTGATATCTCTGTTGCTGCCCTCACCGTCGATAGAAATAGCGTTTATGTCGGAACGTGGAGCAGCGGTCTCTTCCGATCCGATGATGCTGGGGAAACCTGGAAACGGATAAACGACGGATTGTGGCGTCAACATTCCGATGAAACGGTCATTTATGGGACAGCTCGTGGCTTTCTGATCATCGATGACACCCTTATCAATGTCATGTATCACGCGGGTACCTATACATCAACCAACCGCGGTGAAACATGGATTAACGTTTCGGAGAAGTGGGAACAAGGCAATAGCATTTACAACATGACATTTTTTGACGGCTATCTCTGGAGTGCGATTTCACATGTCTGGATGGCGCGTTCAGCGGATAAAGGAGAAACCTGGCAACGCCTGCCGCTCTTTGAAGGCGGTTTCACGTGTGACTGGGCGGTTTTCGAGGGTCAGCTCTACGCTGCTGCTGACGAAGGCGTTGGACGTTGGAATGAAACAACACAGATGTGGGAATATCCCATGGATGGACTTCCTATAGGTTCAGCTTGGGATCCAAATGACCCGTCATGGGTCTGGAGTTTCGCAGTTCGGGGTGGACGTCTGTTCGCGGGATTGGAGACCCACGGGGTTTATATCTTTGATGCTGACGCAGAACGTTGGTCTCCTGCGGGACTTGAGGGCTTCTCGGTGCATGCGCTCTTATCCCACACAGATGCCCTCTATGCGGGGACGGATGAAAACGGTATCTATCGTCTTGAGATCCCCGATGTTCTGACGACGACGGCGATCCAACCACAAGGCAAAGCACTCACAACTTGGGCGGGTATGAAACAGTCCCTTGATTAAGGCTTTGATTTCGTCAGAGTCCCAGACGCGAAAGTGTATATTTTCTGCTATGGATAGGATTAATCCGACTTTCGATTTGATGCTTCGCAAATTTACGAAAGGTCAGGATGATTCTGTTGCCTCAATTCCCTGAATGAGCTTACAACTTATCGATGAAGGCAGCGAGTGTTGGCGTCTCTACGGCTTCACGGAGTAGTGCTTTAAGACGTTGTGTGTCATCAATGGCTTCGAGTGCGGACTGTATAGAACTCTCTGTCGCTTGAAAACGAATCTCAAGGATATGGAGAATGTTCTCGATCGCGTTTGCTTTAGTTCCTAACTGAACGCCTTTGGCAATAATGTCTTGATAAACCGATGATTCTTGCATAATGTCCTCCGGGAAAAGATGCGCAATGGCATCTGAGTCATGAACCAACCCACCCATCACCCATAAGTCTAAGAGTAATTCGCTAAGAAGGCATCGGATTGGGTTCGACCGGATAACCACATTGTTAGGTTCTGGAGTGCGCGTTGGTATGTCTTGAGCGTGTTCTCAGCGATCGATGCTTTGATGAGGGACTCGGTTTCTTCGGGGAGTTGTAAGATGGCTGTGTTGGATTCTGGTGTATTGACGATCGCGTTCATGAGGGCACCTCTGAAAATGGATAATGTTATTGAACTTATGGTATCAGCGTTCCGTAGTATTCCACATCTCGGCGCGCGTCATAAACACCCTCCGATCCTCTAACCATTCTGCATAACCAATGTTGCTGTTATCGGTCAGGTAGTTGAGTCTCTCATCAAGCCACGCAACAAGTTCAGCATCTTCTATGGCGAGAGCAAAACCACCGTACTCAACCTGATTATCAAGGGCGGTAACAACAAACGTACCACTGGTCGTATAAGCAGCATCGCGATTGCCTATCTCGCCTCTGGCGATCGCATCAATACTGCCTTTTGCGAGTGCCTGAAGCAATTCTGATTCACCAAGCGTATCTCCGAGATAGATAACCTCTGGCATCTGCTCCGAAGGCGGATAGAGATAACGCCTATCAGCTAAGTTCGCAGATGCACCTGCCGCAGTAATCCTATAAGCGGATGTGCCATCGGTGATAATCGTGTCATGTCGTGTTTCAATGCGCGTTCCTTTCAACAGCACGCCATCGGCATCAACAATGCCTGTGAGTTCAAGCAAACGCGCTTCCCCTGTTGTGCCAGAAAGCACACCGACTCGGACACTACGCGTCAGGGAAGTGTAGTCAGAGAGTTCTTCAGTATCTTCGGAACGCACCAGAAGCGATTGCCGGAATTTGATATGTCCCGATGTAAAGGTAACTCGCGGGGTGCCTGATGCGTCCTTAGTCCGAGAATCTAAAATCGTGATACCACCGCCGATAATATCGTATTCAGGTTCAGCAGCCTTCAACCAGATTCCATGCCATTCACTGATGGCACTTCGAGCAAAAGACAAACCTGGGGCATCCATGATTTCAAGTGCCGTCAGTAAGTCTGCTTCATAGCCTTGATGGGTGTTAAATTTATCGGAAGTCGGGTTTGGATCCGCACTGGAACTCACAGGTTCGAAATAGGCATAAAAACCGAGATTCAGAACACGCTGAGTAGGTGTAGAGGTTTGATACGTCGTTATTTTCTCAGGGACGATAACCTGCTGAATCCGCTGGCACCCTGAAAATATAAGGCTTATCAGTGGGAATAAGATTAGAAACGCATAAAGTGCGGTGTATTTCATTGGCATACCCATCAGTTGCTGGATGTCCTCGCCAAACATGATGTCAAAGCCACGTTCTTTATGATTGGGAATCGGGTTGAACAGCATCCTGAAACGGTACGCCGCGTCATCGCTGAAGGACACCAGGTGGGTAATCATTCCTATAGCCATCCTGTACTGGGTTTGCTGCCGCCATCCTCTGTCCGGCGGGAAATTGAGCGGACGGATGCACTGCTTCGCCACATGGGTGTAAAGGGTGAGATTGTGTTTCGGGCACCTATCTTAACAAGATTTCTGTCGGTGGCGTGGGTGCTCGCGAAACGGGACCGCGCACACATCAGCAGTAATGTATGGAGTTGGGATTGGACAACACAGAACCCGGACAAAATTACCAAAACGGTGTTGCGGAAGGTAAAGCCGGGTTCTATTATCATCTTCCACGATGGAAAAGGCGTCTATGGGGAACGCTACCCGTCTGGGAACCATAGAGGCAACAGATAGGATCATTACTGCGCTTAAACGAGACGGATACACGTTTGTGCGGGTATCGGACGAGCGCCATTAAAAGGGGGTCTGTAGCTACCCGACAGGTAACTACAGACATTCACTGCCTTAGATCGAGAAGTTGCCGACAAAGACGTTGTTCTCTGTGCCACTTTGCTGCCATGTCACCGGGAGGTGAGCATCCTTATAGCGATAGACGTCGGATTTACCGACAATGGCGTTCTGGATCGTTGTCAGCGGTTTGTACCAGATCTGATGCGGTTGTGTGCATCCGGCACACGGATAGCGGTTGGCAGAAAGTTTAAGGACTTCGCCAACGGTTACATCATATTTGGTGCCTTCTTTAGTGAATTCAATGGAAGCGGTTTGGGTCGCGACGACTTCACCCAGAACATCAGCGTATTTCGTCGTAAGCAGGTCGCTGAGTGCGGCGCGTTGTTCTGTCGTAGTACTCGGGTCCATATACAAAACGCTCTTACGGGTCTTGGTCTCGATTGCCAAATTGTTTTTCGCACTAATGACAGCAACGACGGTTAGATTTTCCAGCGAAACATCGTTCCAAGTTCCAGTCTGAATGTTCCAAACGGCGGTTGCCTCTCTGCCACCTTCCACGAATTCGGAACCATAATGGCATGCCCCAACATAAACACTCGCGGAGCGGGCTTCGATGTATTCGCCTTGCACGGTCGGTAATTCAGTGGCAAGAGCGAACCCCGCTACGAAGGTCAGTGCGAGTGTTGTCAAAACAAAGACGCTTTTCATATTGCTTCTCCCTTTTATTTTCAGATTCACCTTACTGGAACGCAATGTTAACACTACGTCCATTTGACTTTAACTCTTATTATACCTTAAATAAATTTAAAAAGCAACCTTTTTGTCAAATTTATTGAATTGGCTTTTTGATGAGTTCTACTTCCCGGCATCCGCTAACAGACGATGGAGCGTTCCACCTAAAATTTCCGATTTATCTGGCTCTGGGATAAATGTACAGTGCGTTCGGAACGCTTCAAGTGCGTGTTGATAGGTCATAAAATTACGGACAACCGGATAATCGGAGCCCCAGCAGAGACGACTGGGACCGAAGTGTTCATAGAGGGCACGCACGATCCAGTGTGTGTCCGATTGCGGATAATCCCATGGGACCTGTGAGACGTAAGCGAACCCCGACATCTTGATATGAATGTTCGGCACATCCCCCGAGGCGAGGACCTGCTTGAGTTGTGGATACGGATGCTCTTCACCGGCTCGCGCACCCCCCATGTGATGGCAGAGAAATGGCACAGTTGGGAATTGGGCGGCGAGTTTTCGGAGTGCCTCGTGCTGATGGCTTCCCATGGCGATGCTGGCGATTAGCCCTAATTCGGCTGTTGTTTGAAAGAAACGTTGCCCCTCCGCTGAGAAGAACCAACTCCCGTCGTCATCACCTCTGAGGTAGTGGGTATAACCCTTGAGGGCGTACACTTCCGCCGCAGTTTTCAACCGATCGGCGGCACCATCCGTGTGATACGTCTCTGTCCATGAGCAGTCTACATCGGCAAATTGGATGAGCCGTTCAGGATAACGTTCGACGCACGCCGCGACGTAATCGTTGTTTTCGGGGTTCCGATCGATGCGTGCACAGATAAGTATAGCCTTGTCGACATCGTGCAGATCCATTTCGTGGAGCAGTTGTTCAACTTTGCCGCGACTTTCGTCATCAGGAACGGGCGGTTGATAGGGCCACCGGGGCCATGCGTGGGTATGTGAATCAATGATCATTTTTTCTCCTAAGCGGAAGAACATTGGTTTATTGTGCCTACTTACTCGAATTTAAACCGAGCATCAGGGCACCCAACTCTTGTTTTGTTGTTTCTGCAGGCTTCACAATACCGACGATTTTGCCATCGTACATCACTGCGATTCTGTCGCTAAGGTGAAGGAGTTCGTCTAATTCAGAGGAGACGAGTAAAACGGCTCTTGCACGGTTACGGGCATGAATAAGCCGTGTGTGGACAAATTCCGCGGCATGGATGTCTAAGCCTCGTGTCGGGTGTGCCGCAATGATAACTTCAGGACTCGCCTCTAACTCGCGTGCGACGACGACCTTCTGCTGGTTTCCACCGGAAAGGGTCCGAATTGGATCCGCGATATCCCCAACACGAATCTGGTATTTGTCGAGGGCATTCAGCGCATACCGTTGAATTGATTTGCGCTGAAGCAGTTCGTAGCGGCAGAATCGACTGTGTTTGTGATGACCGATGATGAAGTTATCGTCAATTCGGTCGTTCAGACTAATACCGTGTCGATGTCTGTCGGCAGGCACGTGCGCGATCCGTTCCCCGTTTAGCGTGAGCGTGCCGCTATCAATCTGCCGTAATCCTGTCAGGACCTGAACAAGTTCTGACTGTCCGTTGCCTTCCACACCTGCGATACCGACGATTTCACCGGGGAACACCTCAAGGTTAACTTCGTTGAGATACCGTTTGTTGGACGCTCTATTTGTCAGAACCTTTTTCCATATATGCCTTCTTGTGGTCCCAGAATTTCCTGAAAGCGTGACATTTTCCAAACGGAGCAGAGGTGTTGTACCTGTTGTCTGCTCTCGAGTCACAGAGGCAGGGATAACAGGTTCACCGAGCATCATTTCTGCCAACGTTGTCGGGTCGGTGTCGTCGATAGGACAGGAGGCGACGGATTGCCCGCGTCGCATGACCGTGACAGTATCGGCGATTGCCATCACTTCATCGAGTTTGTGTGTGATGATAATGAGGCTTTTCCCTTCACTTTTGAGGTTACGCATACAATTAAAAAGTCCTTCGACCTCTTGCGGGGCAAGCACGGCTGTCGGCTCATCCATGATGAGGATGTCTGTACCGTGGTAGAGGACTTTCAGGATTTCCGTGTGTTGCTGTGTCCCAATCGGCAGGGATTCGACAGGCGTGTTCAATGGCACATCGAAACCGAGTTGCGCGGCGAGAGCGGCAATTTGCTCACCTGCTTGTTGGTAATCGAGGAGTGCTCCAAATTTGCGAGGTTCTTTGGCAAGGACGATGTTTTGGAGAGCCGTGAAGACCGGAATAAGCGTAAAGTGTTGCTGCACCATTCCGAAACCGAGCTGCATCGCGCGCCGTGGTGAGGAGATAGTCACAGCGCGTCCATCGACGAAAATCTCGCCTGCATCGGGTTGATACAGACCATAAAGGATTTTCATCAACGTAGACTTACCTGCCCCGTTTTCGCCGACAATCGCGTGGATCTCACCTGGATGGAGTGTGAAATCTACAGTGTTGTTTGCCTGCACGTGTCCAAAATGCTTGTTGATACCACGCATTTCGATGATTGGTGAATGTGCCATCTCTATTGCCGTTCATGGGGGACGACGATGTCGCCCGCGATAATTTTCGCCTTGAATGCCTCGACCTGTTTCAGAATCTCGTCCGAGAGAAGGTCGCGGTTGACGTCATCAATGATGTACTTGACACCTCCCTCTTTAAGCCCGTAATCTTTCAAACCCCCAGAAAAATTCCCTTCTTGGACGCTCTTTATCGTTTCATAAACCGATATTTCCACGCCTTTGATGACACTCGTGAGCACTAAGCCCGGAGCGAGGTTGTTACCGTTAGAATCGACCCAGATAATAGATTTTTTTGTCGATTTTGCGGCTTCAAGGACACCCAGACCACTCGCACCTGCAGCCGCAAGGATAATGTCTATCCCACGGTTGTATTGCGAGAGGGCGAGTTCTTTCGCTTTCGCTGGATCGTTGAAGGCTTGCGGTGTAACACCTACATAATCCGCTACCAGTTCAAGATCAGGGTTTGTTGCCTTAATACCGGCGCGATAGCCGATTTCAAAAGCCTCAACGAGTGGGACCTTCATCCCTCCGATGAAACCTATCTGCTTTGTCTCTGTTTTCAACGCTGAGATGACACCCGCGAGGAACGTCCCTTCGTGGGCTCGGTAGGTCAGCGACGCGACGTTGGGTTGTTCTATGACCGCGTCGATAAGCGCGAACTTAACGTCTGGGAAATCGCTTGCGACACGGTTCATCGGTTCTTGAAAAAGAAAACCGACTCCGATGATGAGATCGTATTTTAGTTTCGCGAGCCTGCGGAGCGTCAACTCGGTGTCTGTGCTGAGGCTTGGGGTAACCTCTGTGAGTTTAAATCCCCATTCATCCTCTGCTTTTTTCGCGCCTGCGTAGGCGGCATCGCAGAAGGAAAGGTCGCCGCGCCCGGTGACATCGTAGATGAGACCGACTTTCAGTGCCGCGGTGGTTGTCTCTATCACAGCAAAGCATACGATAAAAAGTGTGATGAAAATCCTTACACGCAAAATGTTTTCCTTTCTGATTCTGTAGTTATTTAATGGATAGAACTGAAATGTATCCGAATACTTTTAGGATACACGATAATAGGGGCGGATGCAAGTGTTATTGTGGTTCTGACATTCTTGAGGTTAATGTTGACTTTTTTGTTTTTTAACGGTATTCTATTTGTAGAATTTCTACTGTCGTCGTGATAGTAGGAAATGCATTGACGCGTTCTAAATTGTATTGAGGGAAACAGGAGGAAAGAATATGAGAGTGGTTATCAGGTCTCTGAAAGGGTTAGCTTTAAGCCTCATCGTCCTATTCGGTGTTGCGCTTGCACCACCAACATTCGCAGGTACCCAATTGTGGGACTTCGAGGAAAAGCACGATGACTGGAAAGTTGCCAATGGGGAATGGGAAATCAAAGGGGGTATCTATCACGTTGACCGAGGTGGACAAGCTGAACACACGCTCGTTGGTGAAGAGGAATGGGATAACTACACCATTGAGGCGAAAGTTCGGTTAGACGCTGGCAATTGGGCAGGTATCGTTTTTCGGGCAGAAAGCGAGATGGAGTACTATGTCTATTATCTCAACGTCCCGAATAACAAGACGGAACTCTGGCGACACAAACAGGGTGGCTGGGCTGCCCGCGACAACGTCGCGCAAATTCCTGCTGTCGAAAAGGTCGAGATAAAGAACGAGGAATGGATTGATATGAAGGTAGTCGTTGAGGGTGGTGACTTTGAGATTCATCTCAATGGTAAACTTCAAGGTGAGCATAAAGACGATGCCTACAAAACCGGTCAAATCGGTGTGTGGGCATGGGAAACCGAGGCGAGTTTTGATGACGTTACGGTTACCGGTGACAATATTGTGGATACCCTTGCCGTTGATGCGAGGCACAAACTGGCTACTACATGGGCCCGCCTTAAACGGGTTTACTAATCTTTTCAGTGGTTCAACCTCAGAAGTTTTAGGACGACAGAATTGTCCACCGTTGCTGGCGGGGTTTCTAACCCCGCCGCTGTATAAGTGATTGTATATTTCGCTACAATAGGAGCAAATTATGAAACATCTATTTTCAATTGTTGTGTGTTGTGCTTTACTCGTAGCCTCCGTCGCTTTTGGAGGCGAACAAACTTGGTCGTTTGAAGGGGATGCGGACGATTGGGCTCCGGCTAACGGTGATTGGAGTGTCGAAGATGGCACTTACAAACTCGTTAAGGGCGGTAGAGCCGAGCACTCTCTCATCGGTGACGTTGGATGGGAAGATTACACTGTTGAGGCGAAAGTTCGGCTCGATGAAGGAAACTGGGCAGGTGTGGTGTTTCGCGCCCAAAGCGAAATGGAATACTATGTTTACTATCTCAATGTTCCGAATAACAAAACCGAGCTTTGGCGACATAAGACAGGGGCATGGGACGCTCGTGACAAGATCGGCGAACTTGCAGGCGTTAACATTACCGTCGCGAACAACGAATGGTTTGACATGCGGGTCGTCGTAGAAGGCGTTTCGATGAAACTCTGGATTAACGGTGAAGACCAGGGTGAGCTCGCCGATGAAACCGGTGCCGGATATGCTGCTGGACAAGCTGGGGTCTGGGCTTGGGAGACTGCCGCAAGTTTTGATGATGTCACGGTATCCGGAGATGCTATTGCCGGTCTTACTCCAGTGGAGCCGCAGGATAAATTGGCTACCACATGGGGCCGCCTCAAACAGCGTTTTTAAATGGTGTTCATTTCACCGCTGGGACGGTAGCATGTGTTACGGAAACTTTCCTATTACACAGTAACGTTAGTAGCATTCGTTGTGTGCCACTTTACCTTTTGGCAGGTTCTGGATGCTTTCTGTCAGGAGACGTTAGAGGCTGTGGACATCACAACGCGAATTCGTGCTTATAAGTCAGAACTCGCTGTTGATGGCACACGAATTGAGACTCGACTGCAACTCGCGAAAGTGTACCTCCAAATTGCGGCTTACACGGAAGCAGTTGACGAGTATCATCGAATTATCGCGTCAATGGAAGCGAATACAGTTCCACGGCGCGCGGATATTGAGCACAACTCAGATGTTTCCGCTGCTTACTACGGTTTAGGGTTGGCTTATGCCGGACTTGAGAAATTTGGAGATGCCGTAGCTGCGTACCAGCGTGCGATTGCGTCTGTTCCCGATTGGGCGTATACCCACGCGGCTTTGGCGAGTGCTTACGCGAACATGCACCGTTACACCGAGGCACTCGACGCTTACAAAGTGGCGGTCGCTTTGGATCCGAACGATGAGATGATTCATCATCAACTCGGAAATGTCTATAGCAAACGTGGTGAACGTTCGGCAGCGATGCAGCATCAGCAACGCGCGATTGCCATTGCCCCAGAATTCGCAGCTGCTCACTATCAGTTAGGGCTACTCCACGCACAAGAAAAACGGTGGCCTGACGCAATCGCGTCGTATCGGACCGCGTACGCTCACGATGAGACATTGGTTGAGGCACTCTATAATCTCGCACAAGCATCCCTTCGCGCAGGGGATCCGTCAGCAGCGCGTGAACAGATGGCATTGTTTGAAAAGCAAAAAGCGGCACTGATGCCGCTCCAGCAATTGCGAGGTGCGTTGCAGCGGGCGCAGCGGACAGCAGAACGTGCCCAGATTCTCACTAACATCGCGAGGCTCTATCTCAAAAACGGGTTTTACGAGAAAGCGGTCTGGGAGTACCAGAAAGCACTTGGCATGGACCCCGAACTTGTGCTTGCTTATAACGGTTTGGGGATCGCTTATACGATGCTTGGGAAACACTCAGAAGCCGTTACTGCACAACGGAAAGCATTAGAGCTCCAACCGAATTTCGCAAAGGCATACGCCGGACTCGGTTTGGCGTATTTCAGTCAGAATGAAGCGGAATCCGCACTGCAACACTACCGCCATGCCGCTGTGCTGGAACCCCAATTTTTAGAGGCACATCTGAAGATTGGAACAATTTTGCTGAAACAGAGGCGTTATGCAGAGGCGATTGATACGTATAAGACGAGCGCGTCATTAGCCCCTGACAATGCAGAGATATACCATAATTTGGGTATGTGTTATGCGCGTCAGGCGAAATCGGATTTAGAAGCAGCGCGACGTTATGCTCAAGAAGCCATCCGCTTGGATCCGAACGTCTCGAGTTATTACAATACACTTGCCCTCATTGATTTTCGGCGTGGCGATTATCCGCAGGCAGAGAAGGCAATCCGAAAAGCGTTGGAACTTGAACCCGAAAATCAGAACTATCAACAAGGACTCAGCCAGATTCTGGAGAGTCGGTAGAGAGCGTTAAACGGTTGTCGCGGCGGTTAATTGATTATCTAATAAACACTAATTAAAGAAAGGAATCGCATGGCATACGACAGTCTCGCAGAGTTCGTCAAAGCTTTGGATCGAGCAGGTGAACTCAAACGGATAAAAATAACTGTATCACCGGACTTGGAAATCGCTGAAATCACTGACCGTGTGAGTAAAGCAGAGGGTCCCGCACTTCTCTTTGAAAAAGTTGAAGGCAGCCGAATGCCGCTTCTCATCAATACCTACGGCTCTTATCAACGGATGGCGATGGCTCTTGGAGTTGACGATCTTGGGGAGATTGCGTCGGAAATTGAGGGGATGATTAAATTGGGACCCCCTGATTCCCTCCTTGATAAGATAAAAATTCTCCGACTGCTGTCGCAATTGACGAACTTCCCACCCAAGACGGTAAAAAAAGGGGTGTGTCAAGAGGTTGTCCTTACGGGTGAGGACGCATCCTTGGATGTGTTGCCGCTCATTAAATGTTGGCCCCTTGATGCCGATAAATACATCACCCTCCCCCAAGTTTTCACGCATAGCCTGAAAACCGGTCAACGTAACGTTGGTACATATCGTTTACAGAAGATAACGCCGTACGCCTTAGCGATGCACTGGCAAATTCACCACGATGGTGCTGCGCATCATCGTGAATATCGGCAAGCGGCGCAACAGATGCCCGTCGCAATCGCACTCGGCGGTGATCCAATAATGTCTTATATCGGTACGGCACCCCTTCCCTCTGGGATTGATGAACTCCTATTCGCGGGGTTTCTCCGGAAATCGAATGTGGAGATGGTGCCTGCTAAGACGATTGATATGCTCGTACCAGCAGAGGCAGACATCGTGATTGAAGGGTACATTGAACCGAATGAAACCTGTATTGAGGGACCCTTCGGCGATCATACTGGGTTCTATTCCTTGGCAGATGAATACCCGCTCCTTCACATCACGGCGATTACGCATCGAAAGAATCCTATCTATCAGACGATCATCGTTGGTAAACCACCGATGGAGGACTGCTACATGGGGAAGGCGACTGAGCGGATCTTCATGCCGTTGATTAAAACGCAGTTGCCAGAACTCGTTGATATGAATCTGCCCCTGTTTGGCGTATTTCACAATTTTGCCCTGATTTCTATTGATAAACGCTACCCGTACCAGGGAAAGAAGATTATGCACAGCTTGTGGGGACTCGGGCAGTTAATGTTCAGCAAAATTATCATCGTTGTTGACAAAGATGTTGACGTTCAGAATGTCGAAGAGGTGCTTTTTTATGTCGGAAGCAATGTCGATCCAAAAAGGGATGTGACGATTGTCGAGGGACCTGTCGATGTGCTGGACCATGCGGCACCTCTTATGGGTGCGGGATCGAAAATGGGCATTGATGCAACAACGAAATGGGCAGAGGAAGGGTATCAACGCGAGTGGCCCGATGAGATCCAAATGTCTGACGAGGTGATTGCGCTGGTCGATGAGAAGTGGAAAAAATACGGTTTTTAATTTTACCTTGCGGAGGAATAGCATAAACTTGACTTTGAACTGCTGTTTAATCGCAAGGAAAATTAGAAAAAGGAAAAAACCATGCAAGAAACGATTTACGATGTTGCGGTAATTGGCGCGGGACCTGCTGGTGCACAAGCGGCGGTTTCAGCGAGCCATCAAATGCGGCATGTTTTGGTGCTGCACTCAGGGAAGGTGAGTTTTAGTCGTGGGCGCGCTTACTGGTCGAAGTCCGTAGAAATTGAAGACGCGCCGGTCTTTCCCGGTATCATCGGACCTCACTTTGCGAAAGAACTCATGAAATGGATGGAAAGCCGACCTGTCGTCGATTTCATGCTGGGTTCGGAGAACCGCAAGACAGGCATTGATATACGCGATGGAATGGTCGCGAAACTCACACGGAACGGGGATCTATTTGAACTCGAAGCCTCTACAAAAACGATTAAACAGAATACACCTCTGGGGATGACATCTTTTAAAGCTCGTACCGTCGTCGTTGCCGCTGGGTTTGATGATAAGTGGCCCGATATTGAATTTGAACCCGATGCTGAGCGTTTATATAAGCAGTATGCGACAGTATTTCGCTATGCAGGCAATCGAAAAGGATGGCACGTCTGTATCCGTTGTGATGGACACTTACATGTCAACGAGCATCTCGCACTCCTCGGCGTTGGTGACTATATCTACGAGGCAGCGATTGGTGCGCAAGATTTTACTGATAAAATTACAATTCTAACAAACGGTAGACCGCACGGTATGTCGCCATCTGTGTTGGAGCAGATTAAGGCACGTAAAATTAATATCATTGAGACAAAAATTAAACGGCATATTGGTGAAAAAACGAATCTCTTGGGATTTGAGATGATTGATGGGAACGAATTGTTTTTCCACGGTTTCCTCGTTGATGAAGGACTCATCCCGAATACGAAGTTTCTTGAGGGGTGGGATTATCAGAAAGATGAGGAAGGCTTGATTGTCGCAAACGAGGATATGCAGATGTTGGATAGCAATGGGGTGCCGATTCCCGGACTCTTTGCCGCAGGCGACATCATATCTGGCGAACGAAACCTAATCGCCACTGCGTTCGCACTCGGACAGGAGGCAGGTTTGTCAGCATCAGACTCCTTGCGTCAATGGCATTTCCCACATTAGGAGGCATGCATAGGAATAATGCAAAACGAGCAGAAAGATACCGTCTATATTATTGATACGCACGCCGAAATATTTCGGGCTTATTATGCAATTCGTAGCGGATTGACGAGCAGCATCACCGGTGAGGCGACACACGCTGTATTCGGGTTCGCTGGCACACTTATTAGGATCTTGACGCAACTTCAGGCAAAATATGTCGTCGCGGCGATTGATACACCCGGTGACACGTTTCGCAATGAGCTGTATTCGGAATACAAGGCGAATCGCTCGCCGGCACCTGATGATCTGGTAACTCAGATTCATCGCATTCTGGAGTTGCTTGAGGCATTTGGTATCTTAACGCTCGGTAGACCTGAATTGGAAGCGGATGACATCATCGCCTCTGTCACTCAGGCAATACTTGACGATCCAGAGGCATCTGATGTTGATGTCAGTATTATTTCTAAAGACAAAGACCTTGAACAGTTGCTCGGCGATCGGGTCACGATGCTGGATCTCCATAATGATAAGATTATCGATGTTCGGTCGCTGTGGGAGACGAAGGGCATAAAACCTTCCGAGGTTGTTGATGTTCTCGCCTTGATGGGGGATACTTCGGACAACGTACCGGGTGTTGAGAAAATCGGCTTGAAAACGGCGGCACAATTGATTCGGCAGTACGGTTCCATTGAGGGTATTTTTGAGAACATTGATGAGATTAGAGGTAAACGGCGCGAAAATTTGGAGAAGGCACGTTCACAACTCGACCTTTCACGAGAACTTGTAACCTTGAAGCGATATGCTCCATTGGACTTCTCCATAGAGCAAGCGCGAGTCAAACCGCTTGACCTTCAGAAAATCCTCCCACTGTTTCAAGAGTTAGAACTCAAGCGTTATGAACAGGTTGTGACGGAGATCGCCGGTGGAAAACCTGCCTCAGCTGCTGCACCTATGCCTACTACGCGTAAGGAACGTGTTGCGGAATTAGCGCAGAAGACGGATGCCATTTTGGATAAAGGCGACTACGGGACCGCTGAAACAGGGAACTATTCGGCGATCGTTACGCTTGACCAACTGAAAGATCTCGTTGATACGCTATCAGCGCAGGAGATTATTAGTTTTGATACTGAAACGGATGGCTTGGAACGTGAGGCGATGCTGTGTGGGTTAAGTTTCTCATGGAAACCGAAGCAAGGTGTTTACGTGCCGGTTCGTTCGCCTCAACCTGAAGATCATTTGGACACAGATACCGTGCTTTCGGTGCTTAAGCCGATTCTGGAGGATCCCGCGCTACCGAAATGTGGGCATAACCTGAAATTTGATGCCGGCATTCTTATCAGGAACGGTGTTAAACTCCAAGGTGCTGTTTTCGATACGCTGCTCGCAAGTCAATTAGTTGACGCGCGGACCCCCTCCCATAACCTTGATACGTTGGCGTTGCTCCATTTAGAGCACAAAATGATTTCTTTTCAGGAGCTAACGACGGATTCAGGCAATGCGACACCTGCTGACGCAGCGACAGACTTGGGTGAACTGTTTGAGGTGGAAGAAGGACAGCAGAAAACAATTGATGAGGTGCCGTTGGAACAAGCCACAATTTATGCTGCAGAGGATGCTGACATTGCTCTCCGACTCCATCATTTCCTTACGCCAAAACTTGATGAGATGAGTATCACGGCATTAGCACGTGATATAGAATCACCGCTCGCGCCTATTCTCGCTGAAATGGAATATAACGGTATCGTTTGCGATAAGGAGGAACTCAAACGCCAAAGCATTGTGATTAGCGAACTTGTTGATTCTCGGCAAAAGGAGATTCACGAAATTGTCGGATATCCGTGTAATATTGATTCACCGAGGCAACTCGCGCAAGTGCTGTTTGATGAACTTGGTTTCAAACCCGTGAAACGGACGCGGGGTGGCAAAATTTCTACAGATGTGACTGTGTTAGAGGCACTCTCTCTGAGAGAGGATATCAACGATCCGAAGACCAGTGTTCCGCGCTTAATAATTGAGTATCGTCAATTCCGTAAGTTACAGAGTACATATCTCGCTCAACTCCAGAATGCTGTTGACCCAAAAACAGAGCGTATCCACACACACCTCTATCAGTTAACAACTGCCACAGGACGTTTGAAGTCCGACCACCCGAATCTACAGAACATTCCTGTCCGAACTGAAATTGGAAGACAATTGCGACGTGCTTTTAGAGCACCAGATGGGTATCAGTTAATCTGTGCAGATTATTCACAGATTGAACTACGCATCCTCGCGCATTTTAGCGAAGATGAAAGTTTAATCGAGACATTCACCCAAGATTTGGATATTCATACAGCAGTGGCTTCACAGGTGTTTGAGGTACCGGCTGCATCGGTTACGCGCGAACTTCGCGATAAAGCGAAAACTATTAATTTTGGCATCATTTACGGGGTTTCGCCAACAGGTCTTTCACGTCGGATTAAGGGGATGCGTGTAAAGGAAGCGGCGGCACTTATTGATGATTATAAAACGCGTTTTCCGGGGATTGATCGTTTTCTGCAGCAGTGTGTCCAACAGGCATCGGATCATGGGTATGTTAGCACGCTCACCGGCAGGCGACGTGCAATTCCTGAAATCTATGCCACTAACCGAAGTCGGCGAAGTCTCGGCGAACGGTTGGCAATCAATACTGTGGTGCAAGGTTCTGCTGCAGATTTAATGAAGGCAGCGATGGTACACGTGCAGCGTCGTATTGATAAGGATAGACTGCCCTTGAAAATGCTTCTACAAATTCATGATGAATTAGTGCTTGAAACGCCGGAGGTACTCGCGACAGAGCATGCCGCAATTGTCTGTGAGGAGATGGAGAATGCGATGTCGCTTCGGGTACCGCTTCGGACAGAGGCAGGAATCGGGGATAATTGGATGACAGCGAAGTGATAGATTCTCGAATGAATTCAAGGGTTTGTGGCAGAAAAGAAATAAAATTATCCAATAAATGAAATTAATATTGACAAGTCATATAAAATGTGATATAATTTAATGTAAATCTAAGGAAAATGTGGATAATGTCCGCTGGCAAAGTTACGAGTAGTGTTTTGACAGTTTTACGGTTTGGAACCGAAACATACTCATTGTAAGTGTGACAAGGCTTCCAAAGAGAGATTGATGAGAGTTAATTTTTGCCAATCTTTGCAATTTGGACATTGCGTGCAATGTCCGGCTACGCTTGCTGCCAAATTTCTGCCTTTGAAAATGCTGACAGTGCTCAGTTTTCTCATTTTCCCGTATTTCTATACCCTATTCCGGTTTTTTGAGAGACTCGGTTCGCGTGAATGTGCCGTTTGTCTTCGTGATGCTTGGTTAGGGGACATATAATTTCTAAAAGGAGAAACGAGATGAATATCTACGTTGGCAACGTGCCTTATGCGGCCACGGAAACCGACCTCGAAGAACTCTTCGGAGAATATGGTCCGGTTGCAACTGCTACGATTATCCGTGACCGGTACGATGGTCGCTCTAAAGGGTTTGGCTTCGTTGAGATGGAAAACCAAGAGGATGGCGAGCGAGCGATAGAAGCATTGGATGGTCAAGATATGATGGGACGTCCGCTGAAAGTCAACCCTGCGCGCCCTCGCGAGCAACGCCGAGAGTCCCGCGGTCGGTATGACGACGCGGACAGGGGAATGTAGTCTATTTTGTAACCATTTCAGTGTGATTCCATCTACTTAAACAGTTGGAGTTGGATTGGAAAATACCGCGATGGGATGCGAACAGTTTTTGTGTCCTGTTGCGCTTATGAATTTTGCCCCGGTTTTAGGATTTGTTTATTCTAAACGAGTCTTGAACCGGGGTTCATCCATTTAAATTGACATCGGACAGGTTGGGGATACGGCGATCAATGCCGCTCCCGCAGCCCGTCCTGTGCTGGCATTACTTAATATTCTTTCCGCTTGAGGATGCCCCAAGTTACTGCAATTTTCCCAGCAGGTTCTACTGCAACGCCTAAGGCAGTCAAGCCATTATTCATAACATCAGCAATATCGGCATCCGTCAAAGGTGCGTGGAAGAGACCGACTTCGTCCATTGCCCCTGTGAACCAATTGCCAGTACCGTCCCAAACGCCACATCCCCCGATATTCACGTTGAAATCGGATCTGCCATGATTGGGCCAATTCCCGTTTACTGTCGTTGCATTACCATCGATGTAAACCTTCGTGAATTCTTGGGTAGCGACAGCAGCGACGTGGTGCCATTCACCGGGTGGATGCTCGTATGGATTCTCGTTACCACCAGCAGTCGGGGTCCATAGCATAACAGCACCAGGATTAATAAAACCGAATTCCGGTGAATCGTTCTGTCCTATCAATCCGATACGATTCTCTGTGATATTCCCTGGTTTCACCCACGCAACGACTGTGAATTCACGCACACCGTTGAGGAGTTTTTTGTTTGTATTGACACAATTGCCTACGCCGTCAAATGCTAAGGCACTACCGAACCGTCCGTCCACCCAAATGGGTGCGTTGACAATCGTTCCATGGTTATTGTTTCCTGAGGAGTCCAGCGCGTCGCTTCCGTCCGCTTCGTCGAACAGCCAGAGACCGACGACACTGCTCGGGTCAATTGCGGCACTACTGTTGTTCACAGCAACGAGACTAATCACCATCAGCCCTAAACTAAACAGGATAAATGTTAAAGCATTAAATTTCATTTGAATCCTCTCACTTTCTTTAGAGATTTGCCGCGCAGCAACGCGGACTGTTTCGTGGCACGACTCCACTGTCTGTCAAACTATCAGCGCATGTTGATCGCGTGGTGTTCCACGCAAGGTTAGAAATGGAAGTTAAATATATTTTGACATATTTTGCATTAAAATGCAAGTTTTTTTTATAGCAACGCTATTTTGCCATTGTAGCATACATGCATAGAAATTATCAAACGAAATTAATTCTGAACCCTCGAACATTTGTTTCACCGAATTTCCACGCCAACTGCTTTGCGAACCTTCGCCAGAATCGGTCCCGCGATATCGCGTGCTTTTTCCGCTCCTTTTTCGAGTATTTTGTCCAACTCATCAGGATTGTCCATTAACGCATTATACCGATCGCGTTGCTCAGAAAAGGTAGCCTCCAGTAATGCAAATAATTCCTTTTTCATCTCACCATACGCGAGCCCACCTTCAAGATAGAGTTTCCGCTTTGCTTCAACGGCATCAGCATCCGCGAGGTGCCGATAGATCGCGAAGACGTTACATTCATCCGGGTCTTTTGGCTCTTCTGGACGCTTGGAATCGGTTACAATGCGCATGACTGGTTTGCGTACTTGGTTAGAGGGTGCGAAGATTGGGATGACGTTGTTATAACTTTTGCTCATTTTTCTGCCATCGATTCCGGGGATAGTCATCACCTCTTCCCGAATTACAGCTTGCGGGATTACCAAGACATCGCCGTAATTGCCGTTGAAAGTCAAGGCAATATCGCGCGTAATTTCGAGGTGTTGTTGCTGATCAAGCCCGACTGGCACGATGTGTGTTCCGAAAAGCAGAATGTCTGCTGCCATCAAAACCGGATAGGTGAAGAGTCCTGCGTTAATGTTCTTATCCTCTTCACGACCCTCAGCGATATTGTCATCAACAATCGCTTTGTAGGCGTGTGCGCGGTTGAGCAAGCCCTTTGTTGTGAAACAGGACAACACCCAGGCCAACTCGAATACCTCTGGGATGTCTGACTGACGGTAGAAAATCACCTCATCAGGGTTTAATCCCAATGCTAACCACGTCGCAGTCGCTTGATAAGTTAAATGTGTCAGCTGCTTCTTATCCCTTACGGTGGTGAGCGCGTGATAATCTGCTATAAAGTACAGTGCTTGAAAATCCTTCGCGAGCTCCAATGCCGGTTTGATCATGCCGAGATAATTCCCGATGTGCGGCTGTCCTGTCGGTTTGATTCCGGTTAATGTAATCTGTTTCAATTCCCTTTCGTCCTCCTTTTTGTATCTTAATTTTATTGTAACCCGCTTGGACTTATATATTCAATCAAACCTCTGAATTACAACGGAATCGCCCGACTTTAATTCCAAGCCTTCTTTAGCATTCCCACCATTGATAGCAATTTCTAACAACCCTGAGCTTCCGATGATTGCCAGAGGTTTGCCGATGCCAGATTCAGCATAAGCACGGTTCAGCCGATTAAGTCTCGCACTGCCAACTCTGATTTCGTAAATAGACATCTCTCCGGTAGACGCGCTTTCTAAGCGACCAATTGCGGTTTCCGATATGTTTGTTATTGCATTCCCGAATCTATCAATTTTAACAATTTGCCCTGTCAGTGTATGACCGGAGAATTCCGGCACTTGAATCGGTAGTTGAACCAAGGTTTGCGCCGGTGGACCGATGTCATCAAGCCGGACGCCGAGCGATAGATGTGCCGCGACGGGAGCGAAAATATCTCTGCCGTGAAATGTGTTGCTGACTTCTGACAGATAGTACGCGCTGTTTTGAATCGCCACTGTATCTACGGGTTGTTTCTGTTCGTTCTCAACGTTTTGCAATAGGTAGCTCAGCACGCCATTGTCGGGACAAACGAAAAATGCGTTCTCTGTGTGGCAAACTATCGCTTGTCGATCACTCCCTACCCCCGGATCAACTACGATGATATGAATCGTTCCTTCCGGGAAGTAACTGTGTGCCGCATAAATTGAGAAAGCCGCTTCGTAGATATCTTGTGGTGGGATAGTGTGTGTGATGTCAACTACCCGGGCATTCGGATTAATGCTGAGGATAACACCTTTCATGATTCCGACATAAGCATCGCTTGTGCCGAAATCAGTTGTTAGCGTAATGATACGAGGACGTTCATTCATTGGTTACAGGTTTGCTTGCATCCACGTAAAACTTTTTCTTTGACCTGTTCCGTCGTTTTCTCTACCTTCATATTCGCAGCACCAGACACCATCATAGCCTGATTCTCTCAGGCAGCGAATCGCTTTTGCGAGATCTATCTCACCCTCACCGAGTGCCTCGCCGCGGTAATCGCCCCGTGAGCCTGTTCCGTCTTTCAGGTGTGTGTGCAATGTGTAAGGCGCGACGATTTCGTAATATCTGCCCACGGTTTCCAAATCGTGACCCGCCCAACGGTAATTCATTGTGTCCATATTCGCACCGACATATTTGGAACCGACACGTTCAAAGAGTTCTACTTGTAAGTCACCGTCGTTTGTAACGATGCCGTGGTTGTCCACTGCCAAGGAGACCTCATCACGTTCAACGAATTCAAGGCAACGTGTCAGACATCCAGCCATTGCTTCAACCCATCGACTTTCTGGGACAGCATCTTTCGCGGAACCACCTTCAGTGCGAAGAACCGAGGTGCCGAGGCGTTTGGCAAGTCCTGAGATGCGCTCCATCCGTGTGACTTGGGAGCGAATGGCTTCCTCTTCCAACACAACGAAATCGTTCCCGGCAGCAAGCGCGGAGACTTGCAAGCCGTAACCTTCAACCTGTGCTCTCACGGTTTCCGCATTTTGTTCAGGATTGGCGGTATCCGAGTTCCATACGTCGCTAATTTGTAATTCGACGTAGTTGAACCCTGTTTCACTCGTAAATTTCAGAAAATCGTCAAGTGATTTACTGGCGTAGTTATAATGAATAAGTCCTAATTTTGACATAAATTTATCTACTCCTCTTTGAGTGCCCGGATCCCATAAGAGCAGTTACAAATTGCTCTTACCGTGTGTGCCGAACCGCTGACTACTGATATATGCCTGCTGACCACTAAAAAAGACTTGCATCTTTAAAGGTGTTACGCTATAATACCTTTACTGAGGAACAAGTGTCAAGCAATTTTTCACTTTACTATAGCAAGTTTTGGCTTGCAAACTTCGTGGGAAAATGGATAACCGATTAGGACAAAAAATAATGGAGAACTATAGTCGTTTTACGGACCCCAAACTGCCTGAAATCTATGAAAAGGTCAAGTCGGAACAACGACTCTCCTTTGAGGACGGGGTTTCGCTTTATGAAAGTCCAGATATTACAGGGGTTGGATTTATAGCAAATCATGCCCGTGAACGTCTAAATGGAAACGTCGCTTACTATAACATCAACCAGCATATTGATTATTCAAATGTCTGTATTCTGCACGCTCGGTGCCATTTTTGTGCCTTTGCCCGGAAGAATATGCAAACGGAAGGGGCATGGGAAATGAGTGTTGATGAATTTCTGGACAAGGCGATGTATTCTATAGAGCATGGATGCACTGAGATTCATAGCGTTGGTGGACTACATCCTAAGTTGCCTTTCGATTACTACTTAGACATGATCCGCGGGCTCAAGGAACGGATGCCACAGGTACACCTCAAATTCTTCACGGCTGTTGAAATCCACCACTTTTCGCGTATCTTTAAAATGTCGATAGAAGAAGTTTTGACGGAATTGCGGGAAGCGGGTTTGGATTCGTTACCCGGCGGTGGTGCTGAAATATTTGCGGAAGAAACGCGCGAGAAGATTTGCCCGGGAAAACTGAGTGCAGAAGGATGGCTGGAGGTTCATGGCATCGCACATCGTCTCGGTATTTCCACAAATGCAACGATGCTTTACGGGCACCTTGAGACAAACGAAGATAGAGTAGATCATTTCATTCGGTTGCGGGAGCAACAGGATAAATCCGGTGGTTTCGTGACGTTCATTCCACTTGCGTTTCACCCTGCTAACACTCGCATGGCGTATCTACCATCAACGACGGGTCTGACCGATCTTCGGAACATCGCTGTTGCACGTTTGATGCTTGATAACTTGCCACACATAAAAGTTTACTGGATTATGACCGGCTTGAAAACAGCACAGGTCGCACTCCGTTTCGGGGCTGATGATATTGATGGCACCGTAACCGAGGAAAAAATCACACACATGGCGGGAGCAGACACGCCAGAGGCGGTTTCTGTCTCGACACTCACACACCTCATTGAGGAGGCTGGCTTCGTGCCTGTTGAGCGTGATACGCTTTACAATGAGATCATTCGAGAGGGGAATCGGTGGTACAGAAAAGCCGCTTAAGGGTTGGTGCGGTCTCGTTCCTAAACACTAAACCGCTTATTCATCCGATATTGAACGAGGAAATCCAAACGGATATTGAATTCAGTATTGATACTCCGAGCCGTCTCGCGTTATCCTTAAGTAGGGGTGATATTGAGGTAGGATTGATCTCGACTATCGAATATTTTCGAGCGAATCCTTCGCATGCGTCTTACTGTATTCTACCTGATATATCAATTGCGTCTCACGGAAGCGTCCAAAGTATCCAACTCTTCAGTCGCGTTCCAATTCCAGAGATTCGACGTATTGGACTCGATACGAATTCGCGCTCCTCTATTGCGTTGTTAAAAATTCTACTCGCTGAGAAGTATCAAATCTCTCCAGCGTTCACAACGTGCAGACCGACAGTAAATCCAAAGACTGCCCTTCAGGATCGCCAAGATCCACCTTTTGATGCGGTCCTCCTGATTGGGGATCCAGCTCTCAGGCATCTGGGTTCAACGGAATATAACTTAGATCTTGGTAAGGCGTGGTATAAGTTAACCGGTTTACCCTTTGTCTACGCTTGTTGGGTTGCCCGGACAGAAGCGCAGCTTGGTAATTTACCGAAGGTACTCCTCGAATCAAAAGCACGTGGTATCGCACGAATCCCGGAAATCGCACGGATTGAGGCGCGGAAGCTTGGTTTGTCCGAAACGCTTTGTCGCGATTATTTACAACATCACATCAAATACGACTTAGATGAACCTGCGATCAAAGGTCTTGAATTCTATTATAAGTATGCTGTGAAGAACGATCTTGCGCCACCGTGTCGTCGTCTGTCTTTTGCGTCCAGTTGAAAGGGGTCGGAAAATGGAAACCGCTGAAGAAACTACTCGCGATACAGAGTTTGCAAAGCAGTTTGAAGATTATCTGAAAAGTTGTGGACTTCGTTTGACCCAAAAGCGATTGGACATCTTAGACCAAGTCTTTGACTATCCGGGACATTTTCAGACAGAAGACCTCTTGGTTCAGATGCGTCGAAACGGTTACCTTGTGTCGCGTCCGACGATCTATCGGACATTGCCGCTGCTGGTGAGAAGTGGATTGTTGACAGAATTCATTGACGCGCAGAAGAACACTCGCTATGAGAGTATTCATTCACTTCGGGAGCATGCGCACCTTATTTGTTTGCGGTGTAGTCAGATTGTTGAGTTTAAAGAACCGCAAATTGATGCTTTGCAAAAGTCGGTGTGTGAAGCGCACGGCTTTAAAGCGGTACGCTTCCGTAATGAGATCATCGGTTACTGTGCTGAGTGCCAAGCAGAATTAGAGCCAAGGACACCTGATGAAGCCGACGAAGCTACTGCTTGAGTCGACTCCACGTTGTGGTTAGCAATCCATCCGGATGCACTGGTAAAGTTTTTTCATCCGCTTTTTCATAATCCTCATCGGTGGGTTGATACTCTAAGTCACTGGACCAGCAAAAAACGTCGTACTGAACTTGGAGCGAACTTTGCCGTGTCCATATCATCATGACGTTTTCACCGTCCTGTAATTTGTTGACTGTGCCACCATCCTGTCCAAAATCGCCTGTCCGCATCCATGCCCATGCGGGGACGTTTTCTTCAAAAATGATGTGATCTGGACGGACAAAAGCGGGTGCTACCTCTGGAATTTTAGCACCATCGTCACCCAAAACCCATAACCAATCTGAGTGATTGCTCGGATTTATGAGCCGTCCGATAAACCGCCAGTCTCCTGCCTTTCCACCGGCACGACTGATGTCGAACGTATAGAGTAACCAACCTTGTCCACCGACATTCGTGACAATATCACCGAATGCACCGTCAGCGGGGTCTACCGCTTTTTCACCTTTACCCAATTTATAGACATCCTCGGAATCTCGATCGTCAAAGGCTTCCGCCTCAAACCATACCTGTTCTCCCTTTCCATTCTCCGAGACCTTGAATTCTTCCACGGCAAAGCTTGCGAGCGGCTGTATCAGCAGAAGGCAGAGGGCTAAGCAGAGCGTTAATTGACATTTTTGGAGCATTGTGCATCCTCCCGTATGTTGGTGGGATTCCTAACCCCACCAAATAGAATAAAAAACGAAATCTGGACAATTTTTGAGGATTTCAGTTAGATAGTGGCACGTGAATTAGCGGTAACTTTCCTAACCACGCGGCACAGTATCAATTGCAAGAATGATAGCATATTTCACCGAAAGCATCAAGCAAGATTTCCCAATCTTGCTTGACCTGTTAGGTTATCTGGACATGCTCACTTTTGACAATGTTCTTGATATGCGTATAGGATGCGGGTTGCACGAGTTCAACGGTTTCGGGGGAAAGTCGATTCATCACCTCAGGTGGAAACGGGACCCTATATTCCCTTGCATCTTGGAAAAATTGTGTTGTGTAACGCAAGATGATAAATCTCCGATACCGGTCCTTCGGTTTCCAGATGAGGACCCCATGCGTCAGCAGTTCGGACAGGACAATGGCATCACCAGCACGCGCTGTCACATTAACTAAGGCGGGATGAAGTTCATCGGGTGGATCCTCCGGATCCGGGAAGAATATCCCCTCCGGACGTTCAAAGTTTGCTTTATGGGAACCCGGTAGGACAACTAAGCCGCCATCGCCGGGGTGGACATCAGCGAAATAGAAAAAGACAACGAAGTCGTTGCAGTGAATCTGTCCATCCTTGACAGCATAGCGGCGTGTCTGCCATCCACAATCTTCGCGGGCACAGTGCAACTTGCCGATGACCTGATCGTGCTCTGGTCCCTTGGCAAGAAGGCTGCCTCGATTAAAACGGGGCTTATTATCAGTGAGTTCCTTCACAATTGGCCATGTTTTTGGATGAAGTGTGAGTGCCTCAAGTGATTTGTCGAACGAAAAGCCGTTGGAATAGCCGCCACCGCCACTATAACTAATACCGGGCGGGAGCTCATCCAGCGGCGTTTGGACGCATCGTTCGACGGCATCCTGAGCGTTTTTCAATTCTTCATCGCTGAGGACGTTTTTGAGGTGGATATACCCCGTTAAGTCAAAAAGGTATCGCTGTTTGGGTGTCATATTTCCTCTCCATCTGATTTAGAACTTAAAAACTTGACATGTGTCTGGAAATATCGTATAATTGAGAAATAAGCTTCTTTAAATGGAATTGTAAATTACAATTTATCTCGTGAATCGTAGGGGAAACCTTGTAAACCCGATTCACAACGTCTTATGTATACGCCACAGGTGACCGAACATTACGAAAATCCGCGCAATATCGGAACTATCACCGATGCTGATGGCATAGCCAGTGTTGGTTCTCCTACTGACGGTGAGATGATAAAACTGACACTCAAAATATCGAATGACGTGATCGTTGCAGCGAAATTTCGAGCCTTTGGTTGCCCTACTGCTATCGCGAGTGCTTCGGTCCTCACTGAGCTGATTACAGGCACCCAGGTCCCGCGGGCATTGGAAATTACGGCTGGGCAGCTTTCTGACGCGTTGGGAGGACTGCCGGTGGATAAACAACGTTACGCGAACACTGCTGAAAAAATCCTAAAAATGGCAATTGCTAATTTTCTGTCGAAAAAGGAGGCGCAATCACCATGATTACTGTTACAGAATCTGCCGCGCAAAAGGCGGCGACCCTCATTAACAACAGTGAAACCTCAGCTGAATCCGAACTTGGCTTGCGGATGCAGGTTATCGGCGGTGGATGCTCCGGTTTCCAATATAATCTTGAGTTTGGCACCGCAAAAGGGACCGACAAAGTTTTTGAATTTCATGGCTTGAAAATTTTCGTCGATCCTCGTAGTACACTCTATCTCGCAGGCTCCGTACTCGACTATAACGATGGCTTGATGGATTCAGGCTTTAAAATAACAAATCCGAACGCTAAAAACACATGCGGTTGTGGTGAGTCGTTTAGCGTTTAACTGGTCTGTTCTGTAGTAGATAACCGGTTTTTAAAATATCAATCTTCATCTGAGCGCGCCTGAAAGTTCCTATGAACCTACAGGCGCGCTTTTCGGTGAATTGCGGGTGTTTTACCTAAGTTTACGAAATGAAAGCCCAATCCTTCAGGTTTGGGATGAAATTCCGCCCTCTTGGAAAAGACCAAACGCCTAAAAAAGAGTTGACATTCGGTCTAAATTGTGGTACAATTAATACCAGACACTTGGACACCGTTCTCACCCTCTACTCTCTGTAGAGGTGGTGTCCACTCCCGTGAGAAGGAGTCAAAAAGTGTTGAGTGTCAATACCACTCTAAAAGTATATGGACAGTTAACGCTTAAAGTTTCGGAGCAGAGGTGAAAGTCTGCACGCTGTATTGCTGTCCCCTTTTCAACTTTTCTATCCATTTAGGATAGAGGCAGGCGGGGATAGCCAAGATTTCGCCTTGATATGCCCGAAGCGATTTTTCACGCAACGGGGAATCGCCTGCTGGTGGAGCGACAGTTAGACGGTGGACTCTTTGAGAAAACCGCAGTTGCGATGAAGCCGAAGCCCAACCCTTTAGGTTTGGGTGCTATCACACCCACGAAGATCTCAATTCGTGCACTTTCAGTGATACCAATGTCGCTGGACTTCCTTCTGCGTAGATTCCGATGTCTGCGTTGTCCAGGTCTGGAAGAAAATAGGACGTCATTGAGAGTTCACCTTCATTTCCAAATGCTTCAATAGAGATACGGTCGACTAAAATTTGCAAGCGGATCTTCCCATTTTGTGCCGCGAGGGGTCCACTCCTTTCTAAGAATGTTAGTTCCTGAGAGGCAACATCGTAACGGACATCCTGCCCACGAATTTTGAAACCAACGGCAGTGGCATCGTTCAGTGCTATTTCCGCACGGATATCGAACAACTCACCTGTCAATCCTGCAAGCGGATCTTCACCCGGTTCGAGTGCAAGGTCGCTCCACGCGTGTGTATACGTGTGGATGTTTTCAATTTCTGCTACTGGTTCTCGATGTAGGCGTATACCGTCTGAAGTCGTCCGAAGGGTTAGTTCGCACGGAAAGCTCATTTGTTGATTAAAGGGCATATCCGGTGGTTTACTGCCACTCATCCAAGCGATTTGGATGCGTCTGCCATCGAATTCTGGTACATCGCTCCACGTTTGCGCTGCATAGAAGTTGGCACCGTGGTCAGCGCGCTGTGCGTCACCTTCGGGTGTAAAGGTTGTTCCATCGAAGTCGCCGACATAATATTTCCCCGCCGCCCCCCAGAAAACCCATTTGGTATTATCGGGATCACCGTCAACAGAAAGTTCGAAGATATCCGGGCATTCTGTATCAGGAATCTGCAAATCGGATAACCTGGTCCACTCCTTAAGGTTCGTCGAACCGAACAAGGTGTAGTCATTCTGGTCAAGGTAGAGTGCCATCACCCATTTTTGCGTGGGTTCGTGCCAGATGACCTTCGGATCTCGGTTATCCTTCACGATATGCTCAATGACGGGATTCCCTTCATATTTCGTCCAACTCCGTCCGCGGTCGTTGCTGTAAGCGATACTTTGTGTGAACGGGACCTCTGTCGGCGCGTGACTGCCAGCAGACGTATAGAAATTGACAAGCACCGCCTCGTCACCGGTCTGGAAGCCACCCGTATTCTTCCAGTCCACGACACCAGAACCGGAGAAAATTGTGCCGAGTTCATCTGGATGGATGGCATGCGGTCGTTGCTTCCAATGGACGAGGTCTGTGCTGATAGCATGTCCCCACGTCATGTTGCCCCAGTCGATACCGGATGGGTTGTGTTGGAAGAAGAGGTGGAACTCGCCTTTGTAATGGATTAAGCCGTTTGGATCGTTGGTCCAGTTGGTTTTCGGTGTAAAGTGGAACTGTGGTCGATACGCTTCTTTGTAAGCTGTTTGAATCATTAACTGTTTCCTTTCCGTATTGAACGTTGCAAAGAGATACGCGCTATTTCCGCTGTTTTGCCTACCATTCTATGCATATTTTTCATTTTGTCAAGTGTGCTTTCTTATTCCCTGTCAAACGCTTTAAGAACGTGCGATGAAAGCACGACTACGAACCTACCAACTCCTCCACAGGTGCATCCGAAAATGTGTATGGATGTAAAATTGAACCACTTTACTTGTACGACGCTGTTCAAGCAAAAATTTCTGTGAAACCTGAAAAGGAATAGTCCATAACAATGGAGATAAACAGTGATAAATCTTTGTAATGTCCTAAATAGTTCGACACGTCTACAGGTGCATGCACATTGGAAACCGATTGCAGACTCTACGTTTCGTATGCACAAGATGTTTCCAGAACATATCGAACTTTTCAATCTTTCACCCATCCAGCCCATCAAGGAATACCAGACTGATGCTTTTAATGCATTTTTACCACCGTCAACTGTAATGGTAGGTGATGTTTGGGAACTTGATGCGAACAGTGTTGTCTCCTTCCTTAGGCAGTTTCATCCGGGTGCGACAACTAATTTAGGTTACGGTGAGGAAGGTGCCTTTGCATGTTTACGCGCAAACTCATCAAACTATGCAGAAATCGCTTTCCGAATTCATGCAGAATTCACGTTGAAGTCTGCCGCCTATCAGGAGTGGCAAGAGGCAAACGATGAGACGGAGTCCGAAGCAAGGTTTATTCCATCGCAATTTTCCGGAAAGATATTGATAAATTTAAAAAGCGGAACGGTTCGCGCGTTTTCGTTGGCACTACCGTCACGCAATAGCAATGTTGACCTCAATGCCTATGGTGGAGCGGATATGATTTTTGTGCCACGTATGGAACTCCTCGCTGTAGACGAGACCGACCAAGACGATATCGCGTGGGACACTGCTATTACAACGGAAGAAGCATACCGCGCGCTGGAGCTGAAGTTCTATAAATTCGCTGAGATTGATTGGCTGCCGGTTGATGAAGCGGTTGCACAGGCCAAAGCAACCAATCGTCCGATTCATTCAATCCTTGTCTGGGGATGTTTGGACGATGAATCGTGCTGAGCGAACGGCAAAAATTTGAGGGCGGGTCCGCTCTCCGATTCAGAAGTCATAAAGATGCTCAACGAGAAGTTCGTCAATACATGGGTGCTCCTCCGAGAATTGCCGGAACTGATAGGCGGTGCGAAAGGCGAGGTAGCAAGCCTTGTCGCTAAAGAGATGAAACGCCACTATACCGACTCTGTGGATATTCTGGCACTGACCCCGGATGCGGAAGTCATTATGCATCAACCAGAGATGGCATTGCCTTACAGAAATCAACCACACGCGTACCTATCGGTGTTACAGCATGCTGTAGATGCCTTTGACGGAAGGCGTAGACGTGTGGGAAAAGGATCGAGATTAGATCGAAACCCGATTAGTTTGGGAACGGAGTTGATGGAAATTTTGCACACTTTTAACACATCCGAGACCGATACGCCAAATTACACGGTCGTTGAAATTGATATCACACCCTTTGAACGGGGAATACTCCACATTGAGATACAGGTGGGAGCAGGTGAAACGACTGGAACATTTGAGTTGTTTGATGCCGATGTCGAAATTCTGACAAAAGAAACGACAGATGAAGCACTGACTGGCGCGTGGAACGTTTCACCTGATAGCATAGGGCATATCTTTCACCATTTCGGGCAGGACCGACAGCATTTTAAGTTGGTCGCTACAGGGGTAGGCAACCAGAAGCGTGCTCCCAACGCTTTTCTGGCGCGTGTTTCCGTCATCCCTCCTTATGAAAAATAGGATATATTAACCTAAGCCGTTCTATAGACATATCACCCCGCATGAAGATTAAGAATTTAATCGGGTAATTTTCACCTCTGTCAACGCAGGACTGCATATCTACGTTTCTATGAAATACATGCCGAATCAGTGATGTTTGGCTTTTTCTATTAGGTATGTATCCGATTTTCCATTATTTTTTGAAGAATTAGGCAACCGTTTTGTCTGTTACTCGCGTCACTATATAGTAATATGGGAATCTGCGCGAATAGATTTTTTTTGGACAGGGCGTTTAGATAGCGTATTTCCCGTAAGTTAGTATAGAGTAAAATCAAATATCAAGACTCATTTTAGTAGGAGGCATCCTATGAAACATAAGTCGGTCTCTCCTATCTTCGGAACTGGAGTCTGTACCAAGTTTCTAATATTCAGTTACGCTATCAGTGCATTATTCCTGTTTAGCCACAGTACCAATGTATATGCACAAGTCCCAGAGACCGAGAAAATCGCCTTCGTCTCGAAACGCGATGGCAATGCCGAAATCTATATCATGAATCCCGATGGAAGCCAACAGGTGAACCTAACACAACACCCTGCAGAAGACTATGACCCAGCTTGGTCACCAAATGGAAAGCAGATAGTTTTCAGTTCTGATCGAGCAGATGGTGTCTTCGATTTGTACCTTATGAACCCAGAGGGCAAAAATGTCCAGAAGGTGTTTAAAGACAATGAATATAGAAGAGAGCCAGCTTGGTCACCCGATGGAAAACACATCGCCTACGCACAAGCAGACAAACGAAAGGCCATCTTCGCATTCGGTGCCCGATTCGCACCTACGGCGGAACACACGCTTTATATTGCTGCACCAAACGGGACTTCCATTGAGAAATTAACGAAAGGATTCGATCCGAGTTGGTCCCCCGATGGGAGTCAACTCATCTTTGTAGTAGCTGGGCTCAAACACACCCCATTGGGACTTTTCGATTTGCAGACGCGCACCCAAAAAGTACTCCGTCCAGAGAAGCTGCCTTGGACGACTTCACCGCGTTGGTCTCCACAAGGGGACAAGATTGCTTTCGGTAAACTTAGTGGGGCGAGATTCAATGAGCGAGGAAATCTTGCGTTTCGGAAAAGCACGCTTTACATCGCAAATCCGGATGGCACGGAACTACAACAGGTGGCCGATGGTCTTGCCGCTTATAATCCGAGATGGTCCCCACAAGGAAATCAACTCATCTACAATGATATAGCGGATGTTTTTCAACTTTACAAAACCGATTTCAACGGTGGCAACCCAACGCAACTTACGCGTGAAGGAAATAATTCAAGCCCAGCTTGGTCTAATCCAAACGTCTTAGAGATTTCGCCTTCAGCGCATTCCTTAACGACGACATGGGGAAAAATCAAAACGGATTGAGATAACTATAACCTAATTTGCCATCTTTGTAGCATAATCTGTTAGATTGTGCCCTAAGGACGCAAACTAACAGTTTACGCTACAAAAACCCGCAGATCCTCAACGACTTTCAATGAAAACGAGGCCTACGTACCTAAAATCTTGTAAGTATCAACTTGGGTAATTTTACTATAAATTCCTCCAGATTAAGGGCTGTGAACGTCCTTTGTTTCCAATTGTCAAAATTTATTCCCAGATTTTCATTTTTTTTGAAGAATTAGGCAACCGTTTTTCCGATCCTCCGCGTCATTATATATCGATACGATATTTGTGTGACAAATTTTGGAAGATCCAAATCACTCCATAGGAGGAAAAGAAAACATGTTTCGGGCATTTATTACCGTTTTTTCGAGTATCATTATGCTATCGCTGGTAGCTTCTGCCAACGCGAGTTTGGATGAGGACCTCGTTTTTTATCTGACTTTTGATAACATTAAAAATCAGACGATTCTTGATGAATCTGGAAATGGTCTTGATGCAGAAATACTTGAGCGTGTCGATATTGTCAAGGGTAAATATGGAGATGCAATCCGTCTTAAAGGTCAAAGCGGGGATTGCGTCAATATCCCTGCTCAAGAAAAATTGAAAGTCATAGGTGAGATAACAATGATGGCATGGATTTATTCTCCAGAACCATGGAACGGCAAAAGGATGCATTGGCTGGAAAAAGACTGCCACTTCGTTGTTCCAGTCGGTTGGGCGCACTGTTACGGTATTGCCGGTGCTGATGCCGGTAACGGACCAGAAATCTTTTTGTATTTGGGATCACAGGTAGAGGGGCAGTGGGACCGGCAGGAGTTCAGAACTCCGCATAAAATGGTCGAAAAAAAATGGCATCACGTTGTCGGAAGTTATGATGGCGAAACCATGAAAATCTATATAGATGGTAAAGTCATAGCAGCAGAAAAGAAAAAATTCGAGTTCTTTGGGGACAACGAAGCGGACGTTCGGATCGGATGCGCAAAAGATGTCCCCCATCTTACATTCACAAACGGCTCTATTGATGAAGCCGCGGTCTGGCAACGAGCATTGAGTGATGATGAAATTAAACACGCAATGGCAGGAAACTTGCTTGCTGTTTCGCCAAGAGACAAGGTTGCGACGACCTGGGCGGATATGAAAAGGAGAGCGGTCGCTCCTTAACAGTTACCTGCAAAATCAGAATTCCTCATAAAGGAATATAAAATGAAAACAATACGGTTGTTCGTTTTTTTCATATTGAACGTGTTGATACTGGACGTAAGTGTTTGCACCGTTTTCGCAACAGCACCTACAACCGCCAAAATTCTGTTTACCTCTTCACGAGGCGGTAATTACGAGGTCTACATCATGAATCCAGACGGTAGCGAACAGGTGAATTTAACACAACATCGCGCAAATGATCTGAACGCCGTTTGGTCTCCTACTGGTGAGGAGATTCTTTTCGTCTCCGATCGCGAGGGCGGTATCCGGGACTTGTATCTGATGGATCCTAGTGGCTCCAATGTCCGCCCCGTGTTTACGAGAAAAAGAACATCTTATAGAGATTCTCCGACGTGGTCACCGGATGGCAAACAGATCGCTTACACACACCTGAATTGGAACGGTGTCAGGTTCCATATCCACGTTACAACCTTAGGTTCACAAAAAGAGGAGGGCATCGTGGAGGGCAGATATCCTACGTGGTCGCCTGATGGGACGAAAATAGCATATATGTCTTATATTGGAGATACCTGTCGAGTTGCCCTCATTGACATCCATACACGAAGGCAAAAACACCTTCTACCGAGAAACGCAACGCCTTGGCAAAATCATCCGTTTTGGTCGGCAACGGGGCGTAAGATCGTTTTTTCTTGGAATAAGAATCCCTTACCGCGCCTTTTGCCGGGTGATCGTTTCCCCGCCGTATGGCTGGATAAGGAGACAATCTACATTGTGAACCGGGACGGGACGGATCTCCGAGAACTTCTCAATGAAGCCGGTCCAAGGGCACAGTATCCTGTATTGTCGCCAGATGAAGAAGAAGTCCTTTATACACAAAAAATTAATGGGCGTCTACAAATTTTCAAACTTGATGTGAACAGTGGTACTCGGACCCAGTTGACCCATATTGGGCGGGTTTTTAATGCGAATTTTGGAGGGGATTGGTTCGACCCTGTGTACTTGTTGTCTGTTTCGCCACAATCGCAACTGCTAAGCAGAGTATGGGGAAAAATAAAAAAGAAATAGTGTTATAGACAGAATCACCATAAAACTGATTTTCTGGTATTATGTGCGCTTTCCGCTCCGGGCATCATATTTTTCTTATGTTTTCAGAATTAGGCAACCGTTTTGTCCTTAATCCGCGTCACTGTATATATCAACCCAATATTCGTGTGGCAAATTTTGGAAAGCGTAATAGACGCTATAGGAGAAAAAGAAAACATGATACGAGAATTTATCGGTACTGCTTTTTTGGGGATTGTTATTCTGTTTGGGACGATTTCCGCTAACGCGGGTTTGGATGAGGAACTCGTTTTTTATCTAACGTTTGATAACGTTAAAGATCAGACGGTTGTTAATGAATCTGGGAATAGTCTTAATGCCAAGATTCTTGAGAATACTGAGATTGTGAAGGGCAAATACGGGAATGCCATTCACATTACAGATGATGGTCAGGATTGTGTCAGTATTCCATCCCAGGAGAAGCTGAAAGTTACAGGCGAAATAACAATGATGACATGGATTTACTATCAAGAAACATGGAAAGATAAAAGGATGTTGCATTGGCTCGATAAAGGTTGCCATTCGGGGGAAGGTTGGGCTGGCACTTACGGTATCGGTAGTTCCGATATCGGTAACGGACCAGAGATTGTGTTGTTTCTCGGGTCGCGAGAGAAACAAGGAATTACGAACCGGCATGAATTCGCAGTTCTACACAAAATGGGTGTTCAAAGATGGTATCATGTTACTGGAAGCTACGACGGAAAAACCATGAAAATTTATTTAGATGGTAAAGTCATAGGTGAAAAACAAAAGGGGTTCAACTTCTTTGGTGGTAATGACGCGAACCTACGGATCGGATGCGCAAAAAATAGATTCCAGTATGCATTTATCAATGGTTTTATTGACGAAGCTGCGGTCTGGCAACGAGCATTGAGTGATGATGAAATCAGACAGGCAATGGCGGGGGATTTCCTTGCTGTTTCACCTAGGGATAAAGTCGCGACGACTTGGGCGAAGATAAAAAAGGGATAAGGAGATTGAATATGAAAATCTTGATTGTTGGACTTCTCATTCTGGCAATGATGAGTGGGCAGTTGAATGCTGATGACCCTTCGACGATTAACAACAAAATTACACTGAACCTTGACGGGACTCCAGAAATATCTGTCAAAGGGTTCATTGCCCCGATTGAATACACACAATATGGCTTTCATGTGGAGTGGGATGAACTGGCGAATCTGCGGGTTGCTGAGCCGGAGAAGCAGTATCCCGCGTCGGTTTTTCGGACTTTTCTGCTCCCTGAAGCAGTTTCTGTCGGTGACCTCTGGAAAATCGGAGAAGGCGGTGTGCTGGAATTGCTGCGACAACTCCACCCTAAGCCAAATTTGGATATTAGCATAAGTTCGGGCGATTCGCGTGGCTTGTGGGCATGCTTGCGCGCCTATAATGATAAATATGCTGAAATCGTGTTCCGCATCCATGCAGAATTCATTTTAGAAGATGGTCGGTTCACCCCGTCTCAATTTGCCGGGCATCTTGTTATTGATCGAATTAAGGAAAAGGTTGCCTCCTTCAAAATGCACGTTCCTGAAGGCGTACTGAATTTTGATGTTGGACGAAACAGCACCAGAACTATAGATGTCGGCTTTTGCCCGCAAATGGAACTCCGTGCTGAATCCCAAGAAGTTGTACCTGACACCGATTTTATAGAATCTATTACTCAAGAAGCGGCTGAGCGTAAGTTGATATTGCGTTTCTACAAATCGCAGCAAATCAACTGGGTATCGCTTGAGGAGGCATTGGAAATGGCACCAGCGCAGCAAAAGCCGGTTCATGTAGTTTCAATAGATGGACCGCTTGCTGATGAGGCGTGCTGAGGGAGTGGCAAAGCCTTGAGGGCAGTTGTCCTCTCCAATAATCGGATCATAGCGTTTTTGAACGAAAATTTCATCAACACATGGGTGCCGAATTCCGAATTAGGACGGGTCCCGAGTTTGCGGGATCCGATTGACAAGAGACGCGATCGCGAAGGTACAACATTTGACACAACGCACGCCTTAGCACAAGCAATCATAACTGGTTGGAAAGCCGGTTCACCTGTGGATTGTTTGGTTATCTCACCACAGTTTGAAGTGATGGGCAGACAACCCGTTAATGATTTTCTTTTCAGTGGAGGCACAGCAGAACATTACTTGATGTTTCTCAAGGAAGCCTTAGATGGAAAACAGCCAGGATTGGGTGAAGACACTTCAGAACCAGAACCGCTCAATTCGGATACCGTATTGAGTCGCTTGAAAGTTGTACTCGACGATGTGCGGACCTCACAGGAGGTACTGAATATTTTCCAGACACCAGAACCGGGTTATCAAGATTATACTGTCGTCGAAATTGATGCAACAGCGTTTGAAAACGGTGGCATACTCACGATTGATATTTCTGTTGGGCATGCCGAAGCGGCTGGTTCGTTTGATTTGTTTGCAGGTGACAGTAAACTGCCAACAGAGGGAGTACCTAATACCAAATCTAATTGAATATTCCTCATAGATGTGTTATTCTATGCTACATCATTTCCAAAAGGGTGAAGTAGTTATGAATAAAAAAGTGCCAAAGATTACCGAAAGTGTAGAAGACCTGAAAGTCCTCTTACGACAAGCAAACAAGAAGCATGAAATCCGACGTCTCAACATGCTCTATCTCCTGAAAAGTGGACAGGCGAAGAACCGTGTCCAAGTCGCTGCTCTCCTTGGTGTTGATCGCACGAGTGTCGGCAACTGGTTGCGTGCTTACGAAACCGGGGGTCTTGAAAAACTTCTTGAACGCGGATACGCCCCCGGACGCACCCCGCTTCTCACTGAGACGCAGCAAACCGCCTTGCTTAGAGAACTTCAGAAACCTGAAGGCTTTGCGAGTTATGTGCAGATCCAAGAGTATATTGCTGACACCTTTGGTGTCAAGATGAACTACAAAGCCGTCTATGCGATGGTTCATGATAAATGGGGGGCGAAACTCAAAGTGCCTCGCCCCAGCCATGTAAAAAAAACACAGTAGAGTCGGAGACATTCCGCTGTGAGTTTAGCCGACACGTCGCTGATGCGATTGCTGAAAAACGTTCTGACGCTCAAAGCGTGCGTGTTTTTAGTCAAGATGAGACGCGGTATGGGCTTTTATCTGCTGCCCGGAGACGTATCACACAACGAGGCATCAAACCTGTCGCAGAGATAGATCACAAATATGAGGCGGTTTATCTCTATGGTGCGGTTGAACCCGTGGCAGGTGAGAGATTTTTCTTAGAGTTCTCACACTTGACATCAGATTGTTTTCAATGTTTCATCAACAAGTTTTCCGAAATGTTCCCAGAGAGTCTAAATCTACTTGTGCTTGATAATGGTCGTTTTCATCACGCAAAATCCCTGGAAATCCCTGAGAATGTCGTCTTACTTTTCTTGCCCCCTTATAGTCCGGAGTTGAATCCGATTGAGCGACTTTGGCAGGACATCAAAGCGAAGTTATTTACCCAGACCTATAAAGCCTTGGAAGATATGCAGACTAAAGTCACGGAGATACTTCAAAACTACTCCGATGGCACTATCGCTAAACTCACTGGATTCTCACATTTCATAAATGCTGCTAATGCAGTATAAACTTTTAGAAATGGTATAAGAATGCCCTTGCTTCAGCGTGGGGTATTCCACCCGGTGGAATAGAGAAAATTATGTATACCTTTGAGCGCGGTCAATCCTTTCAGTTGGGGGCTACCGGTGATTGGTTTAGTAAAAAGGGAAGTACCAATGCGTTTCTCGCTACAATTTCTGTAGAAACCGGGGTTGAGAAAAAAGACTCAAATTAATACACGGGTTTTGTGTATTCAATACAACTTTACTTGTAACGGAGTCCTTTCTCTATGTTACATTTTTTTAAATCTGCTTCCGTGAAATTAAGCAACCGTTTTGTCTGGTACCCGCGTCATTATATATTGAGATGAGAATCTACGTGAGCAAAACTTGTTGTATAGGCATTGTTGATGTAGAATGTTATTGTCAATTATTACAAGGAGATTTGAAAATGAAAATTTTGACGGTTGGGTTTCTTATTCTGGTGATGAGTGGACAACTCGGTGCTGATGATCACTTGACAAACGAAATTGCACTTAACCTTGATAGTAAACCAGAAGTGTTAGTAAAGGGATTCATTGCCCCGATTGGGGATGCTATGTCCGAATCTTCTTTTAAGGAGTGGGACGAGTTGGTAAATCTGCGCGTTGCTGAACCTGAAAAACGGTATCCTGCATCGGTCTTCCACGCTTTTCTTCCAGATGAACCGGTTTCAATTGGAGAACCTTGGCAAGTTGAAAAGGAAGGGATACTTACCTTGCTTCGGCAGCTGCACCCCAATCCAAGCCTGGATATGCATATAAATGTAGGGGATTCTCGCGGGTTGTGGGCATGCCTACGCGCTTACAATAACAGATTTGCCGACATCGTGCTTCGGATTCATGCCGAATTCAAGCTGCAGGACGGATGGTTTACCCCATCCCAGTTTACTGGACACCTTGTGATTGATCGGATCGAAAATAAAGTCGCTTTCTTTGAGATGTACGTTCCTGATGGCCCAATAAACTTTGATGTTAACTGGAAGAGAGACAAAGACGCAAACCATAGTGTTGTAGCAGGTGGTTTTTGCCAAATGGAGCTTCGTGCTGGGACACCAGAACTTCTGGAAAACGTCGAATTCACAGAATCCATTCCCCAAGAAACCGCTGAACACGCACTAACGCTGCGTTTCTACAAGTCACAGCAAATTAACTGGGTGCCGCCCGAGCAGGCGTTGGAAATGGCACAAGCACAGCAGAAACCTATTCACGCCATCTCCATTGATGGGCCTTTGATGGATGAATCGTGCTGAGCGAGTGGCAAAACCATGAGGGCAGTTGTCCTCTCCCGCAACTCAGTTATTGAGTTCCTGAACGAAAATTTCATCAACACTTGGGTGTCGAATTTTGAATTGGAGCGCACACCTAATAAGGAAGCATACATGGCAGTGCGCCGCGAGCATGGGTTCAAGCCGTTCGATAGAATGCACCCTTTAGCACAAGGGATCATGAAAGGCTGGAAAAAGCGTTCACCGTCAGATTCTTTGATTCTCTCGACAGATCTTGAATTGATGGGCAGACAGCCCGTTAATGACCTTATCGGATCACACATGATACGAGATTACCTAACATTTCTCCAAGAATCCTTAGATGGAAAACTTCCCGGATTCGGTGAAGATACTTCAGAACCGGAACCGCTCAATTCGGATACTGTCTTGAGCAGTTTGAAAACTATACTCAACGATGTTCGGACCTCACAGGAGATCCTGAATATTTTTCGGACACCAGAACCCGGCTACCAAGATTATACTGTCATTGAAATTGATGCGACAACGTTTGAAAATGGCGGTGTGCTCACGATTGATATTTCGGTCGGGCATGCTGAAGCGGCTGGTTCGTTTGATTTGTTTGCTGGCGACAGTAAATTGCCAACAGAAGGAGTGCCTGACGGTGCGCTTGCTTCAGCGCGGGATATTCCACCCGGTGGAACAGAGAGAATCACATATCCTTTTGATAGAGGTCAATCTTTTCAGTTCGGAGCCACTGGTAATTGGTTTAGTAAAAAGGGAAGTACCAATGCTTTTCTCGCTACAATCTCTGTCAAACCGAATCAGAAATCCAAGCCCAGAAAAGTATCACCAACGCGCCCAGAGTAATCTGCGGAAGATGTAATGACCACTTTCGTGAAGGCGTTTAAGAATCTTGATGCAGAGACAATACTCCTGATGCTCACAGGGGATGCCAGAGAAACATTTGAAGGTGATTTTTCGGATGTGCCAGAAGATATGCGTGCTCAGATAAGTGAAATGTTGAGTGAAATGGAGATTTTGAGCAGCGAATACGTAGGTGATGAATTCTACTTCCGATTGAGAGTGCCAATGGCACCGAAGCAGGAGCTATCTGTTAAGATACGAAAAGTGGAAGGTATCTGGCTCATCTATGATGTCAAGTGATTCAAATATATAAGAGGTTGGATGGATGTCTACGGGTTTTCGTCCAACCTATCAAATCTGCTATTATTCTTAAAGATTCTCCAAATTTAACTCTTTGAAGGTAACGGATGAAGAATAACGATGTAGAACTAATTCAACGCAGTCTCACAGGTGATGAAAACGCTTTTGCGCAATTGGTAAAAAAATACCAAAAGCAGGTCCACACCCTCGCGTGGCGGAAAGTCGGAGATTTCCATATCGCTGAGGAAATTACACAGGATACCTTCCTGCGGGTTTATAAGAAACTGGCAACACTGAAGGATCCTCGTCGTTTTGCAGGTTGGGTTTATAGAATCGCGGCACGTCAATGTCATGCATGGCTCAGAAAGAAACGGATACAGACGCAAGCACTTGAGGATACGGACACCGAACTGATAGAAGGCGGGACGTATTCTCAATACATCGCCGAGGAGCAGGCGAAAGCGGCTACTGAAGCGCAACGCGACATCGTCCAAAGATTGCTTGCTCGACTGCGGGAAAGTGAGCGCACTGTCGTTACACTCCATTATTTTGGAGAAATGACCTGTGAAGAGATTAGTCGGTTTTTGGGTGTGTCAGCGAGTACCGTTAAGAGCCGGCTGCGTCGCGCGAGACTCCGCTTAAAGAAGGCGGAACCGATGATCCAAGAGGCGTTGGAGGGTTTCCAAATTAGGGCGAATCTTACCGAGAAAATCATGCAGGAGGTTTCCCGTATTGAACCTACATCCCCTTCCATCGGTAAACCATTTGTGCCGTGGGCAATTGCCGCTTCAAGCCTTATTCTTGTTGTGATGGCACTTGGAGCAAGCAGTCAGTACTTAACACGTTTCCAACAGTCTTACAATTTCGATGCCCCATCGGAAATGACGGTGGAACTCATTGACACACCTATTGCCCTGAATCTCACATCGAAACCCGATGTGCGGACCCAAGCTGGTAAATCTCTGAAACCGAGTAAAGGTGATGGATTTGCGCCGAATGCCGATCCATCGGAATACAGACCGAGGTTTCTCTCCACACAGGCAAAGAACGTCGTGCTCAACGATGAAAAACCTTCACAAGACGTTCTGAGCATTTTCCAAACACCGGCGGCAGGCTATCAAGATTATACTGTCGTTGAGATTGATACGACGGCATTTAAAAATGGCGGTATGCTCACTATTGACCTTTGGATTGGGAGTGCAGAGGCTACTGGTGCCTTCATTCTATTTACAAGCGATAGTGAACTCTCCACGAACGGTATGCCTAAAAGTGTCCTTACCTCAGCATCAGGGATTATACCGGGTAAGGGTGGAAGGATCATGCACCGTTTTGACAATGGCACACACTTTAAGTTAGGGGCTACCGGTAATTTGTTCAGCGGGGAAGGGAAAGTCAACTCTTTTCTCGCGAAAATCTCTATAGACCCACGTTGAGATAATGTAGTACACAGATTCATAGTGAACCGCCACAACCTCTACTGAGCCAGTCGTCTTTTCGTCCTGCTGTTTTTCTCTCCACTTATTTTGCAAAAGGTAAACCCTCCGACACGTTCCACGTTCTAATTTTCCAATATACTGCCAGCAAAATCATTTGGACACTTTGAATTGCGGGGAATCTATGAAGAAACCCGATTTGCGATCTTTTCGAACTTATGCAACCTTTCGCTTATAAATTGCGTCATTTAACAATTAAAGTCTTCATTGACAAATGATAAAATTTATCGGTAAGTGGGACAGGTAAACCAAAGAATAGGGCGTGGTGCCACAAGTCTCACACTCCTAAGGAGAAAACGATGATAAAGAGATGTTTACCCGTATCCTTAACTGCGTTGGCATTCATGATAACGTTTCTGTTTGCCTGTTTTGATGTGGTGGAAGCCGTGCCAGATTCATCTAAGGTATCCGAATCAGGACCGGTAGATACACCTTCTCAACAATCTGAAAGGGCACCAGTTGCTGTTCCAGCCGATAGTGTTCTACGCCTAATTCCTGAAAAAGTGTTAGGTGTTATCTACTGCCCGAGTCTGCTGGAATTGGATAACAGAGTTAATATAATAGCAACTGAGCTTTCCCCTCAAACCGAGGTTCCCGATATATCTATACAGATTTTGAAAGGTATTTTCGGAGACGAGTTTGAAAGTTTAGCCGATTTTGAAGAAATCGGGTTGGATCTGAACCAAGATTTCGCGATCTTTATTACCAGTTTGCAACCTCTGCATCTTTTTGCATTCGGACATCTAACAGATCCTTCGGCAATGAAACAGATGATTGAAGCCAAGGGCGGCACTCCCACAGAATATAAAGGCGTAACCTATTGGAACACCACGGAAGGTAACCAGAGTTTCGCTGTTTTGGAGAATACCTTCGTTTTTTCAATGCCTATGGGGGGTTGTGAGAACGTTATTGATACCTATAACCGGGAGGGTCAGGGTATCATGCAGAACCCAAATTACGATACTTTCCTTACAGATATTTTGGGAGGTGACGATCAGGTAGGAGTTTGCGTTGATGTTGAAGCTATTATTGCTACCTTCGATGGTTTGCCTGAAGAAGAATTAGCATCAATAATAAATGCTCTCCAAGATGGAGATCCGATATCCAAGTCAATTGCATCCTTCCTTGAAGAAATACCCGGAGAGGAAATAGGGGGCATTGAGCAGTTACGATCAATAAACGTCTGGCTTGAGGTAGAGGGAACCAGTGTACAGATCAAACCGTCCGTGAAATTCAGAAGTGATAGCGAATTTCTGAAAGTCTTGGAAGAAAGGTCTGGTGACTTAACTTTTCTCAATGAACTCCCGAATCGTGCAGCTATGAATGGTGCCGTTCAAGGTTGCCCACAGTTGTTGGTTGAACTGAGCAGATTCTGGTTAGATACTCTTCCCAAAACGCCAGAACAACAAGCACAACAGGATTCGCTCCTCAAACAGGTGAAAGATTTTCATGAATCTCTGGCAGATCGATGGAGTGTTTCTTACGGTTTTGAGGATACGCATTTACCGGCTTATCTGTTCATCTATGAATTGAAAGATGAACAGGCTGCCAAGATTTATATGGATGAGGTGTTTCTTGAACACCTCAAGAGCCAAGACGTTCATGCGGGTGCGTCGATAATGCACAACCGAGTTGAGATTAAAAGTTACATTTTTCCCGACCTCAAAGTGGCACTGCCAAAGGAATTACCCGAAGAAGCCTCTGGTTTGCTGCCCACCAAATGGCACTGGTATTATGCCTTTACCGAGGGTCGGCTCCTTTTCGCAACGGGTACGGGTCCAGAAGCAATTCAAATGGCACTCGATAGGAAAGCGGGAAACGAGACGAGATTTTCTGAGCATCCGAGTTATCAGAAACTCGTTGAAAAATTAGGTGCTGACACCAACATTTTCTGTGCGATGTCCCCAGCTATCGCGGCTAAAAACTCCTTGCCGATGTTAGGAAGGATAAACCCAGACAATGCGGCAGCACTCCAATTGGTTGCGGGGATATTCATGAGTCTACCAGAGAATTACAGCATCGGTCTTTCCGCCAAAAGACGGGGCAATAGTATTGATGCGAAACTTTTCATTGACCTTGGTGACTTCAAGCAGCTTATACAAATGATGGCAATGATGACGCAAATGCAGCAGCGGCAATAAGTTCATTTCTGTCTCATCGGATGATATTAAAGTTCTGCGCTGACCGTCATCTCTAAGCGGTGTTCAGGTTTCCGCTGTTTTGTGGACAGCAGACGATAATTAAGTCGTAATAGAAGATCGGTAAATTTTCGTAGTCTGTAATCTGCGGTTGTACGGACTTCGTGGCTGATGCCTTCGTAGAAAGTGTATTGCGCAAAGGGTATACCGCCCTGACTTTCGCCGTAGCCGAGTTTATAGTTGATGTCAATGCGTCCCTTACCGATGAGACTATACGTGATGCGATTTTCATAAGAGAAGGTCCGCGTTTTGGCTTCTGGTTCTTCGTCGAGTTGCTCCTCGTCAATTGTCCGTTTATATCCTCCAATACCGCTCCATCTTACTGCGCTGCTGAGTTCATATCGGAGGCTCAATTCAGTCGTCTGTTCAAATTGGCGCAGATCTGAGATAGGGGTTGATGGCGGATTGCCCCTGTCCGTCATAGTCTCGGTTTCTTGGACGAGTTCTTCAAATTCGAATTGACTATATTTTTCAGTTTCTCGGCGTTGTTCCCAGTTCACACCGAGGGACATCCGTTGCGTTGGATTCACGGAAAGACCGACATCATAAGTCCGGTGTTGTCTGTGGCGTTCTTGGTTATTAATCCTGCGGTTGAGTGTCTCGCCAGCGCGAAGGTTGATCTCGAAACTGAATGCTGGTGATGGCGAGAATTCAAGCCGATAGTGCTGATTCAAACGCCCAAAAAGTGTTTCTGAGCCTTGTAGACTTTGGAGCAGATAGAGGGATACCGCGTCTTCGACCTCCTGTTCCTCGGTCAGCCACAGTCGTGTTTGACCTCTGAGAGCATTTAGAAACCACTCTAAACGAGATTTTTTAATTTTACCTTGCGGAGAACTCTCGCTGCTTGGAACTTTGGCGGTTTTTGTTTTTGAGTCGCCTTCCACTCCGTTACGGGCTTGTGGATTTAGGGATTCCTGATCCATAGATGGTGACCGCGTCGGACGTAAACTATCACGTTTCAGGATTGATTCACGATGTTGTTGTTGTCTTGCTCTGGCACGCCGTGAAAAAAACTGTCGCGGTTGAAAACGCACTCGGAATTCTGCATCGACGGCTGTGGTCGGTTTATCACCCACATTTTGATATACCTTGACGTAGGTGCCTTCCTCGGGATCCTCTACGTAGTGCAGGTCATCCAACTTCACGTAGTATCCTTCACCGGGTTGGAGCAGAACACCGGTGTGTGGGTGGATGTCGGTATAGACTTCGCGGCGTTGACTCGTCAGTTTTTTATCTAATTCATAGGCGATTTCTATATCAATTGCCCGGCTGAGTGGCGTGAGTTGGAGATTAACATCCGCGAGTTGCGTCGTTGTATTTGCCCCGATATCGGTGTGTGATTTCAATATCCGGCGCGCAATATTTGCTGTCAGATTCACCCCGCCATTGAGAAAGGATTGTTGTTGTGAAAGGATGCCTACCTTCCAAGTCCGCGCGGTGGTATTCCGCTTCCAATCTGATAAACCGATAGGTTCCTCATCGACAGTGAGCAGCGGTTCTTTCGCAAAAGCCTCTTCAAGTTCATAACTGGTATTTAAGGATACCCACTTGAAATCAGCAAGGTCGATACGTCCAGTTGCGCGGTTCCGCTTTCGGTTGAGCGTAGCGTTACGCGCCTCGTTCGACTCCACTCGTCCGAGTGTTCCTATAATTCTGAATGGACCGAGAGGATACGACAGATTACCTTCTTGACGTAATTTCTGTAGCGACTGTGTCCTTGTTGAATCTGCGCCTTCCGTCCGAGAACTGCTACGATAATCATCCCAACGAAGGTTCGGCAACCTTTTCAGTAATTGCGTTCCTGTAGATGTGCGCTGTTCCGGCTCCACTGAATTCTTCTCTGGGCTACTTATAGGCAGTCGGGAATCAGAGTTCTCTCCTACAGGTGTGAAGGTTGGACTTACCTGTGCATTGCCTGAACGTCGATTGAAGTTGACACCCCAATTAAAATTGTTACGGATGGTTGCGTTAGCAGTAGGTAAAACATCTGTTTCATCTGTGGTCGCCTCTTGTATGATTTCCTCACGTTCTGGATCTTTTTCTTCGCTCCTACCGGCTCCGGCATCAACCTCCAGCCAATCTGTTGGAATCATTCGGATGTCAAAGTTCATGGTTCTCTCGTCTTGGGAAGTTCGAGAGCTACCCGCAGTGTCGAGTAGGAACGCGTCATCAAAACCCTCTTTGGCGTATTGTGTTTCGTATCGAGAGCGGGAGCGATTGCCGCTTGAGGCACCGACAGGCACAAAGTCAGCATCCATCGACCGTATGTCGAGGTTTGTGGCCAGTTTAGGACGCAGCTGATCCGTCCATGTTGCAAAGTCCCAATCGGCGTATCCAATCAGTTTCCATGCCTGTCTCACCTCTTTCTGATCGACAGTAGCGTAAGTATTTTTATCAAGATTACTATAGGCGAGTTCGCCTTGAATCCACGCCTGTTCTGTAACGTTCAGACGACTCTCCAGTCCCCATACAGTATGCTTTTGGGGTGCTGCGAGAGGTGATCCGTCTTCCTCGGGATCGAGGATGTTTTGGCGAAGTGCCTCCAGTTCTATATCTTCAAACTTGATCAGAGATTGTTCTGGTTGATTCAGATCTGCTTCAACGGCGTATGATGCTCCAATAGTTAAACGTTCACCCGGCAGTGTGAAGACGCTGCTGAGTCCGTAAAGATTCTGTTGATACGCCCGATCTTCCGGGATGTATTCAAAGTCGATCCGAATCACATCATTGCTCGTAATGAGATGCTTACTGTTAAACTCGACAATTGGATCCCCATATTCTCGGATGATGTAATCATTGTTTTCGCCGCGCCGCATCCTCTCACCGTTTAGCCAGACGATTTCACTGCCTGCTTTCACAATGACGTATTGCCCATCAACTGTGAGTCGATATTCACTGCGTCCTTCCTCACCGCGCAGGACTAAACTCGTAGACTGACCCTTCGGAATGGCAGTCGGAATGAAGTGAAAGTCCACCCACTTGAAATCCCCTTCAACCTGTACTCCCTCTAATGCGCGTGGAAAGAAAATGAACTCCGATGCACCGAGCGAACCTTCAAAGTCCCCTAAGGTTCCTCTCATGTTCGGATGTGTAATACGAATTAATTTCTGATCGATGTCTTGAATATTTTCGGTTGTGCCTTCGGGTTGGATAGGCAAATCTTGGTCGGATAGGAGTGCCAAGACGGTGATATTTTCAGAGGCTTTCCCTTCTACATTGACCCGGAGCTCTTGATTCGGCGACACACCACGTCCACTACCAACCGATATACCGATTGTCTGGCTTCCGGACACTTCTAATTGAGAAGCACCATCTCCTGTAGAGGGAAGGCTTCCGGGTTCGCCGAAAGGTTGGCTGGGCTGTCTTTCGGATTCATCTGCAGTGGAAGGCTCGCCAGTTATTTCTATCTGTGGATTCTGCTCACCGTAAAGATCGCGTTTATAAACCTGTTTAATCGCGAATGGCAATGTCCGGTAGGTTATCTTAAGTTTGGACGGTTTGTCTGTAGGTAGATCGGTAGCTGTTTCCTTACCTAAGGTGATTTTTCCCAAATAGAAATCGATCTGATAGTCGATACCCCGCACGAGTACTTTCCCATCCGCTTCTGTTATCTGTTCGCTGTTTGGAAGGATCGGTGGGTACTTCACCGTAAAGTCTTGCTCTCCTGCTTTCAGTGCGACGGACTCTGTTTTCTGGAGGACGGAAAAGGTGGGAAGTTCAAGGACTTTGGTTTCGTCGTTAGCGGTGTTTTGGGCTGTACTACCGGGGCGTGGTAGCACGCACAAACACAGGGAAACAAGGAAGAGGAGTGGGATACGCATTAATAGGTGTCAGTGGAAATAGTTATAAGGATTCGGTTATCGGTTGTTGGCAATGTCCACTGTGGCAGTAAAGAAAAACAAAGCTTCCACAAGAAACACTACTGAAAACTGTTAACTGACAACTATTTTTTACGAAAAACTTGGAACACCTTTATGTCATTCGCTTCGGCGTCACTCACAAAGACACGTCCAGTTTTTGAGACTGCGATGCCAGTTGGCTCTAAAAGCTCGGGAGCACTGAATTCTGTGATGCTTCTGCCATCAGGGGTGAACACTTGAATACGTCTGTTGCCACTGTCTGTTACATAGAGATAATTCCATTCATCTAAGGCGATACACTTCGGTTCCCGCAGTTGTCCAAGTGCGGGACCTTCGCCACCCCACATGTTAATAGGGTTACCACTGAAGTCGTATTTTTTTATGAGGTGATTGCCGGTATCGACGACGTAAACATTCCCGTGGGCGTCAACATCCAGATCTGTCGGGTTCCAGAATTGTTCGCTGCCACTCCCGAAGTTCCCTCGCGCTACAACCGGCACGCCAGCGACATTGAATTCAATCCAACGGTGATTGCCGGTATCAACAACGTAAACCTCGCCATTTCGTCCGATACCGATACCTTCGGGGCGGTCAAGCAGTATATCATCCGCACTTTCACTGAGTAGATAAAAAATCTGATCAACAAAATTGCAGTATTGTACTCGATTATTGCCTGTATCTACTACATAGAGGCGATAACTTCTTTGAAAACTCAACGCTATATCTGTGGGATGATCGAATTCTCCTGTTTGCCATCCACGGCTTCCGAATTCTATGATGAAATGCCCAGCATCGTCGATGACTTGCACCCGATTGTTACCCGCATCGGCGATGTAGATTCTGTCTTCTTCATCTATGGCGAGTCCTAAGGGGGTCCGAAATTCACCCGATCCTTGTCCCATCCTACCAAGCGTTTCGATGTAGCGTATGCCCAATATAGGAGATGCCTGCCGTTCACGGTTCGAGAGACGGATTTCAACCGGTTGCGTAACTTCGCTTTCGGGTAGAGCACAACTTAAACAGAGCACGAGAAGGAGAAGGAGGAAACCGTAGGAGGTTTTACTTGGGTGTTTCCGTCCTTGTAGATACCACTCTTTCGGGCAGGCACAAGACCTACCCCTACGGAGATTCGGGATTTCCGCTTCGCACATGCGCGTTTAGCCTCGTTGCACTTTAAATTTGAAAACGAAAGTTGTTTGTTGTTCATTGAAATCACTCGTGACTCTCGGCACAATGATTCGCAAGCTGCTATATTTAATGCTTCGCTTGCGGAAATAGAGGAAGAATCTCGAATATTGTCCCGGCATCACCGTTGTTTTCTCAATGTCTGCTCTGGGGAGTACTGCTGGATCACCTTGTATTCTAATAGCCTTATCCCATCGGAACACTTCCGCACCGAATTCGGGTGGCAGCTTCGGTCTGAAGTTCCTTTTTAGGTAGAAGGATTCCTGTGATTTGTCGATTGGCTTCGTAACATTTCCCGTGCCATCAAGCATCTGGCAATCGTTTTTTTTGAAGGAGATCCAGTGGTCGGTTCCATTATAGATGAAGATACCGAACGCATCAACCGCCTTCACATCGTTTAGTGGCACTGCCATTGCTTTTACACCGTTTTTGACATAACCAATAGTACCCGTCTGCGGCATGATATGCGCATCCGGGTCGAACACTGGGACAATCATCTCTGGCTGGAAGGTATCTTTGAGGAAATCTGGAACCTCTGGGACCTTTGAACAGTTCAGCGGGATTAGTAACAAACAGAGCACTGCTAAAATTTCTGATAACTTATTTTTCATTTTTTCCTGGCAGGAAAGCCTGCCTCCTTTTTTTGACATATCTACGTAAATGGAGTATAGTGAATAATAGAGTGTAAGGTTGCTACAGAGGCTACGGTTGCTAAGTTAAGTGTGTTCCTGTCGTGTAACGCTCTAAAAACATAACACTTAAAGTTCATTCATCGCTGGCGAGGATTGTATCCTCCCTCTTTTGCCACCTTCTAAACAAATTTTAGAACATGCCAGCGGAACAATGTGCGAGTGCCAATCATTTAAAAATCACTTTCGAGGGCAAGCATCGCAGCACCGACAATACCTGCATCGTTTCCGAGGTGAGCCTTTATGATCTTCATCCGCGCTGGGATATCCATAGCACGTTTGGATAGTTCATCTCGGATGGGTTTAAAGAGAAGTTTTTCGCCAGCTTCTGCGATACCACCGCCGATAATTGCGATTTGCGGGTTGAGGATATGCGCGATTGAGGTGAGAGCAATGCCTATATATCGCCCCGTTTCAGCAAAAATCTCCATTGCGACTTTGTCGCCCGCCTGTGCTGCTTCTGCTATTTGCCGTGGTGTAAGTGCTGTTCCATTCTTTATTGTTTTCGCTAAAATCGTAGCCCGCCCTGTCTCAATTTTCTCCTGCGTTCGTTCAACTATGTTTTTCGCGCCAGCATAAGCTTCAAGACAACCTTGATTACCACACCCACAGTAACGCCCATTGGGTTCAACGACAGTATGTCCAAGTTCCCCAGCAGTATTTTGACTTCCATGGTAAACTTGCCTGTTGATCACGACTCCCCCACCTACGCCTGTGCCGAGTGTTAATGCGACGATATTTTTGTATCCAACACCGGCACCATGACGAAGTTCACCCAGGGTCATCGCATTCACATCGTTGTCCATTCCTCTTAGTATAAGTTTGTACTTCCTGCGCAAGCCTCTATAGGCTTGCTGGACAATACCATGAGGTTGTGAAATATCATTTGTGCCTGTCTTTGACAGATGCAGTTTCGCCAGTTCTACGTTTACATAATCGACGAGTGGAATATCACTCCAACCGGGGAAATTAGGTGAGAAGTGGACAACTCCTGTTTCAGCAATGATAAGTCCCGGTGCCCCCAATCCAATCCAAATCTCGCGTGTGTCATCGTGCCCACAATGTTTGCTGTCAGATTCTTTTGTACTGCTTGAGGGAGATTGTGGTGTTTTGCCTGACTTTGATATGGTTTGTGCCGTTGTAGTTTCTGCTTTTACAAGAACTTGACGAATGGCTTCAGCAATTCGAGCCGCTACTACTTTGGGACCTCCTACGTCAACATCTGTAGGGAGCACCACACGGCAAGAAATATCGCCTGCTGATGAAACTAATCCAGCCTTGATGTCCGTTCCGCCAAGATCGATGCCAATGCTATATTCCATATTTTTAATTTAACGCCAAGCGTGTTATTAGAATCTCTTAGCAGTGGACGTGTGTTTTGTCGAACCCGCACTGTGCCGTTGTTGCAGTGCTACACGCCTTGGCTAACCCTTTTACGTAATATAACCCGAAACGCATTAGAAACCATTTTGAACGGTAGGTTTAAAATGCGCGAAAACCTGATAATTAAAAATCCGAGTTCCAAAAAACTTGTGCGCCGTCACTAACATTACAGAGATAAATTTCAGGTTCAATACCGGTATGTTTGTGGTACTCCGCCTTCACGAGCGTTTGGAATGTTTCTAAAACGTCTCTATGAACGATGTTAACTGTGCATCCACCAAAACCCGCACCCGTCATTCGGCTTCCAATTACACCTGTGATGTTGCGGGCGATGTCGGTAAGCAAATCTAACTCGCTACAACTGACTTCGTAATCATCTCGGAGCCCGTTGTGTGAAGCGTTCATCAGTCTACCGAATTGTATGAGCGATTCTTCTGTTTCTTCTGATGTTTGTAGGTGTCGTGTTTTAAGCACAGCAACCGCGTCTAATACACGGGTATTCTCTTCAATCACATACCGACACCTTTTTTGTGTTAGCGCGGGAAGTTCTTCTTCATGTTTTTTGAAATCTGTTAGGGTAATGTCCCGAAGTGAAGAGATATCGGGCAGCCATTGTTGAAGGATAGCAACTCCTCTTTCACATTCGGCGCGGCGTTTATTGTATTCAGAAGCGGCAAGTTCGCGTTTTACCTTCGTATTACAAATAGCAATATAGTGCGCTGCCAAGTTGAGTGGGACATGTTTGTGCTCAAGCGAGCGGCAGTCCAAAAATAGTGCTTGATTTTCCCGTCCGAGCAGCGAGATGGTCTGGTCCATGATACCACAATTAACACCGACAAATTCATGTTCTACCCGCTGGCACAAGGCCGCGAGTTCTTTGTTATTAATCTCTGATTGTGACGCGCTTTCGGAAGTTCGAGACGCGGAGCTGGCTGTTAAAAAAGTAAGCGCGGTTGAGACTGAAAGTGCCGCTGAAGAACTCAAACCGGCACCAATCGGTACATCGCCTGTGATAACGGCATCTATCCCAGATACTTTTTTGCCTGATGTTTGTAGGAGAGACGCAACCCCGAAGAGATAATGGCTCCATGCTGGAGTATCCTGATGAATAGAAGGAAGCGTATCCAGACAGAATTCATAAGAATCGTTAACATCTAAAGCATGTAACCTGACACGTCCATCAGATCGCTTCCGAGCAGCGATGTTGAGGTATTTATCAATCGCCACTGGAAACACATACCCGTCGTTGTAATCGGTATGTTCACCGATGAGGTTCACTCTACCCGGGGCTGATGCGACAAATGTGGGGGTGTTGCCAAAAATTTCTTTAAATTTCTGGGTAGCGAAGGAAACGCGCTTCGGTCTGTTTTCAGGGAAACCTATATTGCTCGGATCTTCGTGCAAAGCGTCTCTTTTCATATTTTTAACTATGGTCGAATGCTCATCGTTCTACTTTGCTCCAGATGGTTTTTCCGAGAAGTGAGCGAAAAAAGAACATGCTCGGTTTCTTTGTGCAACGAAGTGCGCTACTACGAACTTGCTAGGACTGAACTTGTTCGATCTTGGCAAAACTTGCCTGAAGCGTAGTGGAAGGCAGTGAGAAAAGTCATTATGTAAAGAATTTCAGAAATAATCCCAACGTATTTGGCAGTTCCACACGAGGGATATAACAATCGACACTTATGTCAGGTTCAACGTCTATTTCCGATGGTGATGGCTGTGTCAGAAGTTGTTCTTCTGGTGCATGCAGTGCAGGTTGGAGATTCGGTGATGCTGATTTTTTTGCGCGGACTGTGCCTTCTGCGATAACCAGTTCGCCGACAGGCAGATACGTCGCCAGTGGATACACTTCCGTTTCAGTTAAAACAGTGATATGAGGAAGTGGTGTATCTGCTAATTGCTCCATCTGCATTGTCAAGTAGGTGGTTTCTGCCAAAGCTGCTCGCGGTCCGTTCGGTTGACACGCGACGATTGTAATCAATGGAATCTGTTTTTGTAAGGCATTTTCAATGGCTGTGAGAAAAAAGGAGGCGTTGAGCTCTGCAGGAATCACATCTATATCTGCGATGAACAGACAGGTTGAATGCCCTGAAATCATTCCTTCAGCGATAATCCCGGATTCCTTAGTGAATCTGGTTTCTGTTGTCGGCAAGTCATCGAGTAAATACTCAAGCCGTTTTTCAGCGAGAAGGGGGAACAGTGCACCGCAATATGAGCAAACATAAAGGTTCCGTTCAAGTTCGTTTTTGAAAGCGAACTCTTGGCAACCGGTACATTTGTGCCATAGACTGGTGTTTTCTTCAAGGTCTTTGGATATACGTGTTTCCATTTTTTTATCGATTAGTTTTCTCTCATTGTTGAAAATATAAAGCATTCTGTGCAGGTCTCCTATCGAGGCCTGTGCAAGGGAGGCAGTCAAGAGATCCTTGATAAAAATCTGTGTGTTTTCACTGCGAAGCAGTTTAAGTCCGTATGATGCCAGCTATCGCTTCTGCTTCCGTATCATAGCAATCGAAAATGGTCATCAATTTTGCCATAACAATAAGACTTCTGACATTGCCGCCGAGGTTCAAGAGGACTATGTTCCCTCCGTCGCGTCGGATGGTGGTATGGGAGGCGACAAGTACTCCTAAACCGGAACTATCCATCATCTGGACCCGTTCCATGTTTAAAATTAAATTGAGTTTTTCCTCACGCTCCGCTTCGCCCTTGGTTATCTGAATTTGTTGATTAATGATGTCTTTGAGAGCTAAGGAATCTGCTCCAAGAACTTTTCCCTCAATATCTAAAATTGTAATGCTACCTTTGTGTCGAAGGTTGACTTGCATAGAAATACCTTAAAAGTGTAAATGACTCCCAATCCTGAGAGAATAAATTTGGTTCTCGGTTCCGTGAATATTCCTCCATTAAGGGAGTTCAATGCTTACCCAAATTGGCTGCTGCAGGGCAATTTGTAGACTCTTAACGCTTGAACCCTATGCGAGAAAAGGCTTAGATATAGTGGTAAGAGGTATCTTACGTCTTTTTACTCATTTGGTTAGAATTACTAAATCCACGTAAATCCGAGAGTGGATGTGACTATGATTCTGGAATTCCCTTATATTTGACCATTTTGATGATGGTCCCGTTATTTTCGTAGGTTACAGAGTCCATGCAAGCTTCCATCAAAAATAGTCCTCTGCCACTGCTTTTGAGCAAATTTTCTGGGTCGAGGGGATCCGCGACTTCCTGGCGTGTGAATCCATCGCCTTCGTCTTCGATGACGATCTCAAGTCTATCCTCGGCAAGCGTGAATTCGAGGGTCGCTTTTTTAAGTGGATTTTCTTTATTGCCGTGTTTGATAGCGTTTGTACCCGCTTCAATGACAGCAAGGTTAATCTGCTCTTGGATATCCTCTGTAAAATTTGTCTCTTTCAAAATCTCGGTAACAACAACGTCGAGTAGGTAAACATGTTGCATTGAGCTTGGGAGAGAAAGCGTAATAACCTGTTCGGTTTCTGGACGCGTAGATTCCTCACCTTCGTCCTCAATGGCAATGGTTAATTGGTTCTCAGCAAGAATCAACTGAAACGTCGTTTGTTTTTCCGGATTCTCTTTGTTGCTGTGTTTAGTCGCGTTTGTACCCGCTTCAATGACAGCAAGGTTAATCTGCTCTTGGATGTCTTCGGTGAAATTTGTCTCTTTCAGAATCTCGGTGACAATGACTTTGAGTAGATCAACATGTTGCATTGAACTTGGGAGAGAAAGCGTAATAACCTGTTCGGTTCTCTCGCCCACGTTTGAAGCTCCTTCTTTTATAGTCGTCAGTTATCAGAAGAATGGTTTCCGTCAGCAGTCAGTAGCCAGCAGTCAGCAAGAGAATCTCTTCACTGAAAGTCGACGACTGAGGCTGATAGCCAGTACACTGTTAACTTCCATTGGCATGTTTTGGTATCATTAAGATCATTATACCATAGTTTTTCTTGACAACAATGTTAAGATATTCTATAGCAAGTGTAACAAACTTGTAATGGGATGCCTGGTTTCCGCATCCAAGTAACTCGGGTTCGGCTATCGTTATAGTTGAACCCTTCCTGATTTAAGTATCTCGCTTGATAATAATTAATGCTCTGTCGTCATGGGAGTTTGTGCTCCCACTAAACAGTGTTAAATCGTTAACAACCGTCTCACATAACGTTGATGCTGACAATCCCGCGTTTTTAGAAATACAGGCGGCAAGCCTATCTCCACCGTAGAACATATCCATTGGTATTGCATCTCGAAGCGCGTCCCCTTGCACCGCACTCGTAGGTGTGCTCGGGTTATTACTGGAAACTTTGTGCAAGCCTATAGAGGAAACCTGCGGGACAATGTTTCCGTTTTCCGTTTCGGTAATACCATCTGTATAGAAAACCAATATATCGCCGGGAGACAGAGAACAGATGTTGCTTGAAAACGTTGCTTCCTCAAATGCACCTATCAGCATGCCTTTTGTCTTTAAGACCTCCATCTCGCTGTGATTCTTCCAGTGGAATGGATAACAGTGTCCCCCATTTGAATACGTAAAGGTTGAATTCGCTATGTCCAATATACCGTAAACCATAGTTGCAAACAAATCTGCTTCGGTGTCACGGACTACTAAGTCATTAACCCGTTTGAGGATTGATGCGGGGCTGTCTTCCTCATGGCAGAGCAAGCGGAGTGCTGTCCGAATCATCACCATCAACAGTGCCGCAGGAATACCATTGCCCTTTACATCACCGAGAACGAGTCCGATCTGTGTTTCATTCAACGGGATGAAATCATAGAAATCACCAGAGACAGACGTTGAACTTTGAAGCAGCGTTGCGATGTCAAAACCTTCAAGACTTGGTGCTTGTTCAGGTAACAATTTCTTCTGAATAGCAGCGGCGGCTTGAAGATGTCCGGCGAGTTGTTGCAACCCTTCTTCGCTGAACTTGTCTCCCATCGCGTGCATTAACGGGTTGATGTATTTAATGGGGCGAGTTCTACCTAAAACAGCTTCAACTCGTGCAGTTAATTCGCGTAAATCAAACGGTTTCGTGATGTAATCGTCTGCGCCGGTATCCAAACCGAGGACTTTATCTTCTGTCTGCCCACGTGCAGTCAGTAAAATGACAGGAACGTTTTTGGTATGCTCTATATCTTTGAGTTCTTCGATGACCTGAAACCCGTCTTTGTGCGGCATCATCACATCGAGGAGAATAAGGTCTGGCGGGTTCAAACATGCACTTTGCACTGCCCTCTCACCGTCGTTTGCCATCCGTATGTTGTAACCCTCCGGTTCCAGATTCATTTTTAATAATTCAAGGATATCCGGATCGTCATCGACAATCAAAATCGTTTCAGCCATTTTTCCCCTTTTCCAATGGAATAAAAAACTGGAAGTTGCACCCCTTCCCATTCTCTCCAGTGTCAATCCATAATCGTCCACCGTGTGCCTCGACTATCCCGGCGGCGATTGAGAGTCCTAAGCCAGTGCCGCTTTGTGGTTTTCGTGTTTGGACATTTTCGAGTTGTCGGAACTTATCAAAGACCTTTTCTCTATCTTCAGGGGGAATTCCTGGACCTGTATCAATGACTTCAACATGGAATCCGTCGGTTGCGCTCCCGTTCTGTAGAGATTTTGATATTCTTACTGTTACTTGCCCGTTATCTGGTGTGAATTTAATAGCGTTTCCGATGAGGTTAATAAAAATTTGCCCAATTCGGTCTGTATCCCCGATCATTAGAGGTAGATTAGACTGTGCCTGAAAAAATAGATTAATGGCTTTTTCGTCTGCTTGTGGACGGAGTTCTTCGATTCGCCGTTTGGCTACTCTATCTATCTGTACCTGTTCCTGTTTCATCTCGACGCGTCCTGCTTCAATGCGGGAGACATCGAGTAAGTCGTTAATCAGAGCGGCGAGGCGTTTCGACTGGCGATGGGCACGGCTCAAGCTTTCGTACTGTTTTTGATTAATTTTTCCAGTTTTCCCATCAAGGATGAGCGAAATAAATCCGATGATGGATGTTAGCGGGGTTCGCAATTCATGGGACACAAGTGAAACGAACTCCGACTTCATTTTTTCTATTTCATATTCGTTGGTGATGTCATCAAAAACATAAACAGTGCCAACGATGTTATTATGTTCATCGGAAAAATGGCTCGCTATGATGCGAAGTACTCGAGAACTGTCGCTGTCCTGCGAATTGCCGTTGACATTCAATGCGGTGATCATCGTTTGGTGTTGTGCCATTTCACGCTGAGAGAAAGACAATATTTTCATGTTAACAGTTCTTTTATCGGTTTCTGTGTTTCCTCCCTTTTGCAATGTTTTCGTCCAGCAAATTGTACTATTTGCTGTATCAACAGCGATAAAATTTTCGTAGTCAGCGGTATTCCCTAAATCCAGAAGACGTTCGGCTACAGGATTGATGTAGAGGACGCGTCCACCGGGTTCAACAACAATCAAACCTTCGCCGAGATTGTCTACGATAGCCGTAAGTTTTTTCTCTTCTTGTGTTAATTGATCAACGGCATTTTTCAAGTTCCGACGCATCTCATTGAATTCTTCGGCAAGAACACCCACTTCATTATCGCTATCAACAGTGATCTCGCTATCAAATTCACCTTGTCCTATGCTACGTGCTGCTTGTGCAACTTTCAATATGGGGGTAGCTATCCGCTGAGCAGCCCACCAAGCAATTAATATAACGATACAACTTGACCCGATGGTAACATAAAAAATATATTTATTCAGTCTGACAATACCGGCGTAAGCAGAGGAGATAGGTTGTGAAGTGAAAACTATCCAATTGCTAAAGTTTTGTTGGATCTTCCACGGTTCCATATTTGAAAATGTTTTTGCTTGGGTGTTTCCCCCCGTTCGCGCCCAGCCGTAGACGCGAGGTTCACCGAAAGTATCCGTCTCACCTTCCGATTCATAATCGTAATACTTTCCACTAACGCCCTTTTTTCCTTCGATGATTGCTTCCTCTGCAGCATCGCTCATCTCTATGTAACTGTCTATTTGGTATCCGCTTTGAGGTGAAACGGCAATGATTTTGCCAGATTCGTTCGTTAGGATCGTGTATGTTTCCGCCAATTCCGGTAGCGATTCAACTAAACTGTTAAGTTCAGGTAGAAACAGAAAAGTTCTTAGCACACCGACCGTATTATTTTTTCCCCGCGCGATGGGGTCTTTAGCATCCATACGTATTGGAAGGGCAATTGGAAGAAGATGCACACCTCGCGATTCATCATAGATAACATCTTTGACAAATGGGTAACCTATACCGTTGTTATATGCTTTTTGCCACCAGTACTTGTCCTGCACTCGATGTGGGAGCATTTTTGTTGTGTCGTAATCCAACTGTTGGTTATTTGAACGCAGGACATACCCGAAAGCATTTGTAATGGTTACCTCAGTTTTATAGCCCGCGTAGGTTTCAAGCAAGCGGATACTGTCCTCTAATCGTGCCCATACGCTAAGAAATACACTCTGTTTCTCATTAGCGGTATTCGAGTAAACAACGGCTGCTCGGATGTTTGGAAGTTCTGCTTGAATCTTCGCAATTTTTTCAGAAATAGCGTTGTCAGCGCGGGCGAGTTTTTCTTGTGCAAGAAGAACAAGATTTTCACCAACAGTCTCCTTTAGGGCGTTTTCTCCTAAAAATTTGATAGTTAAGGAAACGGCAAACAGCGGCATCAGTGCTACTAACAGAAACAGGACTATCTGTTGACCACGTAACCCCACTTTAAATCCTGGACGCTCTGGACGATTATTATCTTTCATGTTTTATAGTTTTCAGTCTTCAGTCTTCAGTGACAAAAGGTTATCGGTTAATCAAACCGCCTTTTTAACTGATAACTATTTTGCTATATGAAAGCAGCGCACGCGCCTTCCTCCGTATCATAAATCTCAATGACGGTGTTCAGCTGCGTTACCTCCAGAACTTCTCTAACAGCTTTCTGAGGACTGAGTAAGACTAACTTTCCACCCGACTGCTGGCAGGATTTCAGAGTGACCACAATTGCCCCTAATGCACTGCTGTCGATTAACGGAACGTTCATTAGGTTAACCACTAACTTATCGCGCCCGGTTTGAAGTTGTTCGTTCATTTCTGTACGGAACGCGTTAGCCGCGTTTCCAAGAATTTTTCCTTCTACATGAAGGATGGAGATATTTTGATTCCCAATCGTTGTCTCAAAATTCATAGGTCTTTTCCTTAGTATTTCTATTTACGAGGTTGTGTTTTTTTGAACCTCACCCTAATCTGCTATAGCGCAGACACCGTACGATGTGTTTCGCTTGTAGAGTGCGAAGCCTAAACAGGACATTAACTTGTCCGCATTCGTAGATTGCCGCGGTGTATTACAATATAATTTCGATCGAACTTTGGATTTTTTAAGACAGTTGCAACGATTCCACCGAGTGCCTCAAGGCACGCCGAACTATTGTTAATCTCGTTTTCGATAGTTTCATCGCCGGACTTGTAAGCCACCCACTTTCCTGTCGGTTTTAGCAGAGGTATACAGTACGCTGCCGAGTCCCGAATCGCTGCGACGTAACGGGTGAAAACCCAATCGTATGCCCCAATGTGTTTTTGCTGTTGGGCACAAACTTCCGCACGTTCCGCGAATATTTCAACATCTACCCTTTGATGCCCGTTTACCCGTTGATGCCGATTCAACTGCGCGACTATAAATTTTAGGAAACTTACCTTCTTTTTCGATGATTCAATGAGTGTTAACCGGATATCAGGCATGTAGATTTTCAACACGATTCCCGGGAATCCGGCACCAGTTCCAATATCAATTACAGAATCACCACTTCCCAATGAGATATGTTTCAAGACACTTAGCGAATCGAGAAAATGTTTATGAACGATCTCATCGTCATCTGTGATTGCAGTCAGGTTAATGTGTTCATTCCACCGCAATAATTCAGTGCGAAACAGATTGAATTGTGCTACCTGATGTTCAGTTAGCGGAAATCCGTAATGATTGAACGTTTCTTTAAGATTTTGCCCGTTCCTCGCCAATGCTATGCCTCATATTGGCTATCGGAAACCTTCAATAAATAGGTTTTTATGTGAACCTTTCCGCTTTTGCTGCCTGCTTTTGCTGCCTGCTGACCGCTGTTTTGCATTCTGTTGATGAAGGATAACCGTCAAGATTGAGATGTCCGCTGGTGAAACCCCAGGTAAGCGTGATGCTTGTCCGATAGAAGCGGGCCGAATCTTTGCAAGTTTCTCACGCGCTTCGGTTTTTAGTCCCTGAACGTCGGTATAATCGAATGTGTCGGGGATTCGGAAATTTTCCAATTTCTTGAATTGATGGATCTGTCGCTGTTGTCGTTGAATATATCCGTCATATTTTATCTGAATTTCCACCTGTTCAGTCACGGCTGGCGGCAGGTTTTCAGAGGGAGGCACGATCTGGGTTATCTGTTCGTAATGAAGTTCCGGGCGTTTCAGAAGTTCTGCCAAGGATGTAGGTTGCTTTAATTCGCCTGTTTCGAGGATACTCGCCAAATTATTCAGAGTTGTAGGAGTCGGTTTGAGAAGAGTCTCCTGTAGACGTCCCAATTCTGTTTGGATGGCAACTGCTTTCCTTTGGAACCGATGGTATCTATTATCGTCAACGAGTCCGATGTGTCTACCGATTTCGGTGAGTCGCAAATCTGCGTTGTCCTCTCGCAATGCTAACCTATATTCGGCACGCGATGTGAACATGCGGTAGGGTTCTCGGATGTCTAACGTAACCAAATCGTCGATAAGTACTGCTATGTAAGCTTGCGATCTGTCAAGGATAAGTGGGTTCTCACCTTTTACCTTTAAAGCAGCGTTGATTCCTGCCATAAGCCCTTGTGCGGCGGCTTCCTCGTAGCCCGTGGTCCCGTTGAGTTGTCCGGCGAAATAGAGTCTTGGTACCTCTTTTGTCTCAAGCGTCGGTTGCAGTTGCGTCGCTGGCGCGAAATCATATTCTACGGCGTATCCGAAGCGCATAATCTCGGCATTCTCTAACCCTTTGATGCTATGTACCATCTCTACCTGTACATCTTCAGGCAGACTTGCAGAAATACCATTGAGGTAGATTTCGTCCGTATCTCGTCCCTCAGGTTCCACGAAGACTTGGTGTTCTGTCTTCTCTGCGAAGCGGACAACCTTATCCTCGATTGAAGGGCAGTAACGAGGACCGATGCCGACGATACGACCGCTGTACATCGCAGATCGGTGAAGGTTCTCATGGATTACTTTATGTGTGTGTTGATTCGTGTAAGTCAGGTAACATGGGAGTTGAGGTTGCGTAATTCGTTCGGTTAAAAACGAGAAAGGGAGTGGCTTTTCATCGCCCGGCTGAATTTCCATTTCGCTGAAATCAACCGTCTGAGCGTTGACGCGTGGAGGCGTACCAGTTTTGAGTCTACCTATCTCGAACCCAAGACTTAAAAAGCTTTCCGAGAGTTTCTCGGCGGAGGATTCCCCTGCTCTACCTGCGCTATATGAGACATCACCGATATGGATTATGCCTTTCAGGAAGGTACCTGTCGTCAGAATCACAGTCTCTCCGAAATAGGCGGTTTTTGTCTGGCTCAGGATTCCGATGCATCGACCATTTTCGACGAGCAATTCCTCAACTAATACTTGTTTGATGTCGAGCTGTTGTTGCGCTTCAAGGACTCGTTTCATTTCATCTTGGTACGCTTTTTTATCGGCTTGTGCGCGGCTTGATCGAACTGCGGGTCCTTTTTTGGTATTTAAACGTCGGAATTGGATTCCGGTCTTGTCAATATTTTTTGCCATTTCACCGCCGAGCGCGTCTATCTCTTTAACGAGATGCCCTTTGGCAAGCCCGCCAATAGCCGGGTTGCAAGACATCTTCGCGATGGTGTCCAGATTAATAGTGACGATGAGTGTTTCGCAGCCCATTCGTGCGGCGGCAAGTGCGGCTTCACACCCTGCATGCCCCGCACCGACTACGATAACGTCGTAATGTTTTTTATAAGTATTCATTTTTTTATGGCTGTCGGAAACCATCGGCTTTCAGCAATCAGTCAAAACGGCTATCGGCTGTTGGTTCCTTTTGTAGGAGCGAACTGTGTCGCGATTTTGTTGACGACTGATGGTTAATTAGAGTCCGTCGTAAATGATGCTGATAACAAGCGTTGCGACGACTTCAAGGCTTTTCGGACTACATTTGTCGACTGTATCTTCAACTGTATGCCAATAGGGGTAAGTGAAGTCAATAATATTTACCATTGGAATCCCTACCTCGATTAACGGGACGTGATCGTCCAAGATCGCATCCCCTAAGCGGGATTGAAACGGTGTTAAACCGAGCGTTGCTGCGCGTTGCCAGATTGCCTCCGTGAACCCGCGATTTGCATTCCAAGAATAGCGTTCGATCGGGAGTGCCAAATCCTTGTCTCCGATCATATCTAACAGAATTCCATAATCCGGTTTCCATTTTCCCATATTTCGTGCGAAAAATCGAGATCCAATAAACATATTTTCAACCGACCTGCCATAATCCTCACCGTCGAAAAGGACAATAATGACCGTGCGTGGCGGTGGGTGTTCCTTTAAGACTCTCGCAATTTCGAGGAGGACAGCAACACCGGAGGCACCATCGTTGGCACCGAGAATCGGTTTATCCCGATTTTTTGGATTTGGGTCCCGGTCGGCGAAGGGACGGGTATCCCAATGTGCTGCGAGCAGGAGCGTCTCGCCGCCAGTTGGCGGTCCAAACTCTGCCAAGATATTGTTTAGGTGAAGCGTCGCCGTTTTTGTTTTATACTGATGGGGTTGAAAGGCTACGCTATTTGCATATTTCTGAAGTTCTGTAAATAAGAAATTCTGCGTTTCTTGATGTGAAATCGAACCGGGCGGCCGCGGTCCGAATGCGCATTGCTTCTCCAACATATCAAAGGCTCGCCGTGCGTCAAAGAGGGCGTTCGCTTCGCGCGCGGTACTGGTGATAGCGCGAGTCGAGTTTCTTAATTCTATATTTCGGTTATCTGAGTCTGGTTCCGCGCATGCAATACTAAATACGCCATAATACAGACTGACTAAGAGTGCGACGAGTCGTTGCTTTTCCATTTTTAAACCGTAGTCACTTGGGCATCGTGTCCGTATGTGACACGATGGTTTCTGGTGGATTCCGACGCAACTGGGGATATGTTCGGTGAGAGGGCTTCACCCTTGCCCCTTCCGTCCTAAACTTCTCGTCTGCCTTCAAGTGCTTTTGCGAGTGTTACCTCATCAATGTACTCTAAATCGCCTCCGACGGGAATACCGTAAGCAATTCGAGTGACAGCGACTTTGAAGGTTTCCAAGTGTTGTGTAAGGTAGAGCGCAGTTGCTTGTCCTTCTGTTGTCCAGTTTGTAGCAAGGATTACTTCTCGCACCTGTTCTCCGTCTACAGTAGCGTCCCGAATTCGTTGAAAGAGTGTATTGATTCCGAGTTCATCGGGTCCAGTCCCGTCCAGTGGTGAAAGAACTCCGCCGAGCACATGGTAGAGGCCCTTGTAACCGTTGGTTCTTTCAATTGCCCAAAGGTCATCAGATTCTTCGACGACGCAAATTACCTGCCGATCGCGGCGTGGATTTGTGCAGATATAGCAAGGATTCATATCTGTAATAGTGCCACATATGTCGCAGTAAGATAAGTGTTGTTTTACCTGCGCGATGGCTTCTGCAATTTGGGCAGTCTCAGCGTCAGGCAACTTTAGCATAAAAAATGCTAAGCGTTGCGCTGTCTTTTGACCGATTGTTGGCAGCTTTTGGAGCTCCGTAATGAGTTTCGCCAGCGGTTTCGGGTATTCTTGCATTTTTCTATCTAATTATGGTCTAACTCTCATTGCTCCAAATATAAAGCAAAGACAAATTTTGCCGCGTGTGGGCAAAATTTCGTTCCGCAATGGTTTTTTCTAAGAACCATACGCGAAAAAGCACTTACGCGTTTTTGGTGATCCCTGCCTGAAACATAGTGGAAGGCAGTCAGAGGGTCCATCATTTAAAAAGTTACGGGAGCCCCGGAATTTTAATGCCACCGGTTAATTTGCTCATTTCTGCCGACATCATTTCTTGTGATTGTTGCAATGCTTCATTGACTGCTGCGACGATAAGGTCTTCGAGCATTTCTGTATCGTCTGGGTCAACAACTTCCGGTGTAATATGGAGTGATACGACTTCCTGTTGTCCATTGACAACGGCAGTTACCATTCCACCTCCAACGGTTGCTTCAACAGTGCGGTTTGCGAGTTCCTCTCGAATTTCAAGCATTCGCTTTTGCATCTGCTGTGCTTGCTTCATCAAATCGTTCATTTTCATTTTTTAACTATGGTCCTTCTCTCATTGCTCCACTACGTTCCGCAATGGTTTTTACCAAGGCGTGATCGGGTTAAAGGATCTGTTCGTTCTTGGCGAGACCGTTGGGGAATGTAATCGAGCACAGTCATTTTTCTAACTATGGTTACTGAGTTTCTACAACCGTTGCTTCAAAAAGGTCGAGAGCAGTTTTAAGTTGCGGATCATCTTGGGCTTCAATTTTACGCATAAGCGGTGTTTTTCGTTCTGTTTCTTCTGGTACATCCTCGGATACTACTGATTCTGACACTGTATCTGAGGCAACCAATTCGATTTTCACGGGTTCGCCGACTTCCTGTGTTAGAAATTCAGCTATAATTTTTTTGTCCTCATCCGTTACTAAGAAAAGGGACGAGGGTGAACATGGAATCTCGACCATATTCGTGCCATTCACTGTGGGGCTACCCCCCTCCAGCAATCCATGTCTGAGTTTCGCCGGGAGTTTTGATTTTACTTCGGGCCAAAATGAAGGGAGGTCTGCTAAGTCTCTGGGTCCATGTGAAACTGGTGATGTGTTTGACGCGTTAGCGTCCAGATCAGAAGGCGTTGGGATTTGCTCTTTGTGAGATGTACTCGATACCTCTTTTGCGGGATCAAATGGCGTTGCATCAAATGTATCTGGCTTTGTAGAGGAAGGCAAACTTGGTGATGTAACTTGTGGGTCTGGTTGATTTGTCGAGGGAGCAAATATATGCTGCTGTGGTGGGGGCTGTGTCGTTGCAGAAAGTCCCGCTGAATCGAATTTCTGCTCTAATGCAGACAATTTGCTGATTATTTCCTCAAGAGGAATGCCTTCTTCAAGCGAGTTGAGTTGGATGAGTGCTGTCTCTAATTGAAGTTGTGGATAACCAGATTGTTTGATGTCTTGATTGGTGTGCATCAAAATTTTGATAATCCGTGATAACCTGCCTACCGACATCTGTTCTGCCTGTTGTTTGAGTCTCGGAAGATCCGACTTGGGACTCTGAATCTGTTCACTGAGGCTGTTGTCAATTGCTAAAAGTCGTAGGTCCCGGAAATAACCGATCAGTTGATTTAAGCACTGCGACAAATCTGTGCCTTGTTTCGTCAAGTTATTGAGAGTCTTCAGCCCTTTTGTGAGATCTCTTTCCGTAATTGCTTCCCTAAGTTCTTGAAGGAGGGAGCTGGAAGCGAGTCCGATGGTCTGTTCAACGGCTTCAATTGTTAAATTTTTGTCAGCAGAGGAAACGAGTTCCAGTAGGTTTTCTGCGTCCCGTAGGCATCCTTCGGATTGACGAGTGATAAGCGTGAGTACGTCAATATCGGCTGAAATATCTTCCTTTTCGACAATTAACTGCAAGCGTTCGATTATCTTTTCATCTTCGAGGTATCGAAAATCGAAATCTTGACAGCGAGAGCTGATCGTTTTCGGGATCTTGGCGTGCTCAGTGGTTGCCATGATGAATATGACATGGGGGGGTGGTTCTTCAAGCGTTTTGAGCAAGGCGTTGAACGCCTCCGGTGAGAGCATGTGCGCTTCATCTATGATGTAAATTTTGTAGGGACAGATGGCTGGCGAGAGTTTGACGTTTTCACGGAGGTCTCGAATCGTGTCAATACCGCGGTTGGAGGCGGCATCCATCTCGATCACGTCGAAAGATCTATCTTGCGAGATTTCGCTGCAAAATTCGCATTGATTGCAAGGCTCAGCGGTTTTGGTGGAGTCAAATTCGGTTTCTTGAATGCGGTTGGGACAATTGACGGCTTTGGCGAGAATGCGCGCGACTGTGGTTTTACCGGTACCGCGCGGTCCCCAAAAAAGGTAAGCATGCCCGATACGTTCGGAGAGGATCTGATTTTTTAGCGTTGTGGTAATATGCTCCTGCCCGACAACGTCGCTGAAGTTTTGGGGACGCCATTTTTGAGCGAGAACCTCGTAAGACATCAGGCAATCCTTTCTTGTATGACTTGAGTTCGGGAATGAGGTATGTCCACTCCAATGGGGAGAGACCAATGAAAAAATGTTTACATTTTTTTCATCTCTTTCTTCCACGCCCAAAAGATGGCTATGCACCCAGGGTTGACAAACTTCTCCAGGCGTTGCCCGCGTCGTTAGCTCAGGTCAGGCACCCTTGCGTCACACGAGCAACTCATCTACCGCTGCTTCCTTCCGGACCTGACGGGGTTCAATAAGTGCCCGTTGCTCAAGACCCAACCCTCAGCGCCACGTGCGTGGGACAGTCCCCACAGAAATATGCCGCATACTGGGGATTCAGTTCTGCTTTAGCGGATTGCAGATACAGGGCACCGCTACCTCCCCACCTAGCATAGCCAAGGCGTTAATTATTTAGACGGTTATATAACAAGTTTTGACTTGCCAGCTGCGTCAAAAGTGGCGGAGAGAGTGGGATTCGAACCCACGGTACTGTGAAACAGCACACATGATTTCCAGTCATGCCAGTTCAACCAACTCCTGCATCTCTCCGTAAAATTTTCAGGGCATCTCATCAAACCGCAGACGATATGAGATGGGAAATCTGATTTAAAAACAAATTTCGACCTAATTTCAGATCGAAGAATGTAAAGCAAAGACAAATTGTGCTTTAATAGCACAATTTCGTATGGAGCAGACGGGATTTGAACCCGTGACCTCATCCGTGCGAGGGATGCACTCTCCCAACTGAGCTACTGCCCCACAAGTGGGAAAAATAAACATTTTCCGACAGTTATTTTGACCTGCCATTAAGCAAAAAACGGAGAGAGTGGGATTCGAACCCACGGTGACTTACGCCACAACAGTTTTCGAGACTGTCCAGTTCAACCACTCCTGCATCTCTCCTTCTGATGTAAGCTCTCCAACCTATAAGAACGGGTGGGACACATATCCGTCTTCTATAAACCCGTCTTTTTACACTTTACTTCGGCGTTTCTGAAAAAAAGACTTCAAAAGGGAGCTGCTCTCTTCTGCTAATATTCCGCTCACCAGTTCGACCCGGTGATTCAGTCGTTCATCTTGGAGGATATTATAGAGTGTCCCAGCTGCCCCTGATTTTGGGTCTGTTGTTGCATAAACAACTCTTGGAATACGTGCTAACACGATCGCCCCGGCACACATTGGACAGGGCTCTAACGTCACATATAGGGTCGTATCGACAAATCGCCAGTTACCAATTTTTTTGGATGCGGCTTGTAGAACAAGCATTTCCGCGTGGGCGATAGGACTACCGCATGCTTCGCGTAAGTTAAATGCTTCAGCAACCAGGACACCGCCTTTAACAAGCAGGGCACCAACTGGCACTTCTCCTTTTTCGCCTGCCTGCTGCGCTAATTTAAGAGCTTGTCCCATCCAGAAAAAATCGTTATCCAAATTTTTTTTCAGCAAATGCCTTTAAAGCGCCTGAGAGGATTCGAACCCCCGGCCTTCTGATCCGTAGTCAGATGCTCTAATCCACTGAGCTACAGGCGCGTATACTATGCATCAGGAATCGAAATGTACGACAGAGTTATAAGACTTTAATTGTCCTACAGGTCTTTGCCTTCTGATTTATCGTTTACAAACGGAGAGGGTGGGATTCGAACCCACGATGGCTTACGCCATAACTGCTTAGCAGGCAGTCCAGTTCAACCACTCCTGCACCTCTCCTACTGGCGGTGGGAGTAGGATTCGAACCCACGATGGCTTGCGCCATAACGGTTTTCAAGACCGCCGCTTTCGTCCACTCAGCCATCCCACCTACACTTCACAAATCTCCATATTAATTATACGATATATAAAAGATTGTGTCAAGGAAATTGTTGCTTTTTTCAGATTGTCTGTTTTTCCGTGTATTCAAATGAGGTTCCAGAATTTTATTCGGTGATTTTCCGGTATGTGCAAAGAAGCGGGACTGTCTACTTCTACACATTGCGGTCGGGGAATCGTAACTACAGCGTACACGAATCCTCGTGTTTTTTCAGTTAGTTACAATCGCAGGCGGGTTGGGACAGATTCCTTGACACATCTATTAGCAAGATATGCTAAGTTTCCCCATGTCATTCCAGCGGTTCATTTCGTAAGTAGGGGAGAAGCATGTCTTGAAGACGTCGGTGCGCGTGGTGTAAGTGAGTTTTAATTGTACTTTCTGATCTGTTTAACAACACTGCGATTTCTTTAATTGCCAGTTCTCTTCGGTGGCGCAGATTGAACACACGACGCTGACCCGGTGGGAGTTTCCGCACCGCCTTCCGAATGATCTTACCAAGCTCCTTTTCTTCAAGGAGTTTCTCGGGCGACGGGTGGGAAGCTGACATCCTTAGGACCTCATCGGCATCGGGTGGTAATTCTTCAAACGTAAGAACTTTGCTACGGTTACGCTGCCGCTGAAAGTCGATGCTACTATTGATAGCGATTCGGTAAATCCAGCTGTAAAACGCAGAGCCACCTTTGAAGTTAGGCAGTGCTTTAAACGCCTTCAAAAATACCTCTTGGCTAATATCTTTTGCTGTTTCTCGATCACGAATCTGATGGTAAATGAGGTTATATATTTTCTTTTCATATTTGAGAACGAGAGGATTAAAAGCCTCTATGTCACCATTTCGAAACCGATTCAGGAGTTCGTCCTCGTCAATTTGCTCAAGCTCTGACGCTGTGTACACAGCGGTCGGTTTTTGGGGGTTCGCCATGTCTTTTTTCTCCATATCGAGTTAAGTTTAAGGAACTTGGGTTCATAATTTCATAATGGAACGCAAACTGGCTTAAAACGTACACACTGTAGATGTCAGAAAGTTCCTATTTTCTTAATGTTAAGTCCGTCCTTTCCGTTGGCTTAGACAGATTGAAGGAGGTTATTGTTCGTTTTTTTCTAATCTGATAGTTCTACCGTAGGAGCGACCTCCATGTCGCGATACACCATCTAAAACGGACAGAAAATCGAAAACCGAATGGCTCTGGTCATAGTCTTACGAGATATTGACACGCCAACTGCTTTAGGGTATACTGATAGCAATCTTGGGTTTTACAAGACTTATGCAGATCCCTCTGTTGACGAGGTTTGGAAGTCAGAAACGCCCTCAAGTTGCAATCTAAAAGAGAGATTCCTATGCGTCGGTATAGCATTCAAACCAAAATCGTTCTCCCATTTTTGCTTCTGTTTGCTTGTGTCACTGTCTTTGTGCCGTTACTAACGGTTGAACTGTTTGCATGGAAGTACAGCGAACAGTTTACACGTGAAACCCAAGGTTGGCTCGACACCATCGTAGAAACTGGGTTTATTCGGGAAGATAGTGAGAAAGTCAAGAAAGCGTACAGCGTAGAAATTATGGTTTTCGGTTCCGATTACACACTTAATCAAAGTACGTTGCTTGGGCTCTCCGATGCTGAGCAGGATTGGGCGAATTTAGGAAAAAAAATGCGGTTGCGTGAGGTAAAAGATCACTTCCAAGAAGCGGATGGCACGCCTATTACACACGATGTGGTGCTTGCTGGAAAGCCTTACAAGGTCTTTTATCTTGTACTCAACCCAGGGCGATTCTACTGCTTGTTGCGCCCGATGGAAAAGATTGCTGAAGCGAAGCGAACCTTGACGTGGTATATGTTAGGTATTGCTGTCCTCGTTATGGCACTGATTGCTTTTATCAGTTATCGTATCGGAAAGAACCTGACGAACCCTATTAAAGTTTTGGTTGATTCTACGACGCGTGTCGCGACGGGCGATTTGGATGAGCAGTGTGAGATTAAAACGCATGATGAGATAGGCGATCTCGCTACTGCGTTCAATCAGATGACGAGGGACCTTAAAGAGTCCAGAAACCAGTTAATTCAAGCGGAACGCTTGGCAACAGCCGGAAAAATGTCTGCTTCGTTCGCTCACGAGATCCGAAATCCGTTGTCATCTATGCGGATGTTAGCACAGATGTTGATGCAAAAACCCGAAGCGTCGGAAGAGAAGCATCAGCAAGCCGTTCGTTATATCCTTGAGGAGATTGAGCGGATTGATACCATCGTGAAAGGCTTAATGGACTTCGCACGTCCTTCGTCGCTCGACCTCAAGCAACAACCGATTTCACCTATCCTACAAGCCGTTCTATCTTTAATGGAAGCCAACTTAGCACACCATAAAATCCAACTCGACTTAGATTTGTTACCTGAAACCCCAGACATTCAATTTGATTCAGATAAATTAAAGCAGGCGTTTATGAATGTGGTCCTGAATGCAATGGAAGCGATGCCGCAAGGTGGGATGTTGCGGGTGTCTACCTTTACGAAACATGATAGCGTCCGTATCAAGGTTGAGGATACGGGAGTCGGGATACCAGAGAAGGATTTAGAACATCTCTTTGAGCCGTTTTTTACCCGGAAGACGGGAGGAACGGGACTTGGGTTAGCAAATGTCAAACGAATTCTTGAAGAGCATGGCGGCACGGTAGAGGTTGACAGCACACCCGGTGAAGGAACAGAAGTATCGTTGTCGTTGCCGATGGATGCAACGGGATGACCGTACAGCGGCATAAAATTCTTCTATAAAAAAACAAGTGGTTGTGCTATAGTTATAGAATATTGTTAGGATAATCTGCGAAAATCTGCTTTGAAAGGCAATAAATTGATTCAGCAACAAACCCGGGATAGTCTCACGTGGCGTGCAGTCCTTATCGGTTTAGCGTGTGCTACGACCGAATGTCTTCTCGCACCCTATAACGATTACGTTATCCGTAACATATTTCTCGCAGGTGGGCATTTTCCTGTCGCTCCTTTCTTTGTTCTGACGATTTTTGTATTGGGAATCAATGTTTTCCTGAAGCGGGTCCACCCTTCCTCGGCATTCTCACCCGGCGAACTTGTCACAATTTGGTGTATCATGCTTGCGCCAGCAGGTATCCCATCTTCAGGGATGATGCGCTACGCCCTCAGTCCGATGGTGGCTTATCAGTACCTCGCTACACCGGAAAACGACTGGGAGTCGTTGTTTCACCACTACATTCCACATTGGCGCGTGGTTCGCGATCACACCGCAGCACAGTCTTTCTTTGAAGGCTTATTCGCGGGGGAATCGGTGCCGTGGGGTCCCTGGATAGTTCCCATCCTAACGTGGAGCACCTATGTCCTCGTCGTCTATTTCGTGATGATCTGTCTGTCGGTGCTGCTCCGTAAGCAATGGGTAGAGTACGAACGCTGTGCCTTCCCGCTCGTTAAGTTGCCTGTAGAGATGGCAGCTCAAGATAGAGGTAGCCTCGGTCCGCTCTTTAAGAACAGCGCGCTCTGGTTCGGATTCGCGTTTCCAGTCTTCCTGCATACGATGAATGGTCTCCATACGTTCTTTCCGTCTATGCCGCATGTCCCACGCGATTTTTGGCTGAACGCGTACCTCTCTGAAAAGCCGTGGACGGCGCTTCGTCCGTTTCAGATTGTCATCTTCTGGTCTATGGTGGGGTTTAGTTATCTGCTCACTTTGGAGGTTTCATTTAGCATTTGGTTTTTCTTCGTGTTTTACAAACTACAATGTCTTTTAGGGGTAATCCTCGGTTTCCAACTCACTTCGGGACCGGGTGTGCAATGGACAGGCAAGTCGTTTAGTGCTGCGCAGGAAGCGGGTGCATGCCTGACGTTTGTTGCCATCGCACTCTGGAAAACGAGGCATCACATTAAAAGCATGTTTCAGTTTCAGCCTTCCGACGAAGCCTTGCCACATGGCGTCACGATCTTTGGGCTCCTTGGTGGTATCTGTGTGCTTGCGTTTTTCAATCACTTGATGGGGATGTCCCTCCTGTTTGCCTTCGGTTTTGTGCTATTTCTGCTTGCGATGTATGTGCTGCTGACATGGCAAGTGATTAACGGTGGCATTCCGTTCATCAATCCATCGTTTTCACCGCAGAGTTTCTTCCTAACGACGCTGGGCACCTCAAAAATCCACCCTTCCACACTGACTTCGATGATGATGCATCCGGTGTGCCTCACGTTAGATCTCCGTGAATTTATGATGCCGAACATCATGAACGGATTGAAAGCTGCAGATGATGCCAGCGTCAAACGGCGGCAGTTGCTCATCGCTATGGCGGTTGCGATGGTCATCGGACTTGGTGTTTCCTATTACTCTGCGATTAAGGTGAGTTATGCACACGGGGCGCCTTACACCGGTGGTAGTTGGTTTATGCGCCAACTTGAGGGACTGCTCGTAAGCCCGAAAACGAGCACGAATTGGACGAATACGGGCTTTATGTTTTTCGGGAGCGGGTTCACAATCTGGTTGATATGGATGCGTCAGACTTTTATCTGGTGGCCCTTGCATCCTCTCGGTTATACCATGCTGAGTTCATGGGCAACGTTTAAACTCTGGTTCTCTATATTTTTGGGCTGGGGGCTGAAGTTTAGCATTGTGAAATATGGTGGACTGAAGGCATATCGGAGCGCGAGACCCGTCTTCCTCGGACTCGTTCTTGGGGAAATGATGTGTGCTGGACTTTGGGCAATTATTGGAATGATTACGGGAATAAGTACAGGATATCGTATTTTGCCAGATTAGGTAGTAGCAGTCAGCAGTCGGTAGTCGGGATTCGGATATCTCTCCTATGGGAGAATTGAATGACGCTCACCAGAAAATGTTTTACCTTGACATTATGGGTGGGTACCGCGTATTATAAAAAAAACAACCCTTCAATCGGCAGGTTAAAGTTAAAACATTCTTAGGAATTATGAAAAGATATATCGTTCTCCTACCACTTCTTTCTACCCTCTATTCAATATGTATCGGATTGAATTCGGCTTTCCCAGTAGATTTTATCAAATTAGAGCGCGAATTTGCAGGTAAAGGCTCAACCCAAGGGCGGTTTGGCAAGGATATTCATCTTGCCTTTGATACCCAAAACATCTACGTCAGCGACACCGAAAATCGGCTTATTCAAAAATTATCAGCGACAGGAGAATTTCTGTTTCAAATCCCCGAAGCACCGGAATCTCCAGACAATATCCTGCGGAAACCGGGACATCTTGCTGTAGATAGTTTCGGGAATATCTATGTTGCTGATGTAACTATTCAGCATATCGCAGAGACAGGAACTGAAGCAGGCACTCCGAAAGTTTACATGTTCGCACCGTGTGTCCACAAATTCAGTGGGACAGGAGAATTGTTAGACACCTACTTTGTCGATCCTGTGGATATCCTTCCCAAAGTCGTTTTGCCAGCGAATCTCATCATTGACGAAACTGGGAAAACCGCTTTCGCCATTCAGCCGAAGGGATATGACAGAGCCCTCGGTGTCGCACTCAACTCTCAAAATGAACTCTATATTTTAGATGCCGAACTTGGACGCGTCCATAAGTTCAGTGCCGATGGAGAGGCATTACTCACTTTCGGGAGGTATGGGGCAGGCGAAGGAGAGTTTGATATGGATGCCTCGGACATCGCAATTGATACCCGGGGAAATGTCCTGATTGCTGATACTGGGAACCACCGTATTGTGAGGTTTGATGCGACGGGGAAGCCCATCGGAAGTTTTGGGAGAAAAGGACGCGGCAATGGTGAATTTATGAAACCGGTGGCACTTGTCGCCCTTCCCACCGGCGAGTTACTCGTCAAAGATGCCAGTCGGTTCCGTAGAAAAGTCGGCGGGTTACCAGATGTTATTGCGCTCTCACCTACTTTGACGCAGCTTACGGAGATCACTCCAGGTCAAGCGGAACTTTCTGATGCTATTACGAATGCGACGCGTTCACGATACGGTCCGTTTGCACAGAGTCCTGCTACGGCTGCCGATAACGCTGCCTTGAATCGACGCGTCCGGTTACTGGAGGAAGCAGAATACAGTCGATACTATGCCGATGAAACCGATGCGGAAGACAAAGAGGAACTTGCTGAAGAGCTTAAGCGCAAAGACATTCGTCTGACGCTCTTTCATAACATCATCTCACGTGTCCAGAAGTTCGATCTCAATGGCCGGTATCTCGGACGTATCGTTTATGAGACCGATCAGCTCAGCGAGGAAAAACACGATCAGACCTTCTTGGATCTGGATGCTGCTGGCTATCTCTATCTACGGGATGATAGCGACTTTACCATCGCGCAATATTCTGTCAGCGGGTTTACCGTGAAGCCTTCGCACATGAATGGTTTTTACAGCGTTCGCGCCGCCAACCTCCGCAACAACTACTTGGAAGATTACGAGGATATTGACTTTTCAACCGATGTTCAAGATGAACTCAGTCAATTAGAACTCAAGAATATGTTTGGATGGACCTATAGTCTTTCTGAACGGTGGCACTTGACCTTCCTTAATGAGTTGACGTATGGTGAGCAGGATGAACGCTATGTTACGCCAGCGAAGGTGGAAGATAGCTACGATTTCGAGACACAGGCGTTGGAGAATGCGTTCGCCGCGAATCTGAAATTTATCACGAATCCGAATCCGTATCGCTATAAGGAATTGAACCTATCCATCGGTCGTGTCGATGGCACGTCTGATTTAACGCAGGATGCCCTCTTTCCTGACCTCAACAAACAGCATAGAATGGACACCGGCGATGCGAATTCTACAGTTGTTGAACTGAATTGGGATATCTGGTCTCGGACGAATCTATGGCTTCGTTATGCGGATCTGAATCCGGCGGAGACAAGCCGCAATTTTATCCGTAGATTTTACGATGTCTCCGGGGATCTCTATGAAGTGTTTGGGAGCCGTAATGAGTCGCGTCAGTTCCTTGGCGAGCTGACTATAAAATTTTGAAAAGGTTGTGTGAATATGGAATTTCGAGCACTTCGTCCAGAAGAATTAGAAACATGGCTGGACCATGTCACGTCCGTCTTTACAGGTGGCCGCCAATATTTCTCCAATCATTGGCATAACGATCCGTGGCAGGATGCGGAAGGTATCCGCATTGCTGTTGATAAAGGCACTATTGTCAGCACAGTGCGCGTCTTCATCCGAAAGATATTTTTGCACGGTGAACCCATAACCGTTGGTGGCATTGGGGAAGTCAGTACAAGTCCAGAATACCGCCGACGTGGCATCGCTACACAACTTCTCAAAGATTCGATCCGATTCATGGAATCCCGCGACATTGTTGTCTCTGTGCTTTTCGGAAGTCAACGTATCTATTCGATTGAAGGGTGGGAAAAGGTGCCGCGTTACTATGCGAGACAATCCTTCACGGCTGACAAACAGTCGGAGTGGGAAGTCCGACCAGCGAATTTTGATGATGCAGTCGAAGTTAAACGGATCGCTGATCTCTATGACGGATATGCGCGAAAATTTAACGGCACTGTTGTCAGGGATGAAATAGGGTACTGGACGCAGTGGGTGCGCACCGAGTCCCCAAACGCATGGGTTGCCGAGCGGGATGGCAACATTGAAGGCTACGTTTCCGTCGCCCTACGTGAAGATGGGCTCAGCGTTAAAGAGTTCATCGCTTCAGAGGGAGCCTTGGAAGAAGAAAATGGCAAACACCTTTTTGAGGGTATGCTCTCTTGTGTTATCGCACAGATGGATACGGAATCATTTGAAGTTATCTATCCTGCGCCTATTGCAGATGGGTTCAATGCTCCAGTAATCGAGGAACAGGGGAGTGCAATGTATCGTATCATCCAACCCGCTGTGCTTTCGGAGCAGATGGCATCACCGACATTCAATTCGATTTCAAACCTCTTACATAATCAACCAGTACCTCTGGCACAGGGCATTCGCTCGCATCATATCTTTTGGTACACCGACGGATTTTAACAGGAGGCCTTACGCTATTTGCATGTTTTCCTCTCGCGCTTTGCTGTAGACACGCCTTAGAAGATTTGCTCTCCCTAATTGATACGATCTCTCCACAACGCTTTTATCTTAAAATGAAATCCAATGCAGAAAGGACTACATCATGGAACATAATAAAAAATCGTTCCTATATTTCATAGGTTTGATGCTTCTCATTTTTTGTGGAATAACTGCGGCAAATGCTCAAAGTCCGCAGCAAATTGCCAAAAAAGCGTTGGCTTCTACGGTGCTTTTGGTTATGGAAGATGCTAACGGACAACCACTTTCATTTGGCAGTGGATTCTTTGTCAAAAATGGCCAAGTTGCAACCAATCTTCATGTTGTCAAAGGTGCCTCGCGAGGTTACGCGAAATTGGTAAGCCAAAAAACGAAGTACGATATTGAAGGTATCACCGCAACTGATGCGGCGCGCGATCTGATTATCCTGAAAATTTCAGTGCCTGGAGCACAAGTAATTCCACTCGGCAATAGCGATGTGGTTCAAGTTGGAATGCCTATTTACGCCGTGGGTAACCCACGGGGATTGGAAGGGACGTTCTCACAGGGCATTATTAGTAGCATCCGAAAGGTTGGAATGGATAAAATTCTTCAACTCACCGCTCCAATCTCCCCAGGGAGCAGTGGGGGACCCGTGCTAAACAACAAAGGACAAGTCATCGGTGTTTCTGTAGCAACTTTCCGCGGTGGACAGAATCTGAATTTCGCGATTCCTTCAAACTATCTCACAGCATTGATGAGGCAAATAGGCCCTGCTAAACCATTGTCACAAGCGAAACCTATCGAATCAAGACGATCTATTTTGGCTGATCTCGGTGGACCCAGTGTGGAAGGGGTGAGTGGCGGCAAGCTTACCTGGAAATATCCACTTTTCCCGAGCGTCGGTAATTCTACTGCTCCTATAAGTGGTGATTACTCTTTTTCTTTCCAAAACCACTTGCGAGAAAATGTGAGAAATATCTATTGTTTTGTAATTTTTTATGATACTCAAGGCGATCCGATTGAAGTGGATGTCGTGCTGTTATCAGGCCCGATACCTGCTGGTTTAGCAAAACGGATAACGAGTGAAGTTGATGAAAGCGTCCAAGAACTAACAACACGCGTAAACTCAAAGACTCCGTACACGAAGGTTGAGTTTAGAATTCTTGATTTCGAGATAATGGAATAATAGTGTCTCACAATGATTTTCTATAAGTACGTTTCCGCAGAGCGAATTGATATTCTCCAAAACCGCCTAATTCGATTTACACAGTCTAACGCGATGAATGATCCGTTTGAAGCGAAACCACATTTTTATAAACTCGGATCAGAGGCATTCGCGAAAAACTATGCCGAAGCAATTAGAAGGTTTCCGTTTCGTGTTTGGAATGACTATTGTAAAGCGATAGGAAAGGATCCGGGCCGGTTGGCATTGGCAAACAAAGTTGAGAACGCCCCCGACTACGCTGAATGGCTATATGCAAATCTTCATAAGCAAAACCCACAGTACCTTCTGCCAAACTTACGGGAAAGATTTTACAACCTGCACAACACCGCTGGCATCCTATCCCTTTCTGAAACGCCCGATAATTTACTCATGTGGGCACACTACGCCGAGGGACACGCTGGCTTTGTCCTTGTGTTGGACGGTTCCCATGATTTCTTCAAGAGTGAGAATTCTCTGCTGGGATTTGCTAAACCTGAGCCTGTTGAATATAGATTAGAACTCCCCCATCTGACAATTGAGGAAACATTTAAAGAGACTGTCCTGCCAGAGATATTTTTTGTTAAAGGTCTCGACTGGAAGTATGAGAAAGAGTGGCGATATCTGAAATCTTGTGCTAATGCAAACAAGCAATTCAGGGACAGCAATAATCTTGATGTGAATCTTTTTAGGTTACCCCCAAAATGCGTAATTGGCGTAATACTCGGATGTTACAGATCTAAAGAATTAGAAAAGGAGATTCTTACACTACGACGCGAGGATCCCGAGTTTGGTCACTTGCAAATCCGACAAGCACGTGCGGATGAGAAGCAATATCGCTTAGAGATAAAAACTTGATTCACCCGGGCCACTCAATTGCTCTCTACCAAGTATCGCGATTAAGCTGCCTCTCTTATGGTCTCAGGTGAATTCCTTATTTAGATTTTTTATATTCTCTCCCAAGTCGTAAAGTGATTGGCAGTTTTTCTTGTTTCAACAAAGCATCCATTAAACCGTGAATTTGTCCCATCCGTTCAAGTTGCCCTTGTATTGTTTCTTGTTGGCTAGCGATCCAACTCAACACTTGGCTGACATGGTAAACATTTTCAACAGGCGCAAATAATCCAGGGACTTTACGTATTACTTTAACCTTTAAAAAACGGGCTCTGTCATGTTTCATTATTTGGTCAGTAGCGAAACTGACAAATTCATGAGGCGGTTTAACGCCCCCTGCGTTCTGCCTTTTGTAGCCGGAAGCAGCTGTACCTGAATCAGGACGAAAGAGGTCTACTTGAATCACATTTAACTTCATTTGGTCGCTTATAAACCTCTCTATAAACTTCTCAATTGAATCTGGATGATTCTCCAACAACTTGTCTGCGGCTACAAATCCACTCTGCAATATGTGGTCGGATATAAAATCGAACTTCTCTAACTCCAGTGGCTCGCTCCCCAGTTTGACCTCCTCAATTTTAATACCATCTTTATCATGGATGATACGGAATATCTTCTCAATCTCAATGTCGGAACCTGTTTTGGCAATGTGGTAAGCTCTCACTGCCGTATGGGCACCCCATTTTTTTGCGACAGTTTTATTAATCCAATTCACAACCGAATTCCAATCAAGCTTAGTTTCATACCACTTCTTATATAGATTTTCCTCCTTTGAAAACCGACGGAATTGGTGTGCTAAAAACTCTTCAATTTCCTCGGCTTTGAATGATTGAGGATGAGGCCATCTTTTTTCTCTGCCCATCATTTCGGTATCAGATTCCTCACGGTGCCAAGCAAGTTGAATCCGTACTGCTATGCTTTTATCCATTGAATTTAGACAATTGACTTGGAGCACGATCGGATATCCGTCGCCCGGATTGAATCTGTAATTGGGTAAAAGAAAGTTAATCCACATACGAGCACCATATTTGGAAAGTCGCAATTCTGCCTTAAGAGATTGTGGATTGTCAACGAAGTTCGCTAGTGCTGTCAAGACACTGTCGAGCACCTCATGATGTTTAATAAAACCATATTCCGTTGAAACCGCTGCGACTGGTATATGCCCTCTATCCTGAAGATGCGGTTTCCGTGCTATGAGATATAAGTATTCGTTCTCAACACCTTCCTCTATACTGAAAGGATACATTCCAAAGTCAGGGATCTCCCGACGAAGATCGTTAATTGATCTCTTATAGATTTTCACCTCGCGACCATGCCATGTAGCCATAAACTGCTCCTTTTATTATTTGTCAGGTCCAAAATGTCTTTAGTCTATTTCCCGTGGCATCAATGTCTTGATTCCTGATTAAGCGGGAACGGATTTTTATGTACTGCAGTTAAAGTCGCCGAAGCCGCAAACGCCCAGATTGGTAAACGGCAACCAACGGTGGTGTCCAATCTATCTGCCTTGTGAGTAGATCGTGTAAGTCAGCGATGACTTCGACTGATGGACGACCACCGGGTCGCAGATGGATAATCCCCGTAGTCGGGTGTTTCAAATAGACAGCGAGTTTTCCGAAGTCGGAATCATGCGTTAAAACAAACCGGTGCATTCTATGAGCATCGGCGAGGATGTCTTGGTCCTCATAGTGGTGCCAACCCTCTTCACGAACAGATACTACATCCACCCCTTGCAACCGCAGGAATTGAACAATATCAACAGAAATATTCGCATCAGCAAGAAGTGGAGGCAGCATTGTTACGAGGCTCCGTCGTTGTGAGAGACAACATCAATGAAAATTTCGTTTTGAAACGCGCGTGCGGCGTAGGCAAGAACTGCCCGAATGTCTCCTTCACTCAGTTCTGGATAGCCTGCAATGATCTCTTCATTTGACATGCCGTTTGCTAATAATCCCAATATATGCTCGACACTTAGGCGTGTGCCCTCAACAATCGGTTTTCCACCGAGAATTCCGGGATTGGCAATAATTCTGGCCATGATTTTTTACCTCCTATAGAAAATTCATTGATCTTACCTATATAGTTTACCTGAATTTGTGATTCATATCAAATCGTTTTACGGGCATTCGGTCGTAAAGCCCAATGCTTTAGCTTTGGGATATAAGACTGCTAAAGACGTAATCGCTACGAAATAAATTTGACAAATAAGGTCAAATTGTAGTATAATGATACTATCGCGTTGGGGACACAACCAAGCACGCTGCAAGGCGTGTCTGTCCCTAACCTATCTTGGTTGAAGGTTAAAGACGCGATACGCGATATACCATGAAAACCTATAAATATCCGCTTGGGAAACAATCTAACACGATACGCATTGGCAATCTGCTTGACGATATGTGGCAAGTCCACGAGTATTTCCATAAGTGGCAGCGTCAACGGTATAAAGACGGTTTGCCGTATGTGGGCTTTGCGGGTATGTGTGACCACGTAAAAGTTTTGAAAGATACGACGCACCCGCATTGGAAGTCCTTGCCAAGTCAAGCGATCCAACAAGAGTTGAAACGTATCGATAGGGCATACGAGCGTTTTTTCAAGAAACTCGGTGGCAGGCCGAGAATCAAGAAGCGTCACAAGTTCAAGTCTATCACCTTTCCCGGACACGCGGGGTGGTTCCTGAAAAATAATCGTATCACATTAACGTTCCGTAAATGGAATCCAAAGACGCGGAAATGGCAGTATGATAAAGTCGCGTATACTTTCCATAAACACCGTCAATGGCACGGAAACCCGATCAGTCGTATCACACTCAAGCGAGACAACTGCGGAGACTATTGGCTCTGCATAATCACAACCTACACGGATTTTAGACCGCTGCCGACAACAGGTAAAAGCGTTGGGGCAGACTTCGGTATGAAAGACGCATACTTGACACTCAGCACGGGTGAGAAAAAACAGCACCCCGAACCTTTGAAACAGTCTTTGAAGAAACTGCGAACCCTCAACAAAAGCCTTTCGCGTAAAGTTAAAGGTTCTAACGGTTGGTGGCAGTGTGTGAGACAAATCGCACGTCTGTATCGGAAAATCAGCAACCAGCGCAAAGACTTTCATTGGCAACTCGCCTCTGAACTGTGCAAGAAGTTTGATACCATCGCCATTGAAACCTTGAACCTTGACGGCATGAAACGCCTCTGGGGACGGAAAGTCTCTGACCTTGCGTTCTATCAGTTTGTTGAGATATTGAAATATAAGTGTCAAAAACATAAGCGTCTTTTGAAGCAAGTCGGTCAATGGACTGCGACAACGAAACCGTGTAGCGATTGCGGTTTTCATAACGAAAGCCTAACTTTGAACGATAGACAGTGGAAGTGTCCCGATTGTGGTTCATACCATGATAGAGACATCAACGCTGCGATAAACATTTTGCGGGCAGGGATAGCCGTTATCTGACGATATGCCTGTAGTGTAGGAGACGACAGGGAAACGCCCGCGGGTGGAGCGAAAATAAGACGGTGAACCCTTTGAGAAAACCGCAGTCGCTATGAAACCGAAGCCCACGCCTTTAGGCGTTGGGTGCTATCACTGGATTACCTTCCGATTCCCACAAAAAATTTGACTTCTAATTCGGCACGGTATATAATCGTTTCCGTGACAAAACGGTTCTCTCATAATCATCTCGTTTTCGGTTTCTCGTAGTTCAGAGCAACAGAATAGCGGAGGATATGGAAATGGCAAAATTACGCGTAGGTGTTATCGGTTGTAGCGGTATCGGCACGACTCACGTATCGGGATTAGTGGATATGCAGAATGTCGAATTAGCCGCTGGCTGCGATTTTGTTCAAAGTACATTGGATGCGTTCAAGGAAAAATATCAGGACACCTGGGGCAACATCGCCCTGTATACCAACCACCAAGAGATGCTTGCTGCCGAGAATTTGGACATTGTAACGGTCGCGACATCCGACCATCGGCACGCCGACCTTGTTGTTGACGCGGCGAACGCTGGTGTAAAGGGTATTTTCTGTGAAAAACCGATGGCAACGAGCATCAAAGATGCGAACAGAATGCTGGAAGCAACGGAACGGAACGGAACGATTCTGTCTATTGACCACACTCGTCGGTGGCAGCCTTTGTGGCGGCATACCAGAGATGTTGTCGTCGGTGGTGGACGCATTGGGGATGTCCAGTATGTTATCGGTACGTTGAGTGGCGGCCGAGCGATGCTCTTCCGCAATGGGACACACCTTGTTGATGCTATCTGCTACTTCGCTGACTCAGATCCAGAGTGGGTCTCAGCCGAGTTAGAGGAGGGCTACGAGGACTATAACGAGTATAAAGGCGATGGTGGACACGTTCCCGCAACCGAACCATCGGCGCACGGATATATCCACTTCGCAAATGGTGTGCGCGGCTATTATGCTGGCGGTCCAAAAACGACCCTCTCCGGATTCCGCGTGGAGATTGTCGGAACCAACGGCTATATTCTCATCAGTGACAAGGGAGCAACACTCCATCAGGACGATGTTGTTGAGACGATTGAGGCACCAACGTGGGACATTACCGGTATTCCTGCGGGTCCCCGAGAGTTGGTAGGTCTTATCACAGAGGGTGGGGAACCCGTCTCACCTGGCACTGAGGGATATAAGGTTGTCCAGATTATCATTGGCTTCTTAACCTCGCAGCAGCGTGACAATGGGAAAGTCAAGCTACCGTTGTCTGGCGATTAGTCTTTGTCGCTTTTCAAAACGATTGCATTTTCAGGAGTCCACTGCAGATAAACTGTATCACCGCGTTGGAAGCGATGTCCATCTGTCCTGCCAGTGTTCTGTTGGTGGACAATGAACGGGGCTGGGTAGTCGGTTTGCACGGTGTATTGAAGCGTCGTGCCGAGGTAACTTTCGTCCTGAATCTCGCCGCGTAAGAGGTTCGCAACATCAGAGGTGGGTGTCATCTTCAGAGCGATGCGTTCTGGGCGGACAGCAACAGTGACAGGCGTGTTCGGAGGGATATTGTCGTTCGGTGTACTGACAATCTTGAGGGGTGGCTCCGTCGTCAGCGAAATTTCATTTTTGCTGATGAGTGTTCCTTCAAGAAAGTTGGAAGTCCCGATAAAATCTGCGACAAAACGGCTCTGTGGCAAATCATAGATTTCGGACGGCGTTCCAACCTGAAGGATTTTTCCATCGTTCATCACCGCAATCCGATCAGACAGTGCCAGTGCTTCTCCTTGGTCATGCGTGACGTAGACGAAGGTGATATCGACTTTGCGCTGCAACGCTTTTAGTTCTAATTGCATCTGTTTTCGGAGTTTCAGATCGAGTGCTGAGAGCGGTTCATCTAACAGCAAGATGGTAGGTTCATTGATTAACGCGCGCGCGAGTGCTACACGTTGCCTTTCGCCACCAGAAAGTTCGCTCGGTTTCCGATCGCTGTAACCCGGCAGCTGAATTAAATCTAATGAACGTTCAACGGCATCAGAGATTTCCGCTTTGGGCACCTTCTTCATCTGTAGCCCAAATGCGATATTCTGTGCGACGGTTTTGTGTGGGAACAAGGCGTAATTTTGGAATACGGTGTTGACGGGACGGCGATACGGTGGCATTTCTGCCATCAGCTTGCCGTCGATGGAGACTTCGCCAGTGGTAGGATACACAAATCCGCCGATGATGCCCAGTGTTGTCGATTTGCCACACCCGCTCGGTCCCAGCAGTGAAAAGAACTCGCCGCCTTCTATCTGTAGAGACACATCGTCAACGGCGACGGTATTCCCGAATTGCTTTGTTACAGATGTGAGTGTAATCTGTCCTACAGACATTTTTTTAACGATTGAGTTTTCGCGTCGATTTTTCCGTTGTCAAAATCGGGTTTTTGGCCGGTTCAAATGTGATTTTGGCTAATTAGCCTTTTTAAAATTGTGATTCTGCGTTGTCCTCTGACAAACGACAATGTTTTCTTCGTGCATTGTTGTAGAGGTCTTGCCTGCAACGTTGGTGGGACTGTTTTTCTTTGGCATCCTTTTGTTTGGTATATTCCTGACGATTGTTTCCTTATGGATAAATCCATGCTGACGGAAAGCAGAGACGATAAATGCGTCCGTCGGCAATATGACTCCTTTGACTCGTCGATTTCCGACGACATAGCAAATTGTAGCATTCGACGAAAGTACTTGTGCTATCGAATTAATGCTACGTCCAAGGTCCATGTAAAATGCCGATACCTCCCGCGCCCGCTTCTCATCAACAGATTCAATTTCTGCAATAGCCTCTTTTACCGGTGAATCCTTTAATATTTCTTTTGTATGCTGTCCGCCCATTGCGAGTTTGTCAATTTTACGAGCATTCGATAAACCTATCCATTCCGCCGCGAGCCGAGAGAATTGTCCATACGCCACTGTCGTCTGTGAGTCTCCGTAGGGAGGCGATGTAATCACTAAGTCATAACCACCGAGCGGTCGAGGCATCGGGAGTTCACCATACACTGTATTTGCACTGGACACGGATGCTTCAACGCTTTTCCGTTTTTCAAGAAACGCTCCCAAGCCGTGCCGATTTCTGCTGAGTTTCTTACTAAAAGTGCCAAAGACATCTGGGTTGAAATTCTCAAGCTTCTTCGCAGACATACGGTATAATTTAAATTCACCGTTCCGAGTATAGGAGACCTCTCGAACGGTTTCTGAGAAAGCAACAAGAATAAAGTTTCGCACTGCTTCATCTTCTACTTTGCTAATCCAAGCCCGTAGATTAGCGAGGGATTTGATAACATCTTCAGAAAACCAGTATGCCAGATTAATGATGTCAGGGATTGGAACATCAGGCACTTTGCCCGATTGGAATTCAACCTGAAAGAGATGATCATTCAATCTATTCAAGGTCTTGTCTAAAGTGGATAGACAAAGAGGAGTCGATTTAGTGGTTGCTATTAGGCACACGAGCGGATTAATGTCACACCCAACACTATGCATACCAAATAGAGATGCCTCAACCAGAGAGGTACCGGTGCCACAATAGGGATCGAGGAGCCATCCGCCTTCTACTCCAGATTGCTTAAGGAGTTTCCGTGCGATTTGTGGGATCATCATAGCGGGATAGGTGTGAAAGCAGTGGGTATACTCTTTTGTATCAGCCTCCCGAAAGTCCCAAGATTCATCTTTGTATTTCAGATCATCTGCACTCATATTAGTTTTTCCCGATTACCAAAGCATAAGTTCCAAAATCTCTCGTCAATTCTAAAAGCAGTGCCGTGATTTCTCACTGCCCCATTTTCTTTTAGATGCATTCTTACATCAACGATAATGATATCCTGTTTAACCAAATCCAGTAAATTATCTTCATTTGGTTGTGTTAGGTAAAATGCTTCATTAAACCAAAACTCTTCTTTTTCTTCTGAATTGGTCCGGGCATCTGCATAAACAATAACCAGAGCAGGCATCTTTTTCATGAAACTATTAATTAAGTTTTCGCCAGCCCACTCGGCAATAAGGGACCCATCTACGTGATAAAGTTTGACTGCCTCTTGCTCAATCTTCACATAAAGTCCCTGATTGTTTGGTGTGCTATTGACAGTGCAGTATAGGGATGAACGTTCGTTTGTATCTATGTAGCCATACTTCTCTATCAGGTCCTTCTGTTTCATCTTCCAAGCCCCACGGTTAAAAGTAAACATGGTCACCGGATTGCTAACCCCGTTCCTCTGGGATTTCAACTCTACATCCCCAAAATCAGGGGTCTTAAGGTTATTTTCCTCTAATCCAAGCAAGGTCTCAAGTGTATAACCGATGCCAGTGTTTCCTTTTCGCAATGAAACAACATAGCCCATCCGATTAATCTCATATAGTTTATCTCTTAATTGCACTATATCCATTGGGGAGCCTCAATCTGTCGACAACACCCGTGCCAAAATCTGATTCACGAGTTGAGGATTTGCCTTACCGCGAGTAGCTCGCATCACCTGTCCTACAAGAAACCCAATCGCTTTTTTTGTGCCATCACGGTAGTCTTGAGCCGGGCCGGGGTTTTCCTCCACAACCTGTAAGACGATGGCTTCTATCTCGGAAGTGTCCGTAATCTGCGCCAATCCCTTTTCATCGACAATCTGCTTCGGCATTTTGCCCGTTTCAAAGGCATCGTCAAGCACAGATTTCGCGATTTTGCCGCTGATGGTCGAATTCTCGATTAACTGGATGAGTTCGTTGAGGTGTGCTGGCGTGATCTTCGCGTCTTGGATCTCAATTTCGGCTGTGTTTAAGAGCCGCGTTAGATCTCCCATGATCCAGTTTGCACAGGCAGTGGGTTCACTACTGAGTCGAGCGGCTTCATCGAAAAATTCAGCGAGAGGTCGGGTGCCGGTCAGGAACTCTGCGTTTTCTGGAGAGATGTCGTAATCTGTAATGAACCGTTTCCGACGGGTAGCAGGGAGTTCGGGAAGCGTCGGCTGGACTTCTTCAATCCATTCATTACTTATTTGGACATGAACGAGATCTGGTTCAGGGAAATAGCGATAGTCGTCAGCTTCTTCTTTCCCTCGCATTGCGACGGTCTTTCCGGTGCTGGCATCAAATAGAAGTGTTTCTTGGACAACTTCCTCACCGGCATCTAAAATTCGTGCCTGCCGTTTCACCTCGTATTCCATTGCCTCAATCAGTTCTTGGAACGAATTTTTGTTTTTAATCTCAGTGCGCGTTCCTAATTCTGTGCTACCTTTGGGACGCAGGGAGAGGTTCGGCTCACATCGCAGGCTCCCCTCTTCCATGTTGCAGTCGCTAACTTCAATGTACTCTAAAATTTCCTTAACCGCTCGACAATAGGCGATGGCTTCTGCGGGGGAGTGCAATTCAGGTTCGCTAACAATTTCAAGGAGGGGTACACCGGCACGATTGAAATCCATGAAACTCCGGGTGGGATCACCTGTGACTTCGGCGTGAATCGATTTCCCCGCATCCTCTTCCAGGTGAATTCTACGGAGGGCGACAGTACGGAGTTCGCCTTCAAATTCAAACGTTACGTGTCCGTTTTGACACAACGGAATGTCATACTGTGAGATTTGGTAGTTCTTCGGTAGATCTGGATAGAAATAGTTCTTCCGATCGAATTTACTGGAGGGCGTGATTTCACATTCCATCGCCAAGCCGGCGCGAACCGCAAACTCAACAGCACGCCTATTGATGACCGGTAATGTTCCCGGCATTCCTAAACAGATTGGGCACGTACAATCATTTGCCGATGCGCCGAAAATATAAGCACAGTTACAGAAGAGTTTACTTTCTGTGCATAATTCCGCGTGGATTTCCAAACCGATAACTATTTCGTATTTTTCCATTTTTTAACAATTCACCAAGTGTTCGATAAGGCAAGATTGACATGAATGCCCCTCGCCGTAGACCCGCAATGAACGTTGTTCATTGCTAAACGTTTTTCGCTGATCTTTTTAACGTTTTGAAGATAAGTCGTTAACGACGGAGACGTTCGCTTCCACTTCGCTTTCCGAGGTCATGCCGATAGTCATTGCGTGGACGCAAGGGAGTCCCATCACAAATTCGATTGCCTCGCGTTGCCCCGTCGCGTTTTCTGCCAATTTTCCCTGTCCGAGTACTTTCATTCCATAGATGCCTTTTCCTGCGAATGCCATCTGTTCCATTGTTCGGATGACATCAGCGGGGGATGCGTCCATACTAACACCAGCGTGATTAATCCGAGCCAAGACAACGTCAACCCAATCTGTCATCGCTGATGTTTGGAATGCCCCGTAGTCATGGCAGGATACACCGTGTGCGCGGATCAATCCTTGCTCCTTGCAACGGGCGAGTGCTTCCATCGCATCTGGGTACCGTTGTGGCCAGTCTACTTGAGTGAGACAGTGGAGTAGGACGATGTCTACATAGTCAGAGCCTATTTCTTTGAGAAATCGTTTCACATCTGCTTCTACGGTTTCTCGCGTGCGGGATGTCGTCTTTGTCGTGATAGTGACACTCTCACGCTCCACCTCTTTTAGTGCGGCTTTAACATGCGGGTGACTTCCGTACTGATCTGCGGAATCCCAAAACGTTACACCTTTTCCGTGTGAGAACAGCAGTAAGTCCCGTAAAGCTTCAAATCCCAAATCTGTTTGATTTGAACGACCATTCCAGCCATTCGACCCTGTTCCGATAGAGAGCCGTGAAACGTTTAAACCAGTTTTCCCAAGTGCTACAACTTCCATTACTATGCTCCTTTCAGTGAGTTAACTTCCTATTAAGTATAGCGTAACATATCCGAATTTGGCAAATGATTTCTCGTATTCGCGAGATGGCATGCCATTGTGTGCTTTTTTTGTTGCTTTTCGCCTTTAAGAGACGTTACAATTCTATTATAAAAAAATAAGGTATCATCTATATTTATTTTAATGTGAATCCATAGTAAATCCATAGCAATTGACCTGAGGAGGACTAAAAAAGGGGCGAAATGAAATATATAAATGTTTTTAGCAGAAACCGAATTCAGTTTGGCACTAAATCAGATTTCGGAACTGTATCGTATTCTATCATGATCCGAAAATTTGGTTTAAGTTTACTCGTGCTGGCTTATGGATGCTTCTCTATCGGGACGTTGGTTTCAGCTGATGAAGAACGTAGTGCCGCGTGGCAAGAAGCCTTTGCCTTGGTTGATAAAGGGAACCGGAAAAAGGCAGTATTGAAACTGGAAGCTTTGTTGCAAACCGACCTGTCCGAGTCAGAAAAACTTGAGATTCATCATGTACTCGGCTATAACTATGAGAAACTTCGGGACCGTCCAAAGGCGGTTGGACACTACGCGCGAGTTGCTTCCTTTAGTTATCCATTGGCGGATTATGCTGTCTATCGCTTGGCACGGCTTTACGAACGTATGAATAACAGCGCACGGGCGATAAAATGGTATGCGCAGCTCGTCAAGGATTATCCCACGAGTTTCTATTTCGTGGAGGCGAAGTGGGCTTTAGCACAACTTCATCTGGAAAAGAAGCAGTACGCGTCCGCGAAGTCGGTATTGGTCGAGCTCGTTGAGCAGCCTCGTTATGCGAGAGAAGTAAGTTTTGCTTTGGCACGCTGTAATGAAGAACTTGGGGATGTTCCTACAGCGTTCAGTGCTTATCGCGAACTCATTACGGAAAACCACTCAGGTAGCGTTGCTCGTGAGGCACTCGGTCGACTTAAGCGGCTTGTGAGAAGGAGTAAAACTCTGAAGCTTACCCCAACAGACCGGCTTAATTGTGGCTTGGTATCCTTTTCTCATAAGCAATGGAAAGCTGCAGTGGCGGAATTGGAATTAATTCCTAAGACTGTGGATTTGAATCTACGGGCACATGCGCTCTACCTCATCGGACGAAGTTATCAGGGGCGGAAGTGGTATAACACAGCAATTAAGAAGTTCAATGGTGTCACTGCGCTCGGTGATAAAAACGAATATCTCACGCGTGCGACTTATCAAATAGCCCAGTGTCATCGTCGGAAAGGGCATATTAGAACCGCTATCAGCAAGCTTGAGAGTTTCGTAAAGACCTATGCATGGAGTGAGTTGGTGGACGATGCCTTGTATGATATCGCTCAACTCCGTGAAAAACAGGGGAAATCGGAGTTAGCACTGGAGGCATATTCACGGTTAATCAAGGTTGCACCCAAAAGTCCATACGCTGATGTTGCGGCGTGGCGAACTGGCTGGCAACGTTTTGACGAACGCCGCTATGAGGAGAGTTACGACGCTTTTAAAGGCTTAAAGGAGAACTTTCCTGGAAATCGCTATGCGATGGGCGCGCACTTTTGGATGGCAAAGATACGTGAACGCCAGAACAAGCCCGCACTCGCGCGAAAGTTGTACAAAGAAGTGGCAGAAGCACGATATTGGTACTACTCAGCACGAGCAAAAGCGATTTTAGGTGTGGCTACATCCGAATTAGAACCGAAAGCCGTTCAGGATGCAGAATTACCGGTGCGTCAGGCATGTCCGCAGCAGGTATCGCTGTTAATGAAGCTCAGGCTCTATGAAGATGCAATCGCGCAGTTAAATGAGCACATCAATACAACCTCGCTCTCTGAACGAGATTGTTTTTACAATTTGATTACCTGCTATGAAGGACTCGCGATGTACGATAAGGCACGGAAGGTGACGGAACAGTCTCTGGACAGTTCTGCTTTTTCCAATGCGACGCGTGAAGATTTAGAGAAGCTCCATCGAAAACTCTACCCTCGCTATTATGCTGGCGCGGTTGAGAAATATGCAAAATTGTATGACGTGGACATCTTCTTAATTGCCGCTATGATTTTAGAGGAAAGTCGATACAACGCGGAGGCGGTGAGTTGGGCAGGCGCGATTGGATTGATGCAGATTATGCCAGCTACTGGAAGGGAACTCGCTCAGCAGCTCAAAATCCGTCGTTTCCGCACCTCAATGCTCAAGCAACCCGATGTGAATATTCAAATGGGGACGAAGTATATCGGGTATCTCAACTCACTGTTCAATGACGACGCAATGCTGGTGACTGGCGCGTATAACGGCGGTCCTGGACGGATGAAGCGGTGGGTGACATCGAAAAATATTGCAGACATTGATGAATTTGTTGAAAAGATTACTATCCGGGAAACTCGGCTTCATATCAAGAAGGTTATTGACAGTTACGATCACTATGTAGAGATTTATAAGAATGCGAGTGAACCCCCGGCTGTGAATTCAGCAACAGGGATCGTCCAAAAACGATTAGAGGGATTTTAGTGAATCTTTCGTCCAGTTCGCCTAATGGTCTCGGAATTTCAAGACGATCTATAATATCCTGCAGTTTCTTTTCCAATTTTTTCAACTGCCCGATCACCCTGTTTCCTCAGTAATTTGTATATTGGACACACAACTACCCATGGGAATAAAAATATGAACCTCACTCTGCGATAGTGTCATCTGCAGCATGATCGTACGTGGTTTTTTCAACGGCGGTTGAAACCTGTATGTTCCGCGGGGTTGGCATAGGTTCATTGAAATCCTCACCTTTGCTTTCAGCCTCAATTCTGCGGTCATTCCAATTTTTAACCTCCGCGTAGAACTTTGCCGCTCCCTTAGCCAGGCCCTCTGCTTCAGCTTCCTTAATACGTTTCTGTTGTCTTTCGCTATACCAATCTGACAAAAACATGATGAAATCAACACCCCCTATTAGTGCGCCGACGATTACCCCAGCAACAGGGATAAAAGTAGAAATATCCTCTATATCTTGTTTCCAAGTCTGAGTTGCTTGAGATTTTACCACAATATATGTGTAAACTGAAGTCACAACCGTAAGCAAAAATAGGGCAACCCCAGTTTTACCAGTACGCCAAAAGCGTCTTGTAGTTCTCCACATTATATTCTCATATTGAGAGGAGGTAGATACTTACGAATTAAATCATTTTCGATTCTGTTTCGATCCGAATCATTAGATTCTGAGTAAACACATACACAATTACCCCTATTTCGCAGAACACCTTCCCATTTATGATGTAAGTTCGTGAGTCTTCGCGGAAGCGAATTTGACTGCCCAATGTACAATAGATTATGTATGACTCCACCCCGTGAATTTATCTCACGCCTTGTGAAGACGTAAACGCCTCCAATATCTTTGAATTCTGTTCCGATCGGGTAGATTTGAAAAATATATTGGTGTCCAGAAGCACCATAAAAAGCGAAATCCTCTATTTTAGACATTGTGATGTACCTTCATTCAGTTCTATTTCTGACTTGAATTCACACCGTTTCCCCGATCTCACTCGGTAATGGAATGATAAAGACACACCAAGCGGTGCTATGAGACTTCCTACCAATGAAGTTAAAATCATTATATCATATTTTCTCCACCACAACAAGTAAATTTATTTATGGTGAATTAAAAAAAGAAGCGGACATTTCAGGGGATTCTGAACACCTAAACGCTCTCCATCGCCGCTGGCGAGGTTAGGAAACCTCGCCTCATTGCAATGTTAAATAATTGTAAAAACTACCATAGTTGCAATCACTACAGTGCGTTAGGCTACAGGGAGATCACTTCTGGCAGATTGTCGCTCTTGATAAGAATTCGGCGGTGCCAATCGGTGTTGTCTTGCGTCGGAAAATCAGCACGGTAGTGCGCACCGCGACTTTCGGTTCGTGCAAGTGCTGATTCCGTTATCATTAAGGCGACATTGAGCATATTGACTGTTTCAATCAGTGTTATATCGCTTGGGACTGGTGTTGTCGGTACTTCCCCTAAATTTGTGGTTAAATCTTGCAATTCGGCGAGGGTTTGTCTTAAACCCTCGCCGTTTCGTTCAATGCTCACATTTTCCCAGAGAGTCTCCCGAATTGCGTCCTTTATCGCTTCTATAGAAGCTGAATCTGCCTCAATGTACGGTATCTGAGATGACTCTGTATTACCGTCGAGTAATATATCTGGTGGATGAGAAGGTTGGATTGAGGCGAAAGTTGCTGCGTTTGTACCGGCGCGAGCACCGTAGACGAGGCATTCCAGAAGCGAATTGCTTGCCAAACGGTTCGCCCCGTGTACGCCAGTGCAGGCAACTTCGCCGCACGCATAGAGTCCTTTGAGGTTCGTTTCTGTATCGGTATTTGTGCGGATGCCTCCCATCATAAAGTGGGCACCAGGACGAACCGGAATTAAGTCAACGCTGATGTCTAATCCATAGTGTTTAGTGGTGTCGGAGATTGTTGGGAATCGTTCGTGGATAAACTCGGCAGGTTTATGTGTAATGTCGAGATAAACGCATGGAAACCCTGTCAATTCCATTTCTATTTGGATAGCACGGCTGACGACATCGCGCGGCGCGAGTTCACCTTTCTCATGGTATTTTTCCATAAAGCGTTCGCCACGAATGCTGATGAGTTGTCCGCCTTCACCACGAACTGCTTCTGAGATTAAAAAGTTAGGAGCACCGTCCAAGTAGAGCGTTGTTGGATGAAACTGAACGAATTCCATATCGACCATTTCGCATCCAGCGCGCCACGCTGCAGCGAACCCATCGCCGGTCGCTACTTTTGGGTTGGAGGTACAAGGGTAGACGCGTCCGAGACCGCCCGTTGCAAGAATCGTGGCTCTCGCACGAATACAGACTGCTTCTTCGTCAACAATAGCGGTAACGCCGTAGCAAGTACCGATTTCTTCGCTTCCTTTGGCGGTTTCTGCATCTGTTAGGAGATCAATGGCAAATGTGTTTTGTAAGACATGAATATTTTCAGTGTTAAGCACGCGTTGAATGAGGACATCCGTTGTTTCACGTCCCGTTGCGTCGCCTTTGTGGACGATACGGCGACGGCTATGCGCGGCTTCTTGTGTAAAGCGCGGCAATGCGCCTTCCCAATCAAAGTTCGCACCCCAATCAAGCAGTTCAGCGACACGTGGAATGCCTTCGGATACCATTATCTCAACGGCTTTGGCATCGCAGAGTCCCGCGCCAGCTGTGCAGGTATCCTTTATGTGCAAGGCAATCGTGTCATCAAGATTCATAGCAACTGCGATGCCACCTTGCGCGTAGTGCGTGTTGCTCTCTGTCAGCGTGGTTTTGGTGATTAACGTCACATTCGCGTGCTTACTTGCAGCGAGAGCCGCTCGTAACCCAGCAGCACCGCTACCGATGATCAGGACATCCGTGTCCCAACTTGAATGCCTCTCTGAATTCACCTCAGATGTTGAATTTTCCATTTTTAAATTATTAGAATCTGGGCATCGTACCTCTATAGACATGGCTTACCGCTGGCGGTCTTCAAGGAATTCCGACCGGTGCGATAGGCGCGAAACTCTCGCTGACTGGCATTACCTTACCCGTACCAGTAGCGATAAGAGTGCCATCACTGAGTGTAACTTCTGCTTTTGCCTCCACTAACCTTTTTGAAACCTTAATACGCTCCGCGCATACATGAAGTTTCACACTCGTTGGTGCTGGGTTGCGAAAACGGACTTCAAGTTGTGCTGTTACTGCCGGCTGATCGAAGGTGCTTATCCCGATGTAGGTAATCGCTTCATCTAACAGCGTGCTGAGGATCCCACCGTGTAGAATATTTGCCCAACCTTGCAAGTGTTCGGCGGGTGTACATTCAATATAGACGAATTCGCCTCCATTCTTAATTTCAGGTTTTACCTGAAAGCCGAATGGGTTTTTCATACCACAAACGAAGCAGTTGTCGTTATTTTCAATTGCCACTTTTTAATTCTTCCTTGCGGTTAAACGTCGTGAATTTGTGCTTTAACGTTCCTTTCTCGAATCCGCTCTCCAAATGTAAAGCATTCTCGCTGCGAAGCAAAATTATGCCATTTAAGGAGAACCTAATTTCATTACGGGCTACGGTTTTCTTGCTATTTTAATCTTCCTTTTCTGATTCAGTGAGCATTGCGAGGCTTCGTGCTAATTTTTCTTGTTCCATCAGCATCCGTTCAAGTTGTGCTCTCTTTTGGGCAACAACCTTTTCAGGCGCACGCTGAATGAAATTCGGATTATCTAAAGTTTTCTGTGCTGCCATGACATCTTTAACTGCCTGTTGATGTCGCTTGCTGAGCCTTGCATGTTCGGCATCCAGATCGATTATATCGGCAAGCGGGATATAAATAGCGAGTTCACCGATAACGGCTTCTGCCGAAGCACGGGGTTTGGACAAAGATTCGGCGATAGTGATGTTTGCTACTTTCGTGAAAGCGGGTAAGTACTGCGCCAAGTATGCTTCAAGTCGTTCACGCACTTCAGCATTTGGTGATTGGATATGAACCTCCACGGATGCGCCGATCGGAACATTTAACTCGCCTCGGATGCTTCGGACACTCTCGATAACTTCCATGAGTGTTGCCATGGTAGCTTCTGCTGCCGGATTTCCGCCTATTGGCTCTGGCCATGAAGAAACTGTTACCGAACCTTTTTCAGAAGACTCGCTTCTGCTGCCACCGTGTGGGAGTTGTTGCCAAATCTCTTCAGTCAAGAAAGGCATCAAAGGGTGGAGAAGTCGCATTGTCTGCTCCAAAACATCCGCGGCTACCCAAAGTGCCTCTGGTTCATTTTGTGAGACTCGCTGTTTGGCAAATTCCAGGTACCAATCGCAGAATTCGTGCCAAAGGAAGGCGTAGAGTGTTTGTGCCGCTTCATGGAAACGGAAGTTCTCGAAGGCATCAGTTGTTGTTGTGATGGTGTGGCTAAGACGGCTCCGTATCCAAGCGATTTCTAACGTTTCCTGTTTGTAGAGGCTGGGTAACCCAGCCTCTACAGCATCCATTCTTGTAGGAACAGGATGTTTTTCTAAGTTCATCAGAATGAACCGGGCGGCATTCCAAATTTTGTTAGCAAAACGCCTACCTGCCTCAATCTGCGATTCTGGGAGCGAAACATAAGGGTTTGGGGTGCTTGCATTGACGAGAGCAAAGCGGAATGCATCCGTTCCGTAAGTGTCGATTGTCTCTAACGGGTCGATGCTGTTTCCCTTAGATTTACTCATTTTCTGTCCCTTTTCATCGGCAACAAGTCCATGCAGGTAAACGGTGCGGAACGGTACTTCGTCCCTACACCCTAATCCAAGCATTATCATTCTTGCTACCCAAAAAAAGAGAATGTCCCAGCCGCTTACAAGGACGGAGGTCGGATAAAAAGTCTTCAGTTCTTCCGTATTTTCTGGCCATCCCATGGTCGAGAAGGGCCACAGCCCAGAGCTGAACCATGTGTCCAGAACGTCTTCTTCTTGCCGAAAATCGGAGGCACCACATTCGCACTCCTGAGGTGTTTCCATGGCAGCGGTGACTGCTTCGCATGCATTACAATACCATATTGGGAGCCGATGTCCCCACCACCGTTGACGTGAGATGGGCCAGGGTTCGATGTTCTCCATCCAATGATAAAAACGAGAAGTTTCCCGCTCTGGGATAAACTTGACTTCACCTTTTTTGGTCGCTTCTATGGCGCGTTGCGCGAGTGGACGAACGTTCATGAACCATTGCGGCGATATAGCAGGTTCGACAACCGTGCTGCATCGGTCATGATGTCCAACTGCGTGCCGATGCGGAACAATTTTGACGAGATAATCCAAGTTCTGCAAATCTTCGACGACACGTTTGCGGCAATCCGATTGGGGCAAACCGATGTAATTATCGGGTGCGTTTTCGTTTATATATCCATCTGGCGTGAAAATCGTCCGTTGTTCGAGGTCGTGTCTTAAGCCAATTTCATAGTCATTGGTATCGTGGGCGGGTGTAACCTTCAAGGCACCCGTCCCGAATTCTCTATCCACATAGATGTCGGCGATTATCGGGATTTCTCTGTCGCAGAGCGGTAGAAGTGCTGTTTTTCCGATCAAATGTTGATAACGTTCATCTTCAGGATGTACAGCAACGGCGGTGTCGCCTAACATCGTTTCCGGACGCGTTGTGGCAATTTCGAGCACGACATCGCTGTCCTTAACCGGGTAGCGGATGTGATAAAAGTTTCCGTCTATCTCAATCGGCTCGACTTCAAGGTTACTTATGACAGTGTTGCAGTGTGGACACCAATTTCCCATGTAGGTATCGCGATAGATGAGTCCTTGATTGTAGAGTTTGACAAAGGCAGTTCGGACAGCTTTCGACAGACCTTCATCGAGTGTAAAACGCTCGCGCTCCCAATCACAGGAGCATCCGAGTTGCTGGAGTTGTGAAACAATGTAGCCTGCAGATTCATCTTTCCACTGCCACATGCGTTCGATGAATTTTTCGCGTCCAAGGTCGGTTCTACTGATGCCTTCTTCAGCGAGTTGTCGCTCCATAATAATTTCAGTGACAATACCGGCATGGTCAGTCCCGGGCATCCAGAGTGTGTTATAACCTTGCATGCGTCGCCATCGGATGAGGCAATCTTGGAGTGTATTGTCGAGCGCGTGCCCGATATGTAAACTGCCCGTGATATTCGGTGGCGGTATCACGATCGCATAAGGTGGTTTGTCAGAGGTAGCTTCTGCGTGAAAGTAGCCGTTTTTCTGCCAAAGTTGGTACCATTTTCCCTCAATTTCCTGAGGGGTGTAGATTTTTGGAAGATTTGTCATTTTTTTAGTTTACCTTGCGGTTCGGTCAAGTAGGTTTGATGAATGGAGTGCCTTTCCGTAGAACCGCCTTCCACTTCGTTCCAGGCTACATGTGTTAGCCATTCTTCCGATAGTTTTCAGTAGTGTCCAAAAGCCCATCTTTATCAAAATCTGGACGGTTTCCGAAAGCCATTCTTCCACTACGTTACGGGCTACAAACTCGTTATAACTGTGCCCGGTAAACCCGCTCTATTCATCTCATGCTTTTTCTTGGCAATCGGCACCGTTAGGCGAAGAGGGGTTCTACCCACCCGTATGTCCCTTTTGCCATTTCATAAAGTAGGTTTACCTGCCGTGTTTCGGCATTTAAAAACAGAAGAAATTCCGAATTCGAGGCTTGGAGTTCCGTTGTAGCTTCCGCCAGAGTCAGCGGTTTGGATGCAAATTTATCTCGTTGTGACACGACGACAGGGGTGTCAGTCCCGTCAATTTCCAGTGATGTGTCCACCTCGTCCGGATTGAGCTGTGCCACTACCTCCCGATGAGGCGCATTATTTCGGCGATCTTTCACCCGGTCCCTGTAACGCCGTATTTGACTGATTATTTTATCTGTAACCGTGTCCAGCGCAGACAGAACTTCATGGGTCTCACTTTTTGCATAGAATGACACACGTGGTGCTGTCACTATCATCTCGGCATCAAAACGGTGTTTCTCAGATTTGAGAACGACATTTAGTTCCTGCATCCCCTCGAAACGCGCTTCAATTTTATCGGCACGCTTAAGGATGTACGCGTGAATATCATCAGTTATTTTTAAATTATGTCCGGAATACGTTACTTTCATTGCAGCCTCCTGTTTTTTTTTTTGATAATTCCGAAAATGTTTCCTTCTTTGTTGGGAATTCGAGGTTAATTGACGCGAGAATCTGCGTGGAAGGCAGACCTTTCACGTGATGTCGGAATGCCCAATTCATCGCGATATTTCTGAACAGTTCGCCTCGCGAGCAAGATACCCTTCGCTTTCAAGGCATTACTGATCGCTTGATCACTGAGAGGTTTCGAGGGAACCTCAGCACCGACCATCTCGTGAATGAGATTTTTAACCTGCTTAGCGGAGACTGCGTCTCCTTGCGTGGTAGCTAATTCATTACTGAAGAAGAACCGAAGGGGATACATACCGTGTGGGGTTTGCACATATTTATTGCTTGTTACTCGGCTGACGGTTGATTCGTGAATGCCTATTTTTTCAGCTATTGTTCTCAAGGTCAGCGGTTTAATACTTTTAACGCCTTGTGTTAGAAAATCCGTTTGCACTTCAAAAATAGTTTCAGTGACCCGGGCGATTGTGCTGCCTCGCTGCGCGATGCTACTGAGCAAATTGGTCGCATCACGATACCGTTTTTCTATCCATTCTTTTGCGTCAGAATCTAAGGTGTTTTGGTGATTTCTCATCAAATTTACATAGTAAGGATTCATCTGTAAGCGTGGTATGTGATTGTCTACAGAGATAGCTTGGTATTTCCCATTAAGGTATTGTATTTCCACGTCTGGTGTGATGATCTCTGTGAAGGAAGATTTTTTTAGCGATCGAGTCGTGGGATCTGTGAAGTAGCGACCCGGATGTGGTGATAGCTTTCCTATCCACTTAGCCGCTGTATTAATCGTTGTAATGTCAACTTTAAGTGCCTTGGCGATGTAATCCCATTGCTGATTCAGAAAAGGGTCGAAGTGATTTTCGACGATTTTTTGGGCAAGGCATTGCACGGATATATTATTATATTCAGGATCCACACACTGTGTTTTGTATTCTGCTGACGATGTTGAACTATCCTTCCCTTCAGGATTCATCTCAGTATTCAGTGAGTCGTGTTTCGTATCCGCTCCGTTTTCTGCTTTATAATTGCGAATCTGTATAAGCAATGCCTCTCTTACATCTCGATGTGCTATCCCAAGCGGTTCAAAAGTATCTTGTATTTTACGGAGCACAGTTTCAACGAGTGATGTATCACAGCCAATAGTTTCGGCAATATCATCCAAGGTAAGTTGGTAAAAGATAAGTGCTGGCTTACGGCTACCTGGTATATATTCGTATAGTATAGTATAAATTTTTTTGTTGTCTTTGTCGTTAATTTTCCATGCACAATGTGCTGGCATACCTCCATTTTCCGGTGAAGGCGGCATCCTATCTGTCCTGGCAATTGTAGCAGTTTTTGAAAATTGAATATTAGGATGAATATTACGGTCGCCGGCTGCTGCTTGTAAATTTTTCTCAATAAAAGTGTGCAGTTCTGTTGAAAGGATCCCTTCATTCAATTCTGGCAGGAATTCACACGGAATTTGAAACAGTTTGAGTTCTAATTGTCCATCATCGTTGAGATTTCCGAGAATTTGCTCTGCGATGGCGTGTTCTGTTTCTGAAGCTATAATTTCCGGTGGGGAGAGTTCCAATTGTTCAGCAAGATGCTCGTGGAGGGAGCGTTCATGCACCAGATCTGATTGTAATTCATCAGCGTCCGAGTATTTGGAATTTACCCGTTCGCTAACGGACACTCGGTCCTCAAAGGCTGTTTCCCAATCGATATCGATAGTACTATCTTCTCGATCAAGATTTTCTTCTGGTTCATCCCATTCGGGTACTGAATCTGGTTCTTCGGTAGGAAGTGCTGTTTCGTCCTCTTCTTCGAGTTCAAGAAAGGGGTTCTGTTCCAGTTCTTGGCTGATGAGTTGTGTCAGTTCCTGCAGCGGCATATTTAGCACTTTGAGTGCCTGTTGTAACCTCGGTGTAATGGACGTTTTCTGTGTTAATTGGGGTGCTTGGGTAAGTTGCGCTTTGTACATGTCATCAAGCCTCGTTTTATTAGCTACCGGCTGTCAGCCGTCAGCCGTCAGTAAAGAGGTTTCTGGTGAAATCACACACTCTTTCTGATTGCTGATTGCTGATTGCTGATTGCTATTCCACCCGATAGGAGAAATTGTGTCCAAAATAGAGGTCTCTTGCAATCTCGCTGTTGATGAGTTCTATAGGCGTTCCAGCGAGCGTGATTTTTCCATCAACGATGATGTATGCTCTGTCAACAATATCAAGTGTTTCAGCGGCATTATGATCCGTAATGAGCACACCTAAATTGCGGTTGCGCAAGTGCGCGATGAGTTGCTTGATATCAGCGACAGCAATCGGATCTATTCCAGAGAGCGGTTCATCAAGCAGAATGAAATTAGGTTGTGCCGCAAGTGCCCGTGCTATCTCCGCTCGGCGACACTCACCTCCTGAGAGTGTATATGCTTTACGCGGTAACAGATTTGAAATGCCGAGTTCGTCTGTCAACTCGCGAATGCGAGGTTCCCGTTCTGATTTTGGCACCCCTTGTACCTCAAGGATTGCTTCAATGTTCTGTTGAACCGTCAGTTTACGAAAAATCGATGTTTCTTGAGCAAGGTAGCCGATGCCGAGTCTCGCACGCTTATACATCGGGTAGAAGGTAATGTCTTTATCGGCATACGTAATTCTGCCAGCATTCGGACGAATCAGCCCTACCATCATGTAAAAGGTCGTTGATTTTCCGGCACCATTGGGACCGAGCAGACCAACGATTTCGCCTTGCTGCACCGATAAGCTCACTTCGTTAACAACTATGGGACCGCGTCGTGTATAACGTTTTACGAGTCTGTGTGCTTGTAGTTCTATTGCCACGATTTTTTACTATAATGCCTCGTTATAATTGACCTGTATGAAGATTAAAAATTTAACTCGGTAATTTCCTAACAATCTGTCACGCGAAGATGGTTGCATTTCCCGTCTCATCAGAAGAAAACTAATGAGAATTATAGTGCTGTAACACTACGTAACGCTTCCATAAGCCTTCGGATTACACAATTGCCTTAATCGTTCCCGGATTCTTCCGTTTCAGTGTTTGAATCCGCTTCCTCGGGGTTCCGGATGTCTGTATTAGTTTCTTCCTCCGGATCCGCATCTTCAGAGTCTCCAATGTCTGCCTCAGATTTATCTTCTGGGTCACCCTCAGTATTATCAGTCTCAGTGTCTGTTTCTTCTTGGGGTTGACCTTCTGTCTCCTGAGGGGTGCTTGGAGAAATTTGTTCTTCGCCAGCTTCTGGGTTTCTGTTTTCTGTGTTCTCATCTGTCTCTGAATCTACCGGTGGTGCTTGTGCTTGTGTAACGGTAACCTTAAATTTTACATCACCCTCGGCAGTCTGTTTTCCGGTCACCCGATTGAAAGTAAAGAATTTGGTTTCGAGCCGATCCTTGTTTTGTAAGACGACGACGTTATCTGTAAGAATAATAGTACTTGTCAGATTGTTCATGATAGCATGGTCACAGGTAGCAAAGATATCTTGATCTCGGATTTCTACATTGCCCTCAGCGACGATTTCGTTTGTTGTTCCAGTTTCGAGGTCGCGTTTGAGGGTAATTTTATCTGCATTGAGGAACCCGATTTCAATTCCTTGCTCGTTACGCCGAACCGTCTTAGCTTCGTCAATAAGAATCGTTATCCCTTCCTGCTCATAACTTTCCATCCTTTTCGATGTACCAGTGATTATTTCTTTCGTCATTTCTGGTGTAGCATCCGTATTTTCAGCAGTGCCATTCTGTTCTACAGTGTCCTCAGTCGTTTGAATTTCCGCAGTGTCGGTGGATGGAGGTAGTTCTTCTGTTATCTCCTCTGCACCGAGAGTTAGCGGAACAAGACAGACGAGAAGCGTTAGAAAACTGGCGTACACACAAAAATTGCAAAATTTGCGAAACTGAAATCTGTGTTTGTGCCTACTTTTGTTCAGTTGGGGGTTCAATTGGGGTTTGATGGTATTCATGTGTTTTCTCATCTTTTGAGTGAAGTTTGAATTGATTGTTTTTCATTTTCACGGTTTTGAGCGTCGGATTTGAGTACATTTCTATTCCGACCCATGTGGAATCTCCGCGTACGAGTGTGACTTCATCGGGAGCATACAACCTACCCGCCCGGTTTTGCCAATGGAGGATCTCACTATATAAAGTGCCATCTTCGTTGACACCGACGACATCCCCTGAGAGATGGAGGTTGTCCTTCTCGCTACCCGTGAGGAACTGCTTACCTTTTTGGCTATTCAAGGTGATAGAAACAACACCGTCCTCGAAAATCTGAACGGTCGGATTTTGTACTTCAATGTAGCTTCCGTGAAACGTTGAGGTATCTCCGACAAGCGTCCATTTGACAATACCTGCTTCGGTGTGTTGTGTAGAAAACCCTTCCACTTTCTGTGTCGGGACCGTTTCTACGGGTTCATCAGTTGCCCCGACGGGTGTCTCTGTATTTCTACAACCAATTACACAGAGTAACAGACAAAGATACAACGGTGTGAGGATTCTACTATGGTTGTGTTTTCCACCGACGATGCATCCAGATCCACTGCGTGGGATATCGTCGAATATATGATTCAATAATTTTTGTGAATTTCTGCGTGTTAACAACAAGGTCTTTCTCTTTCGCATGTGTCCGTTTCAACGTTAAGGGTGGTTCGATAATTGCGTAGTGCGAACCGTCCGGTTGACGAATGATGAACGTTGGCAGTATTGCCGCCCCTGTTTTGAGTGCAATAGCAACTGGACTATAGGGTGTATAGGCATGCCTACCGAAAAAATCGACAAAAACGCCGCTCACGGCTGTGTCTACATCGGCGACGATACCGAGCAGTTCATTACGTTTGAGACATCGAAGTGCGTCGCGCACGCCAGTATCTCTGTCGATAGTCGCATACCCCGCTTTCTCACGGTAACTGGAGACTAAGGCGTTTAAACGGGGGGAACGCAATTCACGAACAATGGGTGTGAGCGGAGCAACTGTAGCAGAAATGCTGGCAGCCAAAAGTTCCCAGTTGCCAAAGTGCCCCGTTAGAATGATTGCCCCTTTTCCATGGGAAAGGGCTTGCTGCACATATTCGATTCCTTCAAAAGTGACATATCGTTGAATCTGCTGTTTATCCAAGCGTGGAAACTGCATGAACTCTACCAAAGTCTTGCCTAAGTTTTCAAAGCACTGTTTCGCCATTACTTTGACTTGGCGTTCATCTGAGAGTGTCAAACTGCCCCGTAAGTGCTCACATGCCAGGTCCCTTTGCTGTGGTGCTAACCAGAAAACAAGGGCACCCAACCATCCACCTATGGCCAATGTCACCGAGCGCGGCAGTCGAGATACACAGAATCCGATTGATTTGGCAGCAAACTCATAACACCAGTCTTTGACACCACCCACAGCTAAAGCAATGGGATTCCTCCGTTCTTGTTTCATAATTTACTGCCTTCCGCAAGTGAAGGCATCGTCAAATCTTTTTTGATAATAAAGCACGAGCGGTACGGGGTTGGCCCCAAGCATAAATGCTTGGGATTGTTAAGTATTATTCTTCATTAGTTAAATAGTATACTCAATTTCTCGTGAAATTACAAAGAAAAGTGTAAAGCAACACAAATCCTGCTATGTATAAGCAGAATTTGGTACTTTGTTGTATTGAGGGATGATTCCCTTTATTTTTTTGATGTCCTTACGGCTTATGGAATGGATGTCTGAATGCAGGTTGCAAATGTAAAGCAAAGACAAATTTTGCCGCGTATGGGCAAAATTTGGACGAGTACGCCGCAAAACCGTGAAGAAATCCGCAGAAACCTACAAGCAAACCCTACCGGGCCTGGAGGCTCCCTATGCTTGACACATATCGTGTTCATGGTTTTACCTCCTATCGAAATGCTGCGAAATCTAGCGAAATGCTGCGAAAATTTCGGCGGTTTGTCTTAAGGCATAACATATATTAAGTGTTAACACCTGCAAAAAGGACAATTGAATGATCCTGTATCGCACGCCGACTCAGAAAATAAAAAAATAGGGCCTAAACTTTGCTTCGGACATCTATCTTACCGGTCACCGCTTCGGAGATAAGGGATTGTCGGTATTCCTGCAGGAGTTGGATTTTTCGATGCTCTGCGGCTATTAGGTCGTCAATCTGTTGGGTTTTTCGGTCAAGAAAGCTGGCGATTTGAGTTTGTTCTTGATAAGTTGGTATAGGAATCCGAAAGTTTTCAACAAATTCAGTTGGCACTCGTTTAAGACCTATTGCACTCGTCATGAAATGTTTACCAATGCTACGAAGTGGAGCATTGTAAAAAATATAATGCAAAAAAGGTGGAAAGACCTTTTGCAGATCAGGACGCATGACAATAAACTCAGTTGAGCCAAACCCAACTGAAGTTGCCAAATTCTTTATGTGGACAATCTTCCCATTTTCAAAACACGGGGTTACCTTTGCTATGAGAATATCACCTTCCTCAAAGTAAGTGTAGCCATTTTTCATTTGAGAATATGGTAGCCTTAATTCTTGGTCAATTGTTCCATCAGCATGAACACGTTCCATTGGAAGAAAGACCACGAGCTCATCCTTAAGGCAAGCCGTCTTAGTATTGTTCTTAGATGGGTTGCTTGAGCCGACATGTTTCGTTCTCAGGACTTTCCAATGCGCTGGTATCTCGCCAATCCATTCTACACCCGACGGTTTTATCTCTACATTCGGGTCAAGTCCTTTCGTCACTGCCTGATTTATCAGTGCGATGCGTTGTTCTTGGAGCAGTTCTATCCGTCGTTCTTTGATGCGGATGAGTTCGTCAATCTGTTCGGTTTTGCGGTCAAGGAAGTTTGCGATTTGCCTCTGTTCAGAATCAGTTGGTATGGGTAAAAGTAAATTTTCAATTGATGATTTTCCCAAGCCATATCTGGTAACTCCATTTGACTCCAACTCAAAGTATTTTCTCATCCTATCAGATTGAATAAATCTAAAAATGAACTCGCCACGACAAACAAGTGGTCTAATCATTGTTAAATGATACCCACAGACAACATTGTTTAAATCGTCTTTGACAAATGTTGGAACACCAATATCATCTGGAGTCTCAGAGTCTTTGGTAATAATAACATTACCTTTCCTCAAAACAAATTTCGTAAACTCGCTTTCCTTACAACTACCCTTTTTCAAAACGGTATCAACTGTAATATAATCGTTGTAATAAACATCTGTATAATTGCATAATCTGACCTGGATCTCATCTGGATAGATGTGTTTATCAACATTACTGGGTAGTATCTTCGCAACGTATTTGAGTCTGTTGATTTCCCAGTGTGCTGGTATCTCTCCAATCCACTCCACGCCACTCTCTTTATATTCAGGGTAACGTCTGAATCGCGGATTTTCGCGGATTACACGGATTTCGCGGATTATGTTATCGGTCATGTCAAGTTCTCTTTCACGACTGAATCGCGGATTATGCGGATTTCGCGATTTTTTTTTCAATGTGTTAACCTTTTTCTTTTTGCTTCACGTTCTCGTATTTTTTTCATTATATTTCATTATAACCGAGTCATACGATGGCATTCCCAAATATAGTTGCTGTGTGAGATCAGCCAACACCCTCAGATTCTCAGTTCTTAGCCATCCTGAACCTATCAAGTTTTTGTGCCTCCCTCCCTTTTCCTTCCATGATTCTTTCAAAAACATTTCCGTGAACAATTCTGTACCTGTAAGCACTATAACCGGGGCACGCGTCTGCTTTCTATCTTTATCATATCCTCGTCCCCATTGTGCTAATCTTCTGATACGGTTAATTTCCTTCTGGGAAAGCCTATCTTTCATCGTAGCAAACACCAATGTGGAACCCGGAAATGCTTTTGCCAATAATTTCATTTTATTAACATCATCTGGTGTAAAGGCTTCCTTGCCGAAACTCTTGGCTTCGCCAAACACTATCTCAGTAGGATAATTAATTGCCAGAGTCTCTTCGCGCTGATACCATAACATAAAATCCACCTCTACTTTGTCACCTATGGGTAACGTCAATTCTTGACCAGACGACCAAGTTACTGCCGCCCTATTCCGTCTGCTTATAATGTCTGTAAAAAAACGAATTCCTAAAGCTGCTGCATACCCTCCTCCAGCGTAATCAGGTAGAGCAAAGGGACCTATAAGGCGATAAGCCCATCTGGAATGTTTGCGGCTTATCGGATTGGTGGTAGGAAAATCAAACTGCGTAAAACAAAAGTTACAGGTTAATATGTAATCAAGCTGCGTAATCGAATACCAACTCCACTTGCTGCACTTGTTACATTTAAGTTCTAATCCGAGCTCAACAACCTTTCGTTCCACCAAATTCTCAAAAATACTCTTTTTCCAGTTCTTGTTATTGATTGCGTTACCAACTTTGTCCTCAAATTCTTTATACTTGGCGGTTTTGTTAACGGGGTTTCTTGACAATTCATTAAGCAACTCAATAATCCCCTTATGGACTATGCAGCTGACTCCCAAACAACCGCCCAATGTTTCAATTATCTGTTGTGTTGTTCTACCTGCATCAGAAAGAGTAGCAGGCACTTGCTTTTCATTAAGCCATTGATTAAATGCTAATGTTCCATCAACTAAATCCCACTGCTCAGAAAAATCCTTATATTTAGGAAAAATAATCAATCCTTCCGTAGTCGGTAAAAGTGGTTCCATTCTGAATCTGAATTTGGGGAAAGTGGGGTTTCTATAATTGCACGGAAAAACTGTAGTTATCTGATCTGCATAACCCCAATCTTGTAACCTGACAACATTTGTCACACGATATTGATTGCCATATTCATTGGCAAAGTCTGGAAAGAGAGGATCAAATCGGATTTCAGGATTATCTCCACTGATCTGTATATCTATGCTTTTCTTGCCAGATTCCAAAATTGGGCGAGTAGTTCTGGGTACCTTATCCGATGGTTTATCCCAAATAGAAGGATACCATGTTGGAAATACATCCGCACCTCTCTTATCAAGAAAAAGATAATTCCTATATATATTTTTTTTCTCCTTCTCAGGTATAGAACGTGAAAACATTAAGGTGAGACTGAACCTCATTTTGCTTGGATCACCGCGTCGAGAGTGATAATTATCCAGAATAAGTTTCTTACAATAGGGTGAAAGTTCTTCAATCCATTGAATAGGAACTGGAACAACATGTTCGTGTATTGCCCGTAAATTCCAGAAATCAATAAGGTCTCTTGACTTTTTTGCGTCTAACACGAGTAGTTTAAGGTCTCCACGATCATGGTAATCAATTCGAAGTTTTGCACAACTTATTCCTACAGCAGAACCGTATCCGGATTGATACAATTCTGATAGCACAGCAGCATCCAACGTTTTGTGTTCTGGATTGAATACATCTTTGTAATTATGTTCAAAATACCCAAGGTCTTCTTGAGTTGGGAAACTGCCGAAATTAGCAGCAACGAAACCCGCAAAAGCACCCTCTTTTGGTTCGACATGTACCATATTGGGTTGATGACGAAGTTCAAAGCGAAATTCTTCCTGATACAACTCCGAATATAAGTCATGGACGCTCAAACCGAATTTATTCCAACGTTCTTCTCCTGATTTTTCCAGAATATCTGTAAGTTGTAGCACCCTCTCTGAATCATAACCGAATCCATTCGCTAATCCTTCCTCCGCCTCAACAAGGAAATCGGGCTCAAAGAAATCAAGATAACCGTTGATAATTTGCTTAGCATTTTCAAAACGAAAATCGTGTCTTTCCCACCAAGATGGTACGCGCTTGAAAAAAGGGATAATAGGATTGAATATGCCGCCCCACAAACATGTATTGATACGAAAAATCTCAATTACCTTTTTCTTGTCATCTGGACGAACCAAAAACCCAAACCGAATGGGTCGAAGGCGTATATCAACACGAATATTGTTCATTTTATATTTTCCCCATCGTTTTTATACTGAAACCTCTCATAACGCCAACGCCGCATTCAGCAAGCTTTCACTTTTCCGCTCCAATGCCCCCATGCAATTGTTGAATATCATCCTCGTAACTGACGTTCTCACCAAGCTAAAGCGTGGTAGCTCTGTTAATCTGGTGAGCGATTGCGAATATTCGCAATTATTTTAACCATTTATCTCACTTATATTGCGGGTACGGTTTTCTAAGTCCGAGACGCATTGGTAAAAAGCGTGACTGTCACCAACATGCGTTTGTTTAGACAAAACACAGGTGTGTTCCCGTAAGAGAGACACACACCCGACAATTAACTTGACTGTTACGCCATTGAACCAAGCGTTTGCTGCGATTTGGCTGCTTTCTTACCTATTTAGATTCATCTGTATCACTATCATCTTTATCACTATGTGGAATCCTAAAAATATCCCTAATTACATCTAGAGCTTTAGAGATAAGCATAACTTTTCCGTCATCCAAATCAACCTCACCGTCTATCTCTACTTCTCTGTATTTGAGTGTTCTCCCGTCTGATTCTTTAAATTCTGCAGTTCTAACACAGAATTTCAACTTTGCTTTTGCAAAGCGAAGGATTCTTGGATCATCAACAATGACGGAATTAGCCGACAAGCATTGTCCTATTTTCATTAATTCATCCATCATAGTATCTAAATATGTTCTGCTAATTATTTCACCATTTTTGAGAAGTATATGTAAATCAAACCCGAACATTCTATCAGCCAATAGGGATTCAAATCTTTTGTATTGTGTTTCATCAATTACACTTTCTGGCTGATTTAGATCTATGCCTACCAAACTGTGTGTTACTGGCCCGATGATAACGGACTGTTGTACATCCTCTATATTAATAAATCGCACATTAGCCTTTAGCATTCTATTATCTGAAGGATCCATACTAATTTGCAAAAAACGTTTCTCATCTTCAGAAGTTCCAACAATTTTATCTTCCACTGAAAATACTCCTTTGTATATTTATTTTCTATAGTTTGGACAATTTTAAGACGATACACATTTCGCCCCTACGGGGCTTAGGACTTGATAGGTATACCGTTTCTATAGACATTTCGTCCCTACGGGACTGATTTTTGATACAGTTGCGTTTATTTTTCACGGATCGAAGATACTGCGGACAAGCCCCTGCCCGCGCAGGTTTTCGCGGTGTTCCGCAAACAGCAGCGAGACCAATAACCGCACGACATCCCGCGGCGTGTAGTGTTCGCCACTGGTTTCGTTGGACATCTCCGAGAATCGGCGAAGCAGCTCTTCAAAGACCTGTCCCATTGTGTGGTTATCTACCTTATCGGGATGCAAATCGACTTCGGTGAACTTATCGCAGAACATGAACAGCCGGTTGTTTTTGTGTAACCGTTCGATAAAGCCATCAAGATTGAAGTTTTCGATGATGTCGCGGACATCTTCGCTGAATCCATTGATGTAGTTCTCAAAATTGAGGCGGATGTTGGTCGGATCCTCTTTCAGTCGAGAGAGGTCGTATTGGGAAGTGTTGTAGAAGCTGGCGTTTATCTCTCTCAGGATAATCTACGGTAGTGCTTCTTCGGATACTTGATCTTTGAATTGATTGTAACTTTGGACCGCTTTATCTTTTCGATCGTCTTCATCCAAGATGCAGTCCAATCGGCGCAGCACCAGAAATGGGAGGGTGATGTCGCCGTATTCGTGTGGTTTGAACAGCCCTCTGAGCACATCATCCGCTACAGTCCAAACCAAATTTGCCAATTCTTGATAATTTGCCATGCGTCTCCTTCGCTTTGTAATACTATCAATGGGTTAAAATGGTAACAGATTTGAATGAAAAAATCAAGTCAAAACATCAGCGAAATATCCGTTGACTTTCAGGGTAATTTACGGTAGACTCTAAGACAGAGGCAGGAACGGACATTTCCATGCATACACCTGAAAACGTCAATAAAGAAATCTATCGACTCGCCCTTCCGAATATTGTCAGCAATTTTTCTATCCCGCTTTTGGGTGCTGTGGATACTGCTTTAATGGGGCGGTTAGAATCCGAACATTACCTTGGCGCAGTTGGCATTGGTGGTGTTATCTTCAGTTTTATCTATTGGGGATTTGGGTTTCTCCGAATGGCAACGACAGGATTGACGGCGCAAGCCTTCGGGGAAAACGACACACCAGAGTGTGGACGTTTACTTTTGAGGGCAATAGGCATCGGCATCACGAGCAGCCTATTGCTTTTTATCTTCCAATGGCAGCTTGCCGATATTAGTTTTCTGCTCATTGATACCAGTCCTGAAATAGAGCATCTCGCCCGTGCCTATTATCACATCCGCATCTATGCTGCCCCGGCGACATTGTGCTTACACGCCCTACATGGTGTCTTTTTAGGTTTACAGAACGCACATTACCCAATGCTATTGACGATTGTGGTGAACCTCGTCAATATCGTCTTAAATCTGGTATTTGTCCGGGGACTCGGTATGAAGGTAGAGGGTGTCGCTTTAGCAACTGTCATTGCCCAGTATGTCGGATTGTTCTTGGCAGTTCTGCTTTTTTTCGTGCGCTATCGAAGTATTATGGCGGGATGGAATATCAGGGAAGTTCTGTTACTGTCCAAGTTAAAGAGGTTTCTCAGTATCAGTGGCGACATTTTCATCAGGACCTGTTGTCTTGTGTTTAGTCATGCCGTTTTCACAGCGAAATCCGCGGCTTTGAGTGATACATACCTCGCGATTAACACGATCTTGCTTCAGTATATCTATATTCTGTCGTTTGCGATTGATGGTCTTGCGTTCGCCGCAGAAAGCTTGATCGGCAGGTACAAAGGCGCGCATGACCTGCAAAGTCTGAAACGGACGACGCGTCTCATCTTTCTGTGGTCATTTCTGTTCGCAGGTATGATTATGCTAATTTTTGTATTCTTTGGGGAGCAATTGCTGTATGTTTTTACAAATCAGAGGTCGCTGGTCGAACGTGCAGAAGTGTATCTGATTTGGGTAATCGTCGCGCCTGTGATTAACGTCGCCGCCTACATTTGGGACGGTATTTTTCTCGGAGCGACTGCTTCGAGGGCATTACGGAATTCTGTAATTGTGTCAACACTGCTCTATTTAAGCGCAGTCTATCTATTGATACCTTTTGGGAATCATGGACTATGGTGCGCGCTCACACTGCTTTTGGTTGCCCGCGGTGTATCGTTGACGGTGTTGGCACCGAAATATCTCTTTCGTTAAAACGCCCTAAATGCCCTTGACAAAATCTCAAAAATCGGGTATGCTTAAAGGGCAGAGAGGTAGCATGTCCATGGAAAACAACAGAGACAAACAGGCACCCATGTTCACAGTCCGAAATGCTGAAGGTGCCATGGTAGCTTTCGCGATCTTTGCGATGGCTTCTCTTGCGACAGTATTTTTACATGAGATTTTACTGAAGAGCAAAGGTTTTTTGGAGGCACTCTACACGATTGCCGATAATTTTCCGAAAATTATGTCAGCAGCGACAACGCTGACATTCATTGAGGAGGGAATAGATGTCATGTTCCAACGTTTGAGAGACTCCCTTAAAAGAGAGAAAGAGATAAAAGCCGAAAGTGAAGCACGCGGTGAAGCACGCGGTGAAGCACGCGGTAAAGCAGAGATTTATCAAGCAGTCGCAGCGTGGAACGCTCGGAGAATGGAAGCTGAGGCACGTGGCGAGAAATTCACGGAACCGCCCCCAGCCCCGCCACAAGGAACTTCAAAATAGCGTTAGTCATTATAATAAGGAGAACAATAGAGAATGCCAAAGTTTGGTGTAAATTTATTACTCTGGGCGGATAAGTTCGACAGAGAAACTGCAGACCTGATCCCTAAAGTTGCCGAAATGGGATTTGATGGTGTTGAAATCCCCATCTTTGATCCAGACACAGTGGATATCCCTTATACGCAAGGATTACTGAAGGAGACTGGCTTAGACCCCATCGGATGTAATATCATGGCAGGGGACCGGAATCCAATTGACGAAGATCCTGCGATTCGAGAAAATGGGAAAACCTATCTCAAGCGTTGCTGTGAAATTGTTGCCGAATTGGGTGCCGACACGCTCGTTGGACCCATGTATAGTGCTGTCGGTAAACTCGTTGGACGCGGTAGAAACGAACAGGAATGGGAATGGTGCGTTGAAGGTTTGCAAGATGTTTGCGAATTCGCTGGAAAACAGGGCGTTACGCTCGCAAGTGAACCGCTCAATCGGTTTGAAACCTATTTCATCAATATTGCTGAAGACGCTGTTAAACTTTGTGAAGCAGTAGATAGTCCCCACTTCAAGGTACATCTGGACACATTCCACATGAACATCGAAGAAAAAAATCAAGCGAATGCTATCATTGCGACTGGCGGTTTCTTGCATCATGTTCACTGCTGTGAAAACGATCGTGGGACTCCGGGTACAGGACTTGTAGATTGGGACGGTGTCTTCGGCGCACTCGCTAAAGTGAACTATGACAAATGGCTCGTAATTGAATCATTTACACCAGCAGTCAAGGAAATCGCTGCTGCGACCTGCATCTGGCGCGACATCGCGCCGAGTGCGGAGAGCCTCGCGATGGATGGACTCGCGTTCCTCAAACAGAAAGCAGCGCAATACCTGTAGCATCAATCCGTTTGTATCTGTGCAATTTTGCGGCGTACTCGCCTAAATGCGAAGTGCATTAGCACACGTTTATCAGAAACAGGACGGACGCAATTTTGAGCATCGCCCGCGCCATGAGAGAGATCGTATAAAAAACGCAGACGGTTTCTTGACACAACCTAACAGGTTTGCGGCGTACTCGCCCCGGTGAATGCCACACGCGCATTCATACCGTTGATTCATGCGACGTGCATCATGCTACGAAAGAGCAACGTGCGTAAGTCCTAAGAAAGTCATATCATAATGGGAGGTGTTGAGATGTGCTGCATCAAATGGCTCGTTTTTTCCTGCGCGATATTCTTTACCGTTTTCCTAACAGGCGAGGTGCGGGCACAGCACGCGCCACCGGATGGAGCAGACGCAAGTTCTGCTGACGAGTCCCAATTTCTCAGCAATATCCGACAACTCACTTATGAGGGAAAGCGTGCTGGTGAGGGGTACTTCTCCGAAGACGACAATGCGCTCATCTTCCAAAGTGAACGCGAACCGGATAATCCGTTCTATCAAATCTATCTTTTAGACCTACTGACAGGCGATACGCACCGCGTCTCACCCGGTATCGGGAAGACAACGTGTGCCTTCTTCCGTCCAGGGACCGATGAAGTGCTTTACGCTTCGACCCATCATGATGTTTTTGCAAAAGCAAAGCAGGAAGAGGAACTGAAATTCCGTGCATCGGGAAAAGAAAGACGCTACAGTTGGGATTACGATGAAAAGATGGACATCTTCTCGGCAAACCGAGAGGGTAGTAACCTCAAACAACTGACAAACGCGCCCGGCTATGATGCTGAAGCCTCATATTCGCCTGATGGCAAACGTATCGTTTTCTGTTCGCTGCGGAATGCATACCCCAAAAGTCAACTCTCTCCAAAGGACCTGAAGCAGCTGGAAGTCGATCCCTCCTATTTCGGCGAAATTTATATCATGAACGCCGACGGATCCGATCAAATTCAATTAACGGATTCTCCGGGTTACGATGGGGGTCCCTTCTTTACCCCCGATGGGCAGTATATCGTTTGGCGACACTTCACACCTGACGGCAGCCAAGCCGACATCTACACAATGCGGATAGATGGCTCAAGTGTAAGGCGCCTCACCGATTTCGATAGCATGTCTTGGGCACCCTACTTCCATCCGAGCGGTGCTTATGTTATCTTTGCTTCCAACAAGCTTGGATTCTCTAATTTTGAGTTATATCTCGTTGATGGGAGAGGTAGACATGAACCCGTTCGTGTTACCACAACCGACGGATTTGACGGGCTCCCTGTCTTTTCACCGGATGGCAGCCGTTTGTGCTGGACCTCGACTCGGAACAGTCAGGAAGCCTCGCAACTTTACCTCGCTGACTGGAACCACGAAGCCGCACTGAAAGCAGTTACATCGGCACCGAGGAGCCACAATTCACCCGTACATCCGGTCCGAACGGTTTCTGACTCCGAACCCTCTAAAAAAACGAGTATCCGTCAACATATTGAATTTCTGGCTGGCGATGCGCTTGAAGGCAGGATGACCGGTTCGGAAGGTGCGAAACGCGCAGCAGAGCATATCGCCATCCAATTTGAAGAGTTGAATCTCAAAACTGTCGGTGATGAAGTGGGTTATTTACGAGGGTTTGGGCAAGAATTTGAGTTCACCGCAGGTAGACGGATCATATCTGAGGAAAACAGGTTCTACATCACACGTCAGATGCATGGTGCTGAACAGGCGTTAGAATTCAGCGTGGAACAAGATTTTCAACCGCTCTCCTTTTCGCGGAACGGTGTTGTTGAAGGTGAAGTGGTCTTTGTTGGATACGGCTTAACCGTCCCCGGCGAGTTGGGTGAAGGGTATGACGCTTATGCGGGGTTAGACGTGAAGGACAAAATAGTCGTTGCGCTCCGCTATGTTCCTGAAGAGGTAGAATCCGAACGTCGCCAGCAACTGAATCGATATGCGGGGCTCCGGTACAAGGCGATGCAAGCACGGGAGCACGGGGCAAAGGCGTTTCTTGTTGTCGCTGGACCAAACTCGCCAAATGCAGGCAAGCTGATTCCGCTTGACTTCGACAGTAGCCTCGCAGATTCTGGGATTGTCGCTGCCTCAATAAGTGATGCCGTCGCGAAGGCACTCTTGGCACCATCTGGTAAGGATCTGAAAACTGTCCAGTCTGGACTTGATGTAGAGAATCCACACTTCCTTGGGCAATTTCCGTTACCCGATGTCAAGATCAAAATCGTCGTTTCGGTTGAGAAAGTTAAGAAAACCGATCAGAACGTCATCGCGCTTCTCCCACCGCCGCAATTAACGGATGACACCGAATACATCGTTGTCGGTGCACACTATGATCATATCGGCTACGGTGAAATCGGTTCATTGGCTCGGAAGGGTGAGGAGGGGCAGATTCATAACGGCGCAGATGATAATGCATCCGGCACTGCTGTCGTTTTAGAATTGGCGGCGACACTCAGTGAAGCGTCCCAAGAACATCCCGAAAAATTTAACAGAGGCGTTATCTTTGCACTCTGGTCGGGAGAGGAACTTGGGCTCATCGGGTCCACCCACTTTGTTAGCCATCCAGTCGTTCCCTTGGATAAGGTAGTGGCGTACGTCAATTTCGATATGGTGGGTCGACTCCGGGACAACAAACTCATCTTGCAAGGTGTCGGTTCGTCATCTGTGTGGACAAAACTCATTGAAAAGCGGAATGTTCCCATCGGTTTCGATCTAACGTTACAAACCGATCCGTATCTGCCAACAGATGTGACTGCCTTCTATCCGAAAGAGGTACCAGTGCTGAGCTTCTTCACAGGTGGACACGAAGACTATAATCGTCCAACGGATGATATAGAAACACTCAATTATGACGGGCTTGCGCGGATTTCTAAATTGGCACGCGGCATTGTTTTGGATGTCATTAGTATCCCGGAACGTCCAGAATATCTCCAGGTTGAACGGAGCCAGTCAGAAGGTGGAAGCCGCGATACGCTGCGTGCATATCTTGGCACGATTCCTGACTATACAACGGAAGGCACTGGCGTTAAACTCTCTGGAGTTCGTGCCGGTGGTCCTGCCGATAAAGCCGGTCTGAAGGGTGGCGACGTTATCGTGGAATTTGGCGGACAGAAGATCGCTAACATCTACGACTACACCTATGCCCTTGATGCTGTGAAAATTGGAGTACCCGTTGAAGTCGTTGTTATTCGAGATGGCAATCGGGTAAAGTTAACAGTTACGCCTGAAGCGCGGAATTAACCTTCTTTGACAGAAAACTGTTTTATACACTCTAACAGATTATGCTACAAAGTTGACAACTTAACTGGCTATATTAAGGAGATACTTATGAATGTGAAAGTTTTTAGATTGGCGATATGTGTATTGCTTTCACTCACAGTCGTGTTGCTGCCCGGGTGTGACAGGGTGCGTGACATCGTGATGACTGACACGGGAGATGATTCCGCTGATACCCCCACGATGCTCCCGCTTAAAGTGGGGGTGATCCGGCACTCGGCTTATGGTGATTTCACCCAAGGGGCTGAACTTGCCCAACAACAAATCAATGCCGCGGGTGGGGTCCTCGGAAGGCAACTGGAGTTTGTCGTTAAAGAGGAGACCTCCGATACAGTTGTTCAGACCGCAATGGACTTCGCTGAGATGGGAGACGTTGTCGGGATTATAGGTCCCTTGTTTTCAAGCCATGCCGTGAAGGTCGGGCCCGTTGCCACGATTCCAGTGCTTGCGGGGGCGACAGGTAAAGATGTGACGGAAACGGGGGATTTCATCTTTATCGTCGGTGCTTCTAATGCGTTGCAGGCAGAACTGATGGCAAATTTTGCAGTGGACGAACTTGGCGCGAAAACGGCTGGAATCATTTGGCAGAATCAGGATGTCTATTCCGGCGGTTTCGTTGAAGAATTCAGTGCCAATTTCATACAACTCGGTGGCAGTATTGTTGCCAAGGAGGTCTATGAGCCAGGGGATACGATGTTTGATGCACAACTTGCCGCGATTAAAGCGGCGACCCCGGACGTTCTTTTTATCGCCAGTTTCCCGCCAGAGGTGCCGCTGATCATGGAGCAAGCAAGAGCGATGGGGATTACAGCCAAATTTATCGGCAGTGACGGTTGGGATGTTGCACCACTGTATGCGGAGATAGCGGATAAGTCCCTGCTCGCCGATTCCTACTACTGTAGCAATTTCCATCGGACCCAGGCGGCAGAATTTGTTTCTGCATTCGAGGCGGTGTTCCCCGGAACATCTGCTGGGGGTGTTGCCGCAGGTGGCTATGATGCGGTGCGGTTACTTGCGCAAGGCATCGAGAATGCGAAATCAACGGATCCAGAAGCGGTTCGCGATGCGATTGCTAACATCATGGACTACCAAGGCGCGACCGTCATTTCTCATTTCAAGGCAAATGATAATGGGCAAAAGCGCGAGTCTAACAACAGTGCCGTCGTGGTCCGAGGTGAAGACGGAACAGTCTATCCGTACCCAAATTAAGACATCACCACAAAGTTTGTTAGTTAAACGCAAAGCGCGCTACGACGGATTGCCAAACTCCGTTGTAGTGCGCTTTATTTTTTTCAGCGTCAAACGATTTTACACTATTCAAATGCGAGATGGGCGACAACCCCTGCGTGGTCGGAGGGCCACAACCCAGAAGGTAGCCGTTCCGAGGGGGTATCTCCTACGGTGCGAGTCAACACCTGCGTGGGAAGTTCAAGATTTCGGACAAAAATCTGGTCGATCCGCGTCTGGTGTTCACTTATCTCGTTCTGGAGTTCCTTTGCCTGACAACAGGTGTTGCCGGTGCCTTGAGAATCCATTTGCCAGACATCAGTATACCCCGCTGACACTAACATCTGATAAGCCGTGCCGTCGGGTGCGGGTGTATTGAAATCTCCTAAGAGAACAATTGGCAAGGTTTCGTTGTGAAGGGCATCTATGAGTTCCTGTGTCTGTGCGACCCGAATCTCTTTCAGGAACGCCTCCAAGTGTGTGTTAATGACGCGGTAGGTAATTCCAGAAACAGTGGCATCTATTGCCACGTAGCCTCTGAGGATATCAATGAAGAGGGCTTCAATCGAAAGGACACCGGCATAATTCACCGCCGTGGGACGGGACACCATGACATCCTCGCGAACGAGAATCACATCGAAATCGGTCAAGCGCACGTCGTCGTAGTCGGTAAATGATCCCATTGGCATTTCAACATCAAAATTTTGGACCTTCGCGGCGACTTGATAGTTTAAGCCTTCGGCGTGAAGCGCGTCCATCAAAATTTCGAGAAAATCCAGGACGACCTCTTCAGCAGGTTCCCCGCCGGTGAGTCGGTCTCCCGGGCTTTGCAGTCGGAGCAGCGAAATCTCCTGGAGCCCGATGATGTGTGGCTGATTCGCCTTTATAGCACTCGCAATGCCTGCAGCCCGTCCCGGAAAATCTGTCGCCTGGAACGCCGCGTAGACCTCGGCAACCGCTCCGGGAACCTCCACGAGATTCGTTGTTCTTAAAAGCGACTCCATATTGGCCCCCACATAGACGTTGTACGTCATGACGGTGAGGGGTTCTGTTTCTGGCGTGCTGACCTCTGGTAACATGGGGGGCGTTATCTTTTCACAACCTACAAGACTCAGCAGGATCCCAAATAACAGAAGCACAATTTTGATGGAACTCATAGATTTTGAAAACTTGCTATAAAAATTCAATTTTTTTGACATATTCATCTCCAATGCCTCAATTTTTAGATTGAGACGCCTTCGTTGTCCAAGCAATCCTTCGATCGCAATTGGTATCAATTTAGTGTCGCATGTTTCACAGTAAAACCATGCTTAAATGAGAATAACACAAATCCGCCCATGCGTCAATCGAAACCTTCTTTTCTTTCAGAGCCATTCAATAGTTGGTTTTTTAACTATTTTCGCAAAGGCATCGCGAGCTGGAGCTCGCTCCTACAGCGAAGGGTCCCTCAAGCAGAAAATCGAAATTATGGAAGAATTGAATGTCTCTGTCTTTTCTTTCTCTTGACATTTACCTACCTTTCCACTATACTTAAGACAGTATCTAAAAGACTCATGGAGGTATGTATCATAGTGAAATTCTATTATCAATCCTGTTCGGACTATTGGAAGTTAGCATGCATAGCGGTTCTCATGACAACTTCCTTTCTGATTGGATGCAGTCAAAAAACGAATGCACCGGAGATATCTCAAGCGGTGTCGCTCACTGGGACGATTGTCGAAATTGACGACCATGGCAATGCTGTCACCGACCTTTTTATCGCTCCGTTTACTGAACGCGGTTGGGAACTTGGGGATACACTTGAAGCGACGTTTGCAACAGGTCAGAAAATTCAGATCAAATTCGTTGAAAACTATGGAGACGTTCCTGACGGGGAATACTTGGGACGGTTCTCGACCTCTACTAAACAGTTCAAGATTGCGATTAACATGGGAAATATCGCTGAATCCTTGAAGTTGAAGAGTGAGAGCGAAGTGGTTCTTCAGAAAGTTGAGGCACCTTCAGCAGATTGAGTAAGTCTGCTGGAAACCTACCACACAGACGTAAACTCGTTTTCTATCAAAAACCAGTACGAGGGTAATATAGGAAAGATGCTTCTTACACTTAAACAGGCAAGTCAATGGGCTTCAAAACATCTAAATAAAAACGTTACACCTGCGAATATCACTTATTTAATCCAGTATGGACAGATTGAATCCGTTGTTGATAACGGGTTAACGTTAGTTCCGAAAAAAAGTCTTGAGAATTATTACAGTTTGAACCGTCGAGAAACACGGTGGAAAGATGAGATCGGTGATGACTTGAATTGGACGCTATCCTTTGAAAAAGTGAAGGAGGCAGAAACAACAAAGCATGTCCACCGATTGCATCCGTATAAAGGCAAATTTATTCCCCAACTCGTAGGGTATTTTTTAGGTTCCCATACGGACACCTTTAAACGGGATGTCTATTTTCGACCCGGTGATATTGTGCTTGATCCATTCTGTGGGAGCGGGACTACCTTGGTCCAAGCAAATGAACTTGGGATGCATGCAATTGGCATTGATGTTTCGGCGTTTAACGCTTTTATTGGCAATGCCAAGGTGACGGCATATAATTTGACCCGTTTGTATGAGGAGAGTCACAGGATAACGACGGCTCTCAGAAATTTTGTTGCTACGTCCGGCGTGATCGAATTTGAGACTAAACTCGCGGCAAAGCTGACGGACTTCAATAATCAATATTTTCCAATTTCCTTCAAACGCCAAGTCAGAGCGGGTGAAATCAATCACAAGCAATACGGGGCTGAGAAGGAAGCGGCTTTTTTACAAACGTATCGTGAACTTGTTGCTGAGTACCACATTGAGACACAGATGCCAACCCACTCCGCTCGTTTTATGAAGCAGTGGTATCTTCCGGGAGTCAGGGCGGAGATTGATTTGGTTCACAACAAAATTCGTAAAGTAGAAGACCCTTTAACACAAAATGCCTTGATGCTCATCTTAAGCCGGACCATCCGTTCGTGCAGGGCGACAACGCATGCGGATTTAGGAACTTTACGGAAACCTGTAACCACAACCTACTATTGCCGAAAACACGGAAAAGTCTGCAAACCGCTTTTTTCTATCCTCAGCTGGTGGGAGCGATACTGCAAGGATAGTGTGCAGCGATGGGTTGCGTTTGGCAAATTAAAAACAGACACCTTTCAACACTGCATAACCGGTGATTCACGGACGATTGACATCTTCACGATGTTGAAACAGGTAGATTCACGATTTGCAGAAATTGCCCAAAAACAAGAAATTAAAGGTATCTTTACAAGTCCACCCTATGTTGGACTTATCAACTACCATGAGCAACACGCTTACGCCTATGATCTCTTTGGTTTCAAGAGGTTAGATGAATTGGAGATTGGTCCCTTGTTTAGAGGTAAAGGGCGAGAGGCAAGAGAATCGTACGTCAAAGGTGTGGCAGAGGTATTCAAAAACTGCAAGCGATTTTTGGCTGACAATTATGATGTCTTCATTGTTGCAAACGATAAGTTCGATATGTATCCAGCTATTGCAGAGATGGCTGGAATGTGCATCGTCAATCAACATAAGCGACCTGTGTTAAATCGCACCGAAAAAAATCGAGAATCAGCCTATTCTGAGACGATATTCCACTTGAAAGAGAATATGAGGATGAATTGTTTTTGATTGATTTGAAAACCGCAAAGCCTAACAAAGGCGATTTTCAGAAGTTTAAACGCACTCTTTTGGAGTGGACTGCCGCTGAGTTGGCACGAAAGCCAAAGGCGGTTGTAAATACAATGATCGGTATACCTTATAATCCTTATGAACCAAAACCTTACAAAAGATGGACACAGAAAGGGATGTTAGATCCGAATCATGAAATTTTGATTGCAAAAGAACTCTGGGATTTTATTGGTGGTGAAGGAACTTACACAGCTCTGTTGGATGCCTTTGAAATGGCAGGTATTGAGTTGAGAGATGAAATTGATAGTTACTTCGAGCAATTCAAATAACAATCTATGAAAGTTGACAACGCTTTTGATAAAACGGAATTACTGCAACATCTGAGTGCTGCCTACGCGATTCCCTTACGTTCCATAACCTTTTTCCCCGAAGGCGAGGATAGTTACGGTTACATCGTGGTATCCGAAACCGGTGAAAAGTATTTTGTCAAAGCGTCTACTTCTGTGTCGGATATTTGCTTGCAATATACGTCTCTTCTGCAGCATCAATGTGACATATCTGGCGTTGTCGCTCCGTTGGAAACATTAGACGGTACGCTGAGTATCCCGTGGCACGATTTTCGCGTCTCGCTGTTCCCTTTTATTGAAGGCAGAAGCCGTTGGGACTTGTGGAAGATCGGGAAAGACTTCACTGATGCAGAACTCCGTCGGACGGCTGTCCTGTTAGCGACAATCCACCTTGGCACGGATGAAATTGAGACACGTCACCTCACGACATCAAAATATGATTTGCCGCTACGGAATGAACTCTACACGGTGCTTGAGGCTTCCGTGAAAAAGGCACCTTCTCAGAATTCGTACCAGAAGCAGTTGCTTGCAGCACTCGCAGCACACCGATCTTCGATTTTAGAAACAATGGATAGATACGATGAATTAGGACGTTCAGCGGCGGCATCGCAAACACCTTTTGTGATTACACACGGCGATCCGACTCCCGGCAATCTCATTTTGGATACTGAAGACCAACTGCATCTGATTGATTGGGATGGTATTTCTTTGGGACCCGCTGAGAAAGATCTTGTTGCTTTTACCGGGGAACGATTTGATGTGGTTTTAGAGAGTTATCTTAAGACAAGGCAGAACGGAGTTATCCTACACACAGACATTTTCGGTTTCTATATCTACGAATGGGCACTCAATGAAATCCGAGATTACGGCACCAAAATTCTTTTTAAGAACAGCGACGCACAGCAGAATGAATATGACTGGGAAAGCCTGCAAGACTACTTACCACCCAACCGAGAATACATGGAAGATGGAATTGCGGCTATCCAAAGCACACTCGGTAGGTTTAATGTCCTACCTAATAATGGAGGTTAGGTAATGTCTGAAATCAAATCTGTGCTACTGTGGGAGAATCAACGGCGATATATCCGCGAGGCGATTGATGCTGGCACGCTCAAGGGAGCAATTATTCCGACAGGTAGCACAGAGCAACACAATGAACATTTGGCGATGTATCACGATACACAAAGCGCGGTGTATGTCTCCAAATTAGCGGCTGAGAAGTTGTTCCCGCAGGTTATCGTCACAACGCCTTTAGCGATCGGGGTGTCGGAACACTGGATGGACCACAAAGGCACGCTCACGCTTCGTGCAGAGGTTTTTGGCGAAGTGCTTTATGATGTCGCTGATAGTATGCGACGGCACGGGATTGAGAACATCCTGATTGTCAATGGACATGCGGGAAATTCAGGACCTGTAACTGAACGCTTGGCGGGATTCCGGGAGAAACTTGGTATTAACCTTGAGTATCATTCTTATTGGGAAGCGTACAATGAAGAACTGGTCAAAGAGCAGATGGAATCCGGAGTCTGTCCTGGGCACGCGGCGGAATTCGAGACAGCATTTGCCCTCGCTGCTTTCGCAGAAAACGTAGACTGGAACGGTGTGGATTACGATAGCGCGAAACTCACTATCTCAGATGCAGGACAGGCGAAATCTGACCGGGAATATCACCATCAGGCAAAATTGGCGACAGTGGAAAAAGGACAAGCGATGATTGATGTTGCTGTGGACTGGGTTGCAGAGAAGATGCAGGCGATGCTTTAATAGTTATCGGTTATCAGTGGTCAGTTAAGAGATGCGTTTTTAACTTTGACCATCAACTCGCCTCCTACATCTACTAAGGCACGAGTTGATGGTCAAAACCGATAACTGATGACTGACAACTATTCTAATGTCCTTCAATCACTTTCCGTAACCCATCTCCGTTTTCACGCCACCAACTGTAGAGAATGGAAATATCGGTGCCGATGCAAAAATGTCGAACTCCCATATCGAGATAGCGTTTCGCATCGTCAGCACTTCCGATTTCAGCGCGTGGCGGCACCCCCATCTTTATTGCGGTCTTGAACACTTTATCGTGTGCTTCACTGATTTCGGGATCTCCACGCTGACCGACTTTCCCGATACTCATCGAATAATCCGAACCACCCCACTGAATCATGTCAACACCTTCAACAGATAGCACCTCTTCAAGGTTGTCAACAGTCCCTTTTTTCTCAATCATAATGACGTTGACGACATCGCGAAGTGCCTGGACGTATTCTGGACCTCCACCGTAGCCCATATAGGAGAACCGACGGGTTGCCACGCCATAGCTACCGCCATCTTCCGGGGTATCCGCACGCGTAATTTTCACACATTCTTTCACGTCCTCAACGTTTTGACAGTCGGCGTAAAGCACACTTTGGAACCCCGAACCAATCGCACGTTGTGCGATAAAACCGCGGGGCTCTTGGTCAACCTTAATCATTGTGGAGATATTGTGCAGTTCAGCCGCCCGACACAAGTTATCCAAATCGTGCAAGTCAAACGGACCGTATTCCGCTACAAATTCGACGTAGTCATACAATCCAGTGTGCCCAATCGCCTCAACGATGGAGGGCCAAGTGGTATGAATATGCGTGCCGACTGTAGGTTTGTCTGCATTAAGTAGTTCTCGAAAGGTATTTGTTCTCATAAATTGCTCCTCTGTTTTTGAGTCTAAGGCTGGTTAAAAGCCCATATTAACGTTAGCAGAGATCTGCACTTTTTTCAACAACTTTTGGCTTGAAAACTTCACCGAAAAGTGCTTGATCATCGGCACCATTTCTGTTAAACTTATAATTATTGTGAGAAATTATAACGTTCATTGTCCCGATACAGCGTTAATTTAACTGAAAACCACCGTGAAACAAAATTATGCCTTAATGACATAATTTGTCTTTGCTTTTCATTTGGAACGGTGCCCAGATACCAGATATAATAGAGTAAAAAAATGGAAAACTTGATTACGTTGCCAACGAATTTTTCGGATTACTTGACAATTGAAAACGCCGATCTCCGTTTCGCCGAGGCGACAGAAGTTGCAGAGTGTGTCATGGAAGCAGGTGTAGAAATCTACGCCAACATGGATCACGCCGCAATTTTCTGTGATCCGCCTCATCTCGTTGCTGATGGTTTGAAACAACTTGGATATGTCAACGGATGGGATGCGCGGTGTTATCCATCACCTGTTGATGGTTGTGATTATATCAATGTCTCTGCCCAATTACCGATGGATTGTCCTGCGCGCGATGACGGATGGTTTGACTATGTTGCGGTTGTGCATCCCGTTGATAGAACGGCACTACAACACATGCTCGGACAGGGATATGGGAATCCGTTTATCCATCACCTAACATGGGGACTTGTGCCGCCAGAACACACCGTCTCCGATGATTTTGAATATGCCAGCCACGTTGTCCCGTTTATGGTAGAAAGACGCGAGGTCATCGGCGAAGCAATTGGTGATGATCCCGGTACGCTGATTATCGCGTTGCCAGAGCATGTTCTTGCACACCCAAACTTTGAAAAAGCGTTGCCAGCGTGGCTCGGTGGGCTTGACGAAGAGGCGTATCAGGTTGAATCCATGCAAGGGGGTGGTTTCCTGATCCAGTTCTTTGTGCTAACGGGTGGCAGGATTGAGGTAGCACTCCGCGTAGACACAACACAGACGTTTAACCCGAAAAGCGTCCACAAAATTTCGGAAGATGAAATTAGTGCCGTGCAAGGAAAATAAAGGACCCCTCTTTTCTTGTGAATTCGGATCTTAATGCGATATAATATCAATTGACAACCAGTGGTTTGTGTTGTGATCCGATTTGCTGATGGTAGGGGTTACCCTATCACGGCAAGAGCAATGACCGATAAGGAAAAAAGACGCTATAGGCAACGGAGAGACCGATGAATCGTAAAAACATTCCAAAGACCGATTCCATTCAAGAACTTGCGCATTTCTGGGATACACATGACCTAACGGATTTTGAAGACGAGCTTGAAGAGGTGAATGAACCTATTTTTGAACTTGGAACCCAACTCCTTGTTCCCTTAGATCCCAGAGAATTGGAAGCACTTAATGCTCTTGCTAAGTCTCGGGACACTTCTCCTGCGAATCTTATCCGAGAGTGGCTTATTGAACGTCTTGAGGCTTCATCAGAACCGAGGACTTAATTGGTATTCCCTTAGGGATGCGTTCCCTAAATCTGCTCTTTAGCCCCAGCGGGGCGACAGGTTTGTAGTAACAGATGTTTATCCCTTTTCTATAGCCCCAGCGGGGCGACAGGTGTATAATTCTTGCTTTGTCCCATTCCCCTTGGTGACAGAAATTTCGTGTAATATACTTAACATAAATTATGAAAGATTCACCAACGCCTTGAGATATGTCAGATTTATGGAGATTATTAAGTCTTGCAGCAGGAGACGAAGAAACGCATCTATATTGATACCTCAATTCCCAGTGCCTACTATACATTACGGACCGACGAAAATGCCCTCGCAAAACAAAGAGTAACTCAATACTGGTGGAATGAATATGCGAATCAATTCAGTTTAACGTCAAGGACCGCTGTCATCGCGGAGCTCACCCGCGGGAAAAGTGATGCCACACAAGCGCGGTGTGCCTTAATCGAAAGTATTGAACTGTTACCAATTACAGACCGAACTCTACAAATTGCGCAAGTCTATATAAACCGGCTGGTAATGCCACAAGACCCACATGGTGATGCACTTCACATAGCAATTGCCTCATTCCATAATGTGGACGCTATACTCACTTGGAATTTGGCGCATATTGCTAATCCTAACAAGATTCATCTTATCCAACAGGTTAATCGTGCACTTGGTTTATCAACTCCCAACTTAACTACCCCTTTAGATTATTTTGGAGGCACCGACTAAAATGGAAAACAGAGAAATTATGGAATGCAGTATAATGGATGAAGTTCGTGAAATGCGGCGTAAAATCTCTGAGGAATTTGGGCATGACCTTAACCAATTGGTTGGATATTACCAAGGGTTAGAGAACGAAATGCGGAAATCCGGCAAATACAAGCTTGCAGATTCGCCAAGCAAAGATACTGAGCATGAAAGAGATGTGTGGAATAAGACAAGCGAAGATGCCATTAGGTCAATTAAAGACAGTATATCCTCCTTACGCCAAAAAGTGCTTGTTATTCGTGACGATACAAGAACACAATCAAACGAACTTTTGAAACACGCCATTGTTCAGTATGGAGAGGTAGATTCAGCGGCCAGACAAATTTGCAACAGTGGAAACATTGCCCTTGATGCCCTCAGAGCATCAGACCCGTTATTAGTTGTCCTAACTTTAGGTCCATCATCAATTACAGTAGCATTTTTGACACGCTACTTGATTGAGTTATATGGAGTCTTAAAATATCTTGAAGAGAATTCTGAGGACGGTATGGATGAATGGTTGCGCTATAATGAAATAAAACTAGCGGAGTGGTCTGAAAGTATTAACAACTTAGGTCTTTTAAAAAAAGAATTTACACATATTCATGAATCTCTGCAAACGGGCAAAAAAGAAGTGTTGAAAGAAATGTCAGACAGAGGACTGAACATCAAAAATATAAGAACTGTAAAATCACTTTTGGAAAACACCAATTTTGTAGATACTGCAACTCAAATTGGCACGGAATATTATCAATGCTACCAATACCTTTCCAAGTTTACCCACCCAACGCTTGTCGGGATGTACTCTACTGCCGCTGATTCCCCTGAAGTCTTGCATGTCTGCATAGGGCTAACAAAAGCACTAATGGATGATTTTAATCAGTTATATGCCAATCTTATTAATAAGTTTGGCATTGAATCAACCTCTTGAGGGTGGCTTTTAAGCAGTTCCAACAAAAAAGCCGACGAATGCACAACCCAGTAGGGATGTGAATCCTATGAAACAAACCTACTTTTCCATTTCAACGCTATTTCTTGTTACAACTCTCTCCTTTTCAAATGGAAGTTTTGCACAAAATTATGTTCACTATGCAACCCTCACAGGGCATACAGGGACTGTCAGAAGTATTGCTTATTCCCCTGATAGTGAAATCCTTGCTAGTGGGACTGGAGATGGTAAAATTTATTTATGGGATGTGCACATAGGGAAACTCCAGCACATCCTCATGGGAAATGAGGAGAATATTGAAATTGAGATCATTGCGTATTCACCTGATGGTCGTACGCTCGCAAGTGGTAGTTACGATGGGGCAATTAGTTTGTGGGATGTGCAAACCAACCAACTTCTAAAAACCTTCATTGGACATAAGGACAGTGTCAAATCTCTTGCTTTTAGTAAAGATAGTCACGTTCTTGCCAGTGGGAGCAGAGATAAGACAATTCGTTTATGGAATCCGCGCACCGGTAAACTTCTATATACTCTCGCTGGACATACAGAACCGGTCATGAGCATTGCATATTCTCCAGATGGTCTTACCTTTGCTAGTGGTGCATTTGACGAAAGTAAAATTCGTTTGTGGACACGGACAGGCCAACTTGTAAGAACTATTGGGACCAGTGAACTGTTGAGAGGTGTAGGCCCTGGACAAAATGGTGTTATGAGCGTTGCCTACTCTCCGGATGGGAACATACTCGCTAGTGGAGCGTATGATGGGACGATTCGTTTGTGGGATTTACGCACTGGCAAACTTCTATGCACTCTCACTGGGCATACATTCAGCGTTAGAAGTATTGCGTATTCACCTGATGGTCGCCTCCTCGCTAGTACTGGTTGGGACAAGACAGTCCGTCTATGGGATGTCTTCTCTGGTGTACACCTGCAAACCCTCACTGGCCATACATTTTTGGTCTCGAGTGTTGCATATTCCCCGGATGGCCGGACTCTTGCTAGCGGAAGTTATGACGAAACAATCCGCTTATGGCGAGTTTCCGCTCCGCAGGGCACAAACATAAACCCTCCCACACCACCAAAATCTTCTGCCAACCAAGTCTACGACAGGGCTATCCGTTCCGTCATGTGGACAGTTAATCCCGGTATAGGTGAAGGTAGTGGTGTACTGATCGACAAAAGTTTCAAACTCGCTGTCACCAATGCACATGTCACAGGCACACAGAACACGATAGACGTATATTTTCCCGCTCCCGATGAAAATGGCAAACTCATTAAGGACAGGAACTTCTATGTGACGAGCAGTGATGTGCTAAAGCGACTGGGTTATTATACCAAAGGACATGTCGTCGCGAAAGATGAAAAGACAGACCTTGCAATCATCAGACTGGAGGGTTTCCCCGAAACCGCCCGAGAGATTGACTGGAACTTTACCACACCTACAACGAATGCAGGCGATCTCGTCTATATTCTTGGCAACCCGGGTGGACAAAACCTCTGGCGATGGACACTCGGTGAATTTCTGAATGATCATGGAGACTTCTTGCATATCCAATCCGATGTTTTTGGCGGTAACAGCGGCGGACCAGTGCTTAACAAACAAGGTGTTTTGCTGGGGATTATCGCAAGAAGTGACAGGCACATGAATGCATTGGCGATTCCAGTGAAAGACATAAACCGGTTACTGTCTGAATCGCAGTTGAAACATTCAAGGTCCCGTAGATAAAATTAAACACATAAGAGCGAGATCTGTGATACTAACTTTTAGGAAGGAGGTACTAACAGATGGCGTATAGCAATTTTACATTAGAAATGGTGCGAACAGCGTTTCAATTAGAGATAGCTGAATCCGCAGGCATTTTTTCTGAAATAGCGTCGGTGGATCCGAGTGCACATCTGGCAACGACATTAGCACGAAATGTACCGTTAGCGATCACCATCAACACAGAAAAAGCAAAATCAGAACTGATTATCGCCGATATTCTCGTTGAGCTCCGAGAACAGCTGGAACATCGTATCAGTCTCTTTTCTGGCATTGATTTCAGCATTGATGACGAAAACGGATTGACCGGGGTTTGTGATTTTTTGGTGAGTTTGTCGCCTGTGCAATCTTTTTTAGAGGCACCCGTCATCATTCTCGTCGAGGCAAAGAAAGATGACCTAACTGTAGGTCTTGGACAGTGTGTTGCCGAGATGCTCGCAGCACAACGCTTTAATACTGAAAAAGGCAATGACATCCCTTATATCTATGGAGCTACCACTTCGGGGACAGATTGGCGATTCCTCAAATTGGAAGGGCGAAGACTCCACATTGATATGGTAATTTATCCGATCGCACAGTGCGACAAAATCCTCGGCATCCTTTCAAGCATGGTAGAGCAAAAGGCATAAATCTGTTTGATAGTTTTATGAAAGATGAAAAAAGTTTGCAATTAATAGGCAAATGTAGTATAATATATTAGGAAGTAGGGCGTTGATGTCAAGAACCTTTTTAATCCAATCCAGAGAGGTTGAAAAAAGGATGCAAAAGCACAATTTGAATTGGAATCATAATGTAGACTGTCCATTGGAATCAATTGGATGCTGCCTTTCTCGTCACATTAGACGTGAAAGGCTTTTTTTTATTAACAGAACACAAGTGATAAACTTTACCCATCAACTTGATTCCTTTACAAGACATTAAAGCACGAGTTGATGGATAAACGGGACAAAGAATAAATGACTTCTTTAGATACCTTGGGGCGTGAAAAAGCACAAGTAATGAACACCGAAGAAATTCGCCGCGCCTTGCTCAGGATCGCCCACGAGATTTTAGAGCACAATCATAAACACATTGACGATCTCGTACTCGTCGGCGTTAAAAGTCGGGGTGATATTCTTGCGCATCGCATTGCTGAAAACCTTGAGCGGATCGAAAATATTGAAGTTGATGTGGGAGCCATTGACGTCACCCTTTACCGTGATGATATCAATCTCCATGAGACGCAAATCCAAGTCAGCAGCACCGAACTCTCCTTTGACATTACTGGGAAATGGGTCATTTTAGTGGATGAGGTGCTCTACACTGGGCGTACTGTTCGGGCTGCAATGGATGCGCTTATGGATTTCGGTCGCCCAGCTGCGATCCAATTGGCGACTCTGATTGATAGGGGACACCGCGAATTGCCAATCGCCTCCGATTATGTCGGTAAAAATGTACCCACCTCCCGAAAAGAGTTCGTCAGAGTGCAGCTCGCCGAAGAGAGCGGCGTAGATTCGGCGGTGATTTATGAAAGGGATGAGGAATGAGTGACGCGTTTATCACTAACGGGCATATTATCGATCCTATGAATAATATTGATGAAGTCGGTGACCTGTCTATTGCCAACGGCAAAATTGCTTCGGTTAATAGTAGTAGGTACACTCCGGGTGCCGTTCAGCAATCCAAGACCGACAATGTCTATGACGCAACGGGACTGATTGTGGCACCGGGATTAATCGATATGCATGTCCATCTCCGTGAACCCGGTTTTGAGCATAAAGAGACGGTTGCTACTGGCACGGCTGCAGCTGCAGCAGGTGGATTCACATCGGTGGCTTGTATGGCAAACACGTCTCCTGTAATAGACACGCCCGAAAAGATTGAGCAGATTTATGACATCGCGCGCGAGACTGCAGAGACAAACGTATTCCCTTTCGGGAGTATCACCAAAAATCTCGCGGGCGCTGAACTCACAGATATGCGTGGGATGTGTTCCGCGGGTGCAGTTGGTTTCAGTGATGATGGCGTTACTGTCATGAACGCCGCCCTTATGCGCGACGCACTCGCCTTGAGCGCGGAACTCGGTTTTCCAATTATGGTTCACTGTGAAGAGCACAATCTTAACGCAGGAGCCGTCATGAATTTAGGAGAAACGTCCCGAAAATTGGGACTTACCGGAAGCCCAAACGCCGCGGAGGACATCATCGTCGCACGCGACATCATGTTAGCAGAGATGACAGGTGGACATCTGCATGTTCTTCATGTCAGCACCGCAGGAGCGGTTGAGTTGGTACGTCAAGGAAAACGTCGAGGTGTCCATGTGACTGCCGAGGCGTGTCCACATCACTGGATCCTCACCGATAGGGAAATAGAAAAGCAAGGGACGAACGCCAAGATGCATCCACCGCTGCGTACGCAGGCCGATATTGACGCTGTTATTGAGGGTTTACGCGATGGCACAATTGACGCAATCGCTACGGACCACGCGCCGCATGCATCAGAAGAAAAGGCACAAGGCATGCTTGAGGCACCGAATGGAATTATCGGTCTGGAGACCTGTGTGCCACTTGTGTTTACGTCCCTTGTTGCACCGGGGCATCTTACGGCGACTAAGGCAATTGCAAAAATGACCTCTATTCCAGCAAATATACTCGGTATCAATCGTGGAACACTTTCTGTTGGGGCAGTCGGAGATGTGACAGCGATTAATCCTGACTTCGTTAATCAGGTTGATGTGACAAAATCTCGTTCAAAAAGTCAAAACACTCCTTTTGAAGGTTGGGAACTTAAGGGGTGGCATGCCATTACACTCAGAGAGGGCAGCAGAATAGGAGTGCGCCCCAGTTCACAATAAAAAAGTGTGTAGCCTGCATTCTCACTGCGAAGCAGGCGCGGGCGGATATACGGAGAGGACTATTCCTCACGCAATCCGCCTGAACGAACCGCAAGGAAAATTAAAAATATGAAAGCGATTCTCGCATTAGCGGACGGGACAGTCTTTGAAGGCGAGCAGTTTGGCGCGACGGGCGAAACCGTTGGCGAAGTCGTCTTTAATACCAGTATGACGGGCTATCAGGAAGTTTTGACTGATCCCTCCTACAAAGGACAAATCGTGACGATGACATACCCATTGATAGGCAATTACGGTTGTAACGAAGCAGACGTAGAATCTATCGGACCGCAGGTAGAAGGGTTTGTCGTTCGTGAATACAGTGCATACTATAGCAATTGGCGCTCAAAATGGAGTTTGGATTCTTACCTTGCTGAACACGACGTTATTGGCATCCAAGGCATTGATACTCGTGCACTCACCCGCCGTCTCCGTGTTCACGGGGTGATGAATGGATGTCTCTCTACGGAGGACCTGAATCCTGAGAGTCTTGTCGCGAAAGCCAAAGCGTGGCACGGTTTGGTAGGTTGGGATTTGGTCCAGCGAGTGACGTGTCCGAGTTCGTACGCGTGGCAGCAACCTGAGGAGAACAATTCCCACGCCAAATATCGCGTCGTCGCCCTCGATTTCGGCATCAAATATAATATTTTGCGTCAACTGACTGAACATGGGTGTGAGGTACAAGTGGTCCCGGCGAGAACATCTGCTGAGGAAATTCTCGCAGCGGAACCGGATGGTGTGTTCCTCTCGAATGGTCCGGGTGATCCTATGCCGGTTGACTATGCGACCCAGACCATCCGATCCCTGATAGGCAAAAAACCGCTTTTCGGCATCTGTTTGGGGCATCAGCTTTTGGGACTTGCGCTTGGTGGGAAGACATTTAAACTGAAATTTGGACACCGAGGTGCCAACCAACCCGTCAAACATCTTGAGACTGATCGAGTCGAAATTACCTCGCAAAATCATGGGTTTTGCGTAGATATCGATTCACTACCGAATAGTGTTGACGTTACGCACGTCAATCTGAACGATGATACACTTGAAGGGATAGAGCATAGGGAGTATCCCATTTTTTCTGTGCAGTATCATCCGGAAGCATCGCCGGGTCCGCACGATGCCAGTTATCTCTTCTCGCGTTTTACAGAATTTTTTAATGATTAAGTTTTCGCTCTGCTTTCCACTTCGTTTCAAGCAGGTTTTTTGGTGGAGCCACAACTACTATAAGAATTTGTAAGGTATAATACTAAAACCGTTAGCACGTAACGTAGCCAAAATCCGGAACCTGTAGCCTGCATTCTCACTGCGAAGCAGGCGCAGGCGGATTTGGGAAAAGCGCGCTAAAGATAGAATCCACGTCGTTTAACCGCAAGGTATAATTAAAAAATGCCAAAACGAACAGACATAAAAAAAATCTTAATTATCGGGTCCGGTGCCATTATTATTGGGCAGGCATGTGAATTTGATTATTCCGGAACACAGGCGTGTAAGGCACTCAGAGAGGAAGGGTATGAAATTACCCTTGTCAATAGCAATCCTGCTACCATTATGACCGATCCGGATTTCGCTGATCGGACGTACATTGAGCCGATTACGGCGGATACTGTGGAGTTAATAATTGCCAAAGAGCGTCCGCAAGCATTGTTGCCGACACTCGGTGGACAAACCGCTTTGAACGTGTCAGTTGAACTTGCAGAATCTGGTGTGTTAGAGAAATATGGGGTTGAGCTCATTGGCGCGAAATTGCCTGCTATCCAAAAGGCAGAGGACCGTGCGCTCTTCAAAGACGCGATGATAAAAATCGGATTGGCAGTTCCGCGGAGTGGTATTGCCCACTCGGTACAAGAGGCACTTGCGCTCGTTCAAGAGATCGGCTTTCCTGCGATTATCCGCCCTGCGTTTACACTCGGTGGTACAGGTGGTGGTATCGCTTACAACATCGAAGAATACGAGAAAATGGTCGCGTCGGGGCTTGCCCTGAGTCCAATCAGTGAACTGCTCATTGAAGAATCTGTCATCGGATGGAAAGAATTCGAGTTAGAAGTCATGCGTGACGGGGCAGACAATGTCGTCATAATATGCTCCATCGAAAATGTTGATGCTATGGGTGTCCACACCGGTGATAGTATTACGGTCGCACCTATCCAAACGTTGACGGATAAAGAATATCAACTGATGCGGGATTCAGCAATTAAGATTATTCGTGAGATTGGTGTGGACACAGGGGGTTCCAATATCCAATTTGCTGTTGACCCAAAGACTGGCAAACAGGTCGTCATTGAGATGAACCCCCGTGTTTCCCGGAGTTCCGCGCTTGCGTCGAAAGCCACTGGGTTTCCAATCGCGAAAATCGCAGCGAAACTTGCTGTCGGCTATAATTTAGATGAAATTCCCAACGACATTACTGCTGAGACCCCTGCTTGCTTTGAGCCGACTATTGATTATGTCGTCGTCAAGATTCCGAGATGGGCATTTGAAAAGTTCCAAGGGACCGATGAAACACTCACAACGCAGATGAAGTCTGTCGGCGAGGCAATGGCTATCGGAAGAACCTTTAAAGAGGCGTTACAGAAAGGGCTGCGCTCGTTGGAGACCGGATGGCACGGTTTAGATAACCATCCACTTGATGAGCTACCGCTGTCTGAACTGCCGAGCAAGTTAATCATTCCGAACGTCGAACGGATCTTTTATATTAAAGCTGCTCTCGCACGTGGGATGGGCATTGAGGAAATTCACGCTTACACACACATCGATCCATTTTTTCTCTACAATATAAAGGAAATCGTTGATTTTGAAAACGCTTTGTCTGAACCTGATGCCCGGCGATGTATAAATCAACATTTACAAAATCCTGAGGCAGATGGTGAGGTTCCAAAAAAACTCTTACAACAAGCAAAACAATTCGGATTTTCAGATCGACAGTTGGGGGACATTTACGATGTCTCCGAAGAAACCATCCGCGAATGTCGGAAGGGACTCGGCATTAATGCAACTTTCAAAACTGTTGACACTTGTGCCGCTGAGTTTGAAGCAGAAACGCCTTACTATTATTCTACGTGTTCGAGTGAAGATGAAGTGCGACCATCTGATAAACCCAAAATTATGATTCTTGGTGGCGGTCCGAATCGTATTGGACAGGGGATCGAATTCGATTACTGTTGTGTCCATGCCGCCCTCGCACTCAAAGCCGATGGTTATGAGACCATCATGGTAAATAGCAACCCGGAAACCGTTAGTACCGATTATGACACATCCGATCGACTCTACTTTGAGCCGTTGACTTGTGAAGATGTTCTAAATATTTACCACAAAGAAAAGCCATCTGGTGTTATTGTTCAGTTTGGTGGGCAGACCCCTTTGAACCTCGCGATTGCACTCAAAGATGCAGGTGTGCCGATTATCGGCACGAGTCCTGAGGATATAGCCCGTTCGGAAGACCGGCGTCTTTTCAAAGAAGTTTTAGACGAAATCGGGTTAATGCAACCGCCTAACGGAACTGCGACATCGAGTGAGGAGGCTGTCCCTATTGCTGCGGCACTCGGCTATCCTGTTATTGTTCGTCCGTCGTATGTTTTAGGTGGACGTGCCATGCAGATCGTTTACGATGATGAGCTCCTGCACGAATACATGCATTCCGCTGTTCAAGCTTCACCTGAACATCCTGTACTCATTGATAAATACCTTGAAGAAGCGATTGAAGTGGATGTTGATGCAATATCCGATGGGGACCTTACCGTTGTCGGTGGCATCATGGAGCATATTGAGGAGGCTGGCATCCATTCAGGGGACAGCGACTGTGTGTTGCCACCTTATACGCTCGTGGATGAACAGATTGAAAATCTCAAAACCTTTACCTATGCTTTGGCGAAAGCACTACGTGTACGCGGCTTGATGAATGTCCAATACGCAATAAAGAACGATGAGATTTATGTGCTTGAGGTGAATCCGCGTGCATCCAGAACTATTCCATTTGTTAGTAAAGCCATTGGTGTGCCATTAGCAAAACTTGCAGCACGCACGATGGCTGGCAAAACCCTCACTGAGCTTGGATTTACGAGCGAAATTGAACCGGCGTATTTCAGCGTTAAGGCACCGGTATTTCCTTTTAACCGCTTCCCCGGTTCAAACACGCGCTTGGGTCCTGAGATGAAATCGACTGGGGAGGTCATGGGAATTGATACTGATGTTTCACGCGCATTTGCCAAGGCACAAAAGGCATGTGGTTATACGTTACCAGTCGGCGGTAAGGTCTTCATCAGTGTCAAAAATAAAGACAAGCGTGCCATTATCTTCATCGCCAAGAAACTTACCGACATGGGCTTTGAGCTTATCGCTACGCACGGAACCGCAAAGGTCCTACTTCGCAACGGAATGAAGCCAGAGCTGGTCTTCAGTATCGGTAAAGGGAGACCGACGATTCATGATTACATCAAGAATCATGCAGTGGATTTAATTATCAACACACCGACTGGTGATTTACATCGTCCGAATGAGCTCCTAATCCGCGAAATGGCGATAGCACATGATATCCCGATCTTCTCAACTATACCGGGTGCGGCTGCGGCTGTTAACGCCATTGACGCGTTGCAGCGAGGAGATATTACAGTCACGCCACTCCAAGATTATTTTCAGATGCTTCAGTAGTTTTTTGTCTGGTGAAAGTCAGCCCTTTGTGCCAAAGACAAAAATCAAAAAGGATATATAAATGGCGAATGATTCTATACAAAGAAACACCCGATGGGTTCAAACCTTCGATCGAATACTTGAGTCGCTAAACCTTGATGCGGAACGTCCTGTAAGTGTTCTGCAAATTGAAGATGGTAGGGAAGTCGTGGTTGTACAACCCAATGCCTTCACTATCTCGCGCATTTACGCAACCGGTCGACCCGATGGTATGCGTCCACATGGTGTAGATTCCTATTACGATTACTTCTTCGCAAGGTTGCGAGAGTATGAAGAACAGCACGGAACCCGTGAGGGGTTTCAATTGGAGGCGGAGGAATGGGAAAACCTGTTTGAGGAATCTTTTCATCGTTATACCCGTTATCTGTTATTCGCAGGTATCAAACGGTGGGAAGATGTCCAGCGCGATACTGCTGCTAATCTTGCTGTAACAAATTTGGCACGCGAATGTGCTCCATCCGAAATCGCTTGGCGGAGTTACCAGTATAAGGGTTATATGCTCATGATGTACAGCATTGCCAAGGCGGAGTTGAGTCTGCAAGCGGATGATACAGCAGCAGCATTACAATATATTGACACTGGGATTCAGCAGATTGGGGAGTTCTGTGGCGAATGTTTACGCGAAGAACACGGTGAAGCAGAAAATATTACGCGTGAACGCTATCTCAGCAACCTCATAGAATTTCGATCTGATTTGGAGACACTCGATGCAGACACTACCGAAGCGGAAAGCGATGAAGAAGATATTTTGGCAGAGTTGGAGAGATTGCTAAATGAAGACGAGGAATAGGGTAAGTTCTATTAGAACGTTTATTGTATAGTGGCTGTTGTTTGGTTCTATTGTCCACTATATCTCGTCTTCATGTGGTGCTTGTATCAGGATACCACCAAAGAACAGGAACGCGATGCCTCGGATGAGAATATGCAATTGTATCCCGAAGTCAAAAAGAACGCCTACTGGAAAGGCAATCACTGAAACAAAGAACAGATAACCGGCAACCTGATTTCCCCACGAATGGAGCGCGGAACCGTAGCAAATTGCAAAAAGACCACAGAGGAACGCGCCGGTCATGAAGAGGGCTTCGCCCCACTCTGCCCACAGGGTATAGAGTGACGTGCCAATTGCAGCAGTCGTCGATTCACCGGCAAGTTCGGATAGTGAGTTTAACGGAGCAGTTTGTGAACAATGGGCTATCAATTCTATGATAAGCCAAGGTATGGCGAAGCTTGTTCCCAAAATACTTCGTGAACCTGCGTCTGAAGAGAGTAAACCGTATCCAGCCAATAGGGTTGGCACAAGTAAAATAATCGAAACGACCCCTATTCCGTGATAAACCCCGATTTTTCCTATGAATTCAAGCTGTTCTTCTGATGAGAGTGAAGAAATAGTCGATAAACCAAAAATAAACCAAATACTTGACGCAAGCATGAGAAAGCCGCTCAAGCCGCCAGTGAGCCCACCGAGTCTATGCAGTGAGCTAAGCTTTTTGTCCATTCATTCCTCCGGAAAAGTGCAAATAAAATTCTTCGTATCAGGTATTATAATTCTACCGTTTAGTATAATTTTATAGTTTACATGAATTTGCAATTTTAAACAAACATTTTTTCAATAAAATGCCTTGAGTGAAAATATGGGATTTTGGAAGGTGCTCCAAGTATGAACACGCAGAAAACGGTGCTTATTGTAGATGCCGACAGGACCGAACGAGAACTTGTTTGTGAAACACTTGCAGGTCAAGGGCTGCGTCTTGTCGTTACAGGGAATATGTATCAAGCGTTTCATCATATTGAGCACCTCAAGGTAGATATTCTCATTGCACAATTGAAAGCAGAACGGATTGATGGATTGACCCTGCTTGATGCTGCGGCACAGCATCAACCTGATGTTGGTGTTATTTTTATTACAGAACCTAACATTCTGGAAACCGATATCGGTATCAAAGCGATGCTGGCATATAAAGACACCTTTTTTCTCCCGAAGCCTGTTAATCCTGTCCATCTGGCGGCACTTCTACATAGGACGCTCGAAAACCAACGCCTTGCTTTTGAAAATCGGCAACTACAATCACAAATAGATGAGAAAGAAGGATTGCGCCGCCTCACAGGGAAGTCTCCTCAGATTACGAAAATTCGCAACATGATTACGCAGATCGCACCGACAAAAGCAACTGTGATGATATACGGTGCGCGGGGTACGGGCAAAGAATTAGTTGCCCGGGCGATTCATCATCGGAGTTTACGGCGTGGTTCTCTTATTGCCTTCAATTGTGCAACACTAAATGAAAACCTCGCAGAATCTGAACTCTTTGGCCATGAGCGCGGCGCATTCAGTGGCGCGTATTATCAACGCAAAGGGAGATTTGAGCTTGCGCATGGTGGCACCCTGTTTCTTGATGAAGTCTCACAACTGAGTCTATCCAATCAAGCGCGCCTTTTGCGCGTCCTCGAAGAACGCGAATTTGAGCGGGTCGGTGGTGACAAAACAATTCAGGTCGATGTCCGTGTTGTGTGTGCCACGAACCACGATTTGGAAGCCGCTTCCAGCAGCCGAGAATTCCTCCCAGATCTCTATGATCGGCTTAACGTAGTGCCTGTCTATCTGCCAACGCTTCAGGAGCGTATTGAAGATGTTCCGTTGCTCGTTAAAGATTTCCTTGAAGAATTTAGCCAACAGAACGGTAAGTCTCCAGTAACGATCGCACCCGAGGCAGTTAGAACGTTAATGAAATACGACTGGCCAGGAAATGTCCGTGAGTTGAAAAACTGCATTGAAGGTATGGTCGTTATGTTCGACCAATCGACAATCCAGCAGATTCACCTACCCGAACGCATTCTCAATGCAACGGGAACAGAGTTTTCAAATTTACTTTCAGTTCCTGATGTCTGGCAAGTTGGTGCGAATAATGGTGGACAACGTTTAAATGTGGAAGTCGGCATGTCGCTTGATGAGATTAACCGAGAGGCTCTGCGCGCTACCCTCGAATCCGTGGACAATAACAAGGCAAAAGCCGCGGAAATTCTCAGGGTGAGTCGACGAACAATTCAACGGAAAGCAAAAGAGTACGGTCTGTCCGACGAATAGGAATTGTCACAGTGTTCTATTTTCCACACTCTTATCTGGACTATTCAAGCGTACCAGTTTCACGCAGCAGAAATTTAGTGTCTTTGAGACAATAGTTTCTGCTTGTTCGCATAAACCTGTTTATAATAATCTACGCGCTTCAATTGCGAAGCCGCTGCTTCGTCGATGATAACAACCGTTCGGGGATGCATCTGTAACACCGATGCCGGCACTTCCGCAGTGATAGGTCCCTCCACGGCATGAGCAATCGCTCCTGCTTTCGATTCACCGTTTGCCAATAGCAGGCACTGTTTCGCTTCCATAATCGTGCCTACTCCCATCGTAATCGCCGTTTTTGGCACTGCATCCACGGTTCCACCAAAATGCGGTGCGTTCGCCTCCAGCGTACTTTGAGTCAATGTCTTGATGCGGGTCCGGGATCCCAGGGATGAACTGGGTTCATTAAAACCGATGTGTCCATCTTTTCCAATACCGAGTACCTGTATGTCAATGCCGCCCGCATTCACAATTGCGGCTTCGTACTGCTCACAAAATTCTTCGTGTGCCACAGCCGTACTTTGTGGGATATGACAATTCTCATCGGGAATATTAACGGCATTAAAGAAGTGGGTTGCCATAAAGGTGTGGTAACTGTGCGGATGGTTCGGTGGAATCCCAACATACTCATCGAGATTAAAAGTCGTCACGGATGAGAAATCGAGTCCGTCCGTTTTGTGCATCCGTGCCAAGGCTTCATAAAGCCCGATGGGCGTGCTACCGGTAGCGAGTCCCAAAACGAGGCTCGGCTTTTTTAGCAGCGCGTCTCGGATAATTCCGGCTGAAACCGCCACAAGTTGCGCATAAGTCGGTTGAATAATAACTTCCATTTATTTCGTAGAGGCACTTTCCAATTGTATTAGTGTTTTTGGGGTTAGTGTTAAACAGTTCCAGCGATAATTCTGTCCATATCATTGCTGATACTATGCACCCTGCCTTCCGGATTATCTCCGTCAACCGGGAGTTCCGCAGTCATGTAGTCATCATATCCGATGTCTTCAAGTGCTACCATGACAGCGTTCCAATCGATTGTGCAGTCTTCGATCAGATAGGTAAACCGACTCTCATTCGCGTTGAAGCCTTTAACATGTACTTTAGAGATGCGGTTCCCCAAGGATCGGATCCAGTGTTGTGGATACCCGTACAGTACAATGTTACCAACGTCAAAATAGGCTGTCACTGTTTCATTCTCAAATTCGTCGAGATATCGAGAAAATTCCATCGGGCTGAGTAGAAATTTATTCCAAACGTTCTCAATAGCGATTGTGATACCTTTTTTTGCTGCTTCTGGAATCAGTTTGCGAATTTCCGCTTGTGAGCGTTCATACGCTATTTCGTAGTGAGTCGCATCATTGACAACAGCAGGAACGAGTAACACTGTGTCTGCTCCGATAGTCGTTGCGGTTGCTATGGAGTCAAGCATCCCTTCTCGCGATTCGGCACGAACCGTGTCATCGGCATCGGAAAGTGGACATGACCAGTGTTTGCTATTCATCACACTGAACACTTCAACTTGATGTTGTGTTGCAATCTCTTTGGTCTGAAGCCGGTTGGTGTCGTTTGTGAGAGTGCCGATTTCAACACCGTCAAAACCCGCTTCTTTCGCGAGTTTAAACCGTGCCTCCGTCGAATTGCCCGGTAATGACCCAATACATATTCCTTTTTTCATCTATGCTCCTTTTGCGCCGCCTGAATTTTCAATAGTAGATTGTTGTATGCGTTTGTATCTGGTGCGAGTGAGATGGCTTGATGAATCGCTTCCAAAGCTTCGGCATATTGTGTGTTGCGATAGTAGGTGTATGCAAGCGTATCGTAGTATCTCGCAGTTGGTGCCAAAGAGACGGCGTGTTTTGCTAAGTCAATTGCCTTTTGCATCTCTTTACCGAGTCCTGCATAAAGACGCGCCAAGTTGTTATATGCTTCTGCTGCTGTGTTATCTACAGCAATTGCACGTTTGAACGCTGCAATCGCTGGTTCAAACTGCTGTTGGTTGATATAGATGACACCTAACTTCAGCCATGTCTGTGAATCATCTGGTGCGATTTTTGCGGCTTTCTGATACGTCAGTGCTGCTTTTTCAAACGCTCGCTGTTTGATGAGAACTTCGCCGAGATGGGTGTGCGCTGGCAAGTAAGACGGATGCACCTGTGTGGCAGTTTCGTAAACCCGAACTGCGGCTGTTAAATTGTTATAAGCCTCGTGGAGTTCCCCTAATTTGATGTATAGCATCGGCAGATGCGGATTTGTATAGAGTGCTTCCCGATACTGATGAACCGTGTCTTCGTAAGTTTTCAAGTGTTGAAACTGTGCCATCGCGGCAGTTGCTTGTTCGCTATTCCCAAGCCGCCGATAGGTGAGGGCGCGCCGATAATGTGCTTGTGATAAATACTGATTTCGCACGAGTGCGGCATCGTAATATTCCATCGCCTGTTGCAGGCGATTCTGTAGTTCTGACACCCTTCCCAATCCGTAATAGGATTCAGTATGGTCAGGATTTAAGCGGATACCCTCGCGATAGGCACTTTCAGCCACGTTCAATCGGTGCTGCAGCACATACACATCACCGAGATGGATGTGTACTTCTGAGGTATCAGGAAGCAGGTTGAGTGCCTGTTTGAGATGACTTTCGGCATGCGTCAATTCGCCTTGCGTTTTGTAAATGATGCCTAAATGAAGGTGCGCGGTTCCATGCACATGTTGTGGTGCTTTCAGTGCTAAAGCACTCTGATATGCCGTTACCGCTTCGCTTAAGCTGTTAAGCTCCTGATAGACAATGCCTATATAGCACTCGGCGAGACTTCCAATACTCTCTGAGGTCGTGTATGCCTTCCTGATATTTTGAAATTCGGCGAGTGCCAGATCGTACTGCTCCACATCAAGGTAATACACACCGCGTTCGAATCTACTGCTCAATTCCTGTTCAGTATCGCACCACCCGTGTATCGATGACAGCGAAATGAGCAGAACGAAGAAGGTGATTAAAGTTTTCATTGTGGGGAGTAGATGGTGTTGATGCGTAAACATACGCGGATGAGAGAGTAAGTGTGGGACGGCGCGGGAGCCGTCCCAACGTTTCAGGGTGTAAAATTAGTCACGACGCTTTTTCAGCTGCCCCCACGTCGTAGCGACCTTGTCCTCAGGTTCAACAGGAAGCAGATCACCGTCCTTAACGCTTACAATTTCTTTATCGCTGAGAGCTCTGTCGTAAACGTAGAGATCGTCGATATAGAACTTCGCGGCGTTATACCCCGTTCTACCGATGTAAAGTTTCTCTTCGCCTTGGGCGTGATCCTTCGGAACAGTCTGTTTATCAACCTCTTTGCCATCAATGTAAAACAGGAAGTCGGTCCCTTCTTTTATACCAGCAATGTGATACCATTTATTTTCATCAAATGTATCACCTTCTCCATCAGGACCAACACAATGGCTTCCGGCATTCCCTGGATTGAACCGGTAGTGGATGTGCAAAGGCACACGGTTACAGGTCCAAATACCGGGGGAACGGTCAGAGCCAGGGGCTTTTTTCGCAATAATTTGATCCCAGCCACCGGAGTTCGGATCCGTAAAGTTGAGCCAGAAGAGATAGGAGTTGTCCGTGTAGTCTTCTAATTCTTTGAAAGAATCGACTGTCACGCTGTCCCCTGGTTTTGCGAATAACATTGCGCCATTACCGTGGACAACTTCATCCTTGACGATCTTCGCGCCATCAACTATTTCACCATCGTTTCCGCCACCGGTTCCATCTACAAGATTTCCGCCTTTTGCCTCATCGAAACTGAAGTAAAGGATTAAACCATCATCTTCAACATTTGCCGCATGTGTGGTGAGTGCGCTGCTTACTATCAGTAGAGCAACGACGAACAGATATATCATCGAACGCATGAGCATACCTCCTCATGTCTTAAACGCAATTGATGTACCGTGCGGACCCGAAAAAGAGCCCGCGTTTTAACTCACAAAATATCGTAAAAGAATTGCTTAAATATGTCAAGGAAAATCTGCGTCTGAAACTTTCCGATGCCATCTATAAAATTCAAAGCATTTATTGTATTGTCGCTGGCGTTCGGATTTGTGTTATCTATCTGTAGCGATGGAGGGACAAGCTTCGCTGTAGAAAACAGGCAAGTATAGATGTGAAAATGGATGTGGGACGACGTAAGAGCCACCCCACATTTTATGATGTGAAATTAATCACGGCGTGTTTTCAGTAGTCCCCACGTCGCAGCGAGTTTGTTTTGCGGTTCCACAGGGGTGAGAAGACCGTCCATGACAATTGCTACCTCATCAGCACTGAGGGCTCTGTCGTAAACATAGAGGTCATCAAGGTAGAACTTCGCAGCGTTATACCCCGTTTTACCGATATAGAGTTTCTCTTCCCCTTGCGCGTGGCTTTCCGGAACTGTCTGTTCGTCAACCACTTCGCCATCAATGTAAAACTTGAATCCGGTACCTTCTTTTACACCAGCAATATGGTGCCAGTCGCCGGTGTCAAATGCATCACCTTCGCCTTCAGGACCGACACAGTGGCTTCCGGCGTTGCCCGGATTGAACCGGTAGTGAATGTGCAGCGGCACACGGTTACAGGTCCAGATACCCGGTGAACGGTCAGAACCCGGTGCTTTTTTCGCGATGATTTGATCCCAGGCACCTGAGTTCGCGACAGTGAAATTGAGCCAGAAGAGATAGGAATTGTCTGTATAATCTTCTAATTCTTGAAATGATTCGACCGTCACACTGTCGCCTGCTTCGTCGCATAACAACGATCCTTCCCCGTGGACGACTTCATCGGAAACAATATCCGCACCATCAATCATGCCATCATTTCCACCACCGGTTTCATCTTTAACTGTGTTACCTTCTGCTTCGTCGAAACTGAAGTAAAGAATTAAGCCGTCGTCTTGGACTACAGCGTGTGTGGTGAGTGCGCTGCCTACCATTAGGAGTGCAACGACGAATAAATACAACGTTAAACGCATGAGTTTACCTCCTCATGTCTGAAACAAGTTAACATGCTATGCGAGCAGTTTGCGTTAAGACCGGATTCCAGCCAATCTATTGATAAAGAACTCGCGTTTTAATTTTCATAGGTATTATATAAAGAAATGCTAAAATAGGTCAAGGAGAATTTGCATCCACCTATTTTCTCTTGGAAATGGATGCTGTCGAGATTCAGATATGTTGTGATTAAGACAGCCATTGGGCTGTGACTGATGTTCCGGTATGTAAAAATCCTTTGACATACCTTTATTTCTGTGGTATGCTAATTTGAACTTTAATGGGTTTAAGTAAGTGATTTTGAATTGATGAAGATTGTGCCATCTTATTTTATTGAAAGGGATGCCGAAATGAAGAGTACCGATGATCGATCCATCTGTGTCGTTGCCATCTGTGGGAGTCTGCGACAGGGTAGCTCAACGCATGCTGCACTCCAAATCGCACTCTCCGCGGCGAAAGATGCAGGTGCTGAGGTTGAGTTGCTTGAACTCGGTGAATACGACCTCATTTTTCAAGGCTCTGTCGCAAGCGAAAGTGCCTACCCTCCTGGTGTTTTCAAGTTGCGGGAAAAAGTGAAACGCGCACACGGTATACTTCTCGGATCGCCCGAATACCACGGTAGTTTCAGCGGTGTCCTGAAAAGTGCCCTTGATTTGATGGGATTTGATGAATTTGAGAATAAGGTTGTTGGGCTTATCGGTGTATCTGGCGGACGAATGGGCGCGGTGAATGCACTTTCTATGTTGCGGACGGTAGGCACTGCCCTTCACGCATGGGTCGTACCGAATGATGTATCAATTCCAAACTCATCTGAAGCGTTTGATGTGGACGGTAATTTACACGATGCTGAATTGACTGCGCGTGTCAAAGCGGTCGGTGAACAGGTTACCGAATTCGCTGCACTGCGAAATTCCGCATGAGAGCAAAACCGACATAGAAACACACGGTGAATAGAATCCAGCAGGTGATATGAACGCAATACACAATTGGGACACATGGATTGGCACGGATGAAGCAGGAAAGGGAGATTATTTCGGTCCGCTCGTCGTCTCAGCCGTTTACGTAGACGCAGAATGCCAAGAAACCTTCGCCGATTTGGGCATTACTGATGGGAAAAAGTTGTCAAATCGTCGTATACGTAACCTTGCTGAATTAATGCACGCTCGCTATGAACGGCATATCGTTGTTGTCGAAAGAATGCCCACCGAATATAATACCCTTTATAGCGAGTTCTGTAGACGAGGGCAAAATCTAAATCATCTTCTCGCATCGCTCCATGCGGAAGCTATTCATACCTTAGCAACCCGAGTAGGCACTAAGCAGGCACTTGTTGATAGGTTTTCTAAAGACGACCTCATCACCGAGCAGCTACGCCAACGCACGGAGGGAAAACCAGGTCTACAACACAGTACCTCTGCTCCACTTCAAGGTGGCTTTTCGAGTCGTATACCTTTAGGAATGGAGATAATACAGGTTCCAAAGGCAGAACGAGACATCGCCGTTGCTGCAGCCTCTATTATCGCTCGAGATGCTTTTCTGAGTGGAATGGCAACGCTGTCTCAAGAGTCTGGGATTTGCTTGCCGAGAGGTTCGTATCAGGTTGTGGAAGCAGGTAAAGAGTTTATCACACTACATGGGAGTGAGGCATTGGGGGATGTGGCGAAACTGCACTTTAGTTTGACAGATGCTGTCCGTGCTTCGTAAGTAGCGGAAAGAAAAGGAACGAAAAAAACGTACAAATTCCCAGACCCCAGCCCCGAATTAACCAGAAACCTGACCAAAATGAAATGGAGGTGTTTTTGCTTGGGCGTTTCTTTAGCTCTGGAGCAATTAATTAGAAATTAAAAAAATGGAAGAATTATTTACTGTTCATTACGCCGAGGTTGGACTCAAAGGCAAAAATAGGGTGTTTTTTGAGAAACGGCTTGTGAATAACATCAAACTGTCCTTGCGCGGCACAGGATATGCAGAGGTAGAGCGACTTCACGATAGGATTCTCGTGCATCTTGGGCAGAATACTGACATAATAGAAGTTAAAAACCGCCTGCGGCAAGTCATGGGTATTGCTCATTTTGAGCTTTCCTCTCGTACCAAAAGGGACATCACCGCCATTAAAGAGACTGCCCTACGGCAAGTCCAAGATGTCTGTTATGAGTCCTTTAAAGTCGAGACACGGCGGACCGATAAAACCTTTCCCTTAACCTCTCCGCAGGTGAGTGCAGAAGTCGGTGGGTATCTCGTCAAAGAAACGGGCACGCGTGCCGATATGCATAATCCCGATTTGGTTTGTTGGGTCAAAATAACACACAATGCGGCATATATCTCCGCCGAGAAGATTCCAGGGGTTGGCGGATTGCCAGTAGGTGTGAGTGGTAAGGTGCTTGTCATGTTGTCCGGTGGGATTGATTCCCCTGTTGCCGCATGGCAGATGATAAAACGTGGCGCGAAAGCCGTTTTTATCCATTTTTATAGTTATCCGTATACCGATAAAGCCTCCTTGGAGAAGGTGATTGAACTGGCTCAGATTTTGGCGGTGTCGAACTATCGCAGTACTGTCTATCTCGTGCCGTTTGCTGAACTTCAGCAGATTATTGTCGCTGCAACACCGACACCCTTCCGGGTGCTACTGTATCGGCGGATGATGACACGCATTGCACAGCGCGTTGCAACTATGGAGAATGCAGAAGCACTCGTCACCGGTGAAAGCCTCGCACAGGTCGCTTCCCAAACCCTAACAAACCTCCGAACGATTGAAGCGATCGCTGATATCCCAATTCTGCGTCCACTTATCGGCGAGGACAAGGCTGAAATTATCGAAAAGGCACAACGGATCGGTACTTTTGACGTGTCCACACGCCCACACCAAGATTGTTGTTCGCTCTTTGTACCCAAGCATCCTGCTACCCGCGCATCGCTTACCGATTTAACCGACGCAGAATCGGGCTTAGATGTAGACACGTTGGTTGAAGAGGCGTTAAATAATCTTGACAAACGAGTCGTCGATTGAACTGATGACTTTTGAAAAAATACTGCTCATTCGCCTCAGCTCCCTTGGCGACATCGTGCTTACAACGCCTGCTATTCGAGCGGTCCGCGTCCATTTCCCGGATGCGTATATTGCTATGCTCGTAGGAAAACAGGCGGCGGATGTCCTTCGAGAAAATCCACACCTTGATGAGATAATTACGTTTGATCGGTTCGCTAAGGACAAAGATACGGGCGAGATGTTGCGGACTGTCCGGGTCCTACGTGAACGCAAATTCACGTTGGTTATTGATCTCCAGCGGAAATTTCGAACTACGCTTCTGATGTATTTCAGCGGTGCCTCCGAGCGTATTGGTAAAGGGGCTCTCTGTACTGTCCGGGTCCTTGAGCAGGGTAACAAGCACGCCACGGCACATTACTTTGACTTGTTGCATGCAGCCGGAATTCCAGCAGTAGATCAGAGACTCGAACTGTTTCTTGCTGAGTCTGAGCGGGTAGATGCCTCGCATCGGTTTGATACTGCAGGCGTTGCGCAGACGGGTTTAAAGGTAGGGGTTTTTCCGGGGGCAGGTTGGAAGTTGCGCGAATGGATGCCCGATCGCTTCGCAGCTATTGGGGACGGGTTGGTTCGACATTTCAATGCCGAGGTCCTGATTTTCGGTGGACAAAGAGAGTCTGAACTTGTGCATGCTGTTGCGAATCTGATGGATGCGCGTGCTGTTCCGTTTGCTGGAAATCTTCAGGTTCGGGAGTTAGCCGCCTGTATTGAAAAGTGCGATCTCTTTCTCACAAACGATACCGGTCCGATGCACATTGCAGCAGCGGTCGGAACTCCCACTGTATCCCTGTTCGGTCCCGGCAATCATATCCGATTTCAACCGCTCGGTGCGTTGCACCAAACCATCCGTCATGATGTCCCATGCAGCCCCTGTAAGCAATTCACAGATAAATGCAAAGATAATATCTGTATGAAAAAAATCACTGTAGATGAAGTGTGGCAGTCTATCTCCGACACTCTTGGCTCATCCGCAGGCCGCCTCAAAAACACGTAGATGATTTTCCCCAAGTACTTTTCGGATATCTTCGTCAGAATAGCCACGCTCACTAAGTCCTTCAGCGATTTTGATGAACTCACTGGCATCTTTGAGCAGGTCGCCACCACCGTCAAAGTCTGAGCCGATGCCGACATGGTCGATTCCAGCGATGTCGATTGCATAGGCGAAGTGATTGAGCAGTTGCGCCAAAGGAGGCATTTTCGTCCATCCATCGGTGGTGATGAACCCTGGAACAAAAGTGATACCGACAACCCCGCCGTTAGCCGCTAAGGCTTTTAGTTGCTCATTGCTCAGGTTCCGCGAGTGACGACACAACGTTTTACAGTTGCTATGTGATGCAATGACAGGGTGTTCCGATATTTCCAGAACGTCCCAAAAGCCACGCTCACTAATGTGGGAGACATCCACGAGCATACCGAGGCGATTCATCTCTTTGACTAATGCCATGCCAAATCGGGTCAAGCCACCGCCCATATCCTCTTCGTCGTTTCCTGTTGATGCCCATGTGTTCAGGTTATGGGTCAATCCGATTGAGCGGACACCAAGTGTATGCAGCGATCGGAGAATATTAAGACTTCGTTCGACTGCTTCGCTATTTTCAATGACAAGAACTGCCGCAAGTTTGCCGGATGCTTTCGCTTCACGGATGTCGCTTGCTTTCCTTGCGATACAGATGTCGTTGGTGTTTGCTGTCACTTCTGCCTCGAACCAGCCAAAGGCATCTAATGCATACGCGAGATGATTTTTCCATGCGCGTGTCACGTCAACAGCGAAAAATGCGGCATCAATACCTCCTTGCCGCATTTGCGGTATGTTGAGTTGGATGCCTATAGCTTCCTCCTCAGAGGGAACGGGACCGCGGAGATAAGCGATAGTGCCAACCGAATCTGTGGTGTTTTGGACGTTTTTGTCAGCGAGGCTGACATTGCCTCGACGGATATGTGCCACGATTGCATCGTTATGCGAATCTATCACGAGTGCCTGCTCATGCAGTTCGGAAATTTGCGTGTTTAATGTCATTTTTTCGTTTTTCTTCTCCATGTCCTCTGACTTAATCTAATATGGTTTGTATCGTCCGTTGGGCAATATCAGGAGTGATCCGTAAAGATGTCGCAACGGTATATGGGAGTTGGCGTTGTGCGACGTAATCGGATAGGTTAATAAGCGTTTCGGCAATTGCATCACGGGCAACAGCCGATGGAAAATAGTTAATCTGCAAACACTCCAACGCGTGGCGGTACTGCGTCCAAGGTTGCGATTGCAATACAGCCATCAGGAGGATACCGAGTCCTACCAATTCACCGTGTAAAAGAGGGGTTCCATTTTTAGTCTCACTATCGAGGCATCCCTCTTCAGTGGGGGTCAAATAGTTTTCAATTGCATAAACAAAGTAATGTTCACTTCCCTCTTCAACACGACTGTGTCCGCATTGATAGCAGAGTTGGACCTCCATACAGAGCAGGTCGAGTAGAAGTTTCAAACCGGTTGGGGTCCCGCGACCGATTTCCCGAGCGTTATCCAGAAGCGTTTGGAGGAGGGTACTTGCTATATCAACCGCTTGTGGTGTTAGTTGTTGGTTTGATGGGTTTGCACCCATCTTCTCCGCTTCTTGCCAATCCCAGAGTGCTGTTGCGATTGAGAGGACATCTGCAGCACCGCTTGCACGCATTGAGGCAGGGGCGTTGCACAAGACATCCATATCTACAATAACAGTGTCCGGTGCTTTTGACGGAACATAATGGACACATCCATTTTCTCTAATGCCTGTGGCATCCGTGAGAAACGCATCAGTTGATAGAATGGTGGGGAGTGCCACGAGTGGCAACCCTTTGGCAGCGGCAACATATTTGGCGGTATCAATTGCTAACCCTCCACCAATACCGTAAACCACTTCCCCTTTACACGCCTCGACGAGCGCAGCCATATCTGTCTGCGTGTTGCCCTCAACGTAGATAGGGTGTTGCGTATTTATGTCAATGCCATTAACGACCTTCCATGCAGGAGCCGTTGTCAAAACGACAGCCTCGCGATGCTCCATAATATTCGCAAAAGGACATCTCACAATGCTTGGCAGTCGTCCAATCTTTTCATGAGAACAATCATCTCGCAACATTTTTTAATTATACCTTGCGGTTAAATGACGTAGGTTTGAACTTTAACGTTCTTTTCTCGAATCTGAAGAAACACCCAAGCAAAAACCACTCCATTTCATTACGGGCTACGATTTATGAGACTGAAGGACTTACTTCATTGTCCTGCAAGCCTCTATAGGCTGGTGTGTGGTATCTCCACGAGATATACCTGTCGGGAGCCTTCATGAACTGAGTCGAAAGTAATCGTTTTTCCATCAGGTGCCCAGCGTGGATGTAGATCGCATCGGATATCTCCAACAAACTGCTCTTCGTGATGGAATTTGCCCAAAGTGATTTTTCGATTATCAGTGATATTGTAAACCATAAGTTGTGCCAAACGTTCTGGAGCGCGAGGATATGTATCGCAAAGCAGCCACTCGCGGTCTGGTGAAAATGAGGCGTGTCCATCGCTCGGCAAGACACCACGTCCGATCGGCGTGAAATCGCGTACCCCATCTGTGAATTCAACAAACCCCATTTCACCGGATATGTCTGAAGAGACAAGAATCCGCGTAGGGGTCCGCCAGTCGAAATGAGACACTCGGTAGTCGAATGGAATTTGCATTTCCAAATCGGAGCCGTCAGGGTTTACTGTCCAGAGTGAGGTGCAGTGACCTGTTTCCCGACGGACTCGACAGAAGAATAGAAGTCGTGTTCCATCTGTATTAAATAGAACGTGATTGAACCAAGTCCGTTTGCCTACCATCCGTTCGTCTCCGCTTGCTCGGATGACATCCGCGATAGAGAGAACAAGTTTAGAACTCCCATCTTGGAGGTTGAGTTGATATAAGCCGTCGTCCTCCGGTTGTGCTATCACCTCACTGGATTTAGTGTGTGTAGCGTAGCCGACGACAGCACGACAGTGTGCCATCCGTCCGTAGTTGAGTCCAATCGCGAGTGGTGCAGTCGGGGACACAGCCGCAATCGCGCCCTGAATTGTTCGAGTGGTGCGGGTCCTCGGATTGAAAGCACGTGATACAAGGTTGCCGTCTTCCCAATCGTTAAACGTGAATTCCGCAGGGTCAGTGTCGTATTCGCCGTTTTTGCTGCTGTTTATCCAGTGCAGCATACTTCCCTGTTGGAGGTTAAAAGCGGCGGTCTTCGCGTGCGGAATAAATTCATGCGTTTCGCGATGAATCAGTCCAATTGTTGCTGTATCTTCGGGCAGAGGACGGTGCGTATGAAAATCGGTTTCTAACGCGAGATGATACTTTGTCGTGCTATCCCACGGATTAATTCCGTAGTATCCGAAAAAATGGTGCTTTGGACTCGCGGATAATCTTTCTATGTGCATGTTTACCTTATTGATAGCAAATACTCAAGTGCGAACGAAAAATGGCAGAGGTTTGGGTTCTATTTCTACTTGAAAAATTAGAAGTTTTTCTAATTGTGTATAATGTCGCAGGATCCCACTCGGCAAGCGGATATTCTACAATCTCCACACTTTGGCGTGGAGATACTGAATAATTTGACGTATTAGTTTAACTTTGGTATAATGAATCATCAGGACATTCATATTAATTTAATTATATTATTGAAATGATTAACCCGATATACTCTTTTTTTTTTTTAGGCTTAGCTGCGAATTTTGAAACCGAGATTTTACTTTCATCGTTTTTCTATGCAGTTGGTATTTTAAAGGAAGATATGTGGTTTTTCTGAATGAATCTGGCACCATCTTGAATAAGTATACATTAGCCTTTTTGTATTCTTGACCACAGACCACCCGGGCGATAGAAAAATGCAGTTTGCAGCAAAAACAGATACAGGTAAACTTCGTGAGAGAAACGAAGACCGATACTATTTTGATACGCAACTCCAGTTATTTGCCATCGCTGATGGTATGAGTGGGCATGAAAGCGGTGATGTCGCGAGTCTTATTGCTCTTGAGATTATTCAGGAGTGGGCGAAAACCCAAGCATCTCCACAGAGCGATTTAGGTCCCATGAAAAGGCTTGCGGTTTTAACCGAACTCGCGGAGGAAGCGAATCAGAGTATCTACACTGCCGCCGATAACAGTGGCAAAGCACGTGGCATGGGTACAACTCTGATCGCAGGCTTTGTTACTTTCAGCTACCTCGCTTATGTTCATGTCGGGGATAGCCGGCTCTATGTCTTACGCGATGGAAAAATTACACAGATAACAACAGACGATACTTTCGTTCAAAAGATGGTCGAAAAGGGTGAAATAACTCCGGAAGAAAGTCGTGTTCATGAGAAGCGAAATATCGTTACACAGGCTGTCGGTTTGATACCCACTGTTACTGTCAGTGCTGATGCCTACCCACTTGGTCCAGGTGACATCGTCCTCGCCTGTACCGATGGCTTGCATGACATGATTGTCGACGATAACGAGATTGCTAAGATTATCACGGGTGCCCCCAATATTGAGGAAGCGGTAGAAAGCCTCGTCAACAAAGCACTCGATTATGGCGGCACTGATAACGTCACCGTTCTCCTTTTTGCCATCGATTAACCTACCTAAGTCATCTTTCCGTTTCTCTACTCCAGATTTTTTACGACGCATCTCGCCAAGACGGAATTACCCCTCTGGTGTGCTTTTCTCCTGATCACCAAAAACCAATGCACCATCAGGATCTACCTCTTCTTCCCATGTCTCTTGGTGAATAGGCATCGTTAATTCTGGCAATTCAATTCGGTTTGCCTCAGCCCACAAGCGTTCAAGATTATAGTAGGAACGCCTATCGGAAAGAAAAACATGTATGACAAAGTCCACATAGTCTAACAGAATCCAATCTGCTTTGCGCTCACCTTCCTGATGCCAAGGACGCTGTTCCCAGTTTGTTTCGAGTTCCTCAATGACAGCTTGCGATATACCTTCTATTTGAATATCAGAGGTGCCGCTGAAGATTGCAAAAAAATCCGTGAAGCCATCAAGTTCCCGAAGATCGAGAATGACTCCGTCCTGTGCCCGTCGGCTCATCGCTGCAGATGCCGCAGCTTTTACTATGTCTAACGTATTCTTTTCGGTTCCCATTTTTTAATTATTCCTTGCGGTTCGGTCAGGTTAGTTTGGCATTTAACGTGCCTTTCCGTAGAACCAGCCCGGCGCGTTGCTTGGGCTTACGTTTTTTGGTGCTATCAAGACGTTGCACTTCTGGTGTAACGATGACTCGTATGGCGGCGCACGGAAACCACCTTTGTTCTTAAATCTCGCCATCCTCCAACGTACTATTGTAGGTATGAAGTGTATTCGGATGAATCAACACCCCTTTTTCTAAAAGATACACAATTTCTGTACGTGCTACATGATGCACCGCTCGTCCCAAATCTATGTGTGCCAGTTCCCGCACGACATCGACCTCCTTGTGGGTACGTGTGGGTTCTGCGAAGTCCGCAACATATAATATCTGGGCAATAATACCCATTGATGGACTCCCTGTTGTATGGTTCCGAATGGCTTCAAGGACTTCAAGTTCCGTTACAGCAAACTTCTCTATTGCAATTTTTACGCCGATGAATGGATGCAAAAGAGACGGATTTTGTTGTTCAATCGGATCGAGACGAATCTCGTAGCGTTTTATTTCGCTATGTAATTCTTGAGTACTCATCCATTTTGCACTGTCATGCAAAAGCGCAGCGAGATTGGCATGCCAGACGTTGGCTCCATGAACCCGTGCTAAATCAACGCTCATCTCTTGTACAGAGAGAACATGCTGATAACGCTTCTCGCTCAGGTTGTCTGAGAGGTACTTCTGGATTTCGATTGACTTCGGGTGTGCCCGGAGTTCCGCTAATGTGCAATTCATCTAATATTAACGTGGTTTCTAAATGCTGCTGCTACGTTCAGTTAGTCGGTGTCATCGTCAGGGAGGACACCCAATTCGGCGAGTTCGGCAAGAATTTCATGTTCGGTGTCCGACAAAATCGTATTAGGTAGTGCGGTGCTGATAGTGTATTCCTCGTTCAGCCATTTTGACAAGTCTGCTGCTTTACACCGCGCACTACAGAAAGGGAAGTTTTTCGGTAAAGGGGTTCCCTCTTTCCATACGAAATCGTAAACTGTCTCACACATACTACATGTATGTTGCATTTTTTAATTATTCCTTGCGGTTAAACAACGTGTGTTTAAACTTTAACATCTGTTTCCAAAAATCCGCCCTCCGCTACGCTTACGGGCTGCCGTTTCGGCTCATAGATACAACCGATGCTGTTTGATATAGGCGTGAACCCCTTCTGGCACGAGATACCGGATTGAATGACTTTCCCGAACCCGATCTCGGATGACTGTGGCGGATATATCAACGCCTGTTATCGGAAACGTGGTAACCCGTTTTCGGATTGCTAACGGAACTCGATTTAGGTCGTAATTCGGACGTGTTGTTGCGATCATAACGCATCGTTCTAACACTTCATTGAAGTCTTTCCAGACTTTATACTCAATAAGAGAGTCTGCGCCAATAATCCATGCTAGTTCAGCCGTCTCGCCATACGATTTTTTCAAAACTTTCAGGGTCTCGATAGTATATGACGGACCCGCGCGCTCCAATTCAATGCGTGACACTTCAAAATGTGGGTTCTTCTCGATTGCTAAAAGCACCATTTGATATCGATGTTCCGGTTCGATAATATCAGCGTCTGCGACCTTATGGGGAGGCCTGGCAGAAGGGATGAACAGAATTTTATCGTAACCTAATCCTGACCGAACCTGTTCAGCACTGATCAGATGCGCGTAGTGAATCGGGTTGAATGTTCCACCCATCACTGCGATTCTTTTGGTAGTTTTCGGCATCGGAATGTCCATCGGATGCAAACTTACTTGGGAAACCCAGCATTTTGTGTGCTTCTTTAAAGTATATAGATTTGTGGGAGAAAAGTCAACGGAAAAATCGTGGCGCACTAACGACCTTGAACGCGATCTTTATAATCGTCATAAGCTCTCTCAATCTGTTTTGCTGATTCTTCCGCACCGAGGAAATGAGCACCGGTCAATACGACAGGAGGTTTTCCACGTTCTGTCAGGAGTTCCGCGACTCGGCATTTAATAGCATTGACAATCGAAAGTGTGCCAATGCTGGACGTAGGTCCCACTGGATATGCCAAATTCGGGATGTCTACGACGGCATCTCCCGGCGGATTGCAGTTGTCGATCGTTAGATCGGCGACTTCAAACAAACGTTTACCGGTGGCGTGTTTTGAAGTAGATGCGCTGCTGTGTGCGACCGAACTCACGGCGATGACAGGCAACTTCTGTGCCTTCGCTCCCATCGCCATTTCAATAGGTAGAATGTTTGTGCCGGAATTGGAAAACACCATCATGCAGTCATGTGGACCGAAGGTGAAGTTGCGTAGAATTACCTCTGCGTATCCTGAGACGTTTTCCAGAAAGAGGGCTTGACGTTGACCGTTGCAACCGACGACTTGGTTATGGAACGTAACCGCCAATTCTACGATTGGAAAGAAACCCGGAAAACTGCCGTAACGTGGAAAAATTTCTTCGACGGGCATGCGCGAGTGTCCAGATCCGAATAGGTAGACGAGACCGTCTGCTGCTATAGTCTCTGCACATATCTCAGAGACTTGTGCAATCGCCTCGGTTTGTGTCGCTTCAATCTGTTTCAGAACGTCCTGTGCAACCTGTAGATAACGTAAATGGGAAATACTCATAATATTGTTGTCTGCTATGGCCTTGATCGTTTAATGAATGGATTCCTAATAGAGAGTTATGACGAAATGTCGCTGTCCATTCTATCAGAATTCACATACTGTTGCAATCTTTTATATCCGGATTTCCTACTGATGAATAGACAACAAAAAGGCGAGGTGGGCAACCTCGCCAACGGGGTAAATAAAATAAACATTAAAACAACAGTGACGTTAGAAGAGAGTTTCACGTATCCAACTCACATGAATGAAAGGAGATGAAAGAGGATGGTAACATCGATACGCATGTGGGCCCTCTGAAATTCTGTTTTTCATGGACACGCGTATCTGGTATTGGTCATGTTACCGCGCAGTTATCCGCTCTGAAACCGCATTTTGCGTTGCGGCTATAGTGCTTCGCAGTGAGTGGAAATAATTCCTCTCAGCTCTCCGTATCCGCTTCATATTGCCTTCAATGCGCGCTGATACAAGTGTTTCCCAATTTAACGCCAGCATACGGTTGGATTTCTGTAGTACTTTCCAATACGCTTCCGAAGTCATTGTGTTCTCCTTACAATATTGGTGGTTTATTCATTGAGAAGATGGAAGGCATTTTTCTTCGTCCACACTTCTCTTCTATGAAAATAAAACGTTATACTGTGGATTTCGGTTTCACAGGGTCGCTGAAAATTACGTCCGACCGGTGCGATTTCCCAACTGCCTCGACTACTGACAGCTGACTGCTATTCTAACGAATCCGATAACGTTCAACGGCATCCATATCAAGACTGATACCCAACCCGGGTGCATCTGATAGATGGATTGCACCATTTGAGAGATCCATACTCCCGCCAGAGAGATCGTCAACTCGGATGTGTGGAAGTTCATCGATCGGCATCGTGCAGTTCGGCAGTGTACATGCGATGTGTGCCGCGAATGTTGATGCAACACATGACCCAAATGCAAAGATTTGCACCCAGATCGGTAGGTCAGCGGCTTCTGCGACGGCGGCACTTTTGCGGAGTCCCGCGACGTTCCCACCCATATTGACCGCATCTACAGCACCCGCAAGGATATTTTCTAAAATCCCTGGAGGCGCCCCCAGATGTCGAGCGACTGGCGCCTCTACTTTCTCTCGCATCTGACGGTACCAAGATAAATTCTCAAATCGGATCGGGTCTTCGTAGACTTCAATATTATACGGAAGTAACTCTTCTGCGAGTCGAAGACCGGTATCCAAATCTCCAAATTCCGTGTTCGGATCGACACGAATCTGGAAATCAGGTCCGCACGCTTCTTTGATGAGACGTGCGGTTTCGACAATATTCGCCTTCCGAGCCTTGAGTTTATGTACCCGAAAACCCATGTTTGCGGCGCGTTCCGCCTCTGCCACTGTCGCTTCAGCTGGCATCGGTGGCGACCAATAGGCGAGTTCAACGCTATCCCTATATTTTTCACCGATTAACTTATGTGCAGGCACTTCCAATGCCTGTCCTGCCAAGTCGTAAAAGGCGCATTGAAAAACAAACGACTCCGAGGCGAGGTCAATCTCCCAAAGATTTTTGCCGACGTATCTTTCGGAAATCTGGTCAGCCTGGTCTGTAATATCGTTGTTCAGGGAATTGCTCTCACCTAATCCTGTCAGCCCTTCATCTGTATGCACCCAAACCAAGGTAGTCGGGTAATCCATGCCCGAATGCTCCTGTATTGCCGGAATAAACGGGATGGAGATAGTTCGGTATTCAAAACCTGTGATTTTCATCGGTTTCCCTCCGATTTCTGGTTTCTGGTTTCTGGTAACTGGAATTTTATGCGATTTACCTGATTGGTGTCAAACATATTATTGGGAAATTTCCTTTTCTTCAGGACTTACGCAATTTTGATCATAGCCAGCGTTGTGAGATGAAGGCACCTGTAAAAAACACATCTGGTTCCAGGCACAGACTAACAGTCTATGCTACAAAAGAGCGACATGCGTAAGTCCTTTTCTTGTAGGAGGGGGAAATCCACAAGGAAACACCCAAGCAAAGACCCCCAAGCAAAAACACTCCGAATCCCGACGTTTATTGACCGTTGGCTGCGAATGCGTTGGGTTTCGCTTCGCTCTACCCAACCTACGAGCCTGCTCTTTGATTCCCATTGTAGGGTCAGGTCTTGTGCCTGCCCATATTGGTCTCCATCTGCCAAATTCCCTTGACGCATACCGCAACGCCTGCTATTATACCCACATGCCGCAACTCAACCTCAAACCCAACCACAAAGCAATCCGAGACTACTACGCCACGCTGCAGCAATACGACCGGCACGACATCACACACGAAGGTGCCGTCAGCAATCCATTCGCTTTCTTACTTGATGCCTGCGCAAAACAGGCGGATGCCACCCTCGTCCCGCAATACCCGATGCGCACTATTACAGGCAACCGCATCGTCCTCGACGGTGTGATCCTCGACGCATACCGAATCCCCTTCGCGTATTGGGAAGCCAAGGACATGGACGACGATCTCCACAGAGCCGTGCAGGAGAAACGCGACGCAGGCTATCCATTCGACAACATCCTCTTCCAGAACCCACAGCGCGGTATCCTCTATCAGAATGGAGAACAGGTCTTTGATGTAGACATCACCGAACCGACGCGCCTGATTGTGGCACTCCGACACCTTTTCGCCGCCCCTCCCGCTGCGCTTGAAAATTGGCACACTGCTGTCGCAGAATTTAAAGAGATGGTACCCGCACTCGGCAGAAAGGCAGCAGAACTCATAACCGAGCAGCACGAAACGAATCCGCAATTTATTGCCGCTTTCACGGATTTCTACCAACAGTGCCGTGCCGCAATCAACCCAAACCTCTCCACGGCTGCCGTTGAAGAGATGCTCATCCAACACCTGCTGACAGAACGGATCTTCCGTACCGTCTTCGACAACCCGGACTTCACCCGCCGGAATATCATCGCACGCGAGATCGAAAACGTCATCGAGATACTCATTCGGAACGCCTTTAGTCGCGACGAGTTTCTCAAACCGCTGAACCCGTTCTATACCGCTATCGAGAACGCTTCCACGCTCTGCAAGGACTTCTCACAAAAACAGCACTTCCTCAACACCGTCTACGAGCAGTTCTTTCAAGGCTTCTCCGTAGAGGTTGCGGACACACACGGCATCGTCTACACACCGCAACCGATCGTCGATTTCATGGTTAACAGCGTTGAACATATCCTTAAAAGCGAATTCAATAGATCTTTGTCGGATACCGGCGTTCATATTATCGATCCGTTTGTCGGTACGGGCAACTTCATCGTCCGACTGATGCAGGACATTCGAGGCGCGACGCTGGAAGAAAAATACCACCATGAACTCCACTGCAACGAGGTGATGCTCCTGCCCTACTACATCGCCAGTCTGAACATTGAGCATGAGTTCTTCCAGCGCATAGGAACATATCGACCCTTTGATGGAATCGCGCTTGCGGATACGTTTGAACTGTTTGAAGGACAGCAGCAGCATATTATTTTCACGCAGGAAAATACGGAACGTGTGGAAAGACAGAAGGCGGCGGATATGTTCGTCATTATCGGTAACCCGCCCTATAACGTCGGACAGGTCAACGAGAACGACAACAACAAAAATCGGAAGTATAAGGCGGTAGACAGGTTTGTGAAGGAGACGTATTCACAGGATTCAGCGGCGACGAATAAGAACGCGCTCTCGGATCCGTATGTGAAGGCGATTCTGTGGGCATCGAAGCGGATTGGGACTGAAGGGGTTGTCGCCTTTGTAACGAACAACGGCTTTTTGGATGGCATCGCTTTTGATGGAATGCGGAAGCACCTCGCGCAGGATTTTGACGCGATTTACATTCTGGATCTCGGTGGTAACGTCCGTCAGAACCCCAAGTTGTCTGGAACAACACACAATGTCTTCGGAATTCAGGTCGGGGTAAGCATCAATTTTTTCATCAAGAGGGATGCTATCAAGACAGATTTGAAACCACCTGAAATCTTCTATGCGCGCGCCGATGAGTTTTGGCGGAAGGAAGATAAGTATCACTATCTCAATTCAAAAGAACACTACCAAAATGTTGATTGGCAGCGGATTACACCTGACAGCCGATATACATGGCTGACGGAAGGACTCCACGCCGAGTTTGATACCTTTATTCCAATGGGAACGAAGGAAGCGAAGGCACAGAAAGGAAGCGGAACTAATGTGATTTTCCACACATTCGGTGTTGGTTTCCAAACAAGTAGAGATGCATGGCTCTATAATTTTCAAAAAGACACACTGATCCAAAACGTAAAGCGAATGAGTGATTTTTATAACACACACGTGCTTAAATGGCGGAGTATGCCACAGAGTTCAAGAAATGTTGATGATTTTGTGGAATATGATGACAGCAAAATTAAGTGGAGTTCAGGATTAAAGTTGAAATTGCAGCAGGGACGACTTGTCGAACGCCCAGAATCAAAGCTTCGGATGTCCCTCTGGCGACCGTTCACAAAAATGAATCTGTGTTTCGACAGTACGCTAAACCACCGAATGTCTGTGTTTCCTATCACTTTTCCCAAGGTTGAGGCGGAGATTGAGAATCGGGTGATCTGTGTCAGTGGTGTTGGAAGTAACAAACCTTTTCAATCGTTGATGGTGGATGTGATTCCAGATCTCCATCTCACTGGGGATTCGCGATGCTTCCCTTTCTATACCTACGATGAAGATGGCACTAACCGTCAAGAGAACATCACCGATTGGGCGTTAGCGGAATTCCGAACCCACTACAACGACGACACCATCACCAAATGGGACATCTTCCACTATAACTACGGTCTCTTGCACCATCCCGTCTATCGTGAAAAGTATCAGGCGAACCTCAAGCGCGACCTCCCACATATTCCCTTTTCCGAAGATTTCTGGGGATTTGCCAACTCAGGCGCGCAATTAGCAGACCTCCACGTCACCTATGAATCCGCTCCGAAATATGATGGGCTGCAAGAGATGGAAACGCCGGGGATGAGAGTTGATTGGTGCGTCAAGAAGATGAGATTGTCGAAAGACAAGACGCAGTTAAAATACAACGACTACTTGACGCTGGACGGTATCCCTGCCGAGACTTATGAGTATCGGTTAGGCAACCGCTCTGCGTTGGAGTGGGTGGTGGATCAGTATCGTGTCAAGACGGACAAACGGAGTGGGATTGTGAACGACCCGAACCGCACGGATCAGCCGCGGTATATCGTGGATTTGATCGGACGCGTCATCTATGTAAGTCTGAAGACGGTGGAGATTGTGAAAAACCTACCGCCTCTGTAGGAGCGATCTCCTGATCGCGACACTTCCTTTTCTTCGGATTTCCCTGTGGATTTCCCCATGCTCGCCATCTTGCTGAATCCCAACTCAACCGTTAATCGCTATTCCTAATTGCTATTCCTCCGCTGATGAGGCTCCAACTTCGCCTCTTATGAACCTCCCTTGATTATAGTAGAATCCGTAATTACTTTTACACCAGATTCGGTGCGGTTAGAAACCGCACCTACCGGGGGTGTGCAGATATTTTCGGGCTTTACTATAATACATTTCCGCTGGATTTTAGATTGGAAATCTGTTATAATTTCCCTACACTTTGTAACGACAAAGGGCGCGACTTGTATGCCCAGACAAAAAAGGAAACCGTTTGTAATGAAACACATAAAAATTCCCGGAGTCAACAAAGACATCTCACATCTGATTCTGGGTACCATGATGTTTTCACCTGTAAAATTCGACTATAGTACCGAAATGCTCGATGCCTTCTTTGAAGCCGGTGGAAATGCCCTTGACACAGCACACGGTTATGGCGGTGGTGATAGTGAAATGCTCATCGGTCTCTGGATGCGGCAACGCGGGAACCGAGACGAAGTTTTTCTCATTGACAAGGGCGGACATCCACAAGGAAAAGTGCCACGTCCACGCCTCTCCCCCGAAGAACTCAAAAGCGATCTTGATGAGAGTCTCATCCGGCTCCGCACGGATCATATCGACCTTTACATGCTCCATCGCGACGACCCCGTGATTCCCGTTAAAACGATTATTGACTACCTGAACGACGAGATCGGCGCAGGACGCATCCGAGCAGCTGCCGCCTCTAACTGGCAACCTCAACGTATCATTGATGCCAACACCTACGCCGCCGAAAATGGGTTGGCAGGCTTCGTCTCTTGTAGCAATAACATTAGTCTCGCTGTGCCGATGGAACCGATGTGGGGCGGTTGTGTCTGCCTCGACGATGCCGCTCGTGAATGGCATAAAGAGAGTCAGTTCCCGCTGATGCCCTGGTCCTCACAAGCCCGAGGTTTCTTTAGTGGCGCGTTTACACCGGAGAACCGCGAAAACGGAGATATGGTGCGCGTCTATTACAATGATGGCAATTTTGAAAGACTCGCACGAGCAAAGAAATTGGGCGAAAAATATGGCTATTCTGCAATTCAGGTCTCGCTCGCATACTGCTTGAATATTCCATTTCCTGTTTTTCCAATCGTCGGACCGGCTACCTTAACGGAGATGGATTCCTCACTCGGCGCAATGCGACTTGAACTTTCGGATGCTGAAATGGAGTGGCTCAACTTAGAAATGGATGGAAATCCCCTATGATGGCTCGAATTTTCTTATTAATGCTCTGCTTTCAACTCATGTTTTTCCCACTCGGTTTTTCCCAAGAGAGCTGAGGTGCGTGAAGCAATCCCGCAATTCCACGTGGCGGGATTGGTGAAGTCAGTTTGACTTCAGAAGAGATGAAGCGATTTCAAAGTACTGTGAGTATGATGCGGTGGTTTGATGCACAGGGAGGACACCTCGAAACAAAAGGGATCTCTCCAGGTGGAGAGGTGATAGATGTCCCACTCCATCGACACCATGTTAAACTGAACATTTTTCGCGTTGATATTGGCTTGAAGTATCAATTCGGTTCTCAATGGATGCTTGAAGTAAATGTACCCTATGAGACCAAAGTCCAAGAAGCAACTATTGAGGAAATTGAGTTAGTCTCGCGAGCAGAACGTGAAACGATTGTGCGTAATCGCAACAATCATCATCGAAATGAGACCTACACCGGACTCACTGATGCCGATATTTTTCTGGGATACCGTACTGTAAGCCTCTTTAAGGAAAGCGATTTCTTAATGGGGCGCATCGGGACCACTATTCCATTTGGCAAAACTGAAGAAGATCCGTGGAAGTTAGGGGATGCTGGACTTGAACATCTCCATATACAATTCGGCACCGGCACCTTTAATCCGATGGCAGACCTGCATTACAGCCTTCCTCTCTATAAAGGGTTGGGAGTAAATGCCAGTGTCCGTGGGAAGTTGCCGTTCTATGAAAACAGCAAAACTTATCGCGGTTCCAAGGAACTGACCTACACAGCCGGTCTGAATTATCATTTTAGTGACTGGCTTTCGTTACAGGCAGGCTACCTCGGCTTCTATCAGTCCTACGCGTATTGGGCGGGGGAACTGGACATCAATAGTGGACTCCGTTTCAGCATGGCGTCCGTGGGCGCGTCGCTTGTAACGCCTTATAATATCCCCTTGTCTGTGGCGTTGATGCTGCCTTTGAGCCAAGAAACACTTTATGATGATACCAGCACTTTATTGGGTGGTGTGTATGAAGAGAGGGATGCCTTTAAATTCGGTCCCTTGCTGTCGCTAACAGTTTTATATTCATTTTGATTTCCGCTTTTCGCTGGAAATGCTCCAGAAGGTTCGAGGATTTTGTAGCCGCTTCAAATTTTGATTGAATGCCTAAATATCGTAGGTGAAGAATGACGCGAATGAAATTGTTAAAACTTTCAGGTTTCCGATATTATGTGCTCTTAACACTGGTTCTTTTTTTTGTCAGTTGTGGTGTGCCAAATAATCCATATCCGAAATCTGAACACGATCAAGAGATTTACTACAGCACGTTTAGCGAAGAGCCGAAGCACTTCGATCCAGCGATCTCCTACAGTTCGGACGAATATAAGTTCATTCAGCAGATTTATGAGCCTCCCTTACAATATCATTACTTGAAAAGACCCTACGAACTGGTCCCGTTGACCGCAGAAGGGGTCCCACAACCTCACTACTTCGATGCCAATGGACAGGAGTTACCGTCAAATGCACCTGCGGAATCGGTGGCGCGTGCCGTTTATGAAGTCCGCATCCGTCCAGGGATTATGTATCAGCAACATCCGTGTTTTGCGAAGACTGAAGACGGAGAGTGGCGTTACCGTAATTTAACGAAATCAGATGTCAAGGGCTTTGATGAGATTAAAGATTTCTCAATGGCGGGCACGCGTGAGCTCATTGCTGTGGATTATGTCTATCAGATTAAACGGATGGCGGATCCGAGCGTTTCCTGCCCTATTCTCAGCACACTGAAGGATTATATCCTCGGCATGGAAGCGTATTCAGCCGCTATTGCTAACGAACAGAAGGATGCTCCTTTTCCGGGTGTCGAAGTCGTGGATCGGTACACCTATCGGATTGTCCTCAAGACGAAGTATCCGCAGTTTGTTTATTGGTTAGCGATGCCGTTCTTTTCACCAATGCCTCAAGAGGCAATTGATTTTTACAGTCAACCTGCTGTCGCAGAACGGAACATTACGATTGATAGGTTTCCTGTAGGGACGGGTGCCTATCGAATAGAAACCCTCCTCGCTCACAAGGAGATAATTCTGGTCAAGAATGAGAATTTTCGGGTGGCGCGTTATCCGTCAAGTGGGGAACCCGGTGATAGAGAAGTTGGGCTTTTGGACGACGCGTGGGAAATTGTTCCTTTTATTCCAAGAGTTGTCTACAAATTAGAGAAGGAATACATTCCCCGCTGGAATAAGTTTTTACAAGGTTATTATGATACTTCTGGACTCTCTTCGGATACGTTTGATAGTGCGGTTACGTTCAACGATACAGGTGATCCGGGGACAAGTGGGGCAATGAGAGCGCAAGGTATCGTGCTGCGTACCAGTGTCGAACCAACCACAAGATATCTCGCTTTTAATATGCTGGACGATACTGTCGGTGGATACTCGGTAGAGAAACGGAAACTTCGGCAGGCAATTTCGATTGTTTTAGATTATGAGGAGTTTATCGAAATTTTTATCAATGGACGCGGTGTCAGTTCACATAGTCCCGTTCCGCCCGGTATCTTCGGCTATCAAGCGGGTGAGATCGGTATGAACTCTTATGTCTACAATTGGGATGCTGTGAAGCAACGTCCGGTGCGCAAGTCCGTTGAAGAAGCGCGGCGGTTGCTTGCAGAGGCAGGCTACCCGGGCGGTCAAGATAGTAAGGGAAACCCTCTTATCGTCTCTTTTGATAATGCTTGGAACTCGGCAGGGGCTACACCAATTTTAACATGGTTGCGGAATAAATTGGAGCAACTCGGCATCACAATGGACGCGCGCACGACTGATTACAACCGATTTCGCGACAAAGTGAAGAACGGTAACTTCCAAATCATCTCATGGGGCTGGCATGCCGACTATCCTGATGCGGAAAATTTTTTGTTCCTCCTCTACGGTCCAAATAGTAAAGTCCTGCACGAGGGTGAAAATGCTGCCAACTACGATAATGCAGAATATAATAAGCTCTTTGAGCAGATGAAAAATATGGAGAACTCGCCGGAACGGTTGGCGATAATTCGCGAGATGAACCATCTGCTTCAACGAGATGTGCCGTGGGTCTTCACCTACCATCCTGTTACTTTCGGTTTATCGCATCAGTGGGTGAAAAACAGCAAACCGAGTTCCTTGGGATATGGATCGCTCAAATATCTTCGCATTGATACCGGTCAGCGGACAGAAAATCGGCAGGCGTGGAATCAACCGGTTGTCTGGCCCCTATGGGTATGTATCGCCCTTCTCATTTTAGGCACTATTCCGGCTGTGATCACAATTTGGAAACGGGAACGCGGAGCTTCCTAACTACGTTCTTTTTTGCTGGCAGGACTGCCAATTTCATTATTTTCAACGAGGCAATTTGTTTTAATGATCACTTATATTATCCGAAGGACCCTTTATGCAATCCCAATCTTGATCGGGGTGAACATCACTGTATTTCTACTCTTTTTTGTCATCAGTTCCCCTGACCAGATGGCACAACGGATTCTTGGTGAGAAGAATATTACGCAGTCAGATGTTGACAATTGGAAGAAGCAAAACGGTTATCACCTGCCTCTCTGGTTTAATACCAAAGTATCTGGAACCGAGTCTTTCACACAAACTATTTTCTTCCAGAAATCGGTTAAACTCTTTTTCTTTGATTTTGGGACATCGGATTCCAACAACATTGATATCACAGCACAGATTTCTCAACGAATGTGGGCGAGTCTCGCGATTGCACTCCCGACCTTTCTGGTTGGCGTTCTGGTAAATATCACCGTTTCAATGATTGTTGCTTACTACCGTGCAACATACGTCGATTTCTGGGGAACAATCCTTGCGGTTATCCTCATGTCTGTTTCAATGCTTTTCTATATTATTGGTGGGCAATGGGTGTTCGGAAAAATATTGCGGCTCTTCCCAATCTCTGGATATGATTCTGGTGTAGACATGCTGAAGTTCGTTATTCTGCCAGTGGTTATCGGCATTATTGGTGGTGTTGGCACCGGTATCCGTTTTTACCGAACGATATTTCTTGAAGAGGTCAATCAGGACTATGTACGTACAGCACGGGCAAAAGGGTTGAGTGAAGCGGTGGTTCTCTTTAAACACATCCTGAAGAACGCGATGATTCCGATTCTGACGAATGTGGTCTTGGTAATTCCATTACTCTTTATGGGAAGTTTGGTGATGGAAGCGTTTTTCGCTATTCCGGGGCTTGGCGGTTTTACGATAGAAGCCATCCATGCACAGGATTTCGCTATTGTGCGAAGTATGGTTTATATTGGTTCTGTACTGTATATTGTCGGTTTATTACTCACCGACATCAGCTATACACTGGTTGACCCGCGCATTCGGCTTGGCTCTTCTGCCCCGTAAATTACCTGATAAATACGTCCATTCCGCACTCGGGTCAAAATGTCCGTACAGTCTTTCCACAGACTAAGTCCGGTGTTTCTTCAACTTGAAAGTAAAAAGCGTTAAAGCCCTAAATCCCTAGCCTTATCTGCAAAGTAAATTCAAAATATGGTCTCACGTAATAGAAGCTATCAAATTATGCAAGGGGTGATGAGCCTCGTGTTGGGGTGTTTCAGTATCGGTTTGTTGATAACACTCCGAGGTTCAGGGTATTCGGCTGCAATTCTCTCCACCTTTTTGGTTGTAGGAATCGCCCTAATCTTCTCTGGCGATTACCTCCTGAATCCGTTCAAACTGCCCGTCACGCCTCGGAAGCAGGAATTGGCGAGCGACATCGGTCTTATCGCTTATGGAGCATTGTATTTTGGCATTGCTATGTCAAAACTTTTACAACCCCGTTGGTTCATCGTCAATTTGCCGATCTTTTTACAACCGATTTGGGTGCGGCGCGGCTTAGCGACTGTCGGGATTGTTCTGATTGCTGTCGGTACCTATGGGATTTATAAGTTGCTCTCGGAGGGATTGCCGATAGAGACTTCGGAATAGCGTACTTGTAGGAGCGAAATGTGCTCGCGGTATTCCCAATGAAAACTGACAGCTAAATATCCACATTGTTGTTTCAAAATTGAGATTTTGCTATACTTTTTTCGTGAGGGTTTGAGAGTGATGTCCTGGATAAAATAACACTCATTTCGTTGTTCTATTTTAAAAGCAAAAGTAGGTTCATGGATACGAAAAACTTAGTTGCCGAGTTTGTCGGCACCTTCGCGCTGATCTTTATCGGTGCCGGTGCAGTGGCGATAGGTGCTGGCGGTTTAATAGGGGCAGCATTCGCTCACGGTTTTGTTGTTATAGCGTTTATTTATGCCTACGGACATATCTCCGGCACACATATCAATCCGGCTGTGACGTTGGGATTCTTGATAGCAGGCGAAATCGAATTCGTTGTAGCTGTCGGTTATTGGATTGTGCAGTTTCTTGGCGGAATTTTGGCGGCGGTTCTGCTTAACGTCGTGCTACCGGATCCCAGTGATCTGGGTGTGACGATTTTAACCACAGAGGCTAATGGTGGAGCCTTCACGGTTACTGCAACGCAAGGACTTATCATCGAAATCATACTCACCTTCTTCCTCGTCAATACTATTTTTAATACTGCTGTGAGCGGGAAAGCAGGGAACTTCGCAGGGCTTGCTATCGGATTGGCGTTGATGTTTTGCATCGTCATGGGCGGTCCACTGACACGGGCTTCGCTCAACCCCGCGCGGACGTTGGGACCTGCCATTGTTAGCGGCAATTATACAGACATCTGGCTCTATTTTGTAGGACCGTGCGTCGGTGCGATCCTTGCTGCGCTTTTCTATATTGGTGTCTTGAAAGACAAAGGAGAGGCGTAGCACGCGTATGGTAGACAAAAGAGAAGGCTGGCACATTCACGCGCCAGCCTTCTTATTTTGTGCTATGGTAAACGGATTAGGATACGGTTGTGATCGGAACCTCGGTTGGTTTTACGGCTTCCGGCTTCGGAATGGAGAGTGTCAGCACACCGTCGCCGAATTCGGCTTTGATGTCGTCTGTCTCCACTTCCGGTGGAAGCGTGAAACTCCGTTGGAAGCTCCCATAGCGTCGTTCGACTCGTCGGTAGTTTTGCGTATCGTCCACTTTCTCCTGCCGTTTTTCTCCGCTGAGCGTCAAGAGGTTATCTTTGACGGAGACATGTAGATCGTCCTTTGCAACTCCGGGTAGTTCAGCGCGGACTTCAAAGTTGTTATCTGTTTCCGAAATGTCAACCGAGGGTGCCCAGTTGTGTCCATCCGCATCGCTCCTTGTGTGCTGTGGGGGAAAAAACGGGCTGTAGAATTTGAATAAATTTCCTGCCGGTCTACGTAAAGTCAAATACGTCATTTTCATTCTCCTATAATGTGGTGTTGCTTGTATACTCAGGGTAGCCTCGCTGACTTGTTAGGTCCGCGAAGCCACCCGACTTGTGGGATTAAGAGTTTACTTTGATCGAGATTTCAGTCGGCTTCTCCGCTTCCACTTTCGGAATTCCGAGCGTCAAGACCCCGTCCTTGAATCCTGCCTTGATGGCATCGGTTTCGATGTACCTCGGTAGTGTGAAACTCCTTTGGAAACTGCCATACCGTCTTTCCACACGGTGGTAATCCTTGCCTTCCGTTTCCTCTTCCTGCCGTTTCTCACCTTTGACGGTGAGGACGTTATCGGTTACGGAGACATTGACATCGTTTTCGGAGACACCCGGAAGCTCGGCTCGGATTTCATATCCGTTTTCCGTTTCAGAGATGTCTACCGTGGGTATCCAAGAGGTTTCTTCCGTATCCGTTCCGCCTTTGTGGGGGGCAAAAAGATCTCCAAAAATGCGTCCCATCTCGTTGTGGAGGCTGAACAGATTTCTCATCGGTCTGCGTGTCGTTAAGTAAGTCATTTTTTTCTCCTTTTGAAATTTGTTTCTGTAGATGTTAGGAGCAAGTTTTATGCCAATCTCTTCTGAGGCGACCCGAAGGTGTTTGCCTCTCTGTTTGTATAATAAGCAAATTCCGTGCCAAAACTGCTTTTTATTTAAAATTACGCATCGTGAGAAAACTGTTCGTAAACGTGTGGCCAGCGTTGGGACCTGTATTGAGACGGTATTCGGAGGTCGCGAGTGAAACTCGCACCTACAGAGGAAGGTATTATAGCAGGTCAGGAGCCGCGAACCGGACGCATTCCTGCGGAAAATGTGGTAGCGTTGATAGAATAGGATAGAAAAACAGGTTCGCCAAAATGGCACAACTCTTGCCACTGTGGCAGGACGTGATGTCAAAATGGCTTTGACAGATAGAAAGCGTAGAGATAGAAGGGGCTTCCGCGACTGTTAACTGCTAAGCCGATCCATTTTCCGTGATTCGAGCACGGATACTGGCAACAAGCGTGTGCAATGCAACTGGGTTTTCATCTTGGAATGGGATAATCAGATCTGCATACTGCTTGCAGGGTTCGGTATAAACCGGGAAGTTAGGAAGGACATCGCGCCGATACCAGTTGATAGCCCACTCCAGATCACCACCGCGTTGTGCAACGTCACGGAGCATCCGACGCAAGACGCGTTCATGCGCGTCTACATCAAGAAACAGTTTGATGTCCATCAGGTCTCGTAAATCTCCACTCCAGAAGATGAGATGTCCTTCTACAATAACAACTTTGCTCGGTTGCACGCTCGTTTTTTCCTTGTCGCGTTGCGCGGCACGCGTGCCGGGGGTAGGTTTGACGATCGCATCACCATCGCGGAGTTTCTTGATGTCTGCAATGAGAGCGTCCCATAGAACGGCATCTGGGTGGTTCGCTGTGATGACACGTTCCCGTTCCGCTTCCGAGTATTCCGACCAGTCGCGAAAATAGGAGTCCTGATTTAGCACGACAGGTGAGAATTCGGTGAGTTGTTCTGCCAAGGCACTCGCGAACGTCGTTTTTCCAGATGCGGAACCGCCCATAATCCCAACAGTAATCGGTGTGAAATGTTCTGGTTTCGGCATAGTTTTCTCCGTAGTGTTCTCTTTCCGTATCTTATCACACCTTAATTTAGGAGTCAACGCCATTTTATTGGCTGAAAAACGGCTTCGCACCTGCGGTTGGAAGAAAAAGAATTTGACTTGCATAAAAAAGTGTGTTATTATATAATAGAGTTAGTTTTTTTACAGGGAATTACGGCGTACCCTTTTTGAAACGCTATTCCTTTCAAAAATTTTAAACGCTTTTTCAGAAATAACGTCTTACGCTATAATAATACGGATATCCGCTTTAATAGCGGAATTTGCTTCCAGAACATTAGGGTCGGGACTTTTTTTAGGAACTTGATGATGCGAATGCTTCAACGTAATACTGCCACAGCACAGATACCTCAGGTCCGGGTTGTTCCAGTCTCTTTACGGAACGCTTCCTCCTACGCAGGGTCTCTTTTTACGCTTCTTACAAGCAACGGCTTGTTTGAAGGATTTTTTGGATTATATCTGTACCTGTACTTTTATTTGTACAGTAACGACAGGTGGTGAAGGTTCGTAGGCGATGCCCATATTACAAAAATTAACCGATTCGATTATCACCACCCGGCGTTGAAAAAAATTCAATGTTGGGTATTTTTTTTAACCGAATTTGATTTGCGACAGACAGAGCTTTTCTGTGCAGCTTGCAAACCGAAAACTTGCTATTGAGAAGGCTGTGTAGTTTGCAAACCGAAAACTTGCTATTAAGAAGGCGGAGGTAGTTGAAAAGCATGGTAATCGTTACCAAGACCGATGCAACACAAGCAGATGTCGATGCTGTTGTAAAACGGATCGAAGGGGCAGGATTGAAAGCCCAAGTTTCAGTCGGCGAGAGACACACTGTCATCGGTGTCATAGGAGATAAAACATTGCTTGGTGATATTCCGATAGAGTCAATGTCTGGTGTCGATCGAACGATGCCAATTACGGCACCATTCAAATTGGCAAGCCGTGAGTTTCGGAATGAACCGACGGTTATTGCAGTCAACGGCACAAAGATTGGTGGACGACAGTTGCCCGTCATTGCCGGTCCGTGCGCAGTAGAAAGCACGGAACAGATCGTAACCATTGCTCAGCAGGTTCAGAATGCTGGTGCCAGTTTCATCAGAGGGGGTGCCTTTAAACCCAGAACAGGACCTTATAGTTTCCAAGGTTACGGTGAAGAGGCTCTCAAAATGCTGGAAGCGGCAAAAACCGAAACCGGACTCGGCATCGTCACCGAGGTTATGACCCCGCACGAAGTCGAACTCGTTGGTGAATACACAGATATGTTCCAACTCGGCACACGGAACATGACAAATTACTATCTGTTGCGTGAAGTCGGACGGGCAAAGAAACCTGTGATCCTCAAGCGCGGAATGTCCGCGACGATTGAGGAATGGCTCCTTGCCGCCGAGTATATCCTGGCAGAAGGAAACCCCGATGTCATTCTCTGCGAGCGCGGTATTCGTACCTTTGAAACGCATACCCGTAACACACTTGATTTGAATGCTGTGCCTGTTATTCACGAATTAAGCCATCTGCCTATTATTGTTGATCCGAGCCACGGGACGGGTATCCGGAGTCTCGTATGTGATATGACAAAGGCATCTGTGGCGGCTGGGGCTGATGGATTGATACTTGAAGTACATCACGATCCAGATCATTCGATGACGGGAGATGGCGCGCAGTCGCTGTTCCCAGATCAATTCGAGACACTGATGCGAGAACTGAAACCGATTGCTGTCGCTGTTGGACGTGAAATGTAACTTTTTAATGATTGAGTTTCGATGAAGTTGGCGGTGTGAGTTATGTCGTCTGATGCTTTTAAATTTGGCAATAACCTTTTAGCAGCATCAGACTTCTCTCGCGACTTACAAACTTTATCCGCCACTGATTAAAATTTGGAGGAACAAAGCCTTGGACGATTTTCAAAATAACCCGCAGAAAGTCTATATTTTCGATACAACGCTCCGCGATGCTGAACAGACCCCCGGCGCAGCACTCGGTATTGAGGAAAAACTGGAGATTGCCAAGCACCTTGCCAAATTAAATGTTGATATCATTGAAGCCGGATTCCCAATTTCGTCGCCGGGAGATTTCGAGGCTGTCAAACGAATAGCCAACGAAGTTGAAGGACCGGAGATTTGTGCACTCTCTCGCGTTGTGGAGAAGGACATTACTGCCGCATGGAAAGCTATTGAGGACGCACCACGTGCCCGTATCCACACTTTTGTCGGAACATCACCGATTCACATGGGACGTATTACACGGACGACCCCCGAAGATACACTGCGAATGGCAACCGATGCAGTTGCCTATGCAAAGAGTTTATGTGAAGGACACCCGGATGCGAATGTCGAATTTTCACCAATGGACGCGGGGCGGACGGAATTGGCGTTCCTTTATGAAGTCGTTGAAGCGACGATCGCCGCAGGCGCAACTGTTGTCAATATCCCGGAAACCGTCGGATGGACAGTGCCAACGGAATTCGGGAACTTGATTAAAGGCATCATGGAGAATGTGCCGAATGTTAACGATGCCATTATTAGTGTCCACTGTCACAACGACCTCGGTTTAGCGGTGGCGAACAGTCTTATAGCGGTTGAGCAAGGCGCACGGCAGGTGGAGTGCACAGTCAACGGACTCGGAGAACGTGCTGGTAATACTTCGCTGGAGGAGGTCGTTATGGCGATCCGAACCCGACGGGATTACTTCAAAGCGTATTATACCGACATTAACGCGAAAGAGATCGTCCCAATCAGTCGGCGTGTGAGTCGCACGATGGGCATTGCCGTTCAACCGAACAAGGCGATTGTCGGGGCGAACGCATTCGCGCACAGTTCAGGTATCCATCAGGACGGTATCATCAAATCGCGTGTGACCTTTGAAATCATTGATCCGAAAGAGATCGGATGGAAAGAGAGTCAACTGATTCTCAGCCCACGTTCCGGGCGCAACGCCCTCAGACACCGACTCAGCGAACTCGGCTACGAAGTGGACGCTGATCAGTTGGACAAAGTCTATGATAGATTCCTGCGGGTCGCGGATAAGAAGAAAGCGGTGCAGGATGCCGACCTTGAGGCGATCATGAGTGATGAAATTCGCTCTGTTCCTGCTGTCTTTGAGTTGGATTATATCCAAGTCGTCAGTGGAACGAGAATTGCATCGACAACGACAGTCGGTGTTCGGACGGAAAGTGGCGTGGTTGAGAGAGCCTCAACTGGGGATGGACCGGTGGATGCGGCATTTAAGGCGATTAGCCAAGTCATTGATATTCAACTCAATCTCATCGACTACCAGATCCGTTCTGTAACCGAAGGGGAAGACGCAATTGGCGAAGTCTCGCTGAAGGTACAGGACAACGGAAACATTATCACGGGACACGGTGCCAGTACAGACATCATCGAAGCGAGCGCACGGGCTTACATTCACGCTGTTAACAAGCTCATTCAGATCCGTTCGGAAGGGTAATATTCTCAAACACAATTCGGCGAAAGGGGTTTTGAAGCCTCTTTCGCCGTTTTTTTTGCGTGGTAGGAGAGTCTCCAAATCCCGACTTGTTCCATACAACCGACAGAAAACTCTAAACATCTTTGTTAAGATTGGGGTTTTTTGTAATTTGATGCACGTTTTTCGCTTTTGAATTACGTCATTAATAATTGTAAGGCTATTACTCGTGATTCAGGTAACAATTATGCACTACACTCAATTAACCTTGGTCACGGAAAGTGAGTCGTTAAAAATCATGGCTAATTTAAAAAACCTATTTGGGACAGTCAAAACGAACTTTAACGCGCCTCACGAAGTCAGTCTGCGTATTGAAGAACAGGACAGGGGATTATCTGAGTCCGAACGGCAAATGCTTCGGTTTCTACCGCAAAATTGTCGGGTATTGGACATCGGATGTGCAACCGGTAGGACATCAATTGTCCTTGCTAAAGAAGGACATGTCGTCACAGGTATAGATGTTGCTGAACGACTCATCGAAAAGGCACGGACGGCTACTGAAGAACGTGGACTGGCAATTACCTATTATGTTTGTGAACCGCTGACGTTGCCATTTCCGGATGATGCTTTCGATGCGGTGCTGATGTTGAAAACGTACTGTTATGTTCCCAAACGCCAGAATCGCGTTGCTTGGTTAAATGAGATTGCACGTGTATTGAAACCCAACGGTTGGCTCTTTTTAGTTCAATATATCATTGACGGAATATTCGACAATTACGACCCGATTCATGAAGAAAACCAGCAGCGTTTCCCAGATGATATCCTTGAAACTTTGGAGGAAGGGAGTAGTTTCTCTGAGGGGGATGAGTTCGTGACATTTATCCGCTATTTTCTTGAAGCGGATCTGAGGACTGAGTTAGTAAGTGCTCCGTTTCAAATTATGGATTCTTTTCGAGAAGATACGTTATGCTACTATGCCTTGAAGAGTCAACTTTGATGTAACGTAAATTCGATATGAGGATCGGGTTCGTGTAGGTTGGGTTGAATGAACCTGTGATGTCCAATGCTGGTGTCCCAAGTACATGTCGAATCAAAGTAGCGTGATAGACACTTAAAAATGGGGTGAAACCCAACTTTGTAGCCGAAGATTCCTTAAAATCTTAAGAGGGAAGCGTTGGGTTTCACTCGGATTTTTTCCAAAAATTGGTGGTTTTCTGAAGTTAATCTATCTCGGAGAACTACCAATCCTCAACTAATTGCACCAGCAGTCGCACGCCGTAGCCGGACGCGCCTTCAGGGATATAGGAGGATCCCTTCATTCCCCAAGCAGTGCCAGCGATATCGAGGTGAACCCACGGATAGCCTTCCGCGAATTTCTTCAAGAACGCGCCGCCTGCAATCGTTCCAGCAGTGCCGTCCCCGATATTCTGCACGTCCGCGATCTTGCTTTTCACCCCTTCATCGTAATCATCCCAAAGTGGTAATTCCCAGACCCGTTCGTGCGTCTTTACGGCTGCCGATTTTACCTTCGCCATGAGTTCCTCATCCGTGCCCATCGCACCCGCCGCGATATGTCCTAAACAGGTTATCACGGCACCAGTGAGCGTCGCTAAGTCAACAACCCCCTTCGGATTATACTGCCCCACCCATCCGAGGGCATCTGCCAACACCAACCGTCCCTCAGCGTCTGTATTGAGGATCTCAATCGTTTTGCCCCCGTAGGAGGTGACGACATCGCCCGGCTTAACAGCGGTCCCACTCGGCATATTCTCGGTTGCCGCAATCACACCGATGACGCGCACGTTTGGCTTCAGATGACCGATCGCCTGCATCACACCGATCACAGCCGCGGCACCCGACATATCGTGCTTCATCTCGTGCATACCGCCTCCAGATTTAAGGGAGATGCCACCTGTGTCGAAGGTAATCCCTTTACCGGCAAGTACAACAGTGTCTTGTCCTTCACCGTCTGGTGTGTATTCGAGAATAATAAACCGTGGTTCTTCGACACTCCCCTGCGCAACAGCGAGGAGGGTACGAAAGCCTTTCTCTTCAAGGGTCGTTTTGTCAAAAATTTCGCAATTGAGTCCCGCTGTGTCAGCCACCGTTTGTGCCTTTTCAGCGAGTTGTGTCGGTGTGAGATAATTCGCGGGCTGGTTACTGAGATCGCGGGCGAGAAGCGTGCCGTTGGCTATCGTTTCCCCGCGCACTACAGCATCTTCTATCGTTGTCTTGATTTGCTCGTTTTCAACTAAAAACGTAATAGATTCAAGTTTCTTTTTCTTGTCATCATCGTCGGTATTTGTTTTGTGTTCGTTGAATTGGTAGAGTGCGAGAAGGCTTGCCTCGGCGGCGGCTTGAATCATTTCGGGGGTGGCTTCGATAGGAATCGGAATTGCGGCAGTGCTTAGCCCCATGTCGCGGATCGCCCGTGCTGCGTTGCCTGCCGCCTCGCGCACTTTCTCGACAGTGAGATCGTGATATTCACCCAAACCCACCAAAAGCACACGCGGTGCCGCGATGGCTCCGTTTGTATAGAGCCAACTGCTCGTCTTGTGTTTGCCTGTGAAATCACCAAGGTTCATCACTTCGCGAATGCGTCCACCAAGAGCTTGTTCTATGTTTTGGAGAGGTGCGCTATAGAAATCTGGGTTTTCCAAGATGCCGAGGGCAATGACATCGGTCTGCTCTTGGGCAAACCCACCGGTTTTTACAGTAATATTCATTTTTTAATTATTCCTTGCGGATAAGTAACGGAGTTTCAGAGCTAAACAATTTTCGTGTTCGAGTCGCCTTCCACTACGTTACAGGCTTGGTTTTTGATGTTATACCGTACATATTCTTATTTCAGTTGCGGTTTCACCAGAAATCCGCTCGTAATGAAATGGAGAGCGGAGCAGAGAACCATAAATTAAAAGTCTTAATTTCTTCGCATTCCTGTCAAAACCACTAATGGCTCCGCGCCTGTGACAGTGATGGAATGATACGTGTTCGCGGGGACATCCATCCGGTCGCCGGGTTCGACTGTGCCTTGTTCATCGGCAACCTTCACATCAGCCGTGCCAGCCAACACACAGACGACTTCATCTTGCGTGTGAATATAATCGAGATAGGCACCGCCTGGACGGCCTGTCCATTCGTAGGCATCAAAGCCTTCAGATTTTAACTGTTGTTTTAAGGCATCAGCGTCTGGGTGCTGTTCTGACCATTGTGATTTCCAAGTCATACAAAATCTCCTTTAATCCCTAAGCATTTTAAGAATGTGTTTTGCTAACACATCTTTAATTTCCCTGTGGCGCGGCACCGGCTGGGAAACGCGGGTGTTCGGATTCTGATACCAATCATGCTTCGCACCATGACGAATAAGGACACACCCTATCTTTTTTAACTCACGAATCAAGTCTCGTCTTTTCATGCAATCTGCAACTCGGCAACCTTTCGAACACACGGAATAGCCCCACTCGTGAGTTCCTTGTAAAGATCCAGAAGGTTTTCCTCTAAGGCTTCAAAGGTATCTCCTTGCGTCCAATAATCGGGGTACGTCTCCAAATATCCGATAAAAACTGTTTCATCTTGCCAATAAATGTACTTTTGCGTTTTCATAGAGAGCCTCCTATGCTTCTTGTGTGCCCAAAATCTTAAAGCGGTTCCAACCGGACCGGACATACCTTCAATTCAGCTGTGTGGGTAACTGGGTCGTAGCCAGAACCGGTCAGCAGGTTGACGGGGACATCCGCGAAACTGAAACTCGCGAAGACGGTGCCATTCGGAGAGCGGTTCGTCGCTTTCACTTTAATAGTGATACTTCCACGGGCACTACTCATTTTACACCATTCTCCGTCCGTCAAGTTCCATTTCTCAATGTCAGTAGGATTAACTTCCAGCGATTCTTCCGACAATAGGTAATCAATTCCGTGTGCTCTGCCTGTCTGTGTGCGGGTGTGATAGGATTGCAAGCGTCTCCCGGTTGTGAGCCATACAGGGAAATCGTTGCTAATCGTCTCAGCGGGATCTCGGTAGTGCACATTGGAAAAGATACCGCGTCCGTTCGTGAACGTTTTTTCGTGTAATCTCGGTGTACCCGGATGTTCTTTGTGCGGCACGGGCCACTGATTGTTTACAATGTCCGTGGCACCTTTATCAATGCGTTCCCAATCCAATCCAGCATAAATCGGTGAAAGTTCGCAGAGTTCGTTGAAGATCGGTTCCGGGGTGTCATAATCAAAGCCTTTAAAACCGAGACGTTGCGCGATTTGAGAAATGATCCACCAATCCGGTTTGGCTTCACCCTGAGGTGGCACTGCAGCGCGCAGTCGTTGGACGCGACGCTCCGTGTTCGTACAGACCCCGTCCGTCTCACCCCATGCCGTTGCTGGTAGCACGACATCGGCGAGTTCCGCTGTTTCAGTGAGGAAAAGGTCAATAACAACGAGATGTTCCAACGAACGAAGCGCGTGTTCACAATGCTCCCGATCCGGATCCGATAGCAATGTGTTTTCGCCATCAATCAGCATCGCATGGATACTGTCACCGCAGAGTTCTAAGGCAGTGACTTTGGTGATACCTTTCTCCAAGTCAACCTCTTTGCCGTATGCGGCTTTGAACTTCGCCTGATATTCTGGATCCGTGACGGCTTGGAAGCCGGGGTAATTGTTCGGCAACGCGCCGCTATCGCCGGCACCTTGGATGTTGTTCTGCCCACGCATCGGGTTGATACCTGTGCCCTCTCGCCCGATATGACCGGTCATCAGGGCAAGATTACAGAGACTCTGCACGTTCTCAACGCCACAGATATGCTCCGTGATCCCTAACGTGTAGTAGATGGCACCCCTGTTCGCAGTGCCATACCAGATTGCCGCTTTTTCAATATCCTTTGCTGGTACTCCTGTGATTTCTTCCGCCCATTCTGGTGTCCACTGGCTGATATGCTCAAAGAAGTCGTCAAATCCGGTAGTGCGGTTTTTGATGAACGTTTCGTCAATCAAGCCTTCACGGGCAATCACGTGTGCCATTCCGAGAAGCAGTGCGGTGTCCGAGCCGACGCGAAGTGGCAAGTAGAGATCCGACATCTCCGTTAACCCGATGCGCCTCGGATCGGCGACGATGAGTTTGGCACCGCGGGCGACCGCTTTTTTCAGACCCGTTGCTGCAACAGGGTGGCATTCCGTCATATTAGTGCCGATGCAGAAAATTACATCCGGTTTCTGCATATCAACGAGAGGATTCGACATCGCTCCACGTCCGATTGTCGCTGCCAGACCGGCAACGGTCGGGGCGTGTCAGGCACGGCTACAGTTATCGATATAATTCGTCCCGAACCCAGCACGGATAAACTTCTGCATGAGATACGCCGCTTCACTCGGCGCACGCCCAGAGGCGATGCCATAAATGCTATGTCTGCCGTGTTCGGCATGGGCTTTTCGGTATCCCTCAGCGGCTTTGTCAAGTGCCTCTTCCCATGTGGTTTCGTGGAGTTCCCCATCGTCACCGCGGATGAGCGGTGTTTTTAGTCGGTCGGAATGCTGCACAAAGTCGTAAGCAAACTGACCTTTGACACAAAGCGCACCTTCATTGGCGGGTCCATCCATGGCAGGGTGGATACCGACAATTTTTTCGTTTTTCGTGAGTATATCGACAGAACATCCGACCCCACAGTAAGGACAGATTGTGCGAGTTTTGTCAGGTACAATGTCGGCTCCCTCATCAACCGCGCGGAGTGCTTTTTTGTCACCGAGTGCCCCAGTCGGACAGGTTTGGATACACTGCCCACAGAAAGTACAGGCGGAGTTCTTGAGAAGTCCGTCAAATTCAGTCGTAATCTGTGTATGGAAACCGCGATTCATAACGTTGATGGCGTGGTCGCCTTCTTGTTCAGCACAGACGCGGACACACCGATAACAGGAGATGCAGAGTTCATAATCCCTGAGAATGAATGGATTTTCATCGGTTTTGCTCGTGCCAGATGTTGTACCCGATATACGTGTACCGTCAATTTCATACCTGTCCCGGAGGTCTGTGAGTTCGCCAGATGCATAACCACGCAGTGGAGACACATCGACTTCGCGATTCTCGCTGACGACCATTTCGAGCAGTGTTTTCCGGTACGCCTCTATTGTATCAGTCGCTGTCCGGACGACCATCCCAGGTGTGGCTTTTGTTGTACAAGATGCCACCGGGTTTCGCGCACCTTCTAATTCGACGATACAAAGGCGACATCCACCGAAAGGCTCAAGCCTTGGGTCATAGCAGAGCGTTGGAATCTCTTTCCGATGGCGTTGCGCCCCGACAGACATGTCGTCCCGCTGGTGCTTTATAAGGTGGTGCGCGCTTCTGTTAGCAATCTCAAGGATCGTTTCACCCTCGGAAAAGGTAACTTCCACACCGTCAATTTCCATCGTGTGCGTCATGATACATACTCCAAACACAGATTTACATATTTTATAGAGGCTATTCGTCTACCTTTTCAGCGAAGTCGATTTGTGGCACCTTCAACTCACCTGCGAGGATTTTGGCTTTCGCATCTTCAACGGCTTTTTGCACCGCCATCGGCACTTTATCTTTCAATGCGGGGTTATAGGTAAGGGTGATCGCTTCGTCCGTTAGCATATTGAAGGTGTAGATTTGGGGCTTAAATTTGCCTTCCTTAATGATCTTAGCAATCTGCACAAACGCATCGGGCGTGATCACAGCATTGGCAATGATGACTTCTGGGGAAATATCGCTCTTGTCGCGGTTCGCTCCGAAGGCGTAAACAGTTTTTCCCTCCTTTTGGGCGGTTTCAGCAGCTTCGTAAGCACCGAGTCCTGCTGCGTCTGCGTTCGGAAAAAGGAAGTCAACGCCCTCATTAATCTGTGCGAGTGCGAGTTCCTTACCTTTGCCGATGTCCTCCCAGTTCCCGACATATACCCAAGATACTTCTACTTCTGGGTTCACACTTTTCGCCCCACCTTCAAACGCCATAAACGTGCTGTTGACAGATGGAATGTTCTGTCCGCCCATCACACCGAGTTTATTTGTTTGGGTCATCTTTCCTGCGATCATCCCTAACAGATAGGCAGCCTGTTCAACACGAAAATTGACGGGTGAGATGTTGTCGGTGATGGTGCCACCGGATGATGTAATGAAAATCGTTTCTGGAAAGTCAGGTGCGACCGCTTTTGCGGGGTCTTGGAACTCATATCCGTGTCCGAACACCATGTTGTAACCGTCGAGGGCATAAGAGCGGAATTGTTCTTCCTGATCTGTTGGGGTTCGGGTCTCAGCGTGGCTGATTTCCGCGCCGAGTTGTTTTTCAATCGCTTTCAGACCTTCATACGCTAAAGCGTTCCACCCCGCATCACTGATTGAACCGGGAAGTAGCATGGCAACCTTAAACTTTTCGTGTTCTTTTGCCTCAAGGTTCATGCTCCCGATCAGCATGAGTCCGATGATGAAAATGCCCAGAAGCAATGTATGGATTGCAACGTTATTCCGTAACTTATGAGATATTTGTATCACTTCAAAATTCCACCTTTTTACAGAAATGTTTGATACAGTATAGCACGTTTAAAAGAAAAAAGTAAAGCGTTAATACATTGCATCAGAACATTCATTCCCACTGTAGGACGGATCTTCCAATTGCGGCAACTGGTTGAAACTGACATCCCACAACTGTATAGGGATGGGCTTCCGAGTCCCCACGTATCCCACATTTCTAACATTTTCTATTGACACCTCTGGACAAATAACATATACTTTTTAGGACTGTTTCGTGGGAGGCAACGTAGTGATATGATGTGTGCTATTCTGTCAGGGGAACGCCTGTGTGACGCGTCCAAGGGAGTTATCAGTTCAGTACGGGTTTGTGTGCCAGGAACCAGGTCAGTTTACGGGATGCCCAGCATGGGTCAGAAAATCAAGACTTACCAACTCAAAAGCCCATCCGGGCGAAAGGTGTATAGAACCCACAAAACGCCACAAACAAAGCCCCAGCGGGGCGAAAGATGTATCCTACTGTTTGAGTGGCAACTTGGGTTAAAAAATAAAATAATATGAATAACGTTTTTGAAGTCAAAGTAAATGCAAAGACCCACTTAGTCGTCCAAAACGACACAGGACGCTGTTTGGGTGGGGTTGGTGCAAATTTTTATCGTCCGTTCGTCTTTCCGTTCTATACGCCAGCAGGACATACCGTTGTTCAGGAGTTCGCCTTCGATCATCCGTTCCACAACGGTATTTTTGTTGGGCAAGGACCGGTGCAGGTCGGTGAAAGAGAGGCGGGTTTCTGGGCATCGCCACCCTGCCGTTCCTTCACAGACAAGGTCTTTGAGAAATTGGGACGGATGGACACCGAAAAAGAAATTGACATTACACCGCATGCGGATGGTGTTCAGTTCGTTCAGAGAGTTATCTGGCGAGATGAAAACGAAGAACCAATGATTGACGAAATCCGTACTGTCAAACTTTACGCGCGTGCTGATGCCACGGTCTGCGATATGACGAGCGAAAAGATTGCGTCTTACGGTGCTGCGACATATCCGCAAACGAAGTTCGGGAGCATCGGTATCCGCGTTGAACCGAGACTGCTGCCTCTCATGGGCGGTCTTGTGCTGGGTGACAACGGACGCAAGGGTGGCGTTGAGGTCGTTCACGAAGGCGAATCCGACTTTGTTGCCTATCAGAATTTATTGGCAGGTCATGGTCCCTTTGGGGTCTGTATGACAATCCTCAATAAAGATGTTCGAGGTCCATGGTTTATTCGGGATTATGGGATGGCACTCTATAATCCGACGTGGACGGGCTCTGTATCAACACCAGCGGGTAAGAGTTGGACAGTTTCGCTTCGAGTGATCGCTTACGATGGAGAATTGACACCTGCGAAAGCAGAGGAATGGTGTCTGCTGTAGATGAATAGAGAGAATATCCTTGAGCTTCGGAATATTACGAAAACCTTCGGCGACTTTGTTGCTGTTGACAGTGTCGATTTTGAGCTCCAAGCCGGTGAAATCCACGCGATTTTAGGTGAAAATGGTGCTGGGAAGTCGACGTTGATGAATCTTATCTACGGACTTTACCAGCCATCGGACGGACGAATCTATGTTACCGATCGCGAAAACTGGCGGCATAGGTTACGGGCAAAGTCGCCACGGGATTCGATTGCGAACGGGATCGGCATGGTGCATCAGCATTTTATGCTGATTGAAAATCTTACGGTCGCTGAGAATATTGCCTTGGCTCTTGGACAATTGCGCTCGAATCCCGCCAGAAACGTGCCGTCAAACGGTGGTTACAAGCAATGGTTGGGAAAATTCCGGTTTAAGAAAGAGGATGCTATCCGTATTACTGAGGAACTCTCAGAGCGGTTCGGTCTCATCGTCGATCCGACTGCGCTGGTGCGGACGCTCTCTGTAGGCTTAAAACAACGTGTGGAAATCCTTAAAGCACTCGCCGTCGATGCCCGGATTCTGATCCTCGATGAACCCACCGCCGTTCTGAGTCCACAGGAGGTAGAAGGTTTCTTCACAATTCTGCGCAAACTCCAAGCCGATGGTCGCGCAATCATCTTCATTAGCCACAAAATGAAAGAGGTTTTGAGTATCAGTGATAGGATTACCGTCTTGAGGCGCGGCAAGAAAGTTTACCTCGGTCCGACGGGGGAACTGACTGCCCGGGAACTCGCGAGGGAGATGATTGGGGAAGAAATCAAGGAAGTTGAGCGTTCGGTTTCCAGTCCACACCTCGAAAGCGATCCGCCAGAGGGTGTGTTGCAGCTCTCAAATCTAACAGTTCTCGGCAGTCGAGACGAGGTTGCAGTATCGGATGTTTCACTGACGACCCATCGCTGTGAAATCGTTGGTATTGCCGGTGTAGATGGAAATGGGCAACGTGAACTCGCCGAGGCGATCATGGGTTTACGACACAATGCCTCTGGGACAATAGGCATCTTAGGTGCCAATCCGCAGGGGGTCAAAGCAGTGCGTCGGCGCGGTGTCGGTTATATCCCTGAAGATAGGCAAACAACAGGGGTCATTGCCGCTTTTTCCGTTACGGACAATCTCTTGTTGAACGTGACACATTTAGAAAATTTAGCACAGTGGAATGTACTTAACCAGAAACGGAAGCGGGAAACAGCAGAGCAACTCATCTCGGATTACGACATCCGTCCACCTTTGGCTGATATTCCTACTTCTTCACTCTCCGGTGGCAATCAACAGAAAATCGTTCTCGCCCGGGAAATTTCGCTTCAACCCGACCTCCTTATTGCTGTGAATCCGACGCGCGGTTTAGATGTCAATGCAGCTCGCTATGTTCATGAGAATTTATTGGTACAACGCGATAAAAAGAAATCCGTCCTGTTAATTTCAACAGAGTTAGATGAGGTCTTACTGTTAAGTGATCGACTCTATGTCATGTCGAGGGGCAAGTTGATCGAAGCGACAGTGCAACGCAACGATGTTGAGGCACTCGGATTGTTAATGACAGGGGAGCCTCACACCGAGGAATAGAAGTCAGGCATCAGAAAGAGACTGGAATAGAAGAAAGGGAAATGGAAGAAGGGAAGGATGGAAGAGAGAGTCCCCATCGTTCCACCCTTCCACCCAAATACTGAAGACTATTTTTATGATATTAAAGAAAATCAATATTCAATGGCTCGCAACACCTATTTTGATTCTCGTGAGTGCGTTTGTAACAAATGCACTCATTATGTTGCTTTGTCACTATAACCCACTGGAGGCTTACCAAGCCGCGGTGAGTGGTGCCTTTGGTAATAGTCGAAAATTCGGGGAGACATTGGTAAAGAGCACGCCGTTTCTAATGACAGGGCTTTCGGTTGCGATGGCGTTTCGGTGTGGGATTTGGAACATCGGTGCTGAGGGGCAATTTTTGATAGGGGCATTAACGGCGACATGGTTTGGGACGAAACTCGCTCCAATTTTTCCGCAAAGTCCGTGGATTGCGGTACCGTTGTGTCTCGGACTTGCGGCATTCGCAGGTGGCGTATGGGGGCTCATTCCCGCGATCCTCAAAGTCGTGCGCGGGGTCAACGAAGTTATCAGTACGATTATGCTGAACTACGTCGCGCTCCACTTGGTGAGTATGATGATAGACGGTGGTCCCTTGCAGGAAGCAGCGCAACGCGGTCCACAGAGCGACCGTATCGCCGAATGGGTGTTCCTGCCTCGTATTCTCCCGCCGCATCGGGTGCATCTCGGCATTGTTATCGCTGTCGTATTGGCGATTATTCTCACGTTTGTCCTCTTTCGGACGGCGTTTGGGTATCAACTCCGCGCCGTAGGAGAAGGTGCAGCTGCAGCGGAGGCGGCGGGGATATCGATTGCGCACAACACCCTCCGCGTCTTTTTCATCAGTGGTGCGCTTGCAGGACTTGGCGGCGCAATTGAGCTGACAGCACTGACCCGTCGGTTGTTCATCAATTTTTCACCCGGATACGGCTACACTGCGATAGCTGTCGCTCTGTTAGCAAAACTGAATCCATTGGTAACCGTTGCTGCTGCCCTGTTATTTGGTGCGCTAACAACAGGTTCCTACAGCATGCAGCGGGAGGTGGGCATCTCCGATAAGGTGACATTGGTCATGCAAGCGACAATCTTGCTTTTCGTCATCGGTTATAGTTCTATTCAACTGTTCCGCAAGCGAGCGTCTTCACCTACCGAGTAGGTGTTGTTTGAAACCGAGTCTATTGAGATTTGGGCGAAAATTGTGCTTTGCCTGAAAACAAAAGGCATACGTGTTTGCATTACCGCGGCAACCTGCGAAAAACCGTTTTTCGACTGTCTAAAACTCGCTGAATAGAGAAGACGAGGCATAGAAAACCGAAAACCTGCAAGGACATCGGACGCAGCAGCCCAGGAGCAATAAATTAAAAAATGTTTGAAGATATTCTTTCAGCGACAATTCGGGGGGCAACCCCACTCCTACTCGCCGCATTAGGCGAGGTCATCTCCCAGCGTGCGGGTGTCCTTAACATCGGTATTGAGGGGATGATGCTCACTGGTGCGTTTTTCGGGATGGTAGGTTCCTTCTACACGGCAGAATTCGTCATGATCGCCCCGTGGTTCGGACTTTTAATGGCAGGACTCAGTGGACTTATCGCCGCGGCGTTGTTTGCCCTGTGTGCGATAAGACTACGAGGTGACCAAGTCATCATTGGGACAGCAATGACGCTCTTGGCGTTAGGTTTAACAGAGGTTGTTTATCAACGACTCTTCGGCATAACGGGGATCGCACAGGGCGTGCCAGCGTTTCAGCAGATTGACATTCCATTACTCTCCCAAATCCCGTTCTTGGGACGGGCACTGTTTTCGCACAATATTCTCGTTTTCATCACGTTCCTATTGGTGCCGTGTGTCTATTTTTTCCTCTACCATACGCAACAGGGACTCCGTGTCCGTGCCTGTGGCGAACATCCGAGAGCGATTGCCGCTGCCGGTGCGAACGTTCTCCGTTTGAGAACAATGTGTCTGCTCTTCGCTGGCGCGATGGCAGGGGTGGCTGGTGGCTATCTTTCCCTTGCGGATGTGCCGTATTTCACGCCCGGCATGACGGTCGGACGTGGGTTCATTGCTTTAGCGATTGTTATCTTTGGGAAATGGCATCCTGTGAAAGCGTGTGGTGCCGCCCTACTTTTTGGGCTCGGCTCGGCACTTGATGCGCGATTCCAAGCGTTGGGTTGGGGTGTTCCTTATCAGGTGTTTTTAATGTTGCCTTATGTGCTCTGTTTAGCGGTGTTGGCAGGTTTTGTCGGGCGCGCCGAAGCCCCGCTGGCATTGGGGAAACCCTACGGCGAGTCGGCAGAATAGTCGTCAGAATCTGGATGGAAGATTGGATGGTTGGGGGCCCTCTTCATCCAGTCTTCTGTTGATGGCTGACGGGTGTCCCCCTTAAAATGTACTACCGAGGCGAATGTGAAAGGCTCTGTATGGATCTAAGGCACTGGGTGCGGACACGAGTGGAATAGCATAATCAACTCCGGCTGTGAGGGCACCGAGGTCCAAGTAAAGTCCTGCCCCCACAGAGGCGGGTAGCGATGTTGTTGGATTGATATCCTCCAATGAATCCCAGACGTTGCCGGTATCAAAAAAGAAAGCACCGCGGACCATCCAATAGATTGGGAAACGTAGTTCCGTGTTAAAGATGAATTGTACGTCGCCGCGATGGGTCCCAGTGCTATCTTCAGGACCGAGAGAACGTTCTGCGTAACCTCGAACTGTTGTTCCGCCGCCTGCCCAAAACCGCTCAAAGGAAATCAATTCTGCGCGAGGGTTTGAGTGCAATCCGGTCGTGATTCCGAATCGGACAGCGGATGCTAACACAAGTCCACCGATGAGTTTTTGGTAATATCGGGTATCCGTCGTTGTCTTGATAAAACTGGTTCCGCCTTGTAAGAATCCACCAGCGTATTCAAGCGTAAGTGCGTTCAGCATGCCACCGGTAGGGTTCAAATAACGCACGCGGTTGTCATAGGTCCAGGAAAATCGAACGCTGCTCACGGTTGTTTTGAATGGATTTTGTCCTTCGTAGGAGCGGGGTAACCCCGCCCCTACAACAGGTGTTTCTGGCATCGGTGGGACCGGTTGGTTCAAATCACGGTAGCTATATCTGAGATCGAGGTGGTGCGATTCGGACAAGTCTCTGCTGAGGATGAAACTTCCCTGAAGGGCACGGACATTGTCGTCTACTTCTAACTTTTTGGCTAATACCTGTAGACTCCCTCGCGTCCGTCCAATCAACCACGGTTCGGTGAGTGTTGCATCAAAGAGATAACCTAACTCGTCTCGCCATCCGAGTCTGCTGCGCACACGTCCTCGGATGTTCCGCTTAAAGAGAAAATTGCTATCCGTTAACACCAATGTTCCGCGGAAACCCTCTGCGAAACTATAGCCACTGCTCAAACCGAATGTCCTCGGCTTCTGTTTTTCGACCCTTATTAAAACATCGTTGATTTTCCTTGGGCGGAGGATGGTGGAATCTATAACCTCGGACGATTGAGGAGTTCGTGTGCTACGGGTAGACTGTGAGAAACGTTCATATTGGACGCTGTGAAAAAGCCCTAAGCTGTAGAGATTTTGCAAGACCCTGCTTAACTTTTCTGAGGTCCAAAGGGTTTCCTCAAGGTGTGCTACCTCCCGTTGAAACACATGGTGTTTCACAACGTCTGTGTCCCCTTCAAAATAGAATTTGCCAAACACTACCTGTTCACCCTCCTGATCTACAGTGAGGTGCAGGACCCCGTGTTCATATACCTCAAGATGTGCCGTTTCCTGTTTAAGTGTATACCGTGGATTACCTTCGATGTCTTGGAGACTCCACCGGTTGCCGATATAGGTGGCTATGTAAACGCCTGTAAGTGTCAGGTTATGTTTCTCGAATTTCGCTCGGATTTCTGAAGGGAGTTTGCCTTTCTCAAGGAGTGCTGAGAAATTACCCGTTACTCGAAAAACCGGATCTTTCGTTTCTGATATATAGGAGTTACTCACCACTGCATCAATGTATCCGAGTTCATAATAGGCTTTTAAGATTGCGTCGCCGTAGGCTTTCCGGGCAAGCGAGGCATTCGGCTGTGGGAATGGAAGTTCGCTCTGTAAACGCGCCAAAAGCGTCTCGGTCTCTAACGCGTTGTTCCCGCTGATATCGCACCGGTGAATCATCTCTTTAAATTCTTCAATTATTGTGATATGTATCTCAACTTCGCCAATGCTCCGGTTGTTTGGATTTTGTTTATCGAGCCGGGTCTTGATGACCGCCTTCGGATAACCGGCTTTTCCATATAAAATGTTGAGCCGATGTATATCTGTATCGAGTTCTGATTCATAAAAAAAACGTCTCTGATCCCGTTGAAATAACAATCGGACGATGTCCGCTTGCAGGTTTCGCAGGAATCCGCCTATGGGTTTCATTGTCATCTCTCGCTTCAGTTTTGCGTCCGAAAACGCCCGGTTCCCAGAGAAAGTGACGTCCTTAACAACATAACGCGTCCCTGGGTTAATCGTAAGTCGAACACTGGATGCATCCAGTATTTCCTCATCTACGGTGGTATCATGGTAGCCTTCGGCTTTGAAATAGGATTTTATCCGGCGTTCCCATATAGAAGAGGAGGTAGTGTTGATTAGAGAAACTATATCTTCTCTGAATCTATCTTGAAGCGATAGAGGGAGTTCTCCGACATCCGCAACGAAATTAAACCGAACCTGCTTGCCTTCATTGATCTGAAATTGTAACATACTGGTTTCACGAACAAAGGTTGGGGTGATGGTGGCGGTGGGATAGTTATTATTACGGTAAAGTGCTAACATGGATGCTACGTCGGTATCCACGGCAGATTCATTGTAAATCGGAGAGAGTCGGCTAAAGTTACAGGCGGCTTTAAGTTCATTCGTTGAGATAGCAGTATTGCCCTTGATTTGCAATATTTTGATGACTGAAGGATCACCCACGATTATTTGGTAGGTTAACATGCCGGTTTCGGTGAGGGCATCGGGGACTATGACTTCAGCGTCGAAATATCCGTACGCTTGACATACCCTTTTAATGCGTTGCGCATCGGTTTTAGCGATTGTAGGTACATACTTTCCTCCCTGATTTGACCGCATTGCATTCTCGATGGCGTTCTTGACTTCGTTTTCAGGGATGCCGGAGAGCACAATTTGTTCGATGCGCGCGAAAGGGGTCAGTTGGTAGGTTAAAACAATACCATCGGGAGTATCCTGCGAGTATACCTGAATTTGGGAATACTGTTGTGTTGCATAGAGTTCTTTGATGCTTTGTTGAATGATATGTCGAGACAGTGTGTCGCCAGCATATACGACTGTCTGGTTTCTAAGTATATTGAGTTGTTCTGTGGTTTCTTCCTCGGCGGTTGTGTCAATATGGTACTCTATCTTTGCAATCTGTTTCTGGTTGGATGCTCCACGTTGCGAGATAACCGTTTCCTCTGTTTTCTTTGTATCGCGTAAGAGTTTCACTGATTCCTGTGCTTCTACGGATTGGAGAAAAAAGCCGCAGGGAAACCATAAGATAGCAATCAGTAGAAGGGTTGTCAGTTTTAACCATCGACTCGTGCTTTGCTGTGTTGTATCGGAATCGAGTCGATGGTTAAGGTTGTCAGTTGTCGGTAGGGCGTGTAGCAGTTGCAAACATTTTGTCTGCCACAAACCGCTCTTTAACCGATGGCCGATAACCCATAACTGACGGCTATTAAAAGCGTCCCTTGAATTCAATGTCGATACCATGTTCCCTTTTTTCGTTCGTTTCAATTTTAATGGATACATTTTTCCCAAGTGGATACTCCGCACTGATAGATCGCGTATCCTCATCAAGCGGACGATGGAAACTAAACGTGAATCCACCAAGCGCGCCTGAAAGTGCCGCATTGCGTAAGAGGAAATCTACAATATCGTCATATGAGAGGACTTCGGTTGTTGTTTCAGGGGGCGCGCTGAGCACAAAGTTGGGATTACTAAGGGTGCCGGTGAAGGAGGCATACACCTGAAGATCCACTGTGCTTCCATCTCTCGGTAGCACACCGCGAATGCGGTTCGGGGTGCGGAGAAAGATATTGAGTTCTGGATCAAAATCAACGGCACTCTGATTACTGATTCGAGAGCCTTCGAGGAATTCAAAAGTCTGTGCAATGAATCCAACTTTTCCGTTCAGTACCGATACGTTCCCACTGAAAACCGGCTGACTCATAGTTCCGAAGAGTTTGCCTAAGCAGGCGATTTCAATATCTGTAGGTCCTGTGATTGATGAAAGTACACGAAAATTATCGGGGATGTTAATATCTATCCCATTCAGGTGTAAATCACGTAGAATTGGGTAATCCAACACAAGTTCTGTTTCCTTGACCGAAACCCCTGTAAGCCAATCCCGAACGCTTTCCCAATTTTGTTGGTAGTAACCGCCGCTGATGTGGAGTTCCCCTGTTAGACGCGGGTGTAGGAGTTCCCCTGTTAGACCCAATGACATAGAAGTGAGGTTAACTCGATACTGTCCGGGTTGCTCAAAAACTGTTGATGTGAGACCGGTGGATACGTTCAACGTCGGAGGTTTCTCCCAGATACGTCTATCTGGTGGCGCGATAATGCTACCGCCAACACTGAATCTACCATCGTTCAAAATGCCTTCAAATTGCCGAATATTCGCCCCTGTTTCAGATAATTGAATGTCGCCCTCAGCCTCTTTAACCCGAATATTCGCATCTGGAAACCCAAACCCAATATCCTCGAAACGTATATTACCATCGACTTGTGGGGTTTCCATTGTCCCTGTCAATTTGGTATGAATTTCGCTTGTGCCTGTTGCGGTGCTGAGTCCGGGAACCACAGACGGTAGCATGGTAAGATCGTTTACTTTTACATCCAAAGTCCCACGCATTGGGGTCTGTTGAAGTTCCGTCCAAATCTTTTCTGGGGGCTGTTGCAGTGCCGTAAGAAACGGAATAATTTCAAGTTGGTAAGGCATCGTCCATGAAAAAGTTAACTGATTTTCACCAAACCTGATTTCAGCATATCTTTTTTCTGTTATTTCCCATTTCCCATTCTGATATCGGATTCTCCACCGCAGGTCAATCGGAATGTCATGTAGGTAGAGTTCGGCGGGTTCGTTTTCGTGCCGCCGCACGGTTATCTTTGGATTCGCGCTGGTGCCGCTCATCTGTAAACTTCCTGACAGCGCACCGGTAACCCGATACGGCGCGGGCCACGTGTCAGTTATCGCGGAGACATCAAAATTCTTGAACCGAAGCGCGCCGTCAAATTCGCCGTTCACCGACCATTTGCTTTCAGCGTCAATACTGAGCGTTGTTTTAGCTGAAAGTGTTTGTTCATCACCAAGTAAACCTTCAGGTTTGGTATCTTCATCGGTAAAGGTCTGCTTGACCGAAAATTTGTCTCGGTTTTCAAGCGTGAACATTTTCGTTAGAAACAAAGTCCCATCATTGAGAACTATCGGAGTCGGTCGGGAATTTTGGAAGTCATAAAACCGATTCATTGCCTTGAAAGCGAGTCGGACGCTATCAATTGATAAATTCGCATTTGAAGCCGCCACGAGGTCCGTGAGTGAGGGCACCTCTCGAACTTGCGGAAATGGGGTCTTTTCTCCAATCGCTAAGAAACTGTCGAACGGCACTGTTAATGTGTGCAGGGTCGTCGTTATATGCCCCTCTACCTCTTCGAACATGTCTGGCGGTAAGGCATGACGTAGGGTTGAACCGAGTGGGAATCGTTCTAATCTCAATCCTCGTAATATCAAGTATTCTGGCATTAAGCCATCTAATACTATCTGTCCCTGTTCAAGTCTACAATCGCCATCGCCTATGTCAAATCGGAACTCTGTGAAATCGATCAGTTCTTCCCGCACACTGAGTTGTATTTGCATATTCTGAAGAGGCTCGTGAAAGTCCTTAAAACGCAGTTCCAACGCCTCAACGAACACATTTCCCGACACATACGGAGCTTGACTTGTGCCTTGTATTCCCAAATCTATGTCAACAGTGCCATCCGCCTCTGAAAAGAGGGTCTCGATCCCTGGGAAGAAATTGAGAGGCAGTTCGTTACCTCGAAGACGTACATCAATGGGTGCGGCAATAAACCGCTCGGATATATCCATCGCCTCAAATGTTAGATTAAACGGAATAACACCGGCAAGGGTTAGTGCCCCTTCACGGTTTTTGAGTTCTATTCTGGTGACGTTTATGCGTTCATCTTGGTACTGAATTTTGCCTGTCCATTCCTTTTCATTGAGCGTGCCGTGCCAGTCCGCTGTGATTTCAGGCGAGGTGATGGTGCCTGCAATGTTGAGTTCCATTGCTGCTGTTATAGCCGGTGATGTGAGTTGTAACGGAATGTGTATTTTAATTTTACCTTCCGGAGAAATGACGTGTTTTTGGAACTTTGACGTGCCTTCCTTAAATCCGCTCTCCACTCCGTTACGAGCTACGGGTTTAGTTAGAATGGAAGGTCGCAGGGAATTTTCCTCACGGGTTTGAGGAGCGTTTAGACTGAATCGGAGCGGCGCACTGTTCGTGAGACGAAAATCGTAGCCATCAAGTTCCAGTTCGTTTATTTCACCAATTACCGTAATCTGCTGTGGATCTAAGCCTGGACCGCTGAGCTTAACGTATCCCGAAGCGAAACCATAGTCCCCAATTTCTACTTGTGACGCTGACACATCGATCTCAAAATAGTTGTCGGTTGTCACGTTTGCCTCGCTGTGAGAGTTGTCAGAAAGAGAATTTCTTTCCTGGCTGCTATTCTTCTGATAGCTGACCGCTGATTGCGACGCAAGCCGCGTGTGGGAAACCTGCGGGACAATGCTATTTCGGCGTGGGAACACGGCTTTTCCTTGAACATGGTAGGGACCATCTCCCATCTGTCCGTTTGCCTCCGCCCTTTGAACACGTATGAATTCTGAATCGAAATGGATATCTACACGAAGTCTCTCCAGCGTAATAGAAGGAATATAGGAGACAAAGCGGATCGGATGCTGTCCGACGGTTTCAGCGTATAATAGAACAAGAGGCTCAGCGAGCGTGCCACCAATTTCCATTGAAGCCTCTAAAGTCCCAGTTATTCTGCTATTGGTACCAAAGTTATCGATAGCCTCTATCGGAGACCAAGTGGTGAGATCCAAGGCAATCGTATCGACGCGGAGGTGTAACTCCGAGTTGTTAATCTCTTCGGGGTGAACGTCGATGTAGCCTTCCAAATTCACGTCGTTACCGAAGAGTTTAAAAGCGCACCCCTCAAAACGCAGTGTCTCCTCCTGATATGTTATTGCACCCCCCGCATCGGTGATGTCAATATCACCTGCGTCTGTTTCTAATATTAGCGTCGGGATTGCCCATTCTAAATGGATATTGGGTTGGGAAGGTGTCCCTGTCGCTTTCAAGTCATAACGAACGGCACCGGTTTGCAGCATACCAAGCGGAAGTCCCAATGCGTCTCCAAACGGGGGCAGCGCGAACCCATCAGATACAGCGTGCAGATTCATCTTCTCACTTTTTGCATCCAAGGTGCCTACCAATTCAAGAAATGGGTTATTTAATGATTCGCTATGCGTTAAATCAAGCGATTGGTCTAACAACGGTTTTTTATCACCCGCTGCCTGTGCCGTTGTTGCAGACTGACGTTTTTTTATTGATTCGGTTGTTTTTAAGGAAAGGGCATTGATTGTCCATATATCGTCTTTGAGATGCAAGCGAATCGGTTCAGCATTTGTGAACGTAATTTCCTGTGTTGCAGTGGTTTCGTAGCGGAGTTGGGAGGTACTGACAAGAATATCCACATCGTAGGGATAGACTTGCTGTCTCTGGGATTCCGGGGCTATGTTTTCGGCTGGTGGGACAAGGTCTGCCACCGTTCCACTTATTGATGCTCTCCCGCCAGCGGTCCCCGTAACCGGCTCAAGCATTGGGTGTAGTATGGGCAGAATTGGTGTAATATCAAATGTCTCACTCTCCGCTGTGAATTGGTAGGGGTTCCCCGTAGCCATGCTGACGTAACCCTGAATTTGACTCGTTCCGTCAAATCCATGTCCATGAAAGTCGAAGAAGGTGGCGAAGATATCAGATTCACCAGTGGTGTTTTTCTGTTCTATGAGTTTACCGAGCAGATAGACATCACCGAGCGGATATTTCGTCCCGCGTTCATTGTGCAAGAAGGTCACATCCGAAAAATCGAGTTCAACTCTAAAATCTGCACTTTCAGGTTTTTTGAGCGTTCCAACAACCCGAACATCGAATTGTCCTTCGAAGGGAAAATCGCTGAGGTTTGCCGCCTTCGCAATTTCTTCTAAGTGGACAGGGGCATCACTTTCGAGGAGGATGTCATAGTCACCGTTAGAGGCTACTGCGACATTGAGTGTAACCTGTTGCTCGCGGGTAGTTATCTTGATGTCTGGCACTACGAGATTGTAGTCCTCAATTTCGAGAGGAAGCGTCAGCGGATCCAAATGGATACCCCATGCCACGCTTTCGGTAACACTGAAGTTGGCACTGCCGTCCAGATTGATGAGCGTTCCATTTAATTTGAGTTCGCCTCTGATTTCACCATCTACAGGATATTCGGCACCTAACAATAATTTCGGGTAATGTTGGACGTAAATGGGATCAACGATGACGCTGAGAGTCGCAGGGAATTCGCCATTAACCTCCACAGCTCCCGTAATTGTTGCCCGACTCTCATACTCCGTTATTTGGCTTTTGGCTTGCGGCTTTCGGTTATCAGTAGTAAGAGGCTGCAAAACCTTTGGATCTGCAGCATGTTTTTCTTTCTGACTGCTGACTGCTGATTGCTGATTGCCAAGTGTATTTTTCGTCATCAAGCCGTTTTCGATGAATACCCGTCCTTCTTGATAGCGAAAATTACCCGCCAAAGCACCGATTGGAATGTCGTTGAAGGTCGCATCCGGGATTTTCATTGACCCTGTCAGTGTGCCGTCCGATAACTTCGCAGACAATTCCGCTGTCCCGCCGATATCCGCACTGTTGGCAATTTTCATCAGGTCATCGAAATTGATACCCGACGCGTGGATCTCCAACACGTCTTGTCTGTCCAAAGGGACGGGTCCTGTGATATTAATCTCGGTTTCATCTAAACTCCCGTTGATTTTCAATTCACCCATCGCTATTGTGCAATTGAGCGTTGAATCGTCAAGTTTGACTTCGTCGAGGATTGTCTCTCTCAGCACTATTTTGCTGTCGAGTTCGAGGCTTGAGGTGTCTGTAGTATTTCCGCTGAATGCTCCATTGCTTGAGAGAAGTCCTGTGCTTTCTACGAGGTTTTCTGGCAGTTTGGCAAACATTGACAGCAGAGGAATCAGTTGTATTTTTGTAGCATCCCATTTTCCACGGTAGCGAATCGGATGAAGCGTTAGTTGTTGAAGTTGTGTTAACGGATTGCCTTCCAACGCGTTTTTTAACGTGAGACTTCCATCGCCGACCACGGCACCATCGGCGACTTGGAAACTGAGTTTTTTGAGTGTGAATGTTGGGGTGGGATCAGCATTGAAATCCGAGTCAACATGTAGTGCTGTTAACTCTATTTTGGGACTGTTCTCTGCTGTGACAAGGGAGAACGTCGGTATTTCCACAGAAAGTGTCCCTGCTAAGGCAGAATCTGGGTTTCCGTTTGCTGTCAGTGTTGCGTCCACAACACCTTCAAGTTCGATGTTTTCACCGAAAAACGGCTCTGCATCTGCCAGATTCAGGTTCAAGTCGACTTTGCTGTTCCAAGAGGGAGCGGTTTCTCCGTGGGTAAATTCACCTGTAACCTCCAAATTGGAGTCACCAAATTCCAGCAGGAGTTTATCTAATGTGCTACCGCTGGCTAAGATATGAAAGTTGGCATCAAACTTGTCAATTGCCGTTTCAGCACCGTTGAGTCTGAAACTACCACTTTTAATTTCAAATGTTCCGTTATGCTTCCATGTATTGAGCGGTCCCTGCACTTTAATGGTGATTCCATCAATACGGACATCAAAATTGCGTTGCGTGTCAACATAGTCAATTGTGCCATTTTCACATTCAATATATTCGACAGCGAAACCGAATTGTGCGGAGTCTTGTGTCTGCTGATCCTTAAAAATGTGTTCCAGATTCAGGTCACCATCCGAATTCCTGAGCGCGTAAATTTCCGCTTTATCTACCTGCAGTTCCTTCGCTTCAAATTTCCGAGTTAGCAATCCTAACAAATTGTATTTGAGGACGACTTGACCTGTGGAAATTACCGGTTTACCTTCCTTGGAAATCTCTACGCTTTTAACACTGACGCTCCCTAAGATATTTCCTTCTATTTTGCCGATGCTTGCCTTATAGTTAGTGTCTATCCGATTTTTGAGTTCAATTTCAAGCCGTCCCTCTACCCAATCCAGAAAGGTCCTTGATCGGATAAAGAAAAGCGTTCCACATAGCCCGACAATGAGAAATATCCCGACAAAAATGGATATTTTTTGGAGTCTTTTTCGCATATTTTTAATTTTCCCTGTGGTTAAGGCACGTGGATTTGGACTTTCACGGTTTTTCCTCAAAAGATTCATGCGCAGCTTCTACAACCTCAACGGTCGTTTGTTGGAGTTGACAGGAATCCGTGTGTTCACCATCGACTGTAAGCCAAAGTAAGTACTCAATATTTCCGATGTTCTTGTGGATTGGCGAATAGGTTAGACCTTTCACTGTGGCTCCGAGTTTTTCCGTGACAAAAGTGCTGAGATTATCTATCGTCTGGATGTGTACCTGTTTGTCGGACACGATTCCACCTTTTTTCACATGGGCTTTGCCGGCTTCAAATTGCGGTTTGAGCAATGCGATGATGTCGTAATGGCTATTTTGTTGCATGAGAAGTTTGATCACACTCGGCAGTACCGTCCTCAAAGAGATAAAGGAAACATCGATCACAGCGATGGAGGCAAAGTCTTCCGTGTCATTCAGCACCGATGTTTTTAGAAGTGCTGGCGTTAGGTGTCGGATGTTCGTTTTTTCAATCGGTTGTACCTGTGGATGCGTCCGAAGTTTCCACGCCAATTGTCCATAACCGACATCGATGGCGTAGACGAATTTCGCACCGTACTGGAGGAGACAGTCTGTGAACCCGCCTGTGGATGCGCCAACATCAAGCGCGACACGATTTTGAACGTTTATATCAAAGGTGCGTAACGCCTTTTCTAACTTGAACCCGCCTCGGCTCACATATTTTTGTTGTTGCTGCACGACCACCTTGGCATCGGAGGGAATACGCTGCCCCGGCTTAATTCTGGAGTTTCCGTTAACAGTCACTGCACCCGTGAGAATGAGCCGTTTCGCCTGTTCCCGACTCTCTACCAAGTCGTGCTCTACCAGAAAGGTATCTATCCGTTTATTGGCTTTCGGCTTTCGGCTTTCGGCTTTCGGCTCTCGGCTATGCGTGGATTGTGTTGCAACAATTGACGTTTTGTCCACCACAATTACCTCCTGCTGACCGCTGACGACTGACGGCTATTGTAGCATTGTCTCTGCTGTGCGGACAACGGCATCGGCATCGCACTGACATAAGGCATAGAGGTGTGAGATATCGCCGTGTTCAACAAATTCATCTGGGATACCGAGGTTTGTGATCTGCACATCTTTGAGACCTGCTGCGGCAAGTGCCTCCAAAACTGCGCTACCGAAGCCGCCCATTATCACGCCGTCCTCAATCGTAATTACCTTACCGATCCGTTCTGCAAGCGGTAGGATCGTCGCAGTGTCCAGTGGTTTGACAAACCGTGCGTTAATAACCGCCGCTGAGATTCCAGAATCGGCTAATGTTTGCGCCGCTTCAAGCGCGGGATAGACGCGGTTGCCGATAGCAATCACGAGTACATCCTCACCCTCTCTAACGATTTCGCTTTTTCCAATTGGTAGCACCTGCGGTTCCGCGGCTATTTTCACACCGATGCCAGTGCCGCGCGGGTAACGGAACGCAATGGGACCGTCTTGGTAAGCTACAGCTGTCTTCACCATAGACTGCAATTCATTTTCATCTTTGGGTGCCATGACGACCATATTTGGAATAGAGCGAAGGAATGCCAAATCGAAAACGCCGTGATGTGTTGGACCATCTGCTCCGACAAGACCACCTCTATCCAATGCGAAAATAACCGGAAGGTTTTGGATACAGATATCGTGTAACACTTGGTCATAACTTCGTTGGAGGAACGTAGAATAGATGGCGGCAACGGGACGCATTCCTTGAGCGGCAAGCCCACCTGCGAACGTAACAGCGCACTGTTCTGCCAAACCGATGTCGAAACATCGGCTCGGAAACGCGTTTGCAAACTTATCAAGCCCTGTACCACCGAGCATCGCTGCCGTCACACCGACGATCCTCGCATCGCGTTTCGCTAATTCAATCAACGTTCGGCTGAATACTTCCGTATAGGCAGGTATTTCAGGTTTCGGTTTCGTTGTCTTTCCTGTTTTCAGATTGAAGGGACCACTGACACTGTAGAATCCGACTGGATCTTCTTCTGCTGGCGTATAGCCGCGACCTTTTTCGGTTACGACATGCAGTAGAATCGGACCGGTGAGACTGCGGATGCCCGTCAAAACCGGTATCAATGCCTCTAAATCGTTACCATCGAGCGGGCCGAAGTAGCGGAATCCGAATTCCTCAAACAGCGTACCCGGTTTCAATGATGCCTCAATCTTCCGTGCTATCTGCTTGGCATCTTCTGAAATCATGTTCATCAACCCCTTCGCGCCAGAGCGGAGGAAGTTGTACTGGGGTGAACTCGTGAGTTTGTGAAAATGTTTAGAGAACGCGCCGACAGTCGCTGAAATCGACATGTTGTTGTCGTTGAGAATGACGGTCATATCGTTTCTAAAGTCCCCAGCGGTGTTCAACGCTTCAAATGCCATTCCACCTGTTAATCCGCCATCTCCGATGACAGCGACGACTTTGTAATGCTCATTGGTGATATCTCTGGCAGTTGCGATACCTAATGCCGCGGCGATGGAAGTGCTGGAGTGTCCTGCACCAAAGACATCATATTCACTCTCGGCTCTGCTGAGGAACCCGCTGATACCATCAGTTTGTCGGAGGGTTGGGAACGATTCCCGCCTTCCCGTGAGCAATTTATGCGGATACGCCTGATGCCCGATGTCCCAGATGAGTTTGTCGCGCGGTGTATCATACACTTTGTGCAATGCTATTGCGAGTTCGACGGTCCCGAAGTTCGGTGCGAAATGTCCTGGATGCTCAGAGAGCACTGCCAATAGATAGGCGCGCATCTCTTCGGCAAGTGTTTTTAGTTCATCGAGTTCAAGTTTTTCCAGATCTGCTGGGGTGTTAATTTTTTCTAAGAACATATTTATAATTTACCTTGCGGTTCGGTTGGGGCGGTTTCATAAATAAAGTGCCGCTCCGTATATCTGAAGAAAGGGAAACTCCCTATCAAAAACCCCTCCGCTACGCTTACGACTACGCGGTTTGGACTGATGTTGATAAAGACTCTTTAACTGAAAACTGATAACTGAAAGTGAGCGTATCGAACGCTCTGATAACTACTAAAAATCTGTTTCGAGAACGTTTTCTACCCGCTGTTCAGCGTTTTCGAGCATCTGCCTGCACGATGAGATTAAGCCGATGCCTTCTTCAAAAAGCTTGAGAGAATCCTCAAGTGGTAGTTCGTTACCTTCTTCGAGTTGTTCAACAATCTGTGTTAGTTTTTTGAGTCTTTCTTCAAATGTCATATTATCTCCATTGGTTAAGAAGTCACTACTATTGGAGAGTCTTCCTTAATCATTTTCCTTATTAACGTCTTGGTGTTTAGACGTAAGTTCCTCAACACGGCATGCCAGATTGCCATCTGCGAGTTGAATCTCAACCCTATCGCCTATCGCTACCTGTTCAGCTGAGGTGAGTACCTTTCCGTCTGTTTTCCGACTGATGCTGTATCCACGCTGCAGTGTGGCTAACGGACTCAGTGCGTTTAAACGTTGCGCAAGTGTGTGAAGATCGCGTTCGCCATGGTTAAGTCGGCGTTTTACAGCGGTCTGACACGTAGTATCTAAAGCATCTACTGTTTGGTGCAGTTGATAGATAGCGTCCTTACGCCGTGTCGGTGAGAGCCGCGTTTCAAAGTCTTGGAGGCGTGTTTTGTGCGCATCAAATTGGTCGTTTATTATTCTCTGCAACCGCGCGTCACACCCCTCTAATTGGGTGAGCAGTTCATCCTGATCTGGCACGATATGTTCGATTGCCGCTGAAGGTGTCGGTGTCCGGTGATCGGCTACCATGTCAGCGATGGTGAAATCTGTTTCATGCCCGACAGCAGATACAACCGGAATCGTGGAAGCGAAAATTGCACGCGCGACGCGTTCTTCGTTAAATGCCCAAAGGTCTTCAAGTGAACCACCGCCGCGACCGACGATTAGTACATCTATGTCGTCTCGCTGGTTCATTGCTTGCAGTGCCTGAGCGATTCCTTCTGCTGCTCCGTCGCCTTGGACAAGCGTCGGGTGTAGCAACACTTCGGCTAACGGATACCGCTTGCGGAGTTGCTGACAGATGTCCTGAAACGCTGCGCCTGTCGCGGATGTCACCACGCCGATTTTTTTCGGGAATTCCGGCAACGGTTTTTTATGATCTGCATTGAACAACCCTTCATCTGCGAGTTGCTGTTTCAATTCTTCAAAGGCTCGTTGCAACGCCCCAATTCCGAGCGGTTCTACCTTGTTGGCGTTAATCTGATACTGTCCTCTGGCGGGATAAAGGTTGAGCCGCCCTTGTACGAGCACTTCCTCCCCGTCCTGCGGCACAAATCGGAGTCCAACAGCACTGCTCCGAAAGATGACAACTTGAATTTGGCTTTTGTCATCCTTGAGTGTGAAATAGATATGCCCAGCACTGGATCGACTGTAATTCGAGATCTGCCCCTGTACCCACACATTTTGCAGGTGTGGCTGTTGTTCTATCAGACTTTTCAGCAGATCCGTTATTTCACTGACACTACGGACAGTTCTTGTTGGCATGGATATTTCTAATTGCATGTCTATTTAACGAAAACCCCGATCGAATGTTTACTATTAGGTTCAAAGTCGTTCTGTTTTCCTGTAGGAAGAATCTCCAAATCCAGAAGAATATAATTTTTTTTCTACGGTTCGCTGATTGCTGACCGCTGACAGCCTTTCTAATACTGATGCTGGAACGGCACGATGCTCATTGCCAGTCCTGTTTGTTCGTTAAGCTCTATTTCAGCACCGCAAAGTTTGACGTTCCTTTTGGCAACCCTGAATCGGGTGGGCATCATCGTCAAGAACCGTTCAAGGACATCGTCGACTCTTGTGCCGATAACTGAGTCGTAGGGTCCACTCATACCGACATCTGTGATATAGGCGGTACCCTGTGGGAGGACGCGTGCGTCCGCCGTCTGAACGTGCGTATGCGTGCCGATCACTGCTCCTATCCTGCCGTCTGCATGCCAGCCCATCGCAATTTTTTCAGATGTTGCTTCTGCATGAAAGTCGAGGAGGATATAGGGTGTCACCGCTTTCACTTCAGGTAAGATCGAATTAAGAGCGTGAAAGGGATTGGTGTAAGGACTCATGAAAATCTGTCCGGCGAGATTGATAACACCGAGTTGCGTTTTCCCATCAGCAGATGCAACAATGGTTACACCGCGTCCTGCGACATCGGTCGGATAATTTGCAGGTCGTATCAGTTGTGGTGTTGTATCTATAAAACGGAAAATCTCTCTATTGTCCCAAACATGGTTTCCAGTTGTAATCGCGGAGGCTCCAGAAGCCAGAAGTTGATCGACGATATCAAACGTTAACCCTTTGCCACCCGCCGCGTTCTCTCCGTTCACAACGATGAAGTCGTATTTGTCTTGATGTTCTTCCAGAAATTGCGTTGTTGCGACTCTGCCCGGATTTCCAACTATATCTCCAATAAACAGTATTTTCATATTTAATGGCTATCGGCTATCGGCTTTCAGCCATCAGCAAAGAGATTTCTGATGAAGTAGAGGTATCTTACTGACTGCTGACTGCTGATAGCTGACTGCTATTCTCCTTCTAACTCCGCGAGTGTAAAAACGGATGCGAACGAACACCCGCTTGCATTAATTTTTGCCGCGCCGCCTGCCTGTCGATCAATGGCGGCTACAACGTGTTCCACCGTGTATCCTTCCGCTCGGATCTGCTCAATGGACGTGCAAACCTGTCCCGCAGTCGTAATTACATCCTCTATAACAACAAGTGTGCTTCCTTGCTTAACGCCACCTTCTATGAGGTTGCACGTGCCGTATGTTTTCGCTTCCTTCCGAACGTAGAAACAGGGAAGTCCTGTTTGCAGTGAGAGTGCTGTTGCGAGCGGGATGCCACCTAATTCTAATCCTGCTAAACCATCGCATTCGGATGGCAGTAATTTCGCCATCTCTTCAGCAATCGCGGTGAGCAGTGTGGGATTGCTCTCGAACCGATATTTGTCCCAATAAAAGTTGCTGATGTTTCCAGAGCGGAGTACGAATTCTCCTGTGAGATACGAGACCACACGCATCTGTTTTGCAAGTTCTGTTTTTGTCATCAATCTTCGGACTGGAGACCCCTGCATTCATGTAGGGGAGGAAAGTCCGTCCTCGTGTATTAGGCCAAAGCGTAAAAAAAACACTTGACATTTTTCGTAAATTGTGGTTTAATATATATATCACGTTGGCAGACATAACCAGCGTTGCCGCTTGGCAACGTGTCTGCCACCCACTGGTTAGGGGTTAAAGACGTGATACGTGAAATCCATGAAAAAGCGAAAACAAAAACGCACGCGCCGAGTATACAAGTATCAGCTGCGCGAACATCCAAAAAACAAACGCTTGGGCAATATGCTTGACGACCTTGGCGACGTCCACAACCACTTCTTGCGTCTTGAGAAGCGATATTACCGCATCTATGGAAAATACGCAGGTCGTTTTCGCCTGCAACCGCACTTGACGAAGTTGCTCCAACGTACCAAGCAACATTGGACATGGATCCCGCGTGATACACTTGACGAAGTGATCGTCCGTATCCACATCACGTATGACAGGTTTTTTGACGGTCTCGGTGGACTGCCGAAGTTCAAACGCAAAGATCGCTACCGTTCTGCGAAGTTCCAATCGGCGTACCTTCTTGAGGAAGGGCGTGTCAGACTGTCTTTCAAAGCGTGGAATGATGCCTCGCAATCCTTTAAGTTCCACAAGCGTTGGTTCTCGTTCCACCAGCACCGTGAATGGAAAGGAACTGTCCGCTATATCCAAATCCTTCGCGACGCAGTTGGCACATTTTGGTTGTATGTTGTAACTGATGATGCCTCGACCGAACCCTATTCTGCTACAGGTGAGAGCGTAGGAATAGACTTCGGTATGGAAACCTATCTGACACTCAGTAACGGTGAGAAGATTCAACATCCACAACCCTTGAAACAGTCCTTGGCCGAACTTCGGAAACTCAATAAAAGTCTTTCTCGTAAGGTCAAAGGTTCTCACAATTGGTGGCGTGCTGTCCGCGAACTCGCCCGTCTCTATCGGAAGATAGCCAACCAACGCAAAGACTGGCACTACAAACGGGCGACCGACCTGTGTAAAAGGTTTGATACGATTGTGACCGAGACCCTGAACCTTGACGGAATGAAACGGCTTTGGGGACGGAAAGTCTCCGATCTTGCGTTCTACCAGTTTGTTGAGATTCTGAAGTTCAAGTGTTTCAAACATAAGCGTGCGTTCCTACAAATCGGACGGTGGACACCGACAACAAAGCCTTGTTCGGAGTGCGGACATCCCAACGAAAATCTAACGCTAAAAGATAGGCAGTGGACATGCCCCGCCTGTGGTTCTCACCACGATAGAGACATCAACGCTGCGATAAACATTTTGAGGGCTGCCTTGGGTCCCTCTGTGGAGCAGATGTAAGACGTTTTCTCGAAAACGCGAACTGCTACGAAGCACAAGCCCAACCCTTTAGGTTTGGGTGCCTTGACTTTTAGCCTTCAGTGGTCAGCTTTCAGGGGTCAGTCAGAAAGTTATGGGGTCGGTAGTATTATGCGACTGCCACAGATTTCCTCTACTGAAAGCCGACTGCCATTCTTTACTAACAACCGACAACCCTTAAAAAACCTCTATATGCGCGGTATCTGTCCCCATTACTTCTCCGATAACAGCCGCCTCCGGACAATCAGCGGCATGGAGTTCCGCGATCGCCGCGTCGGCGTTCTCGGCGGGAAGTGAGAACAACAGACCGCCAGACGTTTCCGCCTCCATCAAAATATGATGCATCGCATCGCTATCGGTGTGGAAGGTAACCTTATCTGCGAGGAATGTCATGTTCGCAAGATAGGCTTGCGTGTAGGTGTCCTGTGCAACGAGTGCGGGAGCATCGGCAAAGTAAGGCACGGCATTGCTATTGATCTTGAGGCGGACATTGTTGCCCGCTGCCATCTCCGATGCGTGTCCCAACAAACCGTAACCTGTAACATCTGTACACGCGCTCGCACCGTACTTCAACATTACCGTTGATGCGGAGGCATTGAGCCGGGTCATTGCTTCGACGAGTTGCGGTAAGACAGCATCGCTGATTTTATCGAATTTCAGTCCTGTGGTGAGGATACCGATCCCGAGGTTTTTGGTAAGAATAAGCACTTCACCGGGACGCGCACCGTAGTTTTTGACGAATTTCTCCGGATGCACAATCCCCGTTACGGAGAGTCCATACATCAGTTCCGGGGCATCCACCGTATGTCCACCGACAAGTGCCGCGCCCGCCTCAATAGCCTTTTCAGTACCGCCTTGGATGATGTCGCCGAGAATGGATAAATCCAAGTCAGCTTTGGGCCAGCAGGTGATATTCAACGCCGTTTTCGGAATGCCACCCATACTGTAGACATCACTCAGTGAATTCGTCGCGGCGATCGCACCGAATGTATACGGATCATCCACGATAGGCGTGAAGTAGTCCACTGTGTTAACGAGAGCGAGTTCGTCAGAAATGCGGTAGATCCCAGCGTCATCGGAGGTTTCAGTGCCGACAAGCAGGTTCGGATCCGTGGATTTCGGAATTTTACCTAAAATATGCGCAAGCTCACCCGGAGCGAGTTTTGATGCTCACCCTGCACATTTGACGGTCGCTGTGAGTCGTATTTTCTCTTGAGTCATAATAGAAGAGATGCCTCTTTAATGGTTGTCAGTTATCGGCTGTCGGCTATCGGTAAAGACGCAAGCGTTACAGAACGCCCTCTTTCTTATTCTCACTGCGAAGCATACTGAGAGGTTTTTCGTAGAAAAACCGACCTGACTGCCGACTGCTATTTCTCTGATTGCTGACGGCTAATTGTTATTGTAGGTCCGACAAAACAGATTTCACGTACGCCACACTCCGCCCGTCTTGGTGGAACTGGTCGCCATCGCGTATACCTTCGATTGCCAGATACCCATCGTAGTTGACATCTAATAACGCCGCGATCGCGAAGCGGTAGTCGATTTCACCGTCAGGCAATGGGGCTTGGACGTAAATAGCCGTTTCCAAATCGGGGATGTGCACCCGATAGAGACTCTTGCAATGCCAATAGTTGACGTGCGACGCGAGCGCGGCGATTGCAGCTTCGCACGATTCCTCTGGCGTATCGTAAGTCCAATAGATGTTACCTAAATCGGGATTCACACCGACGTTCGATGCATCGATTAATTCTAAGAGGTGGAGTGCCGACCAACTATTATCCGCAATGGAGTTTTGATGGATTTCTATGGAGATCTCTACACCTTGATCTGCCGCGATACCGGCGACTTCGCTCACTGCTTTTGCTGTACGCTCATAATCCACTGCACTCGCGAGACGACTTGACCCTTGCGAGACGGATTCTCCGCGATACGTGCCTTTCCCATTCGGGTCGCGGGGTGGTGTGGTAACCGTGGAATTCACAACGCCCGCGCCGATATTCGCAGCGAAATTGACAGCGTTTATCATACTTTGCTTGTTAGCAGCAGCGACACGAGGATGCGCGGCACCGCCGCCGCCGCGAATCGCAACACACGGAACACCAGCATCTTCAAGCTCCGAACGGAGCGTTTTGGTTTCAGCGTCAGCGAGGTTCATCGCCGGAAGTTCAATTCCGTCGAATCCAATCGCTTTAGCATGATCCAAAAACCGTCGTCGGTCTGTCGCATCGGTGGGTAACTCGCCACCATTGTAGGGGTACGATGCACATCGTCTAAAAGCGTACGCAATCTTCATTGAATCTCTCCTTCAAAAAGGTATGCTACAGCCTGCTGAAACTGTCGAAAGAGTTGAGGATTTACAGCATCTATTGCTGCGGAAGCCTTCCGAGCATCGTTGCTATCAGAAGACTCTTGTTGAGGTGCGGTGTCATTTCCATCAGATTGAGGGTTCGCACCGCTGTCATGTTTAGATAGTTTAGCACGTTCTTCACTTTTTTGTAAAGCCGCGTCTCGGTCAGCGATCGCACCAAGGATACTACGATAATACCATGCCTGATCCTCGACACCGCCGTGAAACCGATTCCATACGGCATCCCCGATGACATCATACTCTGAGATAATGGTGCGTAGGTTGTGGAGTTTGTCGGCACATGTTACGGTGCAGACTTCGGGACTGGCGGTTCGTAACGCTTCAATCCGTTCTGTTTTACGTGCGCGCCACCGCAATGCTTTGTTCTCTGAGCACCCATCAACAATGTCGGCAATAGAGTTACCAAAGTGTTCTCGAATGTATTCGAGGGTCAGATCGGTGTCTTCGACGGTATCGTGCAGGATACCACCAATAATCATGGCATCGGGGCATCCGGCTTCCATTAAAATGAGTCCAACGGCATAAGGGTGAGTGATATAGGGCGTGCGAGTACCTTTCCGATATTGCCCTTGATGGGCTTCAGCGGCGACTTCTATTGCTTCTTCGATCTGGTTTTTCCGGGTCCCGTTCTGCGTCATGCGTCGTGTCGCGACTCCAATCGTACCTATACTGCTTGAATTTACTGTTAGAAAATACAAGACTTAAACCTTCTTAAATGATACACTATTTAACTGAACCCGTCAAGTTATTTTTGATTCACGGTAGGAGGAATCTCCAAATCCCGACTCTTGCTGACTGCCATCTAAGGAAATATTATGACAACACTTGCTATCGCTGGAATCATGCACGAATCAAATACATTTAGCGGCACCGCCACCGATGCCGCGGCATTCTCTCAAACCCATGCCGGTAATATGATAAAGGTCTGGGGAGAAGCACACCACGAAATAAGTGGGTTTATTCAAGGTGCCACACAATACGATTACACGATTTATCCGACGTTCATGGCTTCAGCAACGCCAGCAGGACGTGTGACGGACGATGTCTTCGACCGGATGACCGAGATGTTAATCCAGCACCTCAAATCCGCACCACAGCATGAAGGACTCCTTCTCGCACTGCACGGCGCGATGGTCGTCGAGAGTTATCCCGATGGCGATGGCGAAGTCTTACGACGGCTCCGAGATGCCTTCGGTTATGACCTACCGATTGTTGTCACGCTTGACCAGCATGCGAACGTCTCCGAGCAGATGGTCGCCGAATCGACGGCACTCGTGATTTACAAGACAACGCCGCACATCGATCAACGTCAACGTGGACTACAAGCCGCAGAATTGATGATGCGGATACTGCGAGACGGGGTTACACCAACGCAAGCACTCGCCAAACCACCGATGCTCCTCAATATCTTGTATCATGTCACCAGCGTGCCGCCGATGGAACCGATTCTCAACGCCGCGAAGCAGTTAGAGGAGAACCCGCATATCCTCGTCGGGAACGTCGCCGTGGGCTATCCGTATGCCGATGTCCATGAAGCCGGTCCCGCCTTCGTCGTTGTCACCGATGACGATCCAGAACTCGCTCAGACGGAAGCTGATCGGTTATCCGATATGCTGTGGAATGTCCGCGGACAACTCACGCTCGATCTTCCCGATGCGGCGCAGGCAGTCGAGCGAGCCATGCAATCTGAAAGCCCTCCCGTGATTCTCGTTGAAATGGGGGATAACATCGGCGGTGGTTCACCCGGAGATAGCACCTTCATCTTAGCGGAGTTGGTACGGCAGAAAGCATCCGGATTTGTTGTGGTCGTCTTTGACCCAGAGGCTGTCCAGAGTTGCCTTCAGGCGGGTGTCGGCGGTGCGGTTTCCCTTGAAGTCGGTGGAAAAGCGGACAATCTGCACGGCGATCCCGTCCCGATTCGCGGCAATGTCCGGCTCATCCACGATGGACAGTACATAGAAACGCAACCTCGGCACGGCGGGCAGAGATACCACGATCAGGGGTTGACGGCTGTCGTTGCAGTGGGAGATTCTTTGGTTGTCTTGACAAGTCGGCGACAGACCCCGTTTAGTCTCCAGCAGTTGTTGAGCCTCGGTATCGATCCAACGGAGATGCAGATGATCGTCGTTAAAGCCGCGGTCGCCTACCGCGCTGCCTATGAACCCATCGCAGGACAGATTATCGAGGTAGACACGCCTGGACTGACCGCCGTGAATCCACTACATTTTGAATACCACGATATCCGCCGTCCGCTGTTTCCGCTGGATGACTTATAGGAATATCTTTCTCTGAATCGCGGATACTCGCGGATGCCACGGATGACGCGGATTAGAAGAGGTTTTATGTGTGTAAAATGATTCGCAAGACTTATTGAATTTCGATTGAACCCTTGATGTTATGGGAAGTTGGCATGAACGTCTGGACAGTAATGTAACAGGAAACGACCGAGGAGGTAAACGGATGACACTTACTATGTCTGTCGCTTTTAAACCGTTACGCTATTCCACTGTGTTTTTGGCAACGTTGTGTATCCTTTTTGGGCAATCCATTGATGTAACGGGAGAACTGGTGGCGCGCTGGGAATTTAATGAAGGTAAAGGCAATACCGTTAAAGATAGCTCGGGCAAGGGACACGATGGCACCTTCGCTGGTGGGGATCCACAGTGGGTACCTGGTGTTGCGGGCAGTGCTTTGGCGTTTGATGGTGATGACTACGTTGCCATTGATGCTTGGATTACAGAAACGGGTGCGGCAGATTTCACGATTACGGCTTGGATAAAAACCACCAAGACCAGCGTTAGTTTTCTGACGAAGAACAATGAGGATCGGTCGCTTGACTTTCATGAAAAACTGTTTTACGTGGGAGATTCGGCGACTTCAGAAGGCGGTAAGACCGGAGCCGTCGAATGGGTCGGTCATAGCTGCGACTGGATACGAGGCGATACAGATGTTTCGGACGGTAAGTGGCATCATGTTGCCGTGACTTGGGAGTTCAAAGCACTTGAGGGGCATATCTATGTCAATGGTATAGAAGGCGTTCATCACATGGGGTATAACGGTGGCGAGGATATTAAAGGGAATACATGGCAGATTGGATTTACGAGTGGCTGGCCCGGTGGGGTCGATTACGAGGGTGCCGTTGACGACATCCGAATTTATGACTCGACACTGACTGCCAATGAGATTGAAGAGGCTATGGTAGAAGGACTGGCGGTTGACCCGACTGGTCTCCTCGCTGTGAGTTGGGGAAAGATCAAGATGCAATAGATGCAAACGGATGCGTTTTTCAGACCTCGGTGTTTGCGGTTTATCTTAGCCCCAGCGGGGCGGCATGCGTGTAGAATGCCGGTTCAATGCCGCCAGACATGCACTCAGCATATTTTCAACCTCTTGCCGCGTATCATCACGCAACGGTCCTGAAAGTGCCGCACGATAGAGATTTACGGCGCGACTCAGCTCTCCTGCTTTTTCGTAACACGATGCCGCACTGACGCGATGCATTGATCCTTCCAACTCCCGATCAAGGACATCAAGCATCGGGGCAATATGTTCTTCATAAGTGGCAGCTGATAACCAAAGTGATTGGGCTGTTTCTGACGTGCCAATATTCGACAATGCTTGTGCTTTAGAAAGAATGTGTGACTTTCGGTTCATTATCTCTTTAAGGGCCTTTGTGTAAGGCTTAGTTTTCGAGTTATGCATTTGCTTCCTCCTTCCAGCGATGATAAGAGAATCGGATATGATGTCCACTTGAGGAAAAAGCGCAGACGACAACATAGGCATCTAATCCAAATGGGTTTTCCAACGCTTGTGAAACCTTCTCTCGATGTCGCCTTGCTAGTTCGGAAGGTGTCTCTGTTCCACTGATTTCAAGAACACTCTGCATGTCTAATGAGCGATAGTCAGCACGGTCCCCATAATTCATAACATCTAACTGTCCAAGATTGACAATATGAGGTGTAAGAACAAATGCTAAGGCTGACGCTGCCATCTCTACTATCGGTTTTGTTTGTATAGTTGCTCGTAAACGTTCGGCGTTTCTCTCAGTTTCTTCTGACCATGAAACCTCAAGCATAAACTGTGTATCTTCACCAAGCCAGTCGGAAGCGATATTTTCACATGTGACTTCAAACACTGCGGGTGAAGTCGAATGCAAACGCATCACTGCAACGCACGAAACAACATGTAGTTCAAGAAACAGACGTGGATGCCAATTTGAAATTTTCTCAATAGCACATTTGCGTGTAAGCATAACTATTACACAATCTACCGAAATCATCTCATTTCGTAAATTCCTCGCTGCAGAAAACCGAAGATCCTTCTTATATTTTACCATAATTTCTTGTCTAAATCAACAGAAAACTGTTCACCTCTTTAGTTCTGTACGGACGGCGTGTTTATAGAACCGCGTCGTCCCAGACCCTCCAGTCCTATAAAGGAGGCGTGTTTATAGTCTCAAAAGATACTTTTAATAACCCAGTTTACACCAGAAATGAGTTCGACAACCTCATCACCGGTTGGTTCTCGGTCTTTTTTGTGGGAGCATAAATTCCGAATATCAGCAAGCAGTTGGATTTTTCGCCATGTGGGATTATCATAAATTCCTTTGTTTTTCAAGGGATCATTCAAATCGGCGATCGTTGGGGATTTCTTGCGGATAGGAATATTGTGGTTTTGAGTAACACGTTGGAGATGCCCCTCAAGAATCACTCCTGCTAAGGCTCCTGCGGCTTTTAGACTAACTTTTCGGAGTTGGTCGGCGACCTTAAGCTCCGCGTCTTGAATGTCTGCTAGCAAGTGCCCTTTAATGTCTTGGAGTACACTGTCTATCCGGGACTCTAGAGACCTGAGAATCTGTATTTGATTTATCACTCTTTGTTTCACTGTGTTATTTCCATCTACTTTATTAAACGGATATGATGGTAGTTGTATAGTGAGTATCCCGTTAATATAGTCTTGGGTTACATAGTTGCGTGTAGATATAGTTTTTCGCTTGGGATCAATATGGTAATAGGAAATAAATTCTTCAAGACGTTCACTACCTAGTGCTTCAACTATTTTGTATGCGCGAGAATACCATATCTGATAGGTTGTACCGAACTTAATGTAATCTTTTTGATCGTTTGTGAGTTTTAATAGATCCTTCTGTTCATCTAAAAGTGACTGTAGTTCATTTTTAATTTTTTCGGATGTGCTCATAAGTTGCTAAATCTCCTTAATACTAATTAAGTGTAGATAAGAAATAAAATGAATGGAACAAGATATTTATCCCACTTGACATTGTAGTTTTATTTCAGGTTTTTGTTTGTGAAGGTCAGATGTTCAGTATTGGACAAAGGCGGTAAAAGTCAGACTGTACTCGAAATGGCAGCCCCAAACAGATAATTCGTTATATTTATTGCAATTATACAGTATCTTACGCGTAATGTCAATTTTTTACAGAATGAAGTGTTAGATTTTGAATGGTGAACGGAGACGTTCGGTTTTGGAAATCAGAGATAAACAGATGACACGGTAATACACGGGCACTGTAGGCATACTGCTTCCCTAAAACAGTTCATTATATTTTACGGAAGGTCCATAAATCGCCCTGCTACGAGTCTGTTTATTGTTAGTTAAATCTTATAAATTCCCGATAATCCGTGATCCAGACATCCTACCACAAAACCCCATCAATCGCCTCCATAACCCGCAACGTCTCCGCCACAGCCACCAAAAATCGCACGATACCGCTGCAAATCTTCGCGACGCAACGTCTCTCTTCCGATCCTTCAACCACTTTTCACACACCTGATACGCACAGATTTCTAATTCCGACACTTGACTTTCCTACGGCAATATGATAAAATGAGGAATTAGATATGATGCAAATAAACCGAAAAGCCTCAATTCGCCCTGCTATCTGAAGTTGGGCAACATGCCCGGTTCACGGGTGATTTCAAGGAATACCCCGCTTTTGGAGAAAAGGAAATGAAGACCTTTGGAACGCAAGGTCCCGTGCACCCTGATAAAAACTACATCGTGAGCCGATCCGAGAAGGTGAAGGATTTCATTGACCGTGTCAAAAAGGGTCGCTACATTGTTATCTTCGCCCCACGACAGACAGGCAAGACAACCTTCTTCCAACGCGCCCTGGACACACTCTCAGTGGAAGAAACAACTTACTTCCCAATCCAACTGAATTTTGAGGTCTATGAAGATTGTACGCCCTCGGTTTTTTATAACGGCATCTATGAAGATATTCGCGAAGAAATTGAGAATACCTTTCAGCAGCGTGGAAATTTGCCGACTGAGGCACTCACACGATTCTTAGAAGATGCAGAAATAACGGATCACCTTTCAATGGGAAGATTCTTTAGGCAATTTGGAAATCTTCTAAACGCTGAATACGGTGAGCAACAGGTTATCCTCATCATCGACGAATTTGATGGAATCCCGCAAGAAGCTGTAAGAGGTTTTCTGCATGCGCTCCGCCGTATCTACCTCCCTGGCTCTATCGACAGATGTCCGCAGAGTGTGAGTATTGTCGGGGTCAAGAGCATCAGGCAACTCAACTACGATAGGTCCATCTCTCCCTTCAATATCCAAGACGAGTTTCACTTACCGAACTTTAGTCTGGAACAGGTCGGCGAACTGCTTGGACAATATACCGCTGAGGGTGGCCAAGCCTTCGCACCAGAAGTCATCAAAACCCTCTGGAACCAAACGGGAGGCCAACCCTTCCTCGTCAATCGGCTTGCCCAGATTCTTACCGAGGAACTGGACATCGCTAAGACAGAAACGATTACGATGGATCACTTTACGACTGCACACACATGGCTACTCGACGAGCGAAACACCAATATCGACCATCTCTTATCCAATATTCGCAGAGACCCTCGCTTTGAAACCCTCCTGATGCAAATCGTCTCTTATGAGAATAGTGTAAGATTCAACCCCGACAATCCTATCATTGATGAACTTGCAACCTACGGGGTCATCACGAGAGGGACTGACAGAAGGTGTGAGATTGTCAATCCGATCTATTTCTACCGTATTCTACAAGCCTTCAAGCCGATAGTTAACGGGCTGGAGCGCGACTACTTCCCGGAAGGCACGGTGAGTTTTCAATACCTTACGCCCACCGGCCATATCCAGGTGGAGCGGCTCCTTGATAATTTCGGCGCATTTATTGCCCGCGCCGGGTTTAAGATACTCCAAGTCCCCGATACTCCACAAGAATTCATCGGGCAGCACTTGCTTTTTGCCTATCTCGATCAATTCATTGAGAGCGTGGATGGCGCAATGTACATGGAAGTCCCAACCGGACGCGGACGGATGGACCTCCTTATCCTTCACAAAGGACAGAAGTACATCGTCGAAACGAAGATTTGGGGAAGCGAGCAACACTATCAAACCGGTAAGAAACAACTCGCCGCGTATATGAAATTAGAAAAGGCAAACGAAGGATACTACGTCGTTTTCGATCACCGTCAACCTGCAGTTCCACGCGTAGAGACAGAGATGGTAGAAGGTGTAAAGATTCGGAGTTACGTCATTCCTGTAGTTCAGGAACGTCCTTCAGATAAATAAATATTTTGTCAACTGTCTGAATCGCGGATTCTCACGGATTATACGGATGACCCTGAAACAAAAAAGCCCGAAAGGGCTTGACTTTCGGGCTACGAATGTGGTTTGATAAATTTCCATCTACTTTTTGGTAGATTCCCCACCTTGAGATTCTCCTGAACTGGCTTCTGGTTTGTTGCCACCTGAAGATTGATTTTCAGATCCACCTTTAAAGGTATTATAAATACATCGTTTCTATAGACATAGCACGCCGCGCAACCCAACGAACGTAGCAATCGGCGGTTGGAAACCATCAATCAATCTGAATCAGAGATGGTATTCGGGTCACGGATTCGCGATATGTTGTTTGAGTGCTTCTATTTCTTGTTTCAGTTCTTGAATCTGTTCCTTTTGTGTCCGTTCCTCCCTGCCACGCCATACCATAATGATTTGCGGGACACCGATAACTACGACAATAAGGCTTATTAAAGGGATGACAAACCCAAATATTATGTTCAACCGTTTGTCCATTTCTTCAACTTTGCCATCAATGTGTTCCGTCAAGCGTTTCTCGGAGGCTTTAAGGTCTTCTTTCAAACGATCCTCGGACTCTTTGACAATTGAACGGATCTTTTCGAGGTCCTCTACAGTGAGCTCACTGAACACTGGTGCCGCAAAAATCAAAAATGCAGTGATAGAAATCAGGATTAATTTCATTTTCGCCTCCTTATCTTAGTTACAAATACCGGAGTCATCTTACGTATAGTAAACCATATTTGTTCTCTGTTGTCAAATCAATTCATGATTCAGACAACTTACCACAAAACGCCATCAATCGCTGCCATAACCCGCAACGTCTCCGCCACAGCCACCAAGATCACACGATACTGCTGCAAATCTTCGCGACGCAATGTCTCTCCCTTCCGATCCTTCAACCACTTCTCGCACACCTGATACGCACCGACCTCATACTCCCATACTTCTGATGGCACGTCCGTGAAATACTGACTCGGATTGATCCAAATCCGTCCATCCGAGTACTGCACCCGTGCAACGATACCGTCCCCTTCACCCTCAAACCGATGTACTGCCGGAACGCGTGCGCCTGTAGGAGCGACCTCCGAGCGCGATATATCGTTGAGGAGATGACAATCAATCAAACGCTGTCCTAATGCTGCGAGCGTGCGGAATTGTTCAAGGTCTTGTGGCATCGGGATACGTGGGAAGTCGTATTTCAGAAAATCATAATACCGTTCGCGGTAGGTCGGACTATACAGCACCGCATAGATATAGGCGAGAATCTCCTCCGGTGAGACACCATCAGGGAGGTTAAAGGGCGCAACCTGTGAGAGTCCCAACGCCTCCGAGAGCGCGGTAAGAAACTCGGATTTGAAATTGAGCGAACGCTCTGTCTCAAGTCCCAATTCCTGTGGATTTGGATACAGATAGAGTGGGAACACGTGACCAGATTCACTGCCTTTGTTTGAGATATAACACTTTTCGGTAATTTTGTCAGTTACCAATGCGTGTTGCCATTTTGAACCTGTAACAATGCGGCAGACGCAAATAGCGAGATTTGTTGTGTGGTGCATATGCTGCATAATATCTTGGCGTGCTTCTCTATGAAACCCAGCTGACTGTCCCGTGTAGTACGTCCATCTCGGGTCAAAGGGACGATATTGAAGACTTGCAAGATGTTGTTCTATGTCTGGATGATTACGGATATCTGCTTGGGCAAAACGGACCTTCCAATCTCGACTATCTTTTCGCAAGTTGTACTTCTCCCTCGCCTTGCTTTCAGAAAGGGAAACGAAATCGGTTACTGTTTCGTGAACCTCTTCAGCAGTCTGATGAATTGTTAGTTTATCGCGTCCGGTGACAATAGCAACTTGACCAGTTTGAAAGATGTCAGGAACCGCCCACCCACTTTCGTATTCGGCACTATAGTCTGTTGCTTGTGGCACAAAAAGGTAGTAGGGTGATGTCGGTTGTAACTCACACCATTCCGTCGATTGGACATCAGTTTCAGAAAGTATGTTGTATTTCTCTTCTCGGGATCCCCACACATCTGCATAATGAACTTTAGTTAGGGTAGCGTTATCGCTTTGCTTGACACACAACAAGACGCAAACCCCTTGTGAGATGTCAAACACGTTTTCATCTCTCTGTGCTGTCGGAACTGCTTCCGTCCTTCTGTTACTCCCGTGTAAGTTAAGCAGGTAGATAGCATTGAAACCGTCTAACAAGCTTTGCCGCATCCCACGGAACATAGGACCGTCAAGGAAACTATTGTTAACAATATAGCCAATGATTCCTTCGCCATTTTTATCAACTCGCCATTGCGCCCAACGAGTAAATTTTACATAGTCTGCTTGGAGTGCTTTTGAATTTTTATCCCCAAGCGGTTCTCCATCTACTTGTCTGTAATTCTCAATAAGTTCACCAATAAAAGTTAAATTGCCCCCTATACGACTTGGATTCGCGGAATTACGTGGATATGGCGGATTGCCAAGAATAACGAGGAGCGGTTCGTCCCGTTTCACTGACAATGCGGCGTTCGCCTCATCGGAGATAAACTCCGCAAACGGCAGCGAGGGCTGCATTTCTGCGGGTTGTTCCAACGTGTTCGTGAGATAGATACGGAGGCGTTCATCGGCATGCCACCCCTGCGCCTGCAAGAACAGACTCAACTTCAGGTGTGCAATCGTATACGGCGCGACGAGCAACTCAAATCCGAAAACCCGTTTCACCAATTCCGCGTTTATATACTGATTCCATTCTCCTGTACCGTATTGCTCGGTGACCGACTCTCGGATGTTATCTAATACCGTCAACAGGAAACCGCCAGTCCCCGTCGCTGGGTCGAGAATGAGAGTGTTGTCATCGGCGAGACCGTCGGGTCTGTTCAATTCCGTTCTGAGGAGGCTGTCCACAGATCTGACAATATAAGAAATAACCTGTGGCGGCGTGTAGTAGACACCGCGATCGACGCGCCGCTGCGGATCGTATTCGGCAAGAAAAGTCTCGTAGAAATGGATGACCGGATCTTCGAGGTGGTTTCTGGCGGCAAACGCCGTGCGGAGCATCTCTGTCGGGACGTTTTGGAGGAGCGACGCGATGTCGTCCAGAATGTAGGTAACGTTCGTTTCCAGTCTCGGGGAAGCAACGTGATAAAAGAGTTGGACGAGGAATGGGTTTGATCTTGGAAGTGCCTCGACAGCGGTATGCCGTGAAAAATTCGTCGCGTTCGGGAGTGTGCAGCGTGCCGCGAACAACCCGTAGGCGAGCGTCTGGGCATACATATCCGCAAAGTCGTCAGGGGTCAGCGTAGAGATGAGCGTCTCCCTGAACGCCGAGAACATCCTATGGATATCGCTGTTTTCGTCCGTGAGTGTTGTTGCGATCTGTGTCTGGAGTTCCCGTGTCCGCCTCGCGAGGTATCGCGCCAATACCTCCGGTGACGCGATTTGGACGTGCCCGGCATTCAGAAACCGTTCCAGCAGTGTTTCTAAATTCTCGGGCGCGTCTATGATGTTTGCGGTTGCGCGCAGGTGTCCGTCCCTATACAACCGAAATTCGACGAAATTCGTGAGGATGAAGTTATCAAGGTTTTCGATGAACCGAGCATTCTGTTCTCTGGCGTGTCCGGTGAGTGCTTCGAGGTCTCTGCCGTAAGCTTCTGCCTCGATATAACCGATAGACAGCAAGCCCTCCATCGCGATGAAGTCGGGGCTACCGATCTGATCCAATCTTCTCGGTTCCTGTGTGAATCGGACGGTATCTCTATCGAAATGCGCAACGGCAATATCTTCAAGAAACACTTGGAGGTGTGGGAATAAAGAGAGTTCTGGGGTCGCCTCAGCGGTGGTTTGTGTTTGGTGGATGTTCTGTAGGTAACGGTCGCAACGTGTTTGGAAATTCATATATTATTTTGCGGTCAGTTTTATTAGATTGATGATGTGGATTCGGAAAAATCGTATTTTTCATTATACGTTCTCTACCTCTTAGGTGCAAGGCTTTTTACGATATAGACAGAAGCCTTCAGTTATCAGACATCAGTAGATAGGGTCAGTAAGGTCGCGATCACGTGGGTATGACTCAGGCATAAGGAAAAGAAAATGATGCGAGTTTCAGAGTATTCAGAGTAAACTCTGAAAAATGACAGGTTTAAAAAAAGTTGTAAACATAGACAATGACTGGGTTTTGAACGGTTTTGATAGGATGTTTCTGAAACGCTTACTCTGAAATTTCAGAAACCTGAATGGCTCTGGATGGTAGGCAAACCGCTTGACAATGAAATCCCTACATGGTATCCTTATCTAAACTGGTATCGTATAAGAACGTTGGTGCTACGGTTTAAGGAGGGAAAAATGAGACGCTTTGGAACGCAAGGTCCCGTTCATCCGAAGAAAAACTATGTTGTCAGCCGCACTGCTGAACTCGCAGATTTCATCATGCGCGTCAAAGAGGGGCGTTACATTGTTATCTTCGCGCCGCGGCAGACCGGCAAAACGACCTTTTTCCAGCGTGCCTTAGATGTATTCGCTGACGAGGCGTCGGCTTACTTCCCAATTCCGTTGAACTTCGAGGAATATGAAGACTGCACGCCATCAGTCTTTTACAGCGGTCTCTACACAGATATTCGCGAGGAGATAGAAAATTTTTTTGCGCGACGCGGAGAGGTATTGCCCAAGGCGTTAACGAATTTTTTGCAGAACGCTGAGATAACCGATCATCTCTCGATGGGAAGATTCTTTAGACGCTTTTCGAGTTTTCTGGGTGACCAACGCGTCGTCCTCATCATAGACGAGTTTGATGGTATCCCGAAGGAGGCGGTAAGGGGTTTTCTGCATTCACTCCGCCGTATCTATGTTTCAAACCCTGTTTCTCGATGTCCGCATAGTATCGGTATTGTGGGTGTCAAGAGTATTACGCAGCTAAACTACGACAGATCCATCTCCCCGTTCAATATCCAAGACGAGTTCAATTTGCCGAACTTCACGCTTACGCAGGTGCAAGAACTCCTTGGGCAATATACGGAAGAAGTGGGTCAGGCGTTTGCCCCAGAGGTTGTTACATCTATTCATAAGCAGACTGCTGGACAACCTGTTCTCGTCAACCGATTCGCACAAATTCTCACGGAGGAGTTGGATATTCCGAAAACCGAACCGATTACGCTACCATACTTTACAACGGCACATGCCCAGCTCCTTGCGGAAAACAATGTCAACATCACACACTTGATAACCAACATCCGCAAAAACCCACGTTTTGAAAGTATGCTGATGCGTATTATGGAACGTGACGAAGGCGTGGACTTCAATCCAGATAATGACATTATCAGTGAACTCGCCACTTATGGGGTCATCGCAAGAGGTAATGACGGGGTCTGTGAGATTCTCAATCCGATTTATCTCTATCGTATTATGAGGGCATTCAAGCCACTCGTAAACGGGTTAGAGCAAGAATACTTCCCGGCAGATACCAGCGACGCACTTCGGGATTATCTCACACCTACGGGGCAGATTGAAATGGAGGCGTTACTTGATAACTTCCGAGATTTCATAGCACGTGCCGGGTTCAGGATTTTGCAGGTCCCAGATACGCCGCAAGAATCGGTAGGACGGCACCTCTTGCTTGCTTATCTTGATGAGTTTGTTAGGCGTATCGGTGGTGTTATGCACATAGAGGTGCAAACCGGACGTGGTAGAATGGACATCCTTATTACTCACAATCAGCAAAAATACATTGTTGAGACAAAGATTTGGCGAGGCAATAGTCGCTATCAAGCAGGAAAGAAGCAATTAGCGGCATACCTCAGGGTGGAAGGAGCAACAGAAGGGTACTATGTCGTCTTTGATCATCGCCAAGATCCAGAGCCGCGTCGGGAGACCGAGACGATCGACGCTGTAACCGTTCGGAGTTATGTGATCCCTGTTGTGCAGGGACGACCTTCAGATGAACGTCTCCGGGATGCTTGATCTTCCAGGAGTATGAAATGCCTTATTGCAGTGTGTGCAAGATAGAGACCGATTATGAATACGATATAGCACTTGCCAACGGGGACTACTTGCATTATTCGTGTATCATCCTATTGCAAATGCAAAAACATGAGATTGAAATTGCCCTGCAGCAACAGAAGTCACAACTCATTCTGTCGCTCTTTGTGCCAAATAGGGGTGTAGCACAAGACGTAACCTCAGAAACTGAGGTTGAAGATTTACGTGCCAAACTTACGAAGTTAAAATCCGTTTTAACCGCACTCTATGACCATTTGCCGTGTTGGCCCCCGGATTGGGATGAACGGAAACGGCGGGTTATCAGGGAAAACGGTTCGATCTGTTCACGTTGTGGCGAGGAGCAGGATGTCTATCTACTGCATGATATTCCGGTATTTGAAGGTGGGACGAACGAATTGGAGAATCTCACACTGATCTGTGCGACGTGTTATCGGAGTGTGTACCGGGAACCCAATATTTTTGGTGCTGTTACACTAAAGCCATCGCAGTCGGAATTCGCGGAGCAAGTCGCGGACATCCAATCGGCGATTGACAACGACCAGCGGATTCGGTTCGAGTACAAAAAACCGAGGGCTAAACGGTGGACGACACGTGTGGTTGTCCCAGAACGGTTCCTGAATATTCCGAATAACCGAGAGTCCGGTGAGACGTTGTGTGTTGAGGGGTTTTGCGAGTTACGACAGGATACCCGCGTCTTTGCACTGGAGCGGATGCAAGGATTGGAAGTAATTGAGGATTAATCAATCGAATTAAGAGCCAAGGTTAATTTTTGGTTAGAGATTAAGAGGAATAACCAACGTGTCTATCCTACCTCGCAGCCGAAAGCAGATCGGAGATAATCTCTCCCTTGTTGATGGTGACCTGTTTTTCTCCAGACTTCAAACATTGACAATCCCAGTCAACCTAAGCGGGGTAATGGGCAAAGGATTAGCGTTACATACGAAGCAGAAATTCCCCGAGGTCTACTTCGCATATCAGGATGCCTGTCGATCAAAACGTATTACCGCAACAAAACCATATCTCTATAAACGAGAAGGCTCATTGGATGAGGAATTGGCAGACCATGGTTCAGAACTTAGCACCCCAAATGCGGTTAAGTGGTTCCTGCTTTTCGCTACGAAGCGGAAATGGAGAGAAAATTCACGTTTAGAGGATATTGAAGGTGGACTGGACTGGGTGCAACGTAACTTTCAAGCACAGGCTATTAAATCCCTCGCAATGCCTGCTCTTGGATGCGGTTTGGGCGGCTTAGACTGGAAAGATGTGGGACCGCTGATGTGCAAATACCTGCACGGCATTGGTATTGATGTTGCAATCTATCTGCCGCGAGAAAGTACAATACCCCAAGAATATCGGACAGAGGCGCACCTCCTCGCACGCTAACAATTATCAGGCATAGAAACGTTATAACCCCGTAAATCCCGATTCGGATAATTGACAACTGATGTCCTGCTACTGACTGCTGACAAACTGGCAGCCTATACCTGATCTACATCCTAACATAACTCTCGCAGGCTTCATCGAAATCGGCAAGGACGTTCCCACCCACCTGTAAGAACCGACCGTTCAGCATCACGAATTGAACGACTGAACCGGCGGTATCCCTCCGTAAAAAGAGATATTCACCAATAAACCGAATATCTGCTGCGGACATCTCCGCCAAGCCATCGTCAGAGATGAGAAACGTGTCGGTTGCATTGGACGACTGGAGGGTGAAACCTGTCCCTAATACATCAGAGTCGGTACGGACTGTGATACCAGAAAGTGTTGGCTGGGACTTAACTTCAGATTTCATAGGAAATAACAAAACGTTCATGACGATTGGCGATTCCTGATGCCTCCGGTAGATAACGGTGTCCGCGTCTGACGTTACCGTGAGGTCGGTCGTATCCACTGCGCCGATGAACAGATTGCTACGGCGTGGGTCCTGTGTCCGTATATCCCCCGCGTCGGAAACAATATGAGAGGCGACTCCTTGACTGGGACGGAAAATCTGTTCCAATGTCTGTGTGCCGTCGCCGAGGACGAGGTCATGCAAGATGAAGTATTCGCCTTTGAGGTAGAAGATGGCGCGTTTGTGGTGAACGGTTGTCGTGTGATGCCATTTTTCAACAAAGTCGAATCCGGGTGTTGTTGTCCAGCGCGTGTCAATCCTATCGGATGCGGATAGCGGCGCATCAAGTACGCGAACAGCACCTGTTGTTAGGTGTCGTCCGTGCGCGTATAACACGAGGGTTGAGGTGTCCGCGTTGCTCGGTGTTCCCGGTGGATGTGCATCGAAAAACAGGGACTGTGCGTCGGGTTCCCAACTGTCCCGCATGACGTAACAGCCGGTTTCAGGAAGCGCGTGCGAGGTGGTATCAGCGGATGGAAAGTCCTCGCGCCGGAAGTTGCTATCGACAATCGTGGAGAGTTCATCGGCATCGAAGTTCGGGGCGGGGAGTGGTCCCAGTGGTGGAAACGAACCATCGGGTTGACGTAAAAGGAGGCATGTTTCCACCTGTTTTTCCAGTGATGTCTGTATTTCTTCAAGGTCGTAGGTAGGCTCTGCCGTACCGTAAACACTTTGTATTTCTTCACCGTCTGTGGATTCTCCGTACACAGATAGGAATCTGACGAAATCAGCGATTGCCTCGACGTGGGAACGGAGTGTCCGATCTTTGTGAAATCCATCCGAATGGAAGAACGCCTCCACTATCCATTTATAACGACGGAGCGTGAGCATACGAAGTTGTTCGCTTCCACGGAATTCGGGGAAAAGATACGCCGCTATTCCGATCTCGGTGGTGGCTGTGATAGGCGGTGTCGGATGGATAGACAATCGGAGCAGGCATTCAAGGTAGGTTTTGGCAGTAGTATCGGTATCGGATCTTTCGGTTAGCGGGATTGATTTATGTTTAACCTGTGAATTCAGAAATTCTCTCCGAAAGTCGGTATATGCGGATTTTGCAGTGGGTATATCGCCTACTAATACAGCAGTTTTCACGCTTTCCATTCCCGGATAATCCAGATTGAGGACATCAAAAAAGTCGTTATCGCTAAACGGGAGATTGAAATGATTTTGAGGTGTCAGGTCGCGTTTGAGAACACTGTTATAGGTGGTCGCCGCTGATGCCAAAATCGGTAAGTTTCTCTCATTCGCAAGCGAGAAGGCAACATCGATTGGTAGGGTGAGATGAGAATCTGTGGGTGATGGAGCAACGTCCGCCAGTACCCCCGAAAGTCTTCCGAATCCGGCGAGCCTCCAGAGTTCTGATTGTGGAAGTGATGTGCAGACGCTGCCTGCCAATGCCAACGCGCTACCTGCTTCGAGTCTTGGACGTGAATCTCCGTCTGGATAGGCGTAGAGATACTCGGCATGCGCTAATAGGATACGGGCAAGTTCGCTGTATCCCACCTCAGTGAGAGGTTCGTGTGCCGCGATCGCGACCGCTTCGATGATACGTGCGGCGACCGATCCCAATCGCCATGGGGGATGTTGGGGTGTGAATTCAATCGGTGTTGGCTGTGCTTCGTCGAATGTGAGGAGCTCCTCAAAATCCGCTATCGGCTCAAGTTGCCTAATAGCAAGGGGTTCCCGATTCGCAAGGGTTTGTGCGAGGCGTTGGATATGTTCGGTTTGGAGACTGGTATATTTTTCCAGCGACATGTTGTGGTCTTTTCCGAAAAAAAGGGGACCGGTAAAACCGACCCCCTGTTGGTGGGCATTGAACGCTGCGTTCTATGCGGATAGTCCTGAAACTGCCGCATCCTCGTCGTCGTAATGCTCAAACATACTCACGAGACGGCTCAGAACAACCAAGTTTTTGATATGTTTGCTAACGTGAATGACACCAATGCGACCGTTTTTTCGGTTTGCGACGGCACGTGCCTCCATGAGAGCACCGAGTCCTGAGCTGTCGATCATATTGACGTGCTCAAAGTTGATGAGGATACGTGGTTCGTCAGAAGTCTCTATTTGCGGCGCGATTGCCTCTCGTAATTCTACTACAGAGGGTCCCACTAATTTTCCACTGGGTTCCAAAATCGCTACGTCGCCTTGTCTACGAATTTGAGTTGACATTACTTTATCTCCTTTTTCATTTACGAAAACATTGAAGCGGTCTATTACTTTTTTACTTTCTACACAATTTAAATGTTCAGTTGATGTATTCGTTACTTTAGACGCATTTCCTCGAAAAAAGTTAGATTTTTTTTCATTTTTTTTTATTAATAACCCATTTCATCTCTTTTTACGGATTGGAAACCCTCGAATTCATTCGGGGGAGGAAAATCCGCCCTCGTGTGTGAGACCACAGCGTTTTTTTTGAAAAAACACTTGACACTCTCAGCAAATTGTGGTTTAATAGATGTATCACGTTGGAAACCGACATTATCAGCGTTACCGCTTGGTAACGTGTCGGTTTCCTACCCACTGATAAGGGGTTAAAGGCGTGATACGTGAAAAATCATGAAAATGACATTCAAGTTCCGTGCGAAGCCTACGAAAACAGAGGAACGTTGGCTTTTTTCGGAGTTCCGCCATCAGAAGCAGTTGCAGAACTACATGCTCCAGATGCGTTCGCAGATGTATAATTACGGTTCTATTTCGGTATCGTGTTATGACCAGATCAACCATCTGAAGAAACTGCGCGAAAACTCGTATTATGGCAAACACCCACAAGATATGCAGGTATCGACTATCAAGCGCGTTGAGACGTCCATTGATAACTTCTTTAGCAGATGCAAAGACCCGAAAGCAAAAAAGAAAGGTTACCCGAAGTTCAAGCGTTCTGTCCGCTCGTTGACGTGGAGTCTGCGCAAACACAAAGTTAAGGATAAAGCGACAGGTACATTTAAACGTGTCCGTCAGACCCCTATCCGTGAAACAGGCACACGGTACAACCGATTGAAAGTGCCGAAACTCGGTGAAATCAAGATCCGCCAGCACCGTCCGCTCATCGGAGACCCGAAAGAGGTCACGCTGAAAAAGACGGCACGCGGTTGGTATTGCTTTATCGTTTGTGAAGTGCCTGACACGCTGAAATGTGTTCCAAAGTCTGCTTGTGGTGTGGATGTTGGGACGCACAAATTTCTGACGACCTCTGCCGGTGAAACCGAAGAGAATCCGCGCTTTTATCGCCAAGCGGAGCATAAACTCGTCAAACTTCATCGCGACCTGTCTCGCAAGACGTATCGGAGTCAACGGTGGTATAAGGCAAAAGACGCTCTGGCAAAGCAACACGATATTATTGCCTGCCAACGTCTTGATTTTATCGCGAAAACTGTCTATAAACTCTTTCACCACAAAGCGTTTGATGCTGTTGTTGCCGAGAAACTCAAACCGAGCAACATGCTGAAGAACCGACACCTCGCGAAGTCGATCTCTGATGCGTCTTGGGGCATGTTCTTTGACTGGTGCAGTTGGGTAGCAAAGCGCGATGGCAAACACTTCCATCAAGTGCCACCCCACCACACGAGTCAAACCTGTTCGCAATGCTGTCAGAAATCGCCTATTAAGCTGAAGTTGTCTGATCGTGTGTTCCATTGTAAATCCTGTGGAAACCTGAAACTTGACCGCGACCACAACGCGGCTCTGAACATTTTACACAGGGCGGCCTGCGCCCTTCGTGGAGAGGTCTGGGATACCATCCTCTGTGAAACGAGAAACCCGTTATTACAACAGGCTTGTTGGAGCTAACGCTTTTACAAGCCCCCGACTTCAGTCGGGGGTACTTGACTTGACATGGTATTGAACTTTAGATATTATGCGGATAATGCCGAAATTGCTGTATCCTCATTGTCGAAATGTTCAAACAGATGCACGAGTCGGTTGATCACAATTACATTTCTGATATGTTTTCCGACATGGACGACCCCGATGCGGCCCTTCTTTTTAGTCGCGGCGACATGTGCTTCTATAAGCACACCGATTCCGATACTGTCGATCCTGTGGACCTTCTCGAAGTTGATGAGGATACGTGGCTCGTCGTAAGCCTCTATCTGTGGCGCGATCGCTTTCCGTAGTTCTGATGCTGAGGATCCGACTATTCTTCCATTGGGTTCCACGATCGAAATGCCATCTTGTTGACGAATTTGGGTTGTCATTTTTTTCCCCTTGTATTTGTGAAAACATTGGAATGTCTATTTTCTTTTTTAATTTTTTCACGTTATGAATGTTCAATTGCGGTGTATTGAATCAGGTTCTATTAGAAAGAAACCGATTTGAATCTGCAAATTATATTTCACTTGCAGTGAGCAAATTGCGTGCCAATGCCTCTAACAGAACCTGTATTCCGTGCAAAACTGATGAAATTCCAAAGATATTTTCACGGTGATGTGCCCAAAACACAGGTGGGTATTGGGTTTATAGTGAAGAACAAGAACATTCGCTTTTTTTAAATAATATGTTGATGAGAAACGGCATTTATTATCTTCTATCGCGGATACGCAGAAATTGTATGAGGTCCCTCAAAAATTGTGCTAACAGCGTTTGATAGAATCTTAGGTTGGGGTGAACGTCCGTGAAATCTAACATCTCTACTGCTAACTCATCCGAAAAAATAGTTTGACACATTCTACCGATTATGCGATAATTGCATATCCGATACCACATTTCAACTCGCGCGTGACAGGCGCGCTTTTTCTAAAGGAAGGAAATTCTAACTATGGCAGTTACATTTCACCACGTCCACGTCCGGTGTGAGGACCTGGATGGCGCAATTCGTTACTACGAAGAGATGTTTGATGGAAAGATCACCGAAAAGGTTGAGGTACGCGGGTTACCGATCGTACGAATGGAAATCGGTGGCGCACCGATCTTCCTCTCACCTAAGTTTGGGGACATGGACGTTGAAGACACCAGCGGGAATCCACGTTGGGGTGTCTATCAACTCGCCTTTACTGTAGAGGATTTGGACGCTGAGGTTGCGAAGCTTCAAGCGAAGGGCGCGGAACTCGAAGATCTGAAACCCAATGGACTCATGATGGCGTTTTTCAAAGGACCCGACAACGTTCAAATTGAACTCATTGAGGCTTAATCGTTCGTGGAAATCGTTACCTCGCACCGTTCGTAAATAGTACTTGCGTCTAATTTTCTCAAAATAGAAAACGGACCTAACAAGATGTTGTCATCTACGCATCGCCCTGACTGAACGCTTAGCGAGGGGATGGAAGTATGAAATTTAGCGAACTCTTCCATACGATTCAGGGAGAAGGGCAACTGATCGGTGTCCCTTCTGTTTTCTTCCGAACGAGTTATTGCAATCTGAGATGTGTTTGGTGTGATACACCTTACACATCTTGGACGCCTGAAAATCGGGACATCTCTGTCGCTGAAAGCGTTGCCGCGATCTCGCAATACGGTTGTAAACACGTTGTTATCACCGGTGGAGAGCCGTTTATTCAGCCAAAGGAGTTGATGGTACTCTGTGAGGAATTGGATAAGCGGGGACACCACATCACGATTGAAACGAACGCTACACTCTTCGCCGCGGTCGCCGCGCATCTCATTTCCATGAGTCCCAAGTTGCGTAACTCTAATCCTCCAACAGACAACCGATTCTTCAAACGGCACGAGCGTGGACGCATTCGCCCCGACGTTATCCGCAAGTTTTTAGATAAATATCCGTGCCAAGTGAAGTTTGTCGTGGATACACCTGAAGATTTAGCGGAGATCCAAGCGTTACAGGCAGAGATTGATATTCCTGCCGAGACAATCCTCTTGATGCCACAGGGGACAACACCCACCGTGCTGCAACAGAAACAGGAATGGTTGGTGGATCTCTGCAAAGAGAACGGCTATCGCTATTCACCTCGTGTACACGTGGATATATGGGGCGATAAACGAGGCGTCTAATTTCCTATTTATTACTATTCCTCTGTACGAGGGATCTCTGAATCCCGATGCTTACTGACTGCTGATGGCTATTCCGCTGATCGCCAATGAGGAACGGAAATGAATTATGATATTCTACTAAAAGGTGGCACTGTCATTGATGCAGCGCAGAACTTGAATGCGGTCCGCGATGTTGCAATCACTGGTGGGGTCATCGCGGCGATTGAACCGGATATTCCTGAAGGTGCCGCGACGCAGACCATCAATGTTAAAGATAAATTCGTGACACCCGGACTTGTTGATATCCATACGCATGTCTATTACGGTGTAACGACATGGGGCATCAGAGCCGATGGGGTTTGCCCAACAGCCGGAACCACTACTGTTGTTGATGCCGGCAGCCCAAGTTGGGTGACGTTTCCAGGTTTCCGTGAATTCATTGCCGAACCCGCGCAGACGCACATTCTCACCTATATCCACATTTCTGGGATTGGGCTTGTCTATGGTCCTGTCGGTGAAATGCACGATATGGCTTATGCCGATCCGGGACGTGTTGCGGAGACTTTACAAGCACATCGCGATATAACCGTCGGGGTCAAGGTGCGTCAAGGAAAAATGCAGGTTGGCGATAACGGCGTTGAACCGTTGAGACTTGCCATCGAAGCCGCCGAACGCTCAGAGACACCCGTCATGTGCCATATCGGTGCCGGCGTGCCGCTCCCTGATATATTGCGGTTACTTCGCCCGGGCGATGTAATTACCCACTGCTTCCAAGGCAATGGTGATAATATTATTGACGAGAAGGGGCGCGTAATTCCTGAAGCGTGGAAGGCACGCGAAGATGGCATTATCTTTGATGTCGGGCACGGTGCCGGGAGTTTCCGTTATGAGATCGCACAACGCGCCATGGAACAGGGCTTCATCTCCGATGTTATCAGTACCGATCTCCACACGGGTAACATCAACGGACCCGTCTATGATTTACCGACGGTTTTGTCGAAGTTGATGCACTTGGGACTCTCACTTGAGGAAGTGATTGAAAAGGCGACTATTAGCGCGGCGAAGGCTATCCGACATGAGGAACAACTCGGTCATCTGAAAGTTGGAACCGTCGCAGATGTGGCTGTCTTTGAAGTACTGGACGGTGAATTTGAATTCTTTGACACACACGACACAAAATTTATCGGGAATAAAAAATTAAAAGCGACATTGACAATACGCGAAGGAAAAGTTTAAAAAAATACAAACATGGCGAGTACAAACAAAAAACTAAGCGGCTGTTATAGGAGAGTTCTGACTTTTGTATTGGCGGTTGTAGCAGTCAGTATAATCGCAGGTGGCGTGATTTACCACCGAGTCGGCGGTCCTGAAGGCGCACACTATTGGATGGCAGAACGTGCCCTGAACGGGGTAGAGAAACACCTTAAGTCGAAGAATCGTCCTGACGGTATCTCGGAGGATCAGGTAATTGCGGTCTTTGCAAACGTACGTGAGGCAGCCAAGAAACGGAAAGTGAACCTGACATCACTTTACAGGGTGCTGAAATTGTATCAGACCGAGTTTCATACCACGAAACCATCGACCCCAGAGACACAAGCTTTCCTTATTGAACTTGAGAGAACAATTCTTAAGGATGCAGTTAAAGAGTGATGTTTGAACGACATCATCCTCCGCACTGGTTACCGATTATTGATTGCTGACCGCTTATGAACCTCGATTGGTAATCATCTCTCGGATTTGAGTTGTGTAAACGTCGTCGCTCAGATCCGTATGAATCAGTTGCCTGAGTGCGCTTTGGTATCTCGCCTTCGGATCACCCCATGCCTTGAGGAGCGTTCTACTTTCGGGGACTTCCGGTTGTGCGACAGCCCGTATGAGTTGGTGAATAACCGAGAGGTAAAAGAGGAGATGGTGGCTGTCAACACGTGCCGCGATCTCCGCAGGTGAACAGGTTTCACGGTGGGTGGTAACCCACTCCGCGTAAGCGTCGACCAACTCTCGATTCAACAGCGAGACGAAGTTCGCGCCTTCTTGGTTTGCCCCAATACTATTGAAAAATTGGACCAACCGCCGTTCCTGCCAATCCCAACCTACACTCGAAAAGTCGATTAAAAAAGAGGTTTCATCGGAAATCACAATATTGCGACTCTGATAGTCGAGGCTATCAAGGGTAGGGGGAGCCGTTCGGAGTCGGTTGGCAAGGGCAGCCCATGTCGTATCAAGAGGTTCCGTTTGCGATGAGGTCATGGAGCCACCGAGATAACCAAGCGTTTTTTTTCCCTGTTCAAGTAGATGTTGCAGGGTGATGTCCAAGTCAAAACGGAAGATGTACGGCGTGAGAAGTTCCGTGTTTTCTGCGAAAACGGTTTCAACCCGACAGAGTTCCATAAGTGTTGTCCGCAGAATAGGTTTGAGCGTCGGCGTAGGTCTGCTTTGTGCCATGGCATCGAGTGTCAATTCGCCGCACCATTCCAACAATAGCGTATGGGAGTCTTCCGATTTCCAAATAATTTTCGGAACGCGACATCCATTGTGGTGTAATATTGAGAGGATAGTAGATTCAATCTCACAGGGTGTGTAGCCTGCTTTAACAACGGACGTAGTGATGTCGTGCTGTTTGAGCAGATAGTTCACGGAACCGAGTTTTAGACGGCAGACGTTGTGTTTTTGTTGATTGCCGTGCTGAATCGGTTCGAGCTTCAGGACATCTACCTCTGTTTTGAAGTGTGCCGCGATCTGTTCAACAAGATGTTTCACCGGTGTCCCTCCTGCTGTTTTATACCACAGAATCCGTCCAGATTCTACAATTTTCTTGACATCCGTTAGGACGCGTGTTATAAAAACTTGAATTTCAATCGTTTCTGTGTTAAAATATTTACATCAATTCTGATGAAAAACATTCATCAGGGGTTACACAATCAATACTGGATACGACACACCTCTCGATTTGCACAGCGGGTTCTCTCATGTTGAGAGTCTGATGCAGATATGAAAGAGGTGGACGCGAAAACCCAGTGGGGGCGATGATGCCCCTGCAAACTTAGGAGGTTTTTTTTGGCAGTTACAATGAAAGAGCTCCTTGAATGTGGAGTTCACTTTGGACATCAAACCCGTCGTTGGAATCCGAAGATGGCAGAGTACATCTTCGCCGAACGAAACGGGATTTATATTATTGATTTGCAAAAGACGCTACTGATGCTCGAAACCGCCATCGATTTCGTTGAAAATATCGCGGCGAAGGGGGGTGGCGTGTTATTTGTCGGCACCAAACGGCAATCCCAAGAAGCCGTGCGAGGCGAGGCAGTTCGATGTGGGATGTTCCATGTAAATCATCGGTGGCTCGGTGGTATGCTGACGAATTTCCAAACCATCCGTCGGAGCATCAACCGGTTGGATAAACTGGATGCTGATGAAACCAACGGGATTTTTGATCAGATGCCCAAAAAAGAGGTAATGCGTTTGCGGCGTGAAAAGGGGAAACTGGACAACAACCTTAGCGGGATCAGAGAAATGAAAACGCTCCCTGAGGTTGTTATTGTTACCGACACGCGGAAAGAGCATACAGCTATCGCAGAGGCAAATAAGTTGGGAATTCCGATCATTGCTATTGTGGATACTAACTGCGACCCAGATCCGATCGATTTGCCGGTTCCGGGTAACGATGATGCTATCCGTTCGATACGTCTCATCTGTGCTGTGTTAGCTGAAGCGGTAGTTAGGGGCAAAGGAGAGGCATTGGAAGGGGCAGAAGTCGCAACCGAATCAGGACAAGCCGCGGGAACCGTGGCACAAGTAGATGCTATCCTGGCAGTAGAAAAGCACGAGGAAGAAGGGGTCGCAATTCTGACCGAAGCACAGTTGTCCGAGGAGCCAGAGGCGATTGGCGATAGTGAACAACGCCAGACGCGCCCGCCACGGCAACGTCGGAGAGGAAGAGCACCTCGGCGACAGTCTTAATAAATTGGCAATCAGCAAGATAGCGATCAGCAGTCAGCGATCAGCAAGGGGAACCTTCTTTAAAGGATACCCTCTTAACTGACTGCTGAAAGGATTTTTAGAAAAAATCCGTGCTGACAGCTGACCGCTAAACATAAAATAAGAGGAGGATATATGGCAATTACAGCAAAGCTCGTTAGCGACCTCCGTTCGCGCACGGGAGCAGGGATTATGGACTGCAAAAATGCACTAACCGAGACGAACGGAAATATTGACGAAGCGATTCAGAAGTTACGGGAGCAAGGTTTGAAAGCTTCCGAAATCAAAGGCGGCAGAGCGGCAAAAGAAGGATTGATTGTTTCCTATATCCATCCCGGTAGCCGTGTCGGTACGTTAGTCGAACTGAATTGTGAGACCGATTTCGTCGCGCGGACGGAGCAGTTCCAAGAGTTGGCGAAAGAGATCGCGATGCAGGTCGCCGCCGCGAAACCGAAATATGTTAAGGCGGAGGATGTACCTGCCGAGGATATTGAAGCAGAGAAAGCGATTCTGCAAACACAAGCAGAGCAGGAGGGTAAACCTGCCCACATCGCTAAGCGGATTGTTGAAGGACGTATCTCTAAATACTATACAGAGACCTGTCTCCTACAGCAACCCTATATCCGCGATTCAGATGTAACCATCGAGAGCCTCGTGAAAGACGCAATTGCCCAATTGGGTGAGAACATTGTCGTCAAACGTTTTGTACTCTATGTACTTGGACAGTAAAATAGCGATCAGCGGTCAGCAGTCGGCAAAGAGAAGAAATGTTGTCGAAGGAACACGGAGTTGAGAGTATAAGGGTCTTTAGAAAGCCCACACGTGGCTTTCTCCTCCACTCAACCTGAAGGTTGCGAGGATACCTAACTCTCAACCGCAGCGAAAATTCGGTATCTTTGCTGACGGCTGAAAGCCGACAGCCATTTAAGGGAAAGATCAGATGCAACAACAAATTCTTCAACAGACTGAGTCCCGGATGAAGAAGACGGTCGAAGCAACAGTGACGAAATTGTCACATGTACAAACAGGTCGTGCTACACCGGCGCTCTTGGATCAGGTTAACGTTACCTACTACGGTAGCAAAAGTCCGCTGAGTCAGGTCGGCACGATTACTACGCCTGAACCGCGGCTGCTTGTCATTCAACCTTGGGACAAAACGCTAATTACAGAAATTGAGAAAGCGATCGCCCACTCAGATTTAGGACTTTCAACGAGCAACGATGGAAACGTTATCCGAATCCAAATCCCCGAACTCACATTGGAACGCAGGACCGAGTTAACCAAGGTCGTACGTAAGCTCGCCGAAGAGGGTAAGGTTGCTATTCGGAATATACGCCGCGATGCTAACGAAGCCGTCAAGAAAGCTGATAGTGGTGATGCGGGGGGTGGTGGTAAAGGCAGAGCTCGTGGTGGTGATAAGAAACGTGGGAAAGCGAGTGCGGATCCGGTTCAGCAGCTTACGGATAAGTACATCGACCAGATTAGCGATTTGACGGAGGCGAAAGAATCCGAATTATTAGAAACTTAGCGTGCGGTGGCTATGATGATACGCGTGATCATTTCTTGTGCGGGTTGTAGGGAGCCTTCTTAAAAAACCGTACAGGCTCCGAGTCGCGTCGAAATTAATCGGAAACCATCATGTTTCTACGAAATATGATGCGCGGAGGCCCCATAGGTAAAAATATGTTTTGGCGGAGAGCCTTGAGTGTGGTTGTGCTGGCGCCGTTAGTCCTCCTAATTGTTTATTGGGGGGATTGGTTCTACCTGATACTTGTATCTGTCGCCGTGGTGATGATGCAAGTTGAGTACTGTCGTTTAGCGCAACACTTCACGGAAAAATTGAATCCAGTGATACCGGCACTCTTGTCAGGTGCGTTCTGTTTATTCGCGTATTTTTTGCCTATACTTACACAGACAACGTCTGCCTCAACGATAATATTTAGTTACTTTACCTTTGTCTTCATTTATGTTTTCGCAGAAAGTATTTTTAGGGCAAAGGTCGCCGGCGAATTGCTCGCTGTCACACTGAAACTCACCGGTATTTTAACGATCGGTTGGGCATTAGGCTACCATCTCATTTTGCTCCGAAATGCGGCACCCATCGGCAGACAACTTATTTTCCTATTGGCTGGAATCATTTGGTGTAGCGACACCGGCGCGTATCTCGTCGGTAGGGCGTTCGGTAAACACAAACTCGGCACACCCGTCAGCCCACGAAAGACCATCGAAGGGACTATTGGTGGATTGGTTGTCGGCACTTTGACGAGTTTTCTGCTAAATGCCATTCTTCTGAAAGGAACACTCTTTTGGGGCAACGCTGTTTTTATTGGACTGCTACTCAGCGTTTTGGGGCAACTTGGAGATCTTAGTGCCTCTCTGATGAAACGGACTGCCGGTGTTAAGGACTCAGGACAGGTTATCCCTGGACACGGTGGCTTCATTGATAGGTGTGACAGTCTAATTTTTAGTACACCTGTGCTCTATTACTATCTGGCATTGACAGGACACTTTTAGATTGGCTGTCAGCTATCGGCTGTCGGCTTTCGGTAATATATAGTAAGGTGGAAAAATACTTGGGCACTCTCTAACGCGACGGGCAATGAATTGCCCTACTACGAACGGGTGTTTGTTGAAGAAGTGGAAAAATACTTGGGCACTCTCTAACGCGACGGGAGACCATGAATTGCCCTACTACGAACGGGTGTTTGTTGCAGAATAGGTGCTCACTTAATTCTAAGCTTTACTATAGTTTTTGATGAACCTACACCGTTTTGCTAATTCTGACCGCTGATTGCTGGCGGCTGACGGCTATAATAAATGAAGCACATCGTCATACTCGGTAGCACGGGTTCTATTGGGAAGAACACCCTCAGCGTTGTTGAAACGCATGCTGATGAATTTAAGGTAGTCGGTCTCGCAGCGAACCGAGATGTTGATACCCTTGAACAGCAGATTCGACGGTATCGCCCTGCGTTGGTGGCTTTAAATGAACCGACAGCAGCAGCACAACTTCGTGAACGGATTCGGGATCTCAACTGCACACAAGTGCTCTCTGGTACCGAGGGACTTCAAACTGTAGCAACGATGCCGCAAGCCTCCCAAGTCTTAGATGGTATGGGCGGAAGTGCAGGTTTGCTACCAACTTTGGCGGCGATTAATGCCGGTAAGGACATCGCTTTTGTTAATAAAGAGGTCATGGTGATGGCGGGACCTCTTGTTAATACCACTGTCGAAAAAAACGGTGTTAACTTGATACCGATAGATGGCGAAATGAGTGCCATTTTTCAATGCATAGAGGGGGCACGCGACCAGCAAACAGATATCCATCGACTCCTGATTACCGCGTCAGGCGGACCGTTCCGAGAGGTGTCGAAAGAAGAACTCTATTCCGTTACACCACAGCAAGCACTTCAGCACCCGAATTGGAAGATGGGACAGAAAATCACAATAGACTCGGCGACAATGATGAACAAAGGGCTGGAGGTCATTGAGGCGAAATGGTTGTTTGATATAGAACTCTCAAAGATTGACATCGTCGTTCATCCAGAGAGTATAGTCCATTCTATGGTGGAATGGACAGATGGTTCCACACTTGCACAACTGGGACCCACAGATATGCGTATTATGATCCAATACGCTTTAACCTATCCCCGTAGACTCTCAACACCAGTGCCACGTTTGGATTTGACGGAGGCACGTACACTACACTTTGAACCGGTTGACTTTGAAAAATTTCCATGCCTCTCATTGGCGTATACTGCTGCAGAAGTCGGTGGTACACTTCCGGTAGTGCTCAGTAGCGCAGATGAGGTCGTCGTGGAGGCTTTTCTTGATACATGCATCGGATTTATGGATATTCCCGCGATTCTCGCGCGTGTAATGGATGCGCATGCGGTAATCACTGACCCAACACTTTCGGATATCCTTGAGGTTGACCGGTGGGCAAAATCGACAGCACGTTCAATAATAAAAAAACAAAATAGGATTTAAAAAACTTTGTAGGGGGTATTTGCTTGGGGTTTTTGGTAGAGGTTTTTGATAGGGCATTTCCCTTTCCTCAAATTTCCCATGTCTTGTGCCTGCCCATGATAAAAAAGAGGTAATAAACATCATGGAATTTTTCGTCGACCTGATTAGCTCCGTAATTCCGTACATAAAAACGGCATTTCTCGCTATTATTCCTCTCGGATTTATTATATTTATTCACGAACTTGGTCATTTTTATGCCGCGAAACGGTGTGGTATCAAAGTAAACACCTTCTCTCTCGGCTTCGGTCCGAAACTCATCGGATTTCAGCGAGACGAAACAGAATATCGGATCTCACTATTGCCATTTGGCGGTTATGTTCAAATGGAGGGGGAGAATCCAAGCGAACAAACCGGGGCACATGGTGAATTCGCGAGTGCCTCGATCGGCAATCGCGCGTTTGTCGTCGCCGCGGGTCCGGCGGTGAATCTCTTATTTGGTGTGTTGGTGTACTGGCTTGTCTTTGCTACTGGGATTAATGCGGATTCCACTCGGTTGATCGGTGGATTAACCGGCTTACCGCTCGGTGAAAAAGAGGCAATTCAGATTGGCTGGGTGGCTAATGATGGAGCGGGTGCTGTGGGGGGGCTAATGCCTGGCGATACAATTGTTTCCGTCAATGGGGATCCAATTAGCCATTGGGCGATGTTCCAGACGCGGATTTTCACCAGTGCCAATAGACCTATTGATCTCGTTGTGGAACGCGATGGCGAACGCAAGTTCCTTTCTGTTATACCCGATGCTGAACCGAGTGTTAGAGGAGATATAGGTATAATTCGGGTGAGTAGTAGAAGCGAGACGGTCGTTAGTCATGTTGAAGAAGGAAGTCTCGCGGCACAAATTGGAATCCAAGTTGGAGACCAAATTGAGAGTATCAACGGTAAGGAACTCCACAACGTTCCATATTTTGGGTATGGGGTCTGGCACGCTTCGCAAGACTGGCGCAATGAGAAATATCAGGAACTTTATCAAAGTATTAACGAAAATCAAGAAGCGTTGACACTCGGTCTCCGCCGTGGTGATGAGACCCACACACTTGAGCTACCGGTACGTTGGCGTGTGAAAGCGAGCGTCCAAGAGAATAGCATTGCGCAAAACGCTGGGATCCAAGATGGAGATGTGCTTGTGACGCTTAACGGAGCGTCGGTAGACAATGCAATGCTCTATTCAGAACTCAAGACAATGGAAACCAGTCAACCGATCGAAGTCGGATTGGTACGAGACGGTAGTCTGAGAAAAGTAACGCTCGCCGCAGAGATTCAAGGTTCAGAGGAAACCGATACCGAAGGAGCACTCTTCGGATTGGCGTGGCAGACGTCCCTGAGTGGAATGGAATTCGGTGCCAAAACAGCACCTTTGCCGGATTATAATTTTTTCACAGGGTTCGGGAAAGGCGTTGAAGCGACATGGTTGACGTTTACAACGGTCGGCAGAACCTTGCAACAGTTGGTAGGTGGAGAGGTATCACCAAAACATCTTGCTGGTCCAATCGGTATCGCGAATGCCACGAGTCGTATGTTTGATCGGGTCGGGTTAAGCAGTGTTCTCTTTTTTATTGGATTTATTAGTATCAATCTTTGTATCGTCAATTTATTGCCGATTCCGATTGCTGACGGTGGGCAGTTGCTGTTTTTTGCTGTTGAGAAGATCCGTGGCAGACCTATGCCTCGGAAGGCACAAGAGATTGTTCAACAGGTCTGTATTGTTCTTTTGATTGCCCTTTTCCTGTACATTACTTGGTTCGATGGTATGTCCCTGATTCACGATTTGCGGAATTAGAGGAACAGTTATCAGTCGCCTGCTACGCAGGCTTTCAGTCGTCAATTATCAGTAACAAGAGACCTGCCTTAAACGAGCACCTTTTAACTGACAACTGACAACCGAAAGTGAGTGGAGCGAACGTTCTGATAACTATTAAAATATGGATAGAGACAGTCTCAAAAAAGATTACATAGAACTTGTAGCAAGTGTGAGGGAATACGTGAAAGAACAACTTCAACTCGGTTTCATAGAATCAGAACTGAGCGAACCTGAACGGGAATCGCCTTACGCGAACTTCGATCTGCCTACGCTGGCTACCGATGCCGCGAGTTGCACCAAATGTCCGTTGCACGAAACACGGAATAGTGTCGTTTTTGGTGTTGGAAACACGGACGCTGACCTTATGTTCATCGGTGAAGCCCCCGGGGCAGATGAAGATCGACAGGGGGAACCTTTTGTTGGTAGAGCCGGTCAATTGCTGACGGATATCATCGTGAAAGGGATGAAACTCACGCGCGAAGAGGTTTATATAGCGAATGTGCTTAAGTGTCGTCCGCCTGGCAACAGGAACCCCGCACCCGATGAGGTCGAAACCTGTAGTCCTTATTTAGTGCGTCAGATAGAACTCATTCAGCCAAAGGTGATTGTGGCTCTCGGAAGTTTTGCGGCACAGATGATACTTGGGACAAAAATCGGTATTACAAAACTTCGTGGGGAGTTCCATCCGTGTAATGTGCCAGGACTCCGCGTCCTTCCACATAAAAAACCGCCAGCTATCATGCCGACGTATCATCCGGCATATCTGCTCAGAAATCCGAGTGCCAAGGGGGATGTGTGGGAAGATGTTAAAATGGTGCTTGCTTTTTTAGCAGATGTTTAAATAATTGAGGGTGGTACGTAAGTCATAGCAACCACAATGATGGAAACCATGAGCGCCTTCGTTCGCAGAAGGTGCACGGTGAAATGTTTGTAGAGGAACAATGCCCAGATTCAATAGTTTAAAATATGCAAACATTGCTTTTCCGCTATCGGTGGATCAGGTGTTCACTTATAGTGTGCCGTCGCAAATGGATGCTGTTATACAACTTGGAACCCGAGTGTTAGCACCTTTCCGGGGAACACAGCAAGAAGGAGTTGTCGTTGAACGACTCGATGAGACCGATCTTGCTCCCGGTATTATCAAGAATATTTCCAGCTGCCTTGATGAAACCCCGACCTTCTCTACGGATTTGCTCGCACTTACCAAATGGATGGCGGAATATTATGTCTGCTCGTGGGGCATTTCGCTCTTTTGCGCCGTGCCGGCTGCTGTGCGAACGCAGAAAGAGCAGAAGGTGCGACTCTTGTCGGGAGCACCCGCACCACGGGGAAAGGTACAAAAGGAACTCGTTGCACTTTTGGAAGCAGAGGAGGAGTTGTCTCTGAATCAACTTGCCCGACGTCTGGGTGTAAGTTACCAGAATCTCCGTCCGAAGATTACCGCGCTACAAGAAAAAGGTATCGTTAGTCTTGATGTTACCCACAAACCGAAAGCCAATACGCAGTTAACCTCTGTAGCAACTTTAGCTTTACCGCCTGCTGATATTGAAGCGGAGATTGGTCAGCTCAGGGGTGAGGGAGACAGTTCCGAAGATTCTTCACGTAGACGTCGGTACGTCGCTGCTGCGAAGCATGCCGATATCCTGCAACTCCTGCTTGATGAAGGTGCCCCGTTGGCAACAGCCGACCTAACCAAACGGGTGAGTGCCAGCATTTCACTGCTCCGTACACTTGAAAGACGTGGTTTTCTCCACATCACACGTGCGCAAGCCGTTCGTAATCCTTTGAGTTTGGAACCGATCGCAGCAACACAGCCGCTTCACTTGAATCCTGCGCAATCGATTGCGCTTGCAGAGATTCAAAATAGACTCGTCCCACATACGATGGACACATCGGCGGAGGCACGCCATCACGATGGGACGCTCCAGCCGACCTCCGAATCCTCGCCTGCTGCTGAACGTCCGCCAACCTTTCTACTCCACGGCGTAACCGGGAGCGGAAAAACTGAGGTCTACATGCAAGCAATGACAGAAATTCTTGGGAACGGGAAATCTGTCATCATATTAGTACCGGAAATATCACTTACACCTCAGGCTGCCTCTCGATTTGTTGGACGATTCGGGGAACGCGTGGCATTGCTTCACAGTCGGTTGAGTGATGGGGAACGCTATGATCAGTGGCATCGTATCCAAAAGGGTGAAGCGAACATTGTGATTGGACCGCGTTCTGCCGTTTTCGCGCCAGTGAAAGAATTGGGTATGCTGATTATAGACGAAGAACATTCGGATTCCTATAAATCGGATACCGTTCCGCGTTACCACGCACGGGATGTCGCGCAGAAGCGCGGTGAACTCGCTAACTGTCCTGTTCTACTTGGAAGTGCCACACCGTCCCTTGAAAGCTTTCATCGTGCGAAAAATGGGAGTTATCGGCTTCTCAGCCTGCCCAACCGTGTTTTGGATAGAAAAATGCCCGATGTCCACATTGTTGATATGCGGACTGAATTGAAAAAGGGTAACCGGACTATCTTCTCCGATGTCCTCCGACGTTCGATTGAAGAACGATTGGAAAGGCGAGAACAAATTATCTTATTTCTCAACAGACGTGGGCATTCTACCTATGTGTTTTGCCGAACTTGTGGTTATGTTGAACGCTGCGAAAATTGCGCTATCTCATTGACTTTTCACTTTGAGACGAAACGTCTTGTTTGTCACCATTGTGGTGATAAACGTCCGACGCATCCGACCTGCCCACAGTGTAGCAGCCCCGCTATTCGCTATTTTGGGTTGGGGACGGAGACGGTTGAACAAGAGGTGCGGAAGGCGTTTCCACAGGCACGTGTGAAACGGTTTGATGCTGATTCAACGGCGCGGAAGAACGCACATCAGCAGATTTTGGAGACATTTGAGCAGCAGAAGATTGATGTTCTGATAGGCACACAGATGGTGTCAAAGGGGTTAGATTTTCCGAATGTCACACTCGTAGGGGTTATCACCGCGGATACCAGTTTGAATCTACCGGACTTTCGAGCAAGTGAACAGACGTTTAGCCTGTTGACCCAGGTCGCTGGACGGTCGGGACGTGCCGAGCTTGAAGGGAAGGTCGTCATTCAAACCTATATGCCTGATCACTACTGTATTTCCGCGGCACAGAATCACGACTATCTCGGTTTCTATGCCCGGGAGGTTGAAGCACGCGGCACGCTACGATATCCACCATTCTCGCATGTTGGAACACTTCTGCTCCGTGGTAGGGATGAAAAACAGGTTGAAGAGGCGGCGCACGCTGTCCAAGATCAACTTCAGCTTTGGCTGACAGATCAAGCATCTGCCGCTCTGATAGATGAGAAAGAAGACGATGTGGGAGAAGCCGAAGTAGAAATCCTCGGTCCTGCGCCAGCACCACTCTCGAAAATCGAAGGAAAATTTCGGTGGCATTTTTTACTTCGAAGCAACTCCGTTGAAAGAATTAGTCAACTCCTTAAGCACTTAACTGACGAGCCACCCGCCGCTATTAAATCGAATGCGATTGAGTTTGTGATAGACATTGATCCAACGAATATCCTATAGACATATCACCCCTACGGGGTTTTCATCTGAATAGAAAGAAATGTTTAAACATCATTCCTTTTAAGTACGCTAACGGAATGCCATATTCATAGTATCTAAAAGATCCGTATAGGATGACGGAAACCTGCGCGAAACAAAGTGGCGCGCAGTCCAGGAGGAACCATAAATTAAAAATGGGTAACCGGATATTTGATAAACTTGCTGATACTGACTTACTTTCCCGTAGCCCGATTCTGGTTTTTGCGGCGGATCCGCTTGCATCTGCTGGGATTAAGGGGCTTGGACAAGTGCAACACCCGAAACCACACTACCGAACGCACGCAGAGTTTTTGCAACTCCAGCGCGACCTCGTTGCCGATGGCAAATTAGATGGGCTCCTGATGACACCGGCTGACGCGGAAATCCTTGCACTGGAAGAAAACCTGTTTGAAGACACGCCGATTACGCCAATCGTCCGGATGAACGCAGAGACGGCTATCTGGAATCCGAGGTTTGGTGTTTATACCTCGCGTCCGTCGATGCCGTTTCAGACGGTGTTTCCAGAGGATATGCAACGCTACTGTGAAGCACTCATCGGTCCTGCCCTTGAATGTCGAGTCAATCTTGGGTTGTATTCCATTACGCTCAACAACGATCCGATCGCTGATGAGCGGATGTTGCAAGCGTATGTGCAGTTCGCACACGTCGTCGGTGAAATCGAGGGGTTCGATCATCTCTTAGAGGTGTTTTTACCGAATGTAAAAATGCCCGGGATGGACGAGGAGAAACGGGGCATGTATGTTGCCGATTCTATCGTCCGAACGATGAGTTATCTCCGAAAACACCAACGTCCACGTTTTATCAAAACCGCATATACGACTTCTGAAGTCTGGACTGAGTTGTGCCAGTTCGATACGACGCTGGTGATCGGTGCCTTGGGGGGTCCCCGTCAAAATGCGCGTAGCACGTTTGCGCTTGGGCATAATGTTGTCAGCAACGGTGGACGTGCTATCCTATTTGGGCGTACTATCTTTGGTGAAGATGAACCGATAGGTTTTGTACAGTGCCTGCGACGCGTTCTGGATGGCGAGGACGATCCGCAGAATGCCCATGCGGAGTATCAGAAGTTGTTACGAGGTTCCCGGAACGGTTAGTAGAATAGTTATCAGTTTGCTTCGCAGTGAGAATACGGATTTCTATGAAATCCTTTCAGTTTTCAGTTAAGAGGTGTTTTTGCTTGGGGTTTTTGATAGGGTGTTTCCTTTCCTCAAATTCCCGTCTTTTAACAAAAACCTCTTGCCACTGATGGCTGATAATCATTCCCACCTCCAGTCGCCAGCCATTCTCCAGGAGATTTCTGCATGCCGCATCAACTCTCGGAAAAAACGCGTGTCCTCCTGCTCCTGCCAACACGCACTTACCGAGCAACAGATTTCCTTGAAGCCGCCTTGAAGTTGAATGTAGAGGTGGTTGTCGCATCGGAGGAAGCCGCGACGACAGCAGACATATCACCCCGACATACACTTGTGTTCGACTTTAGCGCGCCAACTGCGGCAACGCAGGCAATTGTCGAATTCGCCGAAACCTATCCGATCGCGGCGATAGTTGGTGTTGATGATGACACAACGCTGCTTGCAACGGCTGCGTCAGAGGCATTGGGGCTCCCGCACAACCCCGTTGATTCCGCAAAAGCGACACGCAATAAGTATCTCTTACGGGACACATTGGCGACAAACGGCGTGTCGGTGCCTGCTTTCCAACGCTTTTCTATCCGTGATGACGCTGCTGAAATAGCGGCGAAACTTGGAACAGATACGCAGGTTGGATTTCCATGTATTATCAAACCACTCTCCCTTTCTGCAAGCCGTGGCGTTATTAGAGCAGACACACCCGCCGAATTTATTGAAGCCTTCCAGCGAACAACGAAACTCCTTCATGCCTTACAAGAATCCACCGATCCGCCTGTGGAATATTTACTCGTTGAGGACTATATTCCGGGCATAGAGGTGGCACTGGAGGGTATCCTGTTAGACGGTGGGCTGAAGACCCTCGCGCTTTTTGATAAACCCGATCCGTTGGAGGGTCCCTTTTTTGAGGAGACCCTCTATGTCACACCTTCCCGTTTGTCGATGGGGGTCCAAGAAGCGTTGCATCGTGCGACTGCGGAAGCGGCGGATGCACTGGGGTTAAGACATGGACCGATCCACGCCGAACTGCGCTATAATGACAAGGGCGCGCACCTTATTGAGATCGCGGCTCGGACGATTGGTGGACTCTGTGCCAGGACGTTGCGGTTCGGAACTGGAATGTCGCTTGAGGAACTCGTTATCCGGCATGCGATTGGGCAACAGGTGGAAGAATTGCAGCGTGAACAGCAGGCAGCAGGTGTGATGATGATACCTGTACCGAAGGCGGGCATCTTAGGCGAGGTGCGTGGCAGAACCGCAGCGTATTGTGTAGACGGAATTGTGGAGGTCAACATCACAATCCCTATCGGTGGAGAGGTTGTCCCGCTACCTGAGGGCGCGCGATACCTCGGTTTTATCTTCGCGCGCGCTGAAACACCGGAGGCGGTGGAATCGGCACTGCGCGAAGCACATCAACGGTTGGAGTTTGTAATTTTGGCGTAGGAGAATAGCCGTCAGTCATCGGAAACCGTCAGGCACAAGAGGTTTTCGTTTAACAAGGGAAATTTGAGGAAAGGGCAGTTTGAAGAACACCCTCTTTTAGCCTATAACTGACAACTGAAAACTGACAACTCTAAAAATAATATGTTTACTAAGCCGTACGCTATAACGCTCATCCTCATTACACTCTGTTTATGGACAGCACAAGCGGAAACAGATGAACCCCTTTTTACGGAAGTGACCACTGCACTCGGTTTTCCGCAGCCGGAGACACATTGGCATGCGGGGACGTACGCCCTACCAGAGGTAATCGGGAGTGGGGTTGCGCTGTTGGATTACGATAACGATGACGCGCTTGATGTTCTGCATGTCCGATTTCCGCCACCTGATGAAGCGGATGCCCCCGCCCCGAATCGGCTTTTTCGTCAACAACCTGATGGAACGTTTGTTGATGTTACGGAATCCGCTGGCATCGGACACGAAGGCTACGGACAAGGTGTCGCAATCGGTGATGTGGATAACGATGGGGATGTGGATGTCTATGTGACAAACTACGGTGATACCGATGTTTTCTATCGGAACAACGGTGATGGGACGTTTGTTTTACAAGAAGCAGGGCTCTCAAACGAAGCGTGGGGTACTTCTGCGACCTTTGCGGACTATGATAGGGACGGGGACCTTGATCTCTATGTTGCAAACTACGTTCAGTTCAATCCAGAGGCGGTGTGTCGCGGAAAACATGGTGCTCCAGATTACTGCAATCCGAAAATCTTTGAACCCGCCGCGGATCGGTTGTTCCGAAACAACGGCGACGGCACTTTTGCAGATGTAACGCAATTGGCGGGAATCGCTGCAATGCCCGCCCGAGGACTCGGTGTTGTGTGTCTTGATCTGACAGGCGATGGTTGGGCGGATTTTTATGTCGCAAACGATGGTGAGGCGAACCAACTCTGGGTAAACCAGAGAGATGGCACCTTTGCTGAGGAAGCCATATTGTACGGTCTGGCGTTTAACGCCTATGGACAACCTGAAGGGAGTATGGGCATTGCTGTCGGTGATGTCAACGGTGATACACGTCCCGATCTATTGCTGACACACTTGACTGGTGAGACGAATACCCTTTATGTCGTTTCTACCTACTCTGTATTTGTGGATATGACGGAAATGACGGGATTCGCTGGACGCGATCTGCCGTTTACAGGATTTGGGTGCGGTTTTGTGGACTTCGATAATGATGCCGACTTGGACATTGCCGTCGTCAATGGTCGGGTGAAGCGTGGTCCTGTTCTTAAAGGTGCGAACACCGGTGAATTCTGGAACTTCTATGCTGAACCGAACCTTCTCTTTCAAAATAACGGTCAGCGGTCAGCCATCGGCAGTCAGGAAAGGAAAGAAACATTGTCAACAGTCCACTTCACCGATGTGAGTTCGCGCGCCCCCGATTTCACAGGACGGGTTGAGGTGAGCCGAGGAATGGCTTTCGGCGATGTCGATAGAGATGGCGATATTGATATGGTGGTGAGCGGTCTCGACAATCGGCTCCGCTTCTTCCGAAACGATGCACCGTCGCCACAGCATAATTGGCTTTCCGTGCAAGCGATCACCCAGGGTCGCGATGCGCTTGGCGCGCAAGTGACACTCCGTACTGATTCAGGCGCATTGACGGGATACGTGCTATCGGGGACGAGTTATCTCAGCAGCAGTGAACCGAGTGTGCATTTCGGATTAGGGAGTATCGGTACGATTCAGTCAATTGAGGTGCACTGGCAAGATGGAACTCGTGAGAAATTTCCGGGAACAAGCACCAATCGGCGCGTAAAGGTTTATCAAGGGAAGGGGGTATCCTTTTGAAGAAAGCGCCCTCTTATATCAGCGGACAAAAAATAATGAGAAACGAATTTTTTCATGTTTTGCTCCTTCTTGGCTTTTTTCATTTAGTACTGATCAGTATCCCTCTTTTTGCTCGTGCTGATATTGATATTCCTGAACCGGCTGATCTCGGTTTGGTTGAGGAAAAATTGCTTTTGAAGGCAATTGAAGCCGCACAGGGGAAGGTGCGGCGTTCGCCTGACGATGCCGAGGTTTGGGGACAATTGGGGCATGTCTACCTCAGCCATGGGTGGGAGGTTCCGGCGATACCGTGTTATCGTCAAGCAAGCAGGTTCGCTCCTGATGAATTCAAATGGTTTTACTTTCTTGGGCGCTTGACGAAGCAACGTCAACCGGAGGATGCTGTAAAACATCTCTCCCGTGCGCTTACCTTGGATTCTGAATATGCCCCTGCGCATCTCTATCTCGCTTCTGCCCTCCGTATTTTGGGGGAGTTCGATGAAGCACAACAACATTTAGAACGCGCCAAGCAGCTTCAACCGAACAATCCATTTTCTGAGCTTTGGCTTGGTGAAATTGCACTCGCAAGACAGCAGGTGAAACTCGCTCGAACGCATTTGGAACGCGCACTTCGTTTGAATCCGGGGCAAAGTGAAGCACACGTACTGATGGCACAGGTCGCTATTGCACTCGGAGATAAGCAATTGGCAAAAAAGCACGCGCAGGTAGCTCGGAACCCCAGTCAATACGGTGAGTTGATAGATCCTTTGTGGTGGGATGTGCTTAAAGCGGGTGTCACTGCTCCACTGTATGCCGAACGCGGTAGACGTTATATGTCGGAAGGCGATTATGCCCGTGCTGTTGCTGAATTCGAGTCGCTGATCTCAGACGCACAGAAAGATATAAAGGTTTGGTTCGACTATGGCGTTTCACTCCTCTATACGGGGACCCGGCACCACGAAGCCTTAGAAGTATTAGAACACCTCCTGTCGCTACTCGACAAGGATATAGAGGTCCAGAAGGAGAGAAGTGCCGACGAGATAGCCTACTTGAAAGCACAGGCTTATAACTATATGGGACAAATCTATTATGAAACCGGACAGACCGCTGCAGCGATCCGTGCTTGCCGAGTGGCACTTCAGTTTAAAGAAAATAAAACAGATGGCGGATCTCACAGCCAGTTGACCTCTTCGGATTACGATACTTTTTTCTCAAATGTACACGCGAATCTTGCGATGGTGTATGAGAACACGGGACAGCTTGGAGAGGCAATACGGCACTATCAGGATGCGCTTGACCACGTGCCATCTCAACTGTCTGTGCATCGCGACCTTGCCGGTGCCTATTGGAAAAAACGGAATTATACAGCAGCCGAGCCACACTACAAACAGGTCATCACCCATGCCGCAACGGATGTCCAAGCCATTTATAGACTCGGCTTAATCTCCCTAATGAAGGAGGACTATCTCGAAGCCGTCTCACTGTTTAAAAAGGTGATCGCAATTGAGGCGACGCACGTTCGCGCTTATGGTGCATTAGGTGTTGCTTATCAGGAACTTGGAAATATTCCAGAGGCGATTGGTATCTTTGAACGGGTTTTAGAATTAGAGCCGGGGAATAAGGTTGCGTTAGACAAACTCAGGGAACTGCATGAATCAAAGTAGATTTTTAATTTTACCTTGCGGAGAGATACGCGGGTTGGGGCTTTGAAAAGGGTTGGGGTAGATCCGCCTGCGCCGTTGTTGCAGGCGACTTTCTTAAACTAATTTTATAGTAAAGTGTAGAATTGTGTGATCGGAAAGGTTACTCGTAGACACACTGGCGAATTTACGATAACCCAGTACGTCTACGAGCGTTATAAAAAGGAGAGGCTATTGACTGATATGATGCGTTGCTTTAATTTTCCCCCAGGTTGTACCGAGTTTACCTGCGGGGTCAACAGCCAAATAATTTACATAGCCTTTGTCCATGAGTTCCTGAATATCTTCTTGTTCCAGTGCCGAGTGGAAAATCATGACTTCGTCCATTAGACCCGGGAAAAAGTTTCCGCCTGGATCCCAGACACCGCACCCACCGATATTGACATTAAAGTTGGAGGCACCGTGATTTGCCCAGCCACCTTTTTGTTCAACGTAATCACCATCGATGTAAGTATGGACGTAGTCTGGAGTAGCGACACACCCGACGTGATGCCATTCACCATCACCGTGTTTGTGTTCCCAAGGATTATTCGTCAGACCAGCCGCGGGAGTCCAGAGGCTCAGCTCATTCGTCGTAATAAAGCCGAACTCAGGGGAATCGTTCTGTCCGACGAGTCCAGTCCGGGCGGGGGGATCGTCCGTGCTTTGTATCCATGCAAGAATGGTGAATTCTTCGAGAGCATCAAGAAGTTTCTGTTCAGTCGTGACACAGCCTGCTTTGCCATCAAAGTCGAGTGCCATACCGAATTTACCATCTACCCATGGGGATTTGACGACTTCGCCATCATTTCCTGCACCAGATGAGTCTTTAGCGACATCGCCTTTGCCTTCATCAAAGAGCCAGATACCGACTGCAGATTCAAAATCAATCTCAGCGGTGCTGACGTGAACAGCGATGAGGCTAAAACAGATGACGCCGAGCGTTAATAATACCTTTTTCATAGTTAATTCCTTTTTTTGTTTGCTGAGAGCGTGCTTGAAACGCACGTCTACGGGATTAAGGTTAATACTCTACTTTTAATTATAATAACGTATATAGCACGAAATTGCAAGAAAAAACCTGACTCAGCAAAGCCTGATATGTTTGTACACATTGTGGCTTTTCTAAATCAGGTTTAAGAACATTGTTTAGAATGTCCATCTGTTACAATGGTCAAAAGATTCTCAGCGTCTAATAACTATCTTTCAAATGTCCCCAGATTGTGGGGAGTTTGTTAGCGGGTTCAACGGCGAGTGCTTGAGCGTTCAGGAGTTTGGCATCGCCAATTGCGGAGTGATCGCAGCCTCCTCCGTCGCCCCCATCGCCCATGATGATTTCAAGTTCCTTGGCGTTGGCAGAAATATCAAATTCCACTTTGACAGCGTCAACGTTCTTCCCACCATCGGTGCCTTGAAGTGTATCAGATTTGAAAACCTGTTTTCCATCAACGCTGAAAGTGAAATCACCGCTGCCGCCGTGTCCACATTCTGCGGGGTCTTTCTCATCGGACATGCCGACATAGCCTTCAAATTTGAGATAGTTATCGCCGCTTAAATCGTAGATAAGCGTTGCGACGGAATGCGCGCCGATCCCGCGTTCAAAGTAGATACCACCGATAACGATTTCGTTGCGGGTTCCGCCGCCTTCGCCGATAGTTGCATTGTCTGCATTAATGGGACCGCCCCACCCCGTCCACTCGGCTTCTGGGTTATTAGGGATAAGTCCGCATTTATTCGGTTTCGGTGTGCTACCGCCAATGAAGGCAAGATAGGTGACACCGTTCCGGTCATCTTCTTCGACGACCTCATCATAATCGTTCTGAACGGCATCTCCTTCTTTTCCGACCTCTTTGACAGGTTTCGCGCCATCACCATCTATATTTTCGCAGTCGGCTTTACCCGCATAGACACTGAAAGCGAGTCCAAGGGTAAGCATGAGGATGAGCGTGCATACGTTAAGAGTTTTCAATTTTTACCTCCATCTGTTTTTCGTGTTTTTTGCACAAGAGTTCTCGACTGAGATCTAAACTGTGCATGATGAAAAAAAACGCAGTTTGATGCGTATCCGTTACACCACCGAAGGATGCAGGATTGCTTCGTCCATTCGGTGATACTTGTAGCGTTCGTCGGGCGCGAACACGATTTCCAATTCGCGCTGCGCACTCTTTGGAGAGTCTGAGGCGTGTACAACGTTATGTGTTATATTGATTGAGAAATCGCCTCGGATACTTCCTGGTTGTGATTTCGTTGGGTCGGTTTCTCCGTTGAGGATACGAACTAACTCTATCGCGCCTCGTCCTTCAATGGCTAAGGCGACAATTGGTGCCGAGGTCATAAATTTGATGAGTACATCGTAAAAAGATTTTCCTTGATGGACGGCATAGAGTTTTTCTGCCGTGTCGCGCGGAAGTTGCAGCAGTTTCATCCCAACGATTTTGAGTCCTTTGTGTTCATAGCGAGCGATGACTTCACCGATAAGCCCACGTTGAACACCGTCTGGTTTGATGAGAACCAGTGTTTGTTCTGTTTCCATAGTCCCCCCATTTTAACCTGCGTGCCTACACAGCACGCCTATATTAACGCTTTACTATACAAGCATTCGGGCTTGACAGCAAGCCATTTTAAGTATACCATATCTCTCACGGTGTTTGTCAATTTTATTTTCCCGAAATTGGTCCAGTAGAGGTGGTTATGTACGGTAAACTCGGAGAAGTAGTACTGAAAACAGAAGAACGGATGGAAGTCGGTGTGATTACTGCCCCAGATGCATCTCATGCCGAAGAGATGAAACAATTCCTTGGACATAAGCCTGGCAACTACAAGTGGCATATTGAGCGGTGTGTCATGGAGGTGCTTGATGCGTTAGAAACCCGTTTCTATGTCGGTAAACTTGACGGAGAGGTGATTACCAACATCATGACAGTCGAGTACGAAGGGGTCGGTATTTTAGGACACGTTTTCACGCTCCCGCAACAGCGGAGGAAGGGTGCGTGCAAAGGCGTGATGGCGTATCAGATGGAGGATTTCCGACAGCGGTCAGGTGGCGCGCTCTATCTCGGTACAGGCTACAATAGCCCTCCGTATTACATCTACCATAGTTTCGGATTTGAGAGTGTCTATCCAGAATCCGGTTTTATGAAGTATCAGGTGGGTGAAGACTTTGAGGAACGTTACTTCGCGCCTGCGCCTGCACACCCGAAGCCCGTGGAATGGCACGATTGGCCGAAAGTCACGGCGTTATCGGGCATTGTCGGATGGGACGCACTGCGGAGCCTTGCGTGGAATGTTTACGGTCCCACGAACCTTGAAGGCGGTTTTCTCAGTTTCAAACACGATTTGGAAACCGAAGATACCTACGCTGATGCGAAGTTACTAATTTCATCAGGTGGTGCGATCGTGGGATGGGCAACTGTCGGTCGCGATGCGCGCTGGCGACCCGTAACTGCGGTGTTGGATCTCTTCTTTCATCCGAATTTTGCGGACGCTGTTCCTGCGTTACTTTCAGCCGTAGCGTTTCCTGACGCAAAGGTTCAGTGTTATGTTGATAGTGGTGCTGAGAAGAAGGCGGCGGTTTTAGAAACCGCAGGCTTTACCTGCGAAGGTCGGTTCAAAGACCAATTCACAGCCGGCGGACAGCATTACGATGTTCTGGTGTTCGCACGGGCGTGATCAGCGTGTTAAGGTCACTACGTAAGTACCCCTCATCGTTTATTACACTTGCACATTTTAATTTGACAAATTTTTAACACTTGTGGTATGGTGAAGTTAGAATTCAAATTGTGCAACGCCCTTCCTCCGCAAACTTTATAGCGTGAACCTCTTGATAAGCGGAATAAATAATTATGGTAACGTATGAACAGTGGAATAAGGCAATCATCTCCTACTTCTTTGAAGATCACGATGATCCCGATCAGATTGTCTTTCTGCAAACAGATGCTAATACACTACTTGAAATTGCCATAAAATCTAATTTCAATGTGGCAGATGCTGATGAGGCTGTTGGTAGTTTGACAGAAGCTGTACGGGACAAAATGGTTCGTTACAATTCAGTTATCCTCTCAGCGGTAAATCCAACCAAATCGGAAAAAGAACCACCTCAAGTTGCTTTCCTTGCTCTTACTGTATTTGCCGCAAGTCGGATGAACTCTGAAGGCTCCATATATTTTACTGACTATTACACCCGTCTTAATGAAATGTTATTTGATGAATCAATTCAGAACGCCCCGCAAGGTTTTGACCGTTACCACTTTGAAGAATTATGGATTGATCTACAAAGATGGGTGAAATATGAATATGGTCTTGATCTTCATTTGACTAGGGGACCACGTAATGGATGGTGTGTTTGGTATCCGAAGTCGCAGTGCTTAATTACCAAGCACGATCAACGTGCTATCTATGTTTTTTTTAGACGTAATAAATTAACACCGGTTTCAGACTTATCGGACGATGATCTTGAAAGGCGACTTCGTTATTGGATGTTCTCACCAACTAGCCCCAGCAAAATAGGGCGTTATTTCTCCAATGAGGTTTACAAGAAGTCCATCCTCCGCCAAGTTATATCTCTCCTACGAAATTGGGATGGTGAAATTCCACCCAAGCTGCCTAGTCATGGAAGGCAGACAACTATTCGAATCGACGTTGAGTTTCGATTCAAAGGATTTGACAACACAGAAATACGCTATTGGTTTCGGAAGCGAGGAGGAGATGAAGTAGACTGTAAACCTAACCTGTTAGGAATTGAGCGTCTGCAGCTGTTATCTAATTCAGAAAAGTGGTTTCGACCTGATATTGACAACACAGGCAAATTTTGGAATTGGAGTTCGTTAGATCGTTTGCAATTGCAGACCGACAAAACCAATTCAGTAGTTTATACACTAAGTGTTTCCGATCTTTGGGTTTTCCGAGAAGACTCTGAACGTGACGGTTGGCTCTCCCAAGAACGTATGCAACTGTATGAAGATCACTTAATAGTATTCCGAAAACGTTTGGCTGGCCAAGTCATGAATTGTTTAAGACAGACTTGTGAACAGGATGTTGAAACCCCAAATCCTATCTATGTCGATAGTAAAGAAAGTGATTGGTTCTATTTACCGGTCAAACCCACCAAATGCTTATCCTTTGACAAGCATCTAGTGTGGAAGCTTTCTGTTGTTTATAGTAAGCAAATTCGTTTTATCGGTGGTTTATCGGTTAAAGACCAGAATGGACACAGAGCTTACCTTGATATCTGGCTTCCTTCCGTTTTCGTGCCAGATATGGAAAATTCTGTGGATTTGCCCTTGCAGGTTGACGATCAGTTATTCCTAGTTGGGGCGGATCGACTCGTGAGGTTGCAAAACAAACTTGGCATTGGCATTCATCAACTTTCCTACGGGAAAAAAACACGTGAATTGAGAGTCATTGCTCCAGATCGTTCGTTGAAGCATGAAAAGAAAACTCTTACATCAGCACTATCTGAAGATCAGAAAACTATACCCTCTTATTCTAAAAAAAGAATTGCTGATATTAGGGAGAAACCTGGATTGTGGTTGACAGGTACGAAGTTTTTGGGGATGGACATCCCTAAAGTAACATGGGACGATGTTCAAACCGAACCGTTGATCCCAACAGATGGCATCCCAAAATCTCCGGCGGACCTCATTTCGTCAGTCGTGAAGGTGGCAATAGCACTCAAACAAAGAGGCATGCCAGTACCAGATTGGTTTGACAGTACACTTGAACACCTCAACCAGAATATAGGGATCCGAATTCTTGTTGAAAAGAAATTGCGGGGCTACAGCGAAACCGCTTTGTCGTATGTTGATCTCTGCAAGCGGATAAAAGGGTAAGAATTCATGCAAGCAAAACCGTATCCAGAAGCGAAACGAAGAATTTTAATGGAGCGAAGTGCAACAGATCTTATAGCGTTCCTAGGAGAGGTAACAGATCAAACTGGAAAACGGTTTATACGACAGGACTTGCTTGAAAACAAGGTGTCAGGATTTAGACGCGGACGTGCCCCGTTAACTATAACGGTTCCAAAGTTTATTGCGAAATTGAAAAATGAACAAGAACTCACGAATCATGATTCTGCCATATGGAATTCGTTTGTAAGTGTCTGGATGTATTGGGTTAAATCCCGCCCAGAATTGGAAGATATCTTAACTACCTTTGACAACGGAATGGATTTTGATGAAAATCATAAGTGCCTCATCCCCCCGAATAGCGAACTTGATGTGCAGTGTTTTAAAACTTTATTGGAAGCAAATCACAACCACATAACTGATCAGGAGACAATTCGCCGTTTTTACGAGTACGGTTACTTCAACAAAGATGAACAAATCGAGGCTATAATTGATAGGACCCTTCCTCGCGACGAAATTGAACGACGGCAACGACTGGAGCAACTTGTCCATAAGATTAATAAATTAGCACAAACCGTTGATAAATTATCTCAAAATATCAAAAATCTTAAGTCGACAGTTTCTACTATGAAATCTGCTAATGAATTGGAACGGAAATTTACTCAACAAATAGCAGAGATGCACAGACCTTTTGAGACACAACTTCAGCAATTTGAACAAGAAATCATAGATGTGCATAAAGTGCTTGAAACACGGCCATCCAATACAGAATCGAATTCTATCCAAATGGTCGGATTGTTGAAGCAGATTAATTCGCTTAATTCACGACTCTCGGGAATTGAGGAATCGGTTAATTCGTTTGAAAATAAACTCCCTCGAACTGAATTTGCTACTAAAATGGAACAGAAAATATCCCAGCTCGACCAGCAAATACCAAAGGAAATTCAATCCTTTGAGGCTCGGTTGGATGTGGCTTTAAACAAAGCAATCACCATAATCAAAACGGAGGCTGAAGAACAACATCAAACAACTGATGCACCGCGAATCGCCCATGAAGCTATCCGTATTGGAAATCGTTATGGTGCCCATTTGCGGGATAAAACTGAACGTTACTCAGATGAAACTGATTATCTTTCCAATTTTAGTTATGGTCTGAGAAAGTTTGGTGTGACAGATTCTGAAGAAACGGCAACAGCTATTCATGTCGCGATGAAAGCCTTTCCTGCCCTTGAGATTACCGACGATCGGATACTGAAAGTCTGGCGCATGTTATGCGGCGAGCATTTGTACTTCACAACAATTCGTGTAGAAATGGGTTGGCTCGGATTGCAAGATTGGTTTCCAGGTTTTTTTGCCGAAGAGTGCCTTAAAGAAAGGTTAGAACGGGTTGACCTTGAGATTTCAATTAAGAGGATGCTTGAGCTTGGCGATATGCCTTGGATAATCTATTTGATTAATTGTGACAGATCGTTTCCGGAGAGTTACCTTCCGCACTTTTTGGATTGGGTTAGTAGGCTTTGTAAAGATGGTATCAGAGTATTCCTTATCCGTTGTTCGGGGACAAATCGTTGTGAGACAAATGAGGATTTTTATGAGCGAGTAGCACGTCTGCCTAACCCCCAGGATAGAGAACCGATTGAGGCAAAAAACTTAAGACCTTCAGACATCGTTACGTTATCTGAATGGAAATTTTGGTGTCGGTCAGATCAGAACTCTAACTCTCAATATGAAATACACTCTGATTTTTTGGAAGATATCAGATCAGTTGTTGAAAACAAAGGCGTGCAAATTCCAATGGAACTTCTCCGGGAAATCCAACATTATGTACGGCTCTCACATGACTTACTGGCATCAAAACGCGCCCTTGATTGGGCATTAAAATTGCGTCTCGTGCCATGGATTGAAAATCAACCTAAAGTGGTAGATAGTGTTTTAAGTATGCTGGATCGGGACGATAATGAATTACAGCATTTCCATGAAGGATTGCAACAAGCCCTCGAGAAAGCAAATGAATCAAACTGAAATCAACGTCTATGATAAACTCCTATATTATCTATCGCACGCAGGTGAGTTACGTTGGGAAAAATTCAAAGATGCAACAAGTAGGTTAACAGATAATCAACAACATTTTAATCCGTCCACCTACCTTCAGTCTCTTGGTCGGTTGGGACATCTTGATTATGACCCTATGGAGTTAACTCGCGTTGTAATTGCTCCTGCTGCTCTGATTGATACAGCAGTGGAAAATCGATATGTCCTTGTTGGGAGTCGAACACCAGCCTTTCTTGAGGAAATCAAAAATTACGTTGCAGATACAGGAGGAAAATGGCATACAAAATTTAATAAATATGCTCCAACAACTATCGTTTTGAGCGACTTGACGGATGCTTCTCTTACCAAAATTGGGAACTTAGGTATTCACATTAGCCTCGCATTCTCGGCGAAATTGTCAGAACTCTTGCCAAAACCAAAACATACGGATTTTCCTAGGCAAACAGAAATGCCATTTCCAGACTCAGTAAAAAAGTTTAATCTCAAGACTTTAGAATACGAATCGGATAACCAACAGCATGGTAATGGACTCTACGAAATTCCACCACAATATGGTCGCAGTGTTTATATATTAAGGTCTGGTTCTGACCAACGAAAAGTGCCACGTGATTGGGGTGTTTGGCTTACATTTTCTGCCGTTGGTAGAACGACTGGATTGGTTTCTTATGTAGAAAAAACTCGAACATGGTGTGTGGGCTTTCAATTGCAGGTCCCGTTAATTATAGATCGGTGTGCTACGCTCTGCTCAGGTTTTCCACCAGAACTAAAGAGCAATTCCTATCACTATTCGGATGTGCCAATAGGTGTTGCATACCAATTAACCAAATCGCTTCATCAAAAATGGGAGGTTATTTGATGTCAGATCCTTTTGAAACCTATGAACTTCTTTGTGATTCTTACATCCGTTACATACAAACAATAATGGGCTTCAATAGTGAGAAATTAGAGGAAGAAAGGGATAAATTATTACGCGAAAAAGGCTTGCTTTTCCAAGAACCCCGCTTTGAACCGATTTTTCCTTATTCTTCCTCAGGCAAAAGCTTGTCTCAGTTATGCATGGATTTAAAGTTACCCGCTGCCCTTGGAGAATTTCTGGCAGCAGGCGGGAACGAGGGGCTTGCACCAATAGATCGAACACTCTATAAACACCAAGCAGAAGCAATTAAAGCATCTGTTATTGATGGTGAGGATGTTGTTGTTACAACTGGCACCGGTTCTGGAAAAACAGAATGCTTTTTGCTGCCAATCTTCAGTTATCTTATCAAGGAGTCCCAAAACTGGAGTGTTTACGGGGAAAGAAATCCAGAGCATCCGTGGTGGCAAACCCAACAGAAGCGTGTTCCACAGCGTGAGGGTGAAAACCGGCCTGCTGCCATCCGAGCGTTAATTTTGTATCCACTCAATGCACTTGTTGAAGACCAACTCATGCGGCTCAGGCGCGCTTGTGACAGTCCAGAGGCACATCAATGGCTCACAGACCACAGAGGTGATAACCGGTTCTACTTCGGTCGCTATACCGGTTTGACACCAGTACCCGGTCAAGAAAAAAGCGAAAAAAATACAAATATCCGAAGACTCCGAGACCAACTTGAGAAGTTACAGAAACAAGCCGAAAAAGCTAAGGAAAACGAGGAAACGCGTTATTTCTTTTCTTCCACGGATCCTGACGCGTCTGAGATGTGGTCTCGTTGGGACATGCAAGACCACCCACCTGATATCTTAATCACGAACTATTCAATGCTGAATATTATGCTCACCCGCGATTTAGAACAACCAATCTTTGAAAAAACTAACGAGTGGTTGGAGAAAGAGAATAGCGTTTTCCATCTCGTTGTTGATGAACTGCACTCCTACCGTGGCACAGCCGGTTCAGAAGTTGCGTATCTGCTTCGGACACTGTTTAACCGTCTCAACCTTGACCCCAATTCGCCGAAACTACGGATCATTGCGTCAAGTGCATCCCTTGAAGGAGATGAAGGTCGCGAGTACCTTCGTCAATTTTTTGCACGAGGGAAAGATTTCAAAATTATTGGTTCACCCCCGCATCCCGATAAAAGTGCTGAGCTTGAGGAGTGTCTCAAACACTCAAAACATTTTGAAACATTTAATACCGATGAAGATCCTACTCGGTTGGACCAGATTCCGAAGGATACCATCAAATCTGCCGTCGCACAGCTCTGCAACTGCAACGGTAAGTTGCACGCCTCGACGATTGAAGATATGCGCAAAGTAGCAAACAAAGCAGCTTCAACACTAATTTCCGATGATGTGATTCGTGGACTAATTCGCTACTTGATCCGACAGAAGGAGGCCCGGAATACAGGAAGAGCTCTGTTGCCGCTCCGCGTGCATTATTTTTTTAAAAACTTTGAAGGATTATGGGCATGTAGCAATTCAAATTGCCAAGGCGGAAATGATGAAACTTCCATCGGAAAACTGTTTGCTAATCGGCGCGTTTTGTGTCATGAATGCGGATCAAGAGTCCTTGAATTGTTAACTTGCGAAACGTGCGGAGATATCTTCCTCGGAGGCTACAAACAACAGATATCGGAAAATGCCCCAGGTTGGTACCTGAGTGGTGATTATCAAGATTTATCGGGTTTACCTGAAAAAGGGACTAGAGATCGGAACTATGAAACTTATGCTCTTTTCTGGCAGAGCGCAGAGACACCGGCGCAAGATAGCCCTTGGACGAAAAATGGTGTCAAAAGGCAATGGGCACCTGCACAGTTCTCAGCATCTGATGGAACGCTTATTCCAGATGCTTCGTCTAATTCTAACGGTTATTACTACAAAATTGACGATCCCGAGGGGTGGTGCTCAGAAATTCCCAAGTTTTGCCCTAATTGCGGTGATTTACGGGAATACAAAGCAGATAAAATTATCGTTAATCGCAAAGAACAAGCATATTCGCCGCTTCGAACTAGCAGAACTGGTTTGCAAAAAATTATTCAAATTTTCACTCAAACCTTGCAAACAACTATTAAAGAGCAATCAGATCGGAAGACAATCATCTTCTCTGATAGCCGGCAGGATGCAGCAAAATACGCCGTTGGAATTCAGTGGTCCCACTATCAGGACATGATTCGACTTATTGCTGTTGAAGCAATGGAGCAGCAAGCGGAAGACGAAGATTTAGCAATTGTTCGTAATCTTCAAAGCCCAAGGGCGGATTTTAATCGTGCGATGCGTCGCCTGCATGATAAATTTCCAAATCAAGAGCAGTTGCTTGAGTTAATTGAAGATGCTTTCTATGACAAAAAGCCTTTGACCTCTACTCAGGAAAATCAGCTTACTGTGCTTGGGGACAACTATCCATTCACGGCTCTCGAGGATGCTGGCTTTAATGCCTTTATCAATCTCGGTATGAATCCCGGAGGCTATGGTAACAATGTAGACACCTCTTGGGAAAAAGGCAGAAACGATAAATGGATTGAGCATAAATGGGAAGAGATCTTCCAGTGGGATGAAGATACTGTATCAATACGTCCATCACAGCTGCTTGAAAACCATCAAATTCAACTTGTGGCAAATATTCGATCCGAATTGAAGAGAATGATTACCGAACAACTTTTGTTTGCACGTAGAGATATGGGGTTGGAGGGGCTTGGACTGGCTTGGTGTGAACCATACACTGATTTAGGCAAATGGCAGATTAAAGAATTTGATGTCTCTGAAATGATGGCTGCTGTAACCCGGATCCTTGGTGAACGGAGATATACGACGATTAACTATCCCTATGACGACCAAACAAATAATCCTGCGTTTCTTCGAGACTACATCAAGAAATCGGCTGAACAAATAGGACATTCTGCTAATGACCTTATCAGAGCAGTTGAGGAACAGCAAGAATTTTCAGATAGTTTTAAGGGCCGTTTTGTTCGTGTTGAAAATCTTATTCTTCGGCTTGCCCAAGGGGACACCATCTTTCGATGTTCTACCTGCCAGCGTAAGCATCTTTACAAGGCAGGTAGGATTTGCACAAACACAAAATGCCTGGGACAATTGGAGGAAATTGATAGGAATAAAGATGAATATGGAAAATATGGAGGGTACTACGCTAATCAAGTTGATTCAGATAGATCTGAGATTCAACCCCATCGTTTCCACTGTGAAGAATTGACTGCACAAACCGATTCGGAGGAACGTCCAACCCGACAACGATGGTTTCACGGAGTTACTCTTGACAATGAAAATCCGCTAACAGATGAAATTGACCTTCTTAGTGTGACAACAACGATGGAGGCAGGAGTCGATATAGGCGCACTTTCGATAGTTTTGTTGGGTAATGTCCCGCCCCAACGTTTCAACTATCAACAGCGTGTTGGGCGCGCTGGACGCCGCGGAGAACCTGTAGCATACTCTTTGACACTTTGTCGTCTTAGAACTCATGACGATCACTATTTCTCCTACACAGGCGAAATTACAAATACCCCAACACCCTCACCATATTTGGATCTACGGAGCACAGACATCATAAGGCGGGTGCTGGCGAAGGAAGTTTTATTCCACGCGTTTCCGAAGTCCGAGATAGAAACCTCAAACGAAAGAAACGTCCACGGTGAATTTGGAAAAGTCGCTGATTGGGCTACTAATCGGAAGAAATTATCTGAATGGATCGGAACGCAACAGGAACAGATTCAGCAAATCGTGCGTGTGCTTACCGCGCAAACGGAATTGGAAATTCATAACGGAACAGATGAACTGATAAACTGGGTTACCAATGAACTTGAGGCCGATATTAACAAGTGCCTTGAGAATCATGAACATAAAGACGATGATTTAAGCCAAGTTCTTGCGGAATCCGGCTTATTACCGATGTTTGGATTTCCAACAGGTGTGCGTTTGCTATACCATAAACCACCAGAAATATCTAATTGGCCTCCAACATCTGGGGTCGTTGACCGAGATATTGAACTTGCGATCAGTCAATTTGCTCCGGGTTCAGAAACTATCAAGGATAAAAAAATACATACCGCGATAGGTATTGTATCCTACAAACGTGAAGCAAACAGAATTGTAGCTGACAATGGTGTTGCCCATGAGAAATTGATAGGGTTCTGTGATAATTGCAAAGCAGTTTTTGAGAATGCATGTGAGGATGAAAATTATTGTAGAATTTGTGGATCTGAAACATATAAGCCAATTCAAGGGATTGAGCCAAAGGGTTTTTTGACTAATTTTAGATCTGATGACGCACATGAGTCCTTCAATTGGACCCCACGTTCAACGTACTCTCGCTTACCCTCAGATACGCTTCCAAACCTGAAACAGGAATGCAATTTCCGATGGGAAACAGCTGAAAAACTGAAATTGCTCTCAATTAATACGAATAATGATCGGTTGTTTACCCTGCAAAAGGAGCGGAATAGTGAAGTACTTGTATCTCCTCAAGTCTGCCATGAATTAAATGAAAAACGCGATTTAGGAGAAAAAAAATATGAAGCCGCCCTTTACGCTGCTAAGACCACAGACGTTTTGTTAATCCAGGTTAACGAGATTCCAGTCGGTATTCTCCAAAATCAAGGTGAAGAATACTGGCGAGCTGCACTTTACTCTTTCGGGTTCTTGTTCCGGCAGTTTGTGGCAAGTCAACTGGATGTATCCCCTGATGAGTTACGGATTGAAATTCGACCTATGCCTGTAGAAGAAGATGGAATTTACAAACAACAAGTTTTCATCGCCGATGCCTTAGCGAATGGAGCGGGATACTGCCGCTATTTAGGAGAACTGGATGCTAAAGGACAACTTCGGCTACTTACATTTCTTCATGACATGGTTAACCCTGAGAATGGTTTCGCAAAAGGATTGATTGCACATGGAGATGATTGCGATTCATCTTGTTACAACAAAGGTTGTATGCGTGATTACTCTAATATGCCCTATCATCCGTTTCTGGATTGGCGGTTAGGGCTTGATGTCGCACAACTTTGCCTACAGGAAAACTACCAGATGGATATTCAAAAAGACTATTGGTTACCGCTCGTAGACTTGGTTGAAAAGAACTTAAAAGAACTCCATCAAAGGCTCAAGCGCAAGGATTATGACAATGTGCCTGTTTTTGAGGACCAAACGCAGAAGAGGGCATTCATTTTGCATCATCCACTTGCCTCAACCGGAGATTGGGCAGGGGCACACATTGCTTCTGCAATTGTTGATCTTGAGGACGCGGGATTTAAAGTAGGATATATTAACATTTTTGATGCTATTCGTAGGGTGAGTGTCGTGATGAATGCCCTGAACGAAAAACAATAATATGAAACTTCAATCACTCCCAAAACTCCGGCCTATCACGAAACTGTCTCCTACAATGTTTGCTACCTTACAACAGTGTCCACTGCAAGCTGGACTTCGCCAAGTAAAAGCACAGCGGACGACCAGAAGTTCAACAGCTGCCCTGTTGGGCACCATCGTACATCGCGTTCTAGAAAAAGCAGGTTCAATAAATAAGGACAGCGCGGACTTAAGAACTCAAGCAGAAGCAATATGGGATAAGGCTGTAGAGCAAATGGAGGAAGATTTACAGACTTCGCCTCTTGATAAGTATTTACTACCGATTAGAAAGTGGAGGAAATTCTTCGTATTGCAACAGCGAACCCTTCGCCGATGTGAAGAAATCGCATCAAGTCAGGGTATATCTGAAACACAGGTAATTGCAAGTGAACGTAGATTCGATAGTGTCAGAAGTGGATTTACTGGTAAACCTGATCTTATCCTCCGGCGAGCAAATGGTCTCGTGATTATCGACTATAAGAGTGGTGAACTCCCCGATGATCCGCAAATCCGAGAAGAGAAAATTGAACCATGGCAACAGCAAATTTTGATTTACGCTTCAATGATCGAGGAGGAATTTGGAGAATGGCCTGTAGACGGTAAAATCAGATTGTTGAATAAAGAGGTGATCCCCATCGTAATTGATCCACGAGAAGTGAAGGACATAAGGCAGACGGCTCAGGAATTAAGAGAAGAATATAACACAAAAATTAAGGCAGGAGTAACGCATTCAGAATTGGCACAATATTCTGTTGATAATTGTAGATTCTGCGAATTTAAAGGAGCTTGCAACACATTCTGGAAAGAGAATCCGCAACCGATTCCAGAAACAGATGAGTACGGATGTTTGAGCGGTCAAGTCTTAAAAGTTACAACCGGTAAAGGTAGGAACAGTTCTATGGCGATTATATGTGAAAAATCGGATGGAAGTTCACAGGAATGGCAGATTTCAAATCTATCAACCGAGCAATTTGGAAATTTAGAAGAATTGAAGCAAGGAACTCTTGTTCGGTTGCTCAATTTTAAAATAGAATCTGATGAATCCTACCGAGCAAAACCGACTCAGACTTCTGTAATTTGGGAAGTTCCAGTGGGTTTGTGATATGATCACACAGGGTGTGTAAAGTTTTTAACACTAAATCCTCGGAAACACCAAAGTAGATGTCAACCGAATTTGAAGATACGATCCGCAATTAATGCCATGTGCTACATGGCACTCCGCTGGAGTGCAGTCATTTGAACATATTGTTTTCTATAGACATACCGCTCCGCTGGAGCGTAATCTGCGAAATCTGTATAATCTGTGTAAATCCGCGATTCAGACAATTTATTGCGTGAGTGCTGCCACGATGCGGGTTATCTGAGGATAATCATACCACATTCAGTGAGCAATATCAACCGAATTCGCGAGGCATAGGTGCTCACGCATTTTAACTTGACACGCCCTTAACCCTTGTGGTATCCTACTTTTAGGTTCACAAGGAAGCCTCCAGTCCGCGGGAAGGGTCCAACCTGCCTTGTTTCTTCCAAACAACTATAATCTTCTTTCTCTGCCTGTAAATGCGGACGACAGGTGTAACGAGAGGAGATTCTCATGCAATATAAACAACTTCCCCCCAATCCAAGCCTTGAACACCTTAAGTCCCAAGCGAAGCAACTGCTTAAGGCACATACAGAAGACTCTCTTGACGCGCGCCAGCGTATCCGCGCATCCTTTCCAAAACTCTCTGACGCCACAGATACAGAAATCCAAGATGCCGCATTCGGTTTGCAAGACGCTCAACTCGTCATTGCCCGTGAATACGGGTTTGCAAGTTGGGCGCGGTTAAAGGAAGAAGTGCTGCATCAAGAGCAAGTCGTAGAAGGAAAGTCAGCCAAAGACCTCTTGTTCCAAATACTCCGGACTCCTGATCTCACGCAAGCCGATATTCAACGCGTAGAAGACCTACTAACTGCTGAACCGTCGCTTGTCTCTGTGAAAGATGCGGAGGAACGAACCCCTATCGAAGCACTCGCCGCGAGAGGATTGATCAATTTTGGTAAAGAGAAATGGTATAGACCGATACGGCAACTCTATGACCTCTTCAGGGAACACGGAGCGGCAACGAATGTCGTTGCGGCGGTTCTCATGGATGACCGTGAACATGTTAAAACATCTATCCGTAACAATCCAGTGGTGCTCAAACAACGTTTTGACAGATCGAGGGAATGGAGAGGCATAAGCCTGCTCGCAATTGCCGCAGGGTGTGATCGGATAGAGATCGCCAAAATCCTGATTGAAGTGAATCCGTCGTTGGTGACGGCAGGACAGGCTGAAGGTAAAGCCCCTATGGATTTACTCGTGAAACCGTGGCATCACTCCGCCTTTGAAGCCGAACCGCGGAAACCTTTTTACGACCTACTGATTGAAAAAGGTGCGGTGCCAGATTTAGCTGCCGCACTCATAATGGATGATGAAGCAAGGTCATAGAATACATCTGGAGCGACCCTCAGCTATTTGAGAAGCAGTTTGTCTGTGGCAATCAGATGCTATTTCGTCCTATTGAAATTGCGGCGGCTTATGGACGCGACTTCATCCTTGGCATTTTGTGTGAGTTTGCCACAGTGGAGCACGTGGACATTACGCAGGATTTGGCCTCTGCCCTGACGCAAACTTTTGCTTTGGACGTAACGGAACGACTGCTTGAAGCCACCAAGCCCTCGGCTCCAATTTTGACGAATGCCCTTGCATTTGCGTGTGAGGTGTATCAGCCTGAAAAGGTGTGTTTGCTGCTCAAATATGGTGCCGATCCGAGCGCGCCCTTTAAGGCGAAGTTTCGCTACGATGTCGTGCAGAATCTGAAACTGGATGACGATGGTGCTCATACCTGCGAGAGGTTTCCGCTTTTCTTACCAGGCACAAACACACTCGTGTCCGAAAATGTCTCTCACACCTACGAGATGTCTCCACTCCTCGTGGCGATAGGGACGTGGTATGGTATAAGAGAAGCGGGAGAAGCACTTGACGAGTGCTTGGAGGTCGTCAAAGCACTCCTTGATGCGGGGGCAGATGTGCATCGGAGTTACAGGGTGGATATGGACGATGAGATTTTGGAACTCACGCCGTTGGCGTATACACAGAAACTCGCGTCTCTGTTCCCAGATAAGCCTTTTGAAAGGATAATTGAGGTTCTCTCCGCAGGTAATGCAAATTAACGTTTACTTCCGCACGGCGATTTTTCCCACCTTTTGTTTGCGGACATCCCCTTTGCGGGCGGTAAATTTGTAGAGATAGACCCCGTTCGCAAGCGGTTCGCCATCGGCATCGTAGCCGTCATAGTGGAATTCGTTGAATGAGACGGACGCATCGAGTGTGTCAATGGCGAGGATACGGCGACCGGTAATCGTATAGATTTTCAGGCTGACCTCGTCCGCACTTTCTGTCAGGTAGTAAGCGAAATGGGTGCCGCTTCCCGGCACAAATGGATTCGGGAAGTTGGCAATATTTTTGATTTCAAATTCCCCAGCGACAGTCGCAGTGCGATCTGTGTCTGAGATATTGCCGTTTGCGTCCTGTGCCTGTAACCGGATGCGGTATTCGCCCGGTTCAAGAACGGGCGTGTAGGTGATCAGGAGCAGGTTGTTGTTTGTCGGCGATGCCGCAATCACATATTCGTCTTGTGGCACGTTTTCGCCGTTTTTAGTGAGGATTATATTCTCCGGACGTGAATCGATCCCGTTCGCGTCCTCCATCTGCACCGAGATGGTTGGTGTATCAGAGATATAATCGCCATCGACAAAACCTTGATGGTCAAAGGTTAACGCAAGTGCGGGGGGGATCGTGTCACTGTGTGAGAGCAGCGCAAATGTCCCCGGCAGTTTGACCTCCGCTGAGATAGTGTCTCCACTCGTTATTTCCTCGCCGACCCGAATCCAATTTCCGTTATCAATGTCACGCTGATAGATATGGGCATCTTTTCGGGAATCGGAGTTCCCTTCTACCTTTTGGAAAGAAGCGGTCACTGTAAGTGTAGGATGGGTATGCAACGCCGATTCCTCCAAGTCGAATTGATAGGCGAGTGCGGATGTTGAGAGTGCCGCCGTAATATCGGGTTGATTTGTAATGGCAAGAGCTTCTTCGGCATACGTCAGAACGGTACTCGTTTGCACACTGCCGGACGGAACGGTAATACGAAAAATACCATCTGGACTCTGAATCGGTTGATTGAGCGTTTCGGGTGTAAGGATAATACGGTTGCCTGAAAACCGCCGCGATGTCCAGTTATTTCTTTCCCGTTCTTCAATGATGCTTCCCTGTGGGTGTTCGGCGGATGGTGGATCTACGTAGACCGTAACGAAATATTCACCGGGGGGTGGTTGCCAAGGAACACTTACGACAACTTGGCTGCCCGGTAGAATTTCGGGAAGTATTTGGAGATTCCCAATTGGAGTAGCGTTCTGGAGCTCAGTAAGCACGTCCGCAATGCTGACGTTTGTATTCGGGATATCGGTGTTCCCACTCAACGCTTTTACAAAGAACTGAACGGGAACATTTCGCACTGTTTGGACCTCTCGGTTTCGAACTTGTACTGAGAGCGTAAATGGCGGTGTGGTGTCCCATGTAAGGGTTTGATCCAAAACGACGAGGTCAATGTCAATTTCATCATATCCTACATCGAAAGTGACTAACTCTGTTTGAAATGTTCGTCCACTTTTAACTTTGATCTCCGCGTAATAATCGATAATTTCTCCGTAGGGATAGCCCGGAATAGGTCGCTGACTTCTGTAGGTGGAACCAGCATGCGGCACGACAGGAATCGTGAAAAATTCGTGACCATCCAAACTCCAAAACAGCGTCATTTCGTCAATAGCATTTTCGTCCAGGACTTCTACGTAAAGGTGCATCGGTTGGTTCGGTGCAACAGGAAAGGGAACAAGGCGTACACTGTTGACATATCGGGATAAGATATTGTAGGTTGCATGCCCTAAAGCCTCTTCATCTGCATTCCATGCGTAAACCTGGACAGCACCGACATCAAAATCAGGAGCGGCGGGGACTCGTATTTCTGTGTTGACCTGTCCATTGACGATGGGAACAATTTCCGGTTTCAGTTTTATGTCTTTTGAAATTGCGGCTTCGGTTGTCGGAACAACGGTAATTTCGGCATCTCCGCTGAAATTCCGGTCGGATAGCGTTCCAGAAACCGAGAGAAAGGTATCTCCTTGAGAAGCATTTCGTCCTTGCTCGGCACTGATGTCGGCTGTGACTTGTATTGTGTTACTCGGTATTTTCAAGTTTGTCGCTGGATCTCCGAAAAGGGTGAAGACTTCAGCGAGATCAAGAAATCTGGGTGTATTGATGAGGAACTGGGTTTTCGCCTGTGCAAGGATAGCACCGAAACTGCGGATCTGCTTGTTGAAGATGACGTCAAAAATTTCGGCGTTCAGGTAGTAGTCGCCATCTAACAGTCCAATACTGGTTGCGGCGATGACGGCGATGGCACCACCGTTTTCCGAGCGCAGGAGTTCTTCAACGAGACTGTTTTTATTCCCTTCAAACGCCCCTGTGTAGCAGGTCATACTGATAACGAAGGGGAGTTGTGAAATATTGGTTAAATTCTGTTCGGGATCTGCAAAGTCAAGCATCCGACTGGAGGCCCATATACCGCCACCACCGTGTCCGATATAGTTGACGATGCTGGCTCCGTCATTAAAGCCGTCGATAACTCGTCTACCGATAGGGGTAAGGGGACTGTCTGCAGTCAAAATCGGATTGTCCGTATGGGATGCGTAGATACGTTGGGTTTCGTATTTGGCATTCAGTTGATTGTGGGTGATAAGCTGACTGGTTTGCCAGTGGAATCTGAGATCTGAACCTGCCAGCATGAGGAGTCGCTTATGCCAAGAACCGGTTGGCGAAGAGGTTTCATAGTTGATGACACGTTCGATGAATATGCGTACATCGACGCGATTATTGGCTGGCATTCTACCGATGAGCATGTCTGGAAAACTATCTTCGCCTCGAAATGTAACGAATTGATGGTCGGACGCACTGGATCCGTAGCCTGGGATTTGCACCTGCATTGTCGGGACGAAATTAGGTTCATTTTTGATGTCGATATTTGTATCGCCTATGAGAAAGACATAGGTCGGAGCAGGCGGTTGCCAATTGTGATAAGCATAATTGAGGAATTCGCGGATAGCCTCAGGATTGAGCAGACCGTAGTTAAATTCATCGTAGATGTTTTGGACATCGACGACTTTCGTGCGCAATCCTTGTTGGGCGCGATAGTCGGCAAGAGGCTGAACGTCCTGAATAAAGTGGTTATGTGTAATGATGATGTAGTCTGCCGCGTTGTGGGTGCTACGCAGATCGGATGGTGCGTCTACCGAGATTTTCGGTTTTCGGAATTGGTTACGGGTAAGTGCGATGTATTGGATGGTAGGATCGTTCGCATCCTTAGGACGAATTTGGGTCGAGCGGAAGATGACCCTGTAAGTTCCAGGGATATCTTCGTCGACAAGTGGGGATAAGCCTACGTAACGCGTGCCGTCGATGCCATAAACCTCGATGTTTGGTGTGGTGAAATTTATTAATTCGACCTTGAAGTTTGAGTTCACAGCACCTGTTTCGTCCCGGAACGGAGTAATTGCAAAGGGTAGCGTATCCGCTTCAGCTTTAAAATCTCGCCAGTAGTCGATTTGGAGCCAATTGAACAGAATGATATCGATAGGGGCTTCAGGGTGACCGGGGTTTGTAATCCGAATCGCGTTCTTTCCTTGATTGAGAAAGGACTGGGGGATTTCCTGATTCTGGATTTGGTATTCGGTTTCGCCAGTCCAACGGGCTTCTCCAAATTCGATTTTATCGTTTAGCCAAACAGTGCATAGGTGCGGTGTGTTGGTTCTACCGTGGAGACTGACTCGGACTGTTGTAGGTAGAGCAGTGTCTGAAACGCTCGGAAGATTGAAGTTGAATGTTTTCAATGCGGGAGCACTTAATTGTGACCAGAACCAGCTGTCATCTGGGAGCGGTGGCAGTTCCGTCAAGCGGAACTGACGCTGTAGCAATCCTTGACTAAATTCTGTATATGTCTGGCTTGCTGTAAGGTTGACATTACGGAAGCGTCTGAACTGTTGGTCTTTCTCGATATGTGCGCGTGTGAGGAAACGCTGGTAAGATTGCGTGTGACTTGTATTTGGGAGCGGCGTTTTCGTTCCCATCCGGATCCCGGGTCCCGCGCCCCAGGAGAGCCAATAGATATTCTCATCGGAGTTGGGGTCGATATAACTGGTCTTTCCATGCTGCCGTTCGCCATAGAAAATGATTTCGTCTGTTAGGTCGAATCTTTTGTCGGCTTCACCACGGACAAAAATTGGTATCTGTTTTCCTTTATTTGATAGCGTCAATGTCGCTGGTGCTATCGCTTCTAAATTGGCACCGGCAGTTGCGAGGTCCTGCGCTGTAATACTGTACATGCCGGATTCAGTGATGCTGATTCTATAACGCGGTCCTGTGAACGGAATGCTTGGTGCTGCAGGTGCTCGCTCTTTTAAAAATGAAGTGGGCGGAGAACGCCATTGAATCGCGCTCTGTGGGTTAACAAGCATATCAGCGAAAATTGCGTCAAATGCGTCAGATTCGGTATGTAAACCACTGGGTATAGTGGATAAGACAGTAGACTGTGCTGGCATCTGTAGGGATGGGGTTACCTCGCCTGTACGGAAGCGTACCTCTACCACGAGTCGGTGATAGAGTCTCACTTCACGGCGGGCAGGATTGTACTGGACAGGATTCAGTTGAATCGGGAGGACGCGGTTCTCTCGGATCCAACCGACTTTCCCGATTTCTGCGAGACGTTCTGGGAAAAATCGATCTCTTTGTTCGCTTGAGGTGTGCGGAGTTGTTTCTATCTTATGTGTGCTAAAATCCGTATCAATCACCCGCAATTGGAAATTTACGTCGGGTGGGACACTCATGAGCGTGGATTGCATCGGAAGGTGCGGCATGCCGAATTCGGTAATGAAATTACATCCTGGGAAAGATATAGATTGGCTCTCGGCTTTTGGCTCTCGGCTTTCGGCAAAGAGGTCTGCGTTTAACAAAGTGTCCTTGCTGACTGCCGACTGCTGACGGTTTCCGACTGCCATTCCGCTGTCATCTAACAGGAAATCGGATTTAGGGATGACGAGTTGGATCGTTACACCTTGCAAGGTACTACTGACTAATTCAATTTCTCTTTGGGTTTTCGCGCTGTTCCTTGTTGAAGCACGGGTGCTTTGGTTTCTTAAGGGAGTCGGTGCGGCTTCTGCGACTCTGTGAGGATGAATCGGACTCACGAGAGGCAGAGGACCCGTTTGTAAATAAAAGAAAAGCGTTATGAATAGTATGAGTAACCGTACGGGCGAGATCGCGCGTGTCTTTGAGGGACGAGTTCGCATGAAAGAATTAACTCCGAGGTGTTAAATTTGCCAAACCGATAAATCGTAATTTGTAAAGTATCCGTGGTTGGGTAGCCCCAATTTGTAGTATTTGTTGTCCGGTGTTTCGTTTTTCTTTAAATAATATGAGGAATATGGAGAACCGAGAGGTAAATGACCTTGACTTTGGACACATGGGATTGTTTATTCGGCGCGCTTGGCAAGCGAGATGTTTTTGCTTTGGCTCTTGATAGGGCACTTCTTTTTTTCTGGATCTCGCCAGCGGCGCGCCTACTGGTAGATGTGCGATTGGAGATCGCACTCACTTGTTCTCTGCGAGGTGATAGACCTCAATTTCTCGGATTTGGGCGATTGCGGGTTGCATGACGCGATAGTGCGGATAGTATTGACCTACGAGGGTCGTGCGTCGGTCGACGATTTTGTCGCCCGGTTCTGCTATCACTTTATTCACAATGACATCATCAACAGTTCGGGTGACGGCAATGCGAATCATCTTCGTCTGAAAGTTCAATCTATCAAAGGTAAACTGGGCTTGTGCGAGTTCGTCGCCGATATTGCGTCGCTGGATGATTGTATCAAAAGTTTCCCATTCGCCGGTTTCAGGGTTCAGGTAATCCATCTCAAACCGAAATAGGTTGCCATTGTAAATGATGATTTTTCGGACGGGGTGGACCTCAGCGAATCTGATAATGAAGTTCCGGTCATTCTGCGCTGGGAGTGTTGCCAGCGTTTCGATATTTCCATCATTCATGCCGGGATGGTTTGCTTCGGTGCCGTAGGCGGCACTCGCTATATTTGCGCTGTACTGTGTGGATAATATTTGCGCAACTCTACACGCATTGAGGTGTAAACAGATTGCGATGAGGCAGCAGGTAATTAAAGTCATACGTCTCATTTTGGTTCCTCCTGAAGGGTTATATCGACCCGATCAACAATCCCCATGACGAGTTCTCGGATCGGTGCGTCTTCAATGCCGAATACCTCTTGGGCTACACCGGGACCCGCACCGACTATCACCGTGTCCCCTTCGCCAGCACCGACATAGTCGATAGCGATTGTTGGCGTGCGAACGAGTTCGGATTTGACACTCAACGGTTGGATGAGCAGCAGTGTGCGGTTTTCGTATGCAGAATGTTTAACGATAGAAACGACTTTTCCGATTACTTTGGCGATGTACATTTTTTTATGACTCCGTTTCAGAGGTGCTTGGTGTGTCAAGCAACGAAATAGAATCAACGATGCCAACGATGGCAACATCGACCGGCATCCGCTTACCGGGGATGACACTTACGGCATCGCCACCCGTAACAAAGTAGACCGTTTCGCCAACACCTGCGTCGTGTAGCGTATCTACAGCGACGAGTGGTTCGGAAATGGGGTTGCGTTTCTCGTCTAAGGGTTGTACAATGAGGAGACGTGTGCCTTCTAAACTCGGGTCTTTTCGAGTTGCAACGATGGTTCCAATTACTTTTCCTAAATCCATATTTTAATTTTACCTTGCGGATTTTTAATTTTACCTTGCGGTTCGGTCAGGTAGGTTTCAGGTTTGAAGTTCCTTTACGTATATCTAGGGGAAACACCCAAGCAAAAACACCTCCAAATGTAAAGCATTCTCGCTGCGAAGCAAAATTATGCCATTTAAGGAGAACCTAATTTCATTACGGACTACGGTTAACCTAAGTTGCCACTAATCTTCAAACGAAAATTAGCTTAAGACGTATATTTTTCTCATGAAAAGAACACACCTATATCTTCCCAGAAACGAGATTGTACTCAACAAGTTTAGTATGAAGCGTGTTCCGGTTAATACCGAGGATGTCTGACGCTTTACTCCGATTTCCTTTGGTGTGCTCCAGCACGATTTTAAAGAGCGGTTTCTCGAAGATCGCTCGGATTTCAGCGTAAAGCTCGTCTGGCGATGTTTCGGATTCCATATAGTGTTGAACGTGCGTTTGAAGCAGATTATAAATTTGTAGGTCAAGATTTCCCTGTTCACTGGCAGGGGTCGGTTTTTCGAGTATCGGATCGAAATGCTCAGGCAATAACATTTGTCCTGAACACATCACGAGTGCTCGCTTGATCGCATTTTCTAATTCGCGCACGTTCCCGGGCCATTCATGAGCGATGAGGAGTTTCGCAACTTCCACAGTGATGCCGATATTGGGAAGTTGGTATTCTTCGACGAACCGTTGTGTGAACAGATCTGTGAGTTCCGGTATGTCCTCTTTGCGTTCTCGGAGCGGTGGCAGGGAAATGGGGATGACGTTGAGACGATAGTAGAGGTCCTCCCTGAAGGCTTTCTGCTCAATTGCGGTTTCAAGCCGTCGGTTAGTTGCGGCGATGATTCTGACATCAACAGCATGGGTCTCGGTTCCGCCCATCGGTTCAACCTCTCGTTCTTGGAGGACACGCAACAATTTCATCTGAACTTCAATCGGCAATTCACCGATTTCATCGAGGAAGATAGTGCCACTGTCTGCCTGTTGGAATTTACCCTTCCTTGCGGTGTGTGCGTCGGTATACGCACCTCTGACGTGTCCAAAAAGCGCGCTTTCAATAAGGCTCGAAGGCATGGCACCGCAATCGACGACGACGAACGGGTTGTGGGCTCGATGGCTGTTTTGATGGATTAATTGGGCGACAAGTTCTTTACCGGTTCCGCTTTCACCTAAAACGAGGACGGTTTCGTCACTGACAGCGGCGCGTCCAATTTTATGATAGACCTGCTGCATCGCCGAACTCTGACCGACCATTCTCCCCTGTCCGTCAACATCAATGGAGGTTGTGGAGGTCTTGACGTTTTTCGTTTGGGTGCTGGCGTCCGCAGCGCGCGACACAAGGTCGAGCAATTGCCGCTGATCGATCGGTTTTGTGAGGTATCCGTAGGCACGTTGCTTTGCCGCGTCAATGGCAGTCTGTGTGGTTCCGTGTGCGGTGATTATAATAATCGAGGCGGTGTTATTGTAACCCTGAATGTCTTCGATGAGTTCAATTCCGTTGGCATCCCCTAACCAAATGTCGAGCAGAATGACATCAACGTTTGTTTCCTTGATACAAGCAAGCGTCTCCGCGCCATTTCGGGCTTTGCGTATCTCATAGCCTGCCTTCTGAAGCGTCGCGGCGAGTATCTGTCGGAGGCTGTCGTCATCATCAGCGATCAGCACAAGATTTGACATATTTTAATTTTTCCTTGCGGTTCGATAAGGCGTTTTGATACTTTCACGTGCTCTCCGTTGAGCCGTCCCGGCGCGTTGCTTGGGACTACAATATTTGGCACTTTCCTTGCGATTCGCTATATTTTAATTTTTCCTTGCGGTTCGGTAAGGCGTTTTGATGCTTTCACGTGCCTCTCCGTTGCACTGTCCCGCGTGTTGCTTGGGACTACAATATTTGGCACTTTCCTTGCGATTCGCTATATTTTAATTTTTCCTTGCGGTTCGGTAAGGTGTTTTGATACTTTCACGTGCTCTCCGTTGCGCCGTCCCGGCGCATTGCTTGGAACTACAATATTTGGAACTTTCCTTACGGCTCGCTACGATTCCTCTCTAATGCACGGGGAGGGACATAACAAACGCTGTACCGACTTCGAGGTTCGCATCGACTTCAATACTACCTCGGTGTTCGGCGAGAATTTTTTGGCTGATGTAAAGTCCTAATCCTGTCCCTTTTTGTTTAGTGGTATAGAACGGATCGAACAACATCGGTATATCTTCAGATGAAATACCGGGTCCGTCATCTTGAACTCGTACATGCACAATTCCGATTTCTGAGACGTACTCTGTCTGAATTGTCAAAGTTCCGTCTGTGTCCATTGCTTCTATGGCATTGTAAAATAGATTCAGAAGCACCTGTGTAATTCCGTCCTCATTTACATTGACCTCTGGACAGTCGCTGTATTGCGTGATGACTGTGGTCGCGTGAAGTTCCAACTCTGGTCGGCAGATAGCCAAGCTACTATCAAGAAGTTGATGGATATCGCTCCGTTTTGCGACTTCCATTGTGGGTTTACTGAACGCGAGTAATTGTTCAATGAATCGATTGAGTCTGTCCACCTCTTTTATAATAATCCCTGTGTATTCATTAATCTCATTTTGAGAGAGTTGGACGTTCTTGGAATCGGTTTGAACTTGCTCGGAAGTCCCGCGATCCCGATCATCGTGATGGCGTGCTTCCGCTGAACTGAAATCTACGTCGCTGTGTTGGAGCAGTTGTGTGCCGAGCCGGATGCTCCCTAAAGGGTTTCGGACCTCGTGTGCTATCGTTCTGACCAACCGACCGAGTGTCGCCATCCGTTCAGATTCGACGAGTGCGTCGATTGTTTGCTGAATTTTGACGCGTTGTGCGATAATGGAGGCGATAATTGTCAAGAGCCGCCGATCGTCCTCTGCAGAGAATTCATCTGAGGCTTTGTCTATCGTCAGTGTACCGATGACGTTTTCTTCCACGATAATCGGGATGCACCAGAAAGCGATCGCATCTTTGGATTCAACCCGTTCCGGCTCGAAGAGTTTGACGTAGCTGCGTGGGCTTCGGGTCTGCGGAACGCCTATTGCTTTGCCCGATGCGAGTACCTGCTTTTGGATGTCTTCCATCTGGTTGTCAGTCCCACGTTTCATTTCTGCTGGTGTAAGTCCTAAAACGGCTTCTGTGGAAGTGGTGACCTTCCCGTTTTCATAGAGATGCAAAGCCCCACGATAGATACCGAGTCGCTTGGATAGAATTTCAATGATACGTTGAAAGAGTCCCTCCAGATTGAGGTTGGTGTTCACGGATTGGCTCACCTCAAAAAGCGTAGAGATGTCCCTGACCTGTTTTTCTAAATTTGCGTTGACGCTGTTTATCTCCTCTATCTGTTCGACCCGACTCCGTCTCTGGATTTGGAAGTGGCGAATAATGCGGATAACGCCATAGACGACGAACGGATAGAGCAGTGCTATGATAATGCTTTCAGTATGATTTGCATAGCGGAAGACGTAAACCCAATTGGCTACGGTCGTAATGCCGAACAAAATGTTCTGCCCGCGCGGTTTCGTGTAGAGGACCGACAGAACAATCACTCCATAGTAGCAGTGGCTTATCGCCGGATAGTATTCCGATATCTGAAACAGATGCGTACTGACGTTAATGAGAAGCACAAAGAGTGCGAGAAAGAACGTTAGCATTTTTTTACGGCAATCAGCGGTCAGCAATCAGCAGTCAGAAAGAGAGGATAGATTCAGCAGAACACCTCTTTGCTGATGGCTATTCTTTTAGAAAGTTATTAAGCATCTTTAACCCGACGCGCCCGCTCTTTTCGAGGTGGAATTGTGTTGCAATGAGATTATCGTGGGCAATCGCGCTACAGAATTCAAGTCCGTACTTCGTCTTTCCGATCACGATGTCCTCTGTCTCTGGCTCGGGATAGTAGGAGTTGACGAAATAGAAGTGTGCGGGGTTTGGAACGCCTTCAAAGATTGCGTGCGGTTTTGTCTGATACACTTCGTTCCAGCCGATTTGTGGGACCTTTAGTGTTTCGGTTTGTGCTTCTGTATCAGGTGCCGGATATTTTTTTACATATCCGGGTAAGAGATTTAAGCATTCGGCATCCTCTTCCTCACTGCGTTCAAAGAGGATCTGGATACCGATACAGATACCGAGCATAGGTTTGCCGGTACGGAAAAAGTCTGCGAGGACCTGGTTCAATCCGCGTTTCTGTAACGTTTGCATCGTGGCTTTTGCGGCACCGACACCGGGGAAAATAATGCGCTCAGCGGCGAGTATCGTTTTTGGGGTGGATGTAATCTCGTTTTTATACCCGAGGTGCGTTAAGGCACGCGCAACACTCGTCAGGTTCCCTGCTTCGTAATCTATAATCGCAATCATATTTTTTATTATTTAAATTTGGGCACTGTTTCTCTATAGATAGGGTCACCCCTACGGGGCACAATGTCTATAGGGACTTTGTCAATCGTTTTGTAATTTGTCAATCGCTTTATAAAGGTTAGCTGTCTCGATTCCTGCGATAGCGGCTTCAGACCCTTTGTTTCCTGCCTTGATGCCGGCGCGTTCAAGTGCTTGCTCTATCGTATCTGTCGTGATGACACCGTAGATAACAGGAATGTTGGTGCTGGATGATATGTTGGCGATTCCCTTGGCACTTTCGGCGGCGACGTAATCGAAATGTGGGGTCGCCCCTCGGATAACTGCACCGAGGCAGAGGACAGCGTCATAGCGTTCGCTCTCTGCGAGACGTTTGGCAATTCCAGGGATTTCAAAGGCACCGGGAGTCCAGAAAACATCGACAGTGTCCACGTCGACGCCGTGCCGTTTTAGGGCATCGAGTGCACCGGCGAGGAGTTTTTCGGTAACGAAACTATTAAATCGGCTGACGACGATACCGAACGTGAGCCCTTCACCGAGGAGATGTCCATCATAAACGTTTGGCATTTTTAAATTTATTGCTCCTGGGCTGCGCTCCACTTCGTTTTGCGCAGGTTTTCGTTTAATTCGCGACTGGGTTTGGGATCTGTTCGCGATTTATAACTTGGTTATGTTTTCTTAATTTTCCTTGTCGTTCGTTACTGATGGTTCCCGATGGCTATTCCTCATGTAGGAGGAGGTGTCCGAGTTTGGAACGTTTTGTTTCTAAATATCGGCGGTTAAATGTATTCGGTTTGGTTTGCAACGGGACACGCTCAACGATTTCAAGCCCGTGTCCAGACAATCCTGTAACTTTTTTCGGGTTGTTTGTCATCAGTCGCATTTTTTGGACGCCTAAATCGGCTAATATTTGTGCACCGATGCCGTAGTCTCGCAAATCTGCGGGGAACCCCAGATGTTCATTCGCTTCGACGGTGTCTAATCCGTCGTTGTCTTGTAACTGATATGCCCTGAGTTTCCCCTTGAGTCCCATGCCTCTGCCCTCTTGTCGCATGTAGACGAGCGCGCCTCTGCCTTCTTTCTCAATGAGTTTCAGTGCGATTTCGAGTTGTTCACCGCAATCGCATCTGAGCGAGCCAAAGACATCGCCGGTGAGACATTGTGAGTGCACACGGACTAAGAGTGGTGTTGGATCGGTGAGATCACCTTTTGTGAGTGCAATATGCGTTTTATCTGCTTCAACGGTCTCACCCCCTGTATCGGTGCTTTCGTAGGCGAAAAGTTTGAACTCACCGTGTGCGGTTGGTATATCAGCGGTTGCGACGCGTCGGATTAGTGTCTCTGTCTCACGACGGTATGCGATGAGGTCGGCGATCGTGATAATTTTGAGTTGATGTTGCGCGGCGAACTCCATAAGTTCGGGGACGCGTGCCATGCTGCCGTCTTCGTTGAGTATCTCACAGAGGACCCCTGCGGGGTATAGTCCTGCCATTTGCGCTAAATCGACGGTGGCTTCGGTATGCCCGGCGCGCCGGAGGACACCCCCTGGTTTCGCTTCTAAAGGAAAGATGTGTCCAGGGCGGACGAAATCTGAAGGGACAGCGTTAGTATCAACGAATTTCTGGATGGTATAGGCGCGTTCTTGTGCGGAGATGCCGGTTGTTACCTCTTTCGCATCGATAGTGACTGTGAAGGCGGTCTGCATTTGTGCCGTGTTGGCTGCTACCATCGGGTGGAGCTCGAGTTCGGCAAGCCGTTCTGAACTGGTAGGTAGGCATATCAGCCCCCTGCCGTATTTCGCCATGAAATTTATCTGCTCTGCTGTTACCTTTTCAGCTGCCATGATGAGATCGCCTTCGTTTTCGCGATCGGGGTCATCAATGACGATTATCATTTCCCCGTTTTGGATTGCAGAGAGTGCTTCAGGAATGGTATTAAATGTATTTGACATTTTTTTAATGATACGCCAAGCGTTAAATAGCACCTTATGTGATTTAACGGTTTCCACTTGAGGTTCGCCTGCCGCCGTTGTTGGCAGGCTTATAGCACCTTAAAAGTGATATAAGAAAACGGACAAATGATACGCCAAGCGTTAAATAGCACCTTATGTGATTTAATGGTTATTGGTAACAAGAGGAAACCTTTGTTAAACGAAAACCTCTTAACAATGACTGAAAGCTGAAAGGGTTGCGTAGCAACCCGTGCTGAAAACCATTTAATCGATATAGCCGTGTTTCGCTAAAAAGTTCAAGTTAAGGGTTTCAGAAGAGGACTGTTTGCTCAACTCCGTCGTCTCTTCGCTATTTTTTAACAGCGTTTCGAGATAACGCGCGACGATGTCGACTTCGAGGTTAACCTTAGCACCGTTCCGTTTCGTTCCGAGGGTCGTAACGTCCTTTGTATGCGGTATCAGCGTGACTTCAAAGGCATCTGCGTGTACGTTTGATACAGTTAGACTGACACCGTCGATCGTGATGGATCCTTTGTAGGCGACATAGGGCTTGGTGGTGCGACTCATTGTAATCTGCATCACAGAGGCATCACCTTCATCTTTCCACGAGCGGATTGTCGCGACCGCATCAACGTGTCCGAGTACGAGATGTCCACCCAATCTATCGCTAAGCCGAAGTGAACGCTCTAAATTGACGTGATCTCCAACCTTCCGTTCACCCAAGGTTGTGCGGCGCAAGGTCTCAGCGGATGCATCCACAGTGAATGTTTCCGATGTAAGGAAACGGATCGTAAGACAGGCACCGTCAATGGCGATGCTGTCGCCGACTTTCGCATCACTGAGAACGTCATTCGCCTGAATCTCAAGAATCGCATCTTGCGGTTTAACCTGAATGCTTTTAATCGTTCCGAGTTCCTCGACGATCCCGGTGAACATGCTATAGATACCCCTCGATTAGAAAGTCGTGATCAGGGATAGGTGTGACGCTGACTCTGCGTAGGTTCGCTGCCTCGGTTAAACTGCGGATTCCTATACCACCAATCGGTCCAGGTGCATTCTGTCCACCAATGAGTTTAGGTGCGATGAAACACATAACCTTATCCACGATACCTGCGGCGAGGGCTGAGGCATTGATTTCGCTACCGCCTTCTATTAAGACGCTTGTTATCTCATGTTTGCCTAATATTTCCATCAAACTCTTAAAACAGACCTTACCGTGCGCGGCTGGAACGGTTATCACCGCTGCACCAGTCTTTTCGAGGACATCGACGTTTTCAGAGGGTGCCTCTGGTGTTACTGCCACGATAACGTCTGCGTCGCTTTCGGCGTTGAAAATGCGTGCATCCGTGTGCGTTCTCCCGCGTGAATCTAACACAATCCGGATTGCGTCCTGTCCCTCTTTGTCCTGAAGCCGCGTCGTGAGTGCCGGGTTATCGCGTGCGACTGTACCTCTACCGACGAGGATCGCATCTACTGCGTCCCGTACCTCATGTCCTCGTTGCCGTGATGCCTCGGACGTAATCCATTGCGATTCCCCAGAAGCGGTGGCGATTTTCCCGTCGAGACTCATAGCGGTTTTGAGAATCACAAACGGTTTGCCGGTTTGAATGTATTTACGGTGTACCTCGTTTAGGTCTGATGCTTCTTGTTCGCAGATGCCTACATGGACGTTTATGCCAGTCTTTTGGAGTTGCTCGACTCCTTTACCGGCGACACTCGGATTCGGGTCAACCTCTGCGACGTAGACCTGCGCGATACCTGCGTGAATCAGTGCTTCTGTACAGGGCGGTGTTCGTCCCCAGTGGCAACACGGCTCAAGATTTGTGTAAAGCGTCGCGCCTTTGGCATCCTCACCAGCGGCGCTAAGCGCATGGATTTCGGCGTGTGGGGTTCCTGCTTTCTGGTGATACCCTTCACCGATAACTTTTCCATCTTTTACTATAACCGTGCCAACGAGAGGGTTGGGACTCGTGCGTCCTTTTGCTTGTCGTGCTAAATCCAGTGCACGTCGCATAAAGGCTATGTGTGTTTCGTCCATGGCGATGCGTAATTTACACCCGAAAGTCTATTTTCTTTACATTATATCATATTTCGATGAGAAATCAAAATCATTTTTAAAGTGCGGCGACCTCTTTCAGAGATTCGAGGATTTCTGTCTGTTTTGGGAGGTCAAATTGATGCGAACCGATGTACATATATCTAATAGTCCCTGTTTTGTCAATGATAAATGTTGCTGGACGCGCGATGTTGTAAGCCTCTAAGCTGAGCCAGTGGTAGACACCGTAGCTTCTGATGACGTTCCGTGTTTTGTCTACCAGTAGCGGGAATGTGATGCCGTTTTTCTCGGCATAGCCTCGAAGTTCACGGGGCCACTGTCCAGCAATGGCGAGCGGGGTGGCTGTATATTCCGCGTAGCCTGCGACGTTTTCTTGCACAGCCGCCAACTGACGACGGCTGTTCGGTCACCATGTCCCTCGGAAAAAGGTTAAGACGACGTGGTGCGTGTCCCGGTACGTTTCGAGCGATACTTCTCCTCGTTGATGTGATGGGAGCACAAACGACGGCGCAATATCGCCGATGTTGAGAACCTTGTTTTTGCGTGGCATGGGCATACTGTATCAAAAAGTGCGGTGCATGTCAAGCGTTTAGTAGATAGCTGTCAGCCGTCAGCCGTCGGTAATTGAATTGTCAGAATCAGGATAATCCTCTAAATCCCCTTATCAGGGGGACAGGATTACAGGATGGATAGGATTGTGGTGTTTTTGCTGATGTTGTGAGTTTCAGAGTATTCAGAGTAACTCTGAAAATGGGTGAATTTGAAAAAAGTTGTGAATGTAGATGATGACTGGATTGGCGGTGGTTTTGATGGGTGGTTTAAAAAAAGTTACTCTGAAAATGAAGATAAGAATTGTGATTGGGGAATGTGGGTGTTCATTGTCTGAATCGCGGATGACACGGATTGTGCGGATTGCGCGGATTTTGGTAATTGTGTATTGCGGTATCTTCAGCCCGAGCGGGGCGGCAAGTGTGTAGAAAACGTTTCAGAAAAGACAAAGCCCCAGCGGGGCGGCAAGTGTATAACAGGGGTGCTCCCTTAACAAGGGTGTTGGGTAAGTTTGAGAGGGACACCGGAGAGAAATTGGCTCTGGCTTATGAAGTTTTTTGCTGGTGCTCGGCGATGATCTTTCCTAATGCTCTCAAGGCATCGTTAACAGATTTCGCGTCTGGGAACATTTCGGCTACGTCGTCGTCAAGCCGAATCAGGTTTGTGCCTGCCTGGTATCGTTTCGCATATTTTCCCCGAACCCCTTCGCTGAAATCATACTCATCGAGCATATCTGGATCCTGTTTATTGGGTGTTGCTTGACTCATAGATTTTCCTTTATAGAGAAGGTCAAAATTGTTCATAGTAAATAATAGCAGATTCGCTTCTATAAGTCAAGGTAGGGAGTTCGTTCAGATCGCGATTCTGCCTTGAATGTCCTCATCAAATATGCTACAATTTTAAGAAGTAAAAGCGATAATCTCCTTGACCATTCTGAATCTTATTTTGAGGATTGAAAATGAAAAAGAAATCATATAGTAGATACCGAAAATCGAGACGATGGCAGATCAAACGCCGGACGATTTAGAAACCATAGCCTCCTCTGTAGGAGCGAGCTGTGCTCGCGATACCGGATATAAAAACAAGCCCTACCCGCTATACTAATAGGAATGTGAAATGAAACAAACGCCCACCCGGGGACACCGGCAACTCCGCAAAGGCAGACACTCAATTCCCGGTACCTATTATTTTCTCACACTCGCCACACTTAACAAAAAACCCCTGCTCGCAACTCCCAAAATCGCGGACATCATTTTTCAGGCCTTTGATTGGCTCCAAACGAAAGAGCGACTCAGATGGTTTTGTGTGATTGTGATGCCAGATCATATCCATGCCGTTATCCGACTCGGCAGTAAGCAAACATTGCCGCGACTTATACAATCCTTCAAAAGCCACACAGCGAAACAGGTTAACGCTTGCTTGGAACGTAGCGGTTCGCTTTGGCAAGGTGCTTACTATGAACATGGTATTCGGCAGGATGAATCATTGAATACCATTATTCAATATTGTTATCAGAACCCAGTGCGGTCAGGATTGGTAAAGGCTGCGAGGGATTATCCGTTTTGGCGGTGTAAATTTGAGATGGAATGAGGAAAATAGCGAGGCAGAAGATCGCGAGCATGGGGAAATTGAGGAAACACCCCAGCAAAAACCCCAAGCAAAAACACCCGCTCCTACAGAAGAAGGGAATCGCGAGCATGGGGAAATTGAGGAAACACCCCAGCAAAAACCCCAAGCAAAAACACTCGCTCCTACAGAGGAAGGGTGTTCCTTATAGTAAAGGCAGTTCCTTAACGATCTCCACGGTTTTGAGGCTGACGGTGATGACACGGTGGATGAGGTCTACGATGTAACGGGGTTCATCGGCGCGGTTGGGGTCGTTGACGATTCCGCTCCGTTTGTCGGTCTTGACGCGATATTGATCTACGACCCACTCCAACGCTGAACGGTTGCCGAGCCGATAGTCATAGACCTCCGCAGGGATACCGTCCAGTGTGAGGAAATCGTTGTATTTGAGTTGCGTCTTGTCTTTGGAAAATCTCATCTTCTCGACATTCCAATCGAGTGCCATCCCTTTTGTTTCGATATATTTTAGTCCGTCGTATTTCGGAGCGGATTCGTAGTTGACGTGGATATCTGTTAATGCCGCGCCTGCGGTGGCGAATCCCCAGAAGTCTTCGGCGAAGGGGATATGCGGGAGATCGCGCTTGAGGTTTGCCTCGTATTTCTCGCGGTAGTCGGGATGGTGCAGGAGACCGTAGTTGTAGTGGAAGATGTCCCACTTGGTGATGGTGTCGTCGCCGTAGTGGGTTCGGAATTCTGCTAACGCCCAATCGGTGATGTTCTCTTGTCGGTTGGTGCTGTCCTCGTCGTAGGTGTAGAAGGGGAAGGATTGTTGCGGATCGCCATATAAGTTCACATCAGGAATACATTGGCTCATCAAAACAGCAAACTCTTTCCGACCATAGCCTCCAACACATATCACTCGATTCTCTTTTTCGGGCTCTGATGTTGGAAAGATAAAAGGAAATTCTCCTACCCTTTCGTTCATCATTCGGTCAAAGTAGATATTTGATTTTGTAAATGGACGATAGAGAGAGTGCCGAAGTTTTGTCTCTGAAAATTCAGCCATTTGTCCACTCTTCAGTTTTCGTTTTAAACTGGAACTCCAGCTGATTTTAGTATTGTCATACTCTACGAAATTATCCACATTCACAATCGACTTCTCTGGTGTAGTCAACCACTTCAGTACCTGTGCATTGTAGAAACCCATCATTTTCTGAATGTTTTCTGTGAGAGCATTTATGTTGAAGTTGTAAGTCCACGCATCACGGCTTGTGCTAACTCCGAGGCTATAAGTTTTAAAAATCACATCCACCGCGGCACTTTCCCTCGCCTTCGCTTCCTTCGTTCCCATCGGGATAAAGGCGTCAAATTCGGTATGAAGTCCTTCCGTGAGCCATGTATGTCGATTATCAGGCGTTATCTGTTTCCATTCGACGTTTCGGTAGTGCTTCTTTGAATTGAGATAGTTATATTTCTCCTCCTTCCGCCAGAATTCATCAACACTTGCATAGAAGATTTTGGTGGGACTTGTATCTATCCTGTTACCACCTTTCTTGATGAAAAGATTGATGCTCACACCGACCTGAATGCCGAAGACGTTATGTGTTGTCCCAGACAACTTTGGATTCTGACGGACGTTACCTCCCAAATCCAGAATGTAAATCGCGTCGAAATCGTCTGCGAGGTGTTTCCGCATTCCATCAAATGCTGTCCTGTCCAGAAAACCGCTGTTGGTCACGAGGGCGACAATCCCTTCCTCGCCAATTCGCTCCGATGCCCATCGAATCGCTTTCACATAGGGGTCATAGAGGGCGTTTTTGAGCGTTGCTTTGGAATCCACAGCATACGTGTCAGTAATCCGGGCATCCATTACCTTATACTTCCGATTTTTGTTGTTGTCATTTTCATCAATTTGTTTCGTATTGTAAGGCGGATTGCCGATGACGACGAACATATCCGCCGCCTTCTGCCGTTCCACACGTTCTGTGTTTTCCTGTGTGAAGAGTTCCCTTTGTTCCTGCTCCATCAATTCAAACGTGTCGGCAAGTGCGATGCCCTCAAACGGGAGATACGTCCCTGTGCGTTGGAAGTATTCCTGCTCGATGTTCAAGCTGGCAATGTAGTAAGGTAGGAGCATCACTTCGTTGCAGTGGAGTTCGTTGCGGTATTTCTCTTCCAACGCCGTGCCTTGAATGTCCTGCATAAGACGGACAATGAAATTCCCCGTCCCGACGAACGGATCGATGATATGTACACCGGTGTCCGACAGCGACCGATTGAATTCGGTCTCCAAGATGTATTCAACGCTGTTCACCATGAAATCGACGATCGGTTGCGGTGTGTAGACGATGCCGTGTGTGTCTGCCACATCCTCAGAGAACCCCTGAAAGAATTTCTCGTAAAACGTGTTGAGGAAGTGCTGTTTTTGGGTAAAGTCTTTGCAGAGCATCGCGGCTTGTTCAATCGCGATATAGAACCGATCTAAGGGTTTGAGAAACTCCTCGCGACTGAACGCCTGTCGGATGAGTTCGTCGACGACGTTTTCAATCTCACGTGCGATGATGTTTCGGCGGGTGAAGGCGGAGTTATTAAAAACGGTGCGGAACATGCGTTCGGTGAGGATATGTTGGATGAGCATCTCCTCGACGGCATCCTGTGAGAGTTCGGGGTTGATGGAGGTGCGACAGATTTCGTAGAAATCGGTGAACGCCTTTTTGAAGGCTGGATCGGTTTCGTGGCGTTGCTCAATGAGTTCCTTTAGCTTGTTGGCGAGGTCGGGTACATGTTCTCTAAAGTCGGTGACAGCGGTCTGCCAGTTGTCGAGCGCGGGCGGGACGTAAGCGAACAGGTATTGAAGTACGGCAATCAGGTTGGCGGGTTCCGTGATGTCGAGATCAAGTGCCTCACGTCCGTTCTGATACAGGATGGCGCGTTGTGGGGTTTGGAAGAGTATGTTGTCGAGTGGGTAGCCAGCCTCGCGTTTTTCCTGCACAGATATGGCGAGGTTGTCGTCTATATCCTTCGCTTCCCAATAGGCGAGCGGGAGTCCGTATTCGTCGATGATTGCGCCGTCGATAACGATGCAGTTTCCATTTGGGGCGCGCATCGGGTATTGAGGAACGAGCGTGGCGTTCACCTGCTTTGTGCAGGTGTGCAGGAGCGTATCAAAGGGTGAGCTGACCGCGCCTTCGTGTGTGATGTCGTGTTTATTGTATTCCTGTAGTGTGGCGTAGTAGTCGCGGACTGCTTTGTGATTGGGTTTGAGATTGAGCTTCGGCATGCGGATATGATAGCAGGTTATGGGGATATGTCAAGGGGAATTTGATAGATGTTGAAGAAACGCCCAAGCAAAAACCCCCTCTGGGGCTGGAGAGGTAGTGAGACAAACCTGTGAAATTCGCGATTCAGACGAGTAGCAGTGCGGTTAGAATGCACATCGCATGAATCAACGGTATGAATGCGCGTGTGGCATTCACCGGGTCGAGTACGCCACAAAACCGCACCTACCGGGTCTGAGGTGGCAACCTACGGGTTAAATAAAAAAGGCAAGAACGGTGTATTCTTGCCTTTGTATGTAGTAGATTCGTTATTGCTTTATGTATGCCCATGTGGTGGTGAGTTTGTCGCTGGGGGAAACGTCGAAGGCCTTGTCCAATCCTTCATCCATGATACTCTGAATTTCACCCTCACTCAGAACCACATTAAAGATAGCGACATCGTCAATGATGCCTCTGTATTTACCGGCATAACCGGAGCCGATGAGCAAATTAAGACCGCTGGGGACGGAGTCTCCGCATGGGTGCGCGCCACATTTCAGCCACTTACTCTCTGCGGTAACTTCACCGTCTTTGTACATTTTATACTCGCGTTTTGAAACGTTTCTCGTCTCAGCGACGTGAATCCATTCATCATCTACAAGCGTCCCTGGGGAAGGTCTCGTAACCTCCACGTACGGCTGACAATTTCCGCCACAATCGCCCCAATAAAAACTCAACCGACCATCGGGTTCCTGTGTCAAGCAGCCTTCGCCGCCGTATGATTTGCAAACGATGTTTTGGCGACCACTCGCTACGCTTTCGGGTCTAATCCAAAAAACAATTGTCACATCTCCGTCGAACTGAAGTGATGCGTCATTGCCCATATCTACAAAAGATGAACCATCAAACTCAAGTGCCTTCCCAAATTTGCCATCTACCCACTTTGGTTTATTCGTGAGCGTACCGTCGTTCCCGTTTTCAGAAGAATCTTTTGCGGTATCCCCTTTACCTTCGTCAAATTTCCATATTCCTACGATAGTGTCAGGGTCTAATGCAGCATCACTTGAAACGGTTAGCGTACCTGCAATACATAGAACGACTACACCGATCCATATTAATCTAATTTTCATCTGTCCATTCCTCCTTCTCTGGTTGATGGACTCCCGATACGAAAGTGCAAAAATTATATCTCTCTTACAGGTGAGGTTCTGCTCAGGCAAAGTCCATGGTTTGAGTTGCATCCGAGCGAACGTCAGCATTTTAACCATCTTGCATTTTGGAAGAGAGTTTTGTTTAATATAAATAAGTAAGGGTGCTGGAACTGGCGGAAATCTCTCTCAACCGCGTTGCAGCATAAGCATATTAATTGCAATAGTATGATAACAGGTTTAGGAAAAATAGTCAAGAGAAGATTTCTGCGTTACCAGAGCGATTCAGTTTATATATTCACTTTATATATGTGAGTATTTTCTGGGCAAATTGCGTCTACAATGTGAGTTTTTTTCGTTTTTAACCCCCTAAATCCCCCTTATCAGGGGGACTTTGAGTGCATTCCAGTGGAAAACTGAATAGTCCTATCTGCGTTACCCCGTGTTTTTGAACCTCTTCGAGAAGAAAAACTGCCTGACTATAAATGGTTGTGTTTGTAGTCATGCGATTATCGCACGTTTAAGGGATTCAGAAGTGGACGGCAGACGGAGTCTGCATACTACTTTTAAAAGAATTACATCAATTCAACGAAGACTTCGTTTGCGAGGAAAAGACCACGGGGTGTGAGGCGGAGATGGGTGGAGGTTTGCTCTAAGAGCTGTAAGTCTAACCATTTTTTGAGGATGTTCCCAAACGCGGTTTCGATGTCTTCGCCGAATCGGTTTTGGTAAGCGTCAAGAGAGATGCCTTCGCGTTTTCGTAGGGCGAGCATGAGCGTTTCTGCCTTTTCAGCGTGTCCCGTCATGCGTTCGGTATCGGCGATGGGTTTATGGCGTTGGGAGAGTTTGTTAATGTAAGGCGCGATCCCCCGAATGTTGGTGTAACGCGCCCCCTTTATATACCCACACGCGCCCACACCAAGCCCAATACACGGTTGGTTGTTCCAGTAGACGAGGTTGTGTCTCGCGAGGCGGTTCGGTTTGGCGAAGTTACAGATTTCGTAGTGGGCGTACCCGTGCGAGGTGAGTGTGTCAATGGTGTATTGGAACATATCCGCTTCGGTGTCGTCGGTCGGGAGGTGGAGATCACCGGCTTGCCACCATTCATAGAAGGGGGTCGTTTCCTCCATGACGAGGTTATAGGCTGAGATATGGTCGGGTGCCAGGGAGATCGTTTCGTTGAGGGTGTGGTGCCACGCCTCCATCGTCTGCTCGGGGAGTGCGAAGATGAGATCGATGTTGATGTTTTCAAAGTTGGCTTCGCGGGCGAGGCGATAACTCTGAAGGAATTCAGCGACAGTGTGGATTCTGCCTAACTGTTTCAAGGTTTCGTCTTGCATGGCTTGCAGACCAAAACTGAGCCGATTCGCACCGTTGTCTCGCATCACCTTCAGCTTCTCACTATCAACGGTTCCCGGATTGCATTCTACAGTGATTTCAGCGTTCGGTGTTATTTGGAAAAGTTGATGTATATCCGTAAATAACTGTGCCAAAGCATCCGCGGAGAGGATAGACGGCGTGCCGCCCCCGATAAAGATGGTTTGAAGCGAGTCGGTTTCAGGGAGGTAGAGTTCCATCTCCGTGCGGAGTGCGTGTAGGTATGCTTTCGCTTCCTCTTTGTGGAAGGTGTAGGTGTTGAAGGCGCAGTAGTAGCACTTCGTGGCGCAAAAGGGAATATGGATGTAGACAGAGGCAGCGTGATTAAGAAGATTCTTCATACGGCTTGTGGTCGGTTTTCCCGTGATTCTATCGAAAGTTTAAATCCTAACTCGTGCAGTATTTTGCGTATCGTGTTGAGTTGCGGATTCCCATTTTCGGATAGAACTTTGTGAAGTCCTTCATCGGTAAGGCTGAGACGCTCGGCTAACTTAGATATACCTCCCTGTGCTTCCGCCACATCTCTGACTGCAAGTAAAAACGCATCTATGTCCTCATTTTTTTCGTAATCCTCAAGTGCAACGGAAAGATATATTTTTGCGTCTTCTGGGTCGCGTAGTTGCTCTATGTGATAGTCTTTGAATTTTCGGTCTTGATATATTTCTAATTCCATAACATCAAATTAATGAACCTCGTTGAATTCCAGTCCGACTCGGATTGCGGAGCCTGTATCGGCGTAAGAGAACGCTTCGTTGATGTCGCTGAACGGGAAGGTATCGGAGATAATTTTGTGGAACGGGTACCTGTCTCTCGTCCGGCTTAGGAAATCGAGTGCCCGCGGGATAACCCACGGCTCGTAGACGATTACACCGCGAATCGCTTTACTACAGCGGACGATGTTGCCGGGATCAATCTCTGTAGGGAATCCGAGATTGATGTTCCCGATCCAAAGATAACGTCCACCCCATCGGAGCATCTCTACGCCTTCAGCGAGCACACGCGGCGATCCAACAAACTCGGCGACGAGGTCCGCCCCGATACCGCCGGTCTGATCAAGGACGTATTCGACACGGGATTTCATGTCGATTTCGTCGACGTTGAGGGTTTCATCGGCACCGAACTCGCGAGCGAGGGCAAGACGTGCGGGGAGCCGATCAAAAACGATAATTTTCCCCGCGCCCATCTCCTTTGCGACTGCAGTTGCGTAAAGTCCGAGTCCACCGGCACCTTGGATGACCACAGTATCGCCGAGTGTGATACCGATCTGGTTTAGTCCGTAAATGACTTCAGACAAGGCGCAGTTGATAGGGGATACGAGCGCGTCTGGGAGTGCGTCGGGAACCTTGAACACCCAATGTCCGGGTTTCATGTAGTAGTACTCGCCGTAGGCACCGTGGAAATGCGGTGCCTGCTCGCTGGAAACACCGAGCCAATCTCGGTAGCGGTTCGGACATCCGGGTTTTCCATTGAGACACATCCAACAGTGTTGACACGGTTTGAAGTAGGAATAGGCGATGCGATCGCCTTCGGTTAGCGGTTGTCCGGTGCTATCCATTGTGATGTTACGTCCCATGGCTTCGATCGTGCCGATCATTTCGTGTCCGAGCACTTGGGGGATTCCGCTCTCGATTTTGGGTCCATGTCCGCGCCAGAAATGTAGGTCGGAACCGCAGATGTTCGCCATACGGATCCGGACGAGCATGTCATCGGGTGTGACGGATGGGATCGGGTATTCCCGGAATTCCATGGGCGTTTGTGCTTCTGTGAAGACAGCAACTTTTCCAGTTTTCATATTTTAATTTTACCTTGCGGAGGGCTGGTGTGGGTTTAGCAGATACGTGCCTTCCATAAATCCGCCCTCCATTTCATTACGGGCTACGGTTTTTAGGTTATACAAGAAAAGATGTTCTAATTTTCCTTGCGGAGGGTTGGCATGGGTTTCGCAGACACGTGCCTTTGAAAAAATTAGTTGCAGTTGGGTTGTGCAGAATGTCTCAGACAGCCTTTGAGATGTTAATCTCGGCAGCAGGTGTATCAGCAGGTCTCTCTCGGACAACAATTTCAATGTCCCGATCCAATTTTCTAAGCAATGCAAATAGACGTTCGATCGAAAAGTCGTCCAGTCTGCCATTTAGAAGTGCTGTGACTTCGGACTTACTAATCCCCAGTTGTGTAGCCGCCTTGCCACGTTTAAGTTTCCTTTCGGTTATAATATCATAGATTATTAAGGCAAGACGAGTTTTCGCGAGGTATTCCTCTGGATTGGGAATTTCCAAATCCTTGAATACATTACCGCTGCCTACTTCATATTCAATTTTTTCTTTAGTCATTTTCATTCTCCTGCTGAGCAAGTTCCTTTGCCAAGTTCAAACGCCTACGGATTAAGTCGATTTCCTTCTTGGGCGTTTTTATCCTGAATTTCGATTTTTTCTGGAAACAATGGAGTACATAAATCATCTTCCCCAGATTGACTGCATAAATGGCTCGATAGGTGTTTCTGTCATAATTGCTCACAATTTCATACACGCCTGAGAATCCTCGTAAGGATTTGGCATTGTGATGTGTTAGGCCAGCTTGTGCTCTTTCCAAGACGAAACCGATCTCACCCCGCACGCTGGCAGGAAATGTTAAGAGCCGTTTCCTGGAGTCCCCAACCCAGAAGACAGGTTTCATTTCTTTTTCTTCCATAAATACATTCTATGAGAGTTGTAACGCCTTAATACTCGTCGAAGTTGACGACTTTCCAGTGCCCATCAATCTGTTCGGTGTTAATGACGACGTTTCGGGTGTGCGTTGTCGTGCCTCTGCTTATGATGGTGAGCCTATAGTTGAATAGCACATGTGTCGGTTCCTCTTCTGTGCCAATAAGTTCGTATTCAATCTTCGGCATCTCATCAATTTGTTGATCTAAGGACCGAACTTCACTCACACGCGCAATTTCATCTTCCAATTTTTCTGCGGCGAGTCCGTGGCTGAGTTGTAACGCCGCTGCTTGGTCGGCGTGTTGGTAGTAGTTATAGATGAAGTCTTCACTAACTTCCTGCGGTGTGTTCCTGTTTGAACACGCAAGTATTAACAGGATGGTCAGTAGCAGGAGCGGTTTTAGGAGACACGTGCCTTTCAAAAATTTGTCCTCCACTTCGTTACGGACTCCCTTTGAGATATTGCTGATTGCTTTCGTTTATTTTTTGGCGCGAATCATCGCGACGTTGAAAATACGGCGTTCGTAGCCGTGCGCGGGGCTGTTCGCGACCCTTCCGAGTGCCCATAATGTTGAGGAGCTTCCACCATCGAAGTTGATGGCGTGTTTGATACCGAGTTCACTGAAAAATGTTCCCATGTGATAGAGCGTCATTCCCATACTGTACCCGGGCTGCCGACCGTCGATGGCGATGAGGAATAGTTTTTCATCGTTAAATCCGAGGGCACTGCGTGGGTGACGGGACGCGGCGTTGCGATGCCTGTATGCGCTACCCCCGCGTGACTCTCCAAACTCGACGAGTTCAGGTTCGACTTTACCGTCTCGCACGAGGCGTAGGTTGCCACCAATACCTTGCTGAACATGTTGCCATTTTTTAGGCGTGAGGGCAATTTCCAATGTGCCTGCTGTGGATTTGGTGATTTTGTCTGTCCAGTCGCGTGCCAAACTTGGTTCAATCGCAAGAACAACCCCATCAAATGGGATGATGCTGTTGCCGCGCGGGTTCACCGCAGTGACGACGAATCTGCTTGTGTATTTTCCGGTGATCGGGAGTTCAATTTGTCTGAGCGTGAACTCGTAGCATCGGCGCGTTAAAGTTCTACGTCCGAAACGTGGTGTATAGATGACAGTTGGGCACGATGAATCGCAGATTTGGTTAACTGCATCGATCGGAAGTGTATCGGAAGTCTGACCCTCCATACGGAGTTTGCCGTTGAGTTTCACTCTATCCAAAAGAAACTCGCCATCGGGCGTTACGCCGAAACTCGTTTCACCCCACGGGGATGGCGGCGAATATCCCCACCTATTCAGCGGTGTGGAGATACTCACCAGTTCACCCTTTTGGATATGAAGATTGAACATCATACCGCCGCGTCCGCGATTGTCCTCTCGGATGCCGAAACTTCCATTGACCCCTGCGAGCGGTAGCACGTCTTTTTCCATGAGTCGCCTCGTCGCCCCGGTGATGGTTTCGCGTCCTAAGATTTGATTGTTGGCGAGTTCAACATGGAATTGGAGGTTACTCGCCGTGCGGTCCATCTCTGCAACATAGACCGCGGCACCACCCGTCCACCAATACCGAAGCAGTCGAAAACCTTTGTGCCATCGATCGCTATGGAGTTTGTCGCGCCGTTTAACGGTGTCAGGAAGTGTCTCTCGATTTTTGTTAGTGCTGGCACCGATGCGGAAGAACGAGTGTTCGCGTGCGCGTAATGCGCCAATAACCAAGATAAAAAGCAGGATCAGCGCGCATACGGTAATTAATCTCGTAATATCAGGTCTGTTTTCTCTCATTTGCTTGCCTTTAAACCGATACCGGTGAGGATTGAGACTGTCAAATCGCCTTCTTGGATGACGCTTGCTTCTTGGAATTTCTGATATGCTTTAACGATTACGGCAGACGTAGGTTCCACATAAATCCCTTTGGAGGCAAGCGTTTTCATGCCGTCCTCGATGTCTGTACCGTTGACTGTGGTAAATGCGCCGTTTGTGGAATGGAGTGCTTCCACAATATTGTCGCCTCGGATGGGGAGTTCCGCAGTGATGCCTTCAGCAAGTGTGTCTCCAGTCTGTTTCATTCTTGAGATAGCTGTCCTTTTTTCAAAGTAAGCGTTGTAAATTGGACAGCAGACATCGGGTTGGACACCAAGGAGCCGAGGAATGCTTTCGATAATCCCTTGTGTTTGCAATTCACGGAATCCGATGGCGAGTCCTAAATAGATACTCCCGAATCCGACTGGACATAAGACATGTGTCGGGGCACGCCATCCGAGTTGTTCGGTAATTTCATACGCGAGTGTCTTTGTGCCTTCCAAGAAAAACGGGTGCCAATTATGAGAGGCATAGCAGGTGGTCTCCGCGGCGAGCTTCACTGCCTCTGTCGTCGCCATACGGTTTCCTGCCACCAGTTTTAATTCGGCACCGTAAGCGGAAATCTGTCTCAATTTACCTTTTGAGGTGGATTCCGGGCAGTAGATGGTGCAGTGGATACCTGCCCTCGCGCTGTAGGCGGCTATCGCGGCACCCGCATTGCCCGATGAATCTTCAACAACAGTATCAACCCCAAGTGCCTTAAGGTGCGTGAGCAGGACGGACGCACCTCGATCTTTATAGGAACCGGTCGGGCAGAGATAATCCAACTTTGCGAAGTGTTCAGGGGTGTTGACATCGAGTGGCACAAGCGGGGTCATGCCTTCACCAAGCGTGACAATCTCTGTGTCTTCACCGATCGGTAGTGCTTCGCGATACCGCCAGAGCGACATCGCCGCTGGAACCTGTGCGTTCGGCAAAATACGTGAATCCGTAACGAGGTTCAATGGGTTGCCACAGTCGCACTTATAGCGCAACGGCGAGATTTGATATGTGTTATTGCATTTAGTGCATTGATATTGCATCGTTTGCGTTTGCCCGGCGCGCTTTGGGTTAAGTTTGTTCCTATTTCAAATTCACGTTAAGGAAAAAGTATAGCAAACCATCAAACAGGCAATAAGTCGCGAGATATTTACCACTACTGCAACGGCTATCTCTGCGTGCCTATATCCCAGAAAAGCACCTCGCCATATCCAGTTCCACTTGCCAATGTGCCACCATGTGAGAAGGCAATACTACTGACACCATTCGTATGACCTGTGAGTGTCCGAAGGTGTTTGCCGGTCTTCGCATCCCAGAGACGGATCGTCTTGTCCCCACTTCCACTTGCCAACATCCCACCATCGGGTGAGAAGGCAACGCTCCTAACCGCATCCGTATGGCCTTCAAGCACCCAAAGGATTGCTCTTGTTCTCGTATTCCACAGACGGAGCGTCCCGTCCAGACTACTACTTGCCAGTGTACCACCATGTGAGAAGACGACACTACTGATACCACTCGTATGACCTGTGAGTGTCCGAAGGTGTTTGCCAGTCTTCGCATCCCAGAGACGGATCGCCTTATCCATACTACCACTTGCCAGTATCCTACCATCGGGTGAAAATGTAACGCTCAAGACAAAATGCGTATGTCCTTCAAGTGTCTGAAGGTGTTTGCCGGTCTTCGCATCCCAGAGATGGATCGTCTTGTCCCAACCACCACTTGCCAGCGTCGCGCCATCAGGGGAGAAAGCAACGCTATAGGCAGGCCCAATATGTCCTTCAAGCGTCCGAAGGTGCACTCCTGTTCTCACATCCCAGAGGCGGATCGTATCGTCGGTCCAAACTCCACTTGCCAGCGTCCTGCCATCGGGCGAAAATGTAACGCTGTCAACACCATTTGTATAACCCGTAAGTAGATTCAGTTCTTTGCCGGTCTTAGCGTCATAGACCCAAATACCGATAGAACTCCCAACAGCCAGATGTCTACCATCTGAGGAATATGTGATTTCGTTTATTGAGCCTTTACCCAGCCGGACTTTCGCACCTTCTGGCAAGTGCCATTGTGTGTAATCTTCAGCCAAACTGATGCCGGCAAAAGTCAATATCGCCAAAAGAAGCGTTAGCATCAGACGCAATACACTCATTCTTAAAGTCCTTTATGTTTTAGAAGGTATTATACCATCCTTCAATAGTTTTTGAATCTTCATTTTCTTTATCCGATTATACGCTTTGGAGACATCAAAATCAATATCCGAGCATTTCATAAGAGCGATAAGAACAAGAAATGTATCTGCAACGTAAAAATATGGGGGGGTCGGGTCAGCGGCCCCTTCCAATAGGTCATAGCGAAAAAGGGTATAAGAGTTGTGATAGTCCTCCACAAAATCCTTTATTGTGCCAAAACTCTCTGGATCTCTCTGCCCATTATATACCGTTAATTTGCTAAAACGCGCTTCTATATCTTCTATGAAATTCGGGTCATGCTTTTTGAGCAACTTATATAACTTTTTGAGGTTGTGCCCTTTGGGAGGACTCTGGATCTTATACTTTAGCAAGTATTCTATGAATTGCAATAGCAGAATAACGCCTGACCATTGCTCAGCATCCGTGCCATTAAAATGTCGGCACAAAAGATCTAAATTGCCTTGTATCAAGTCACGTAATCCTTCTTTTGATAAACAATTAGTAGACATTTTTACCGCCTTATCAGTTCACTGAGAAAAATTAACCCTACAAAAAAAATAATACGCTTTTTGGCTGTCTAATGACGATGCCTTTTCAAAATTGGGATACGTTCGACAGGTTTATCACCATCATGTATCTCAAAATAATCTAATGCCACTTGTTTGACATCTTTCATATCGCTCTCCAATGCCTCTATACGTTTTTGGGTGTCGTTCTTACCCTCAAGCGTATCAATCCGTGCGTTGAGTGCCTTAATTTGATCCTCTAATGCCTCTATACGAGCTGTGTTATCGGTCTGTCCGCAACCTGCCAAACTAACCATCAGAACCATCGTGAAAAAGAAAATTTTGTAAAGCATAATTCACCTTTTATTTTTTATATTAAGCTTTGGACAATTTTGAGTATTTATTTTAGAAGGACAGCATCTCCTTTCAAGATACATAGCACTCCGCTGGAGTGAGGGAAGGTGGATACACCGTTTTCTATAGACATAGCACTCCGCTGGAGTGCGGGAGTTTTCTCAGAGTTCCGTGGGGTGTGAAACCTGCGGAAAATGACACAGTCCTTTGAAAACTCAACTCACAAGTCATAGGATTTGTCCAAACTTTAGTTTTTATAGTAAAGCCCACAATTACTTAGACATTGGGAAAGGCGAGGATATAATCTTCGCCAGCGGTCGTGAGGATTCCCTTCACTGATGGACAGTCCATATATTTTCGGGCTTTACTATAACACGCCTTTGAAAGTCCTATTTCAAAATCAGCATCCGGCGTGTGGCTGTGAACTCGCCTGCCGTGAGCATATAGAAATACAGACCACTTGCCACAGATTCACCTAACTCGTTTCTACCATCCCAATACGCAGTACGCCCCCGACTATTATAGAAGCCTGCGGATTGAAAACCGAGTGAAAGGGTGCGAATCAACTTACCTGCTGTATCATAAATGGATACCGATACCAAACTATCTTCGGAAAGTTGATACGGAATCCACGTCTCAGGGTTGAAGGGGTTCGGATAGTTCTGCAACAGAAGACTCTGTTTCGGGGCACCGATCCCATCAAGTGTCACATTCAGAACAGCGTTTGCGAGATTCATAGGATCCACAGTGAAATTGAATCTTTCTGAAGCGATGTTTCCGTGGGTGTCCGTCACGATTAATTCCAATGTGTCACCGAGTTCAACAACGCTACGATAGTTGAGATCAGCAGTTGCAGCGGCGAAGTAATTCCCACGCACTTGTGCTTCCATGACAGTGTTCGTCCGTGTGTTTCGGATTGTGATAAGATAACCGTTGAAGTGTTGCGTGCCTCCTAAATACCCACTGACGACGAATGCCCACGTCTGGTCGAGAGGCGTTGCCAAGGGTGCGGCGGCGACTTGTGCCTGATTCGTCCATTTCGCGCCGGTGAAGACGATATCGCGTGCTTGCGGCACATTGAGGATGTATCCCTTTGCACCTTCGATGGGGAATCCATCGTCGGGTGCGTTGGGAGTCCATGCGACAAACTTCTGCTTTGAAGCATCAAGCGTAACAACCGTTGTCCCGCCTGTCTTTACAGCCAGCGACCGCGCTGTCATCTTGATCGTCGGTTTCAACGGTACAGACAGTAGGTTCAAGCCTTTAGAGAGATGCATTGAGAAGATATTGCCAAACTTTATTGGGTCTGATGGTGTCCCAGGTCTGCCGACGAAACCATATCTCTGACCGTCTGTTAAGTCATAAAATCCGATAAGACTCCCATCCTGATTAACATTTCGGACGACGGTGTTAACACTGCCTGGGAGCCGCACTTCATAGAGGATGCCATCTGGCAGGAGGATATAGGAGCGCAGAATATCATTTACAGCTTTGGCTCTGAAGGCGATAACACCGAAATCGGTGATGGTATTTACAAATAGGAATTCAAGATTCGGCGTTTCTGGAATGTCGATGGTGGTGAAACTGCCGTCGGGGTTACGTATGAACCCATGGGGCATTCCATCGGCATCCACGTAGCTGCCGACGACAGCCCCTGCGGCGTTGACGAAATCAGCATAAGTTGTGACTGCCCCCGGAAACGCAATTGGCATATCGCCTGAGAATCCGCGGGAGACACCTGTTTCATCAACAATATTACCGCTCAGTGCCCCTGTTTCATCGCTAATACCGTAGATGTGGGTTTCGGCGGCACCGGGAAAATCGTATTGTCGCAGTTCGCCATTTTCTAAGATAATCCCGTGGTAAAGTCCATCTATATCTTTGTAGTGTCCGGCTGCTTTTCCAGCGTTGTCAAGTGCATAGAAAAAGGTATTCAGGGACCCGGGAAAATCGTACGTGGTGAAAACACCGTCTATCAATGTGAAACCGATGGTTTTCTCGCCGTCAGGGCTCCGGGTGTTCCCGGCGTAGTCTCCGAAGTCGTTACTTGCAGCCACTTCCAAAAAATTGACCCCCGGAACTTCGATGGTCTCGAAGGTGTAATCCGCAATCGGTATTTCGGTTTTAACCTGTGCGACGGCATATCCGGTGAAACAGATAGTTAGACCTATAAACAGAAGAAGTGAGATTTTTATGTAATGATGCATGGCTATCCTTTCTTAATGTGTGTTTGGAAACCGTGAGTAAACGGTTTTTGTTTATAGTGAGGTATCCAGACCAATACCAAAAGGAATTCTTATGGATATTATAGCACTTTTCTGTGCTATTGACCACTTTTTATTTTTAACTAAGCTTTGGACAATTTTCAGACATAGCACTCCGCTGGAGTGCGGGAGGTGTCGAGCCCTTTTTCTATAACATCTTGTGTGTTGCGGTGAACTCACCAGCAGTTAGGGTATAGAAATAGACACCGCGCATTTTGCCCCTTCATTCTGTTGCGTCTCTTGTTATTTTGACCTTAATTTCTTCAAGCAACTCAACAATATTCTTGAGAAAAAAATCTTGACATGCTTCCATAAATGCGGGTATAATACTCCTATGCCATACTATGATGAAGTCTTCAAGCACGTTACCACCGAGTTCCCGCATGCCTTGGCAGCGTTAGCACTCAAGACACCGCAGGTGGAAGTCGGGGAGCGTCTCGGCACAGAGCATGCTACCGTGCGGATGCATCACAGCGATATGACGTTTCATATCCGCCTGCCTGATGAGGCAGCGATCCTGCATATAGAGGCACAAACCATCTGATTTTTTTCAGGACCCTATATTGGAGGCAATCATGCAAGAATCTCCTTTTTACGAACGTGTGATCCAGCAAGGTATTGAACAAGGTATTGAACAAGGTATTGAACAAGGGGCGCGCCAAATGAGCATTGAAAATACAGTGGCAATCCTCGAAGCACGTTTCCCTGGGGCTGATGTCAACGCCCTCAGACCGAGACTTGAAGCCATTGCTGACATCGACCAACTCAAGCAGGTGAGCCTGAGTGCTTCACTGGCACCCTCTTTTGATGACTTTCAAGATACCCTAAAGACATAAATGACCATCTCACCCCATATAGTAAAACTTAAGGTTTTCCGATTGCCCCCGTGCAATCGTGGTATTGAATAGGGGGTTGGAAGGCTGAAAGCGTGTTATTTTCCAGTCTTCCAACCTTCCATGCCTCTTGAATAAGTGCTATTTCCTTATAAGCATCTTCCGTGTTGCTGTAAACTCGCCAGCAGTGAGCGTGTAGAAATAGACACCACTCGCCACAGGTTCACCGACAGCGTTTCTGCCGTCCCAATACGCCGCACGGGAACGGCTTTGATACATGCCATCAGGTTGATGCCCTAACGCCAAAGTCCGCACGACTGCCCCGTTTGCCGCATAGATTGTCAGTGTGACATCCGTGGGTTCCGCCAACTGATACGGGATCCACGTCTCTGGGTTGAACGGATTGGGATAGTTTGCTAAAAGTGCTGTCTCTTTTGGTGTCAAGGTAGCAAGGAGGTGTTCCAGTACGGCAATGCCGCGGCGGGAGATGGCATCGGTGAACCGCATCTGCTCTGCCTCCGACAACCACTGCTGAACGGTTTCCGGGGTGAGTAGGGACGGGTTGTGTGCAGCGGGTGCGGCGGCAGCATCCCCGAATGCACCTGCCACCAAAACAAGATCCTGAATATTGACGACACCATCACCGTTGACATCCGCCGCGTTTTCGCCTGTCTGACCGAAGCGGGAAGCCACCAGCACTAAATCTTGGATATTGACGACACCATCGCCATTGACATCAGCGTTGAGGTGTTCTGGTTCGTTTTTTTTTGGTGCAAGTGTCCACAACAACACAGTGCTGTCATCACTGCCACTTGCGAGCGTTTTTCCATCCGGACTGAACGACACGCTCCAGACAGTATCCGTATGCCCTGTGAGGGTTGCTTTGTGTGTGGCTGTGGCGACATCCCATAAACGCACCGTCCCGTCCCCACTGCCACTTGCGAGCGTTTTTCCATCCGGACTGAACGACACGCTACTGACACCATAAGTATGCCCTGTGAGGAAGGACAGTTCTTCGCCCGTATCTGCATCGTAAAGCCAAATACCGGCACTCCCCCCTACCGCAAGTTGTGTGCCATCGGGAGAATACGTTATCTCGCGAATATCGCCTTTACCGAGCCGCGCTTTGGCACCTTCGGGTAAACTCAACTGTGTGTGGGATTCATACTCGGCGGCGGTGTGTGGTACACATAGAAACGTTGAAACTACAAATGACATCAGACTCAAAAACACTTTGCTTTTCATCAGAAGCTTCTCCTTTTGGTTGCTTTTCAGAAACCAAAACCGTGCAGCTAATATTTCTGCCCGTGTAAACTTTCGCATTTCTACCGGCATGATAGTTCCCCTATTCTACCAATTCATCTTCTTCAAGTTCCGCTTCATCTTCTTCAGGCGCAGGCGGCGGCGGCGGTGCTAAGTCTCCATGAATATAGGGGTCTCCTGTGTGCTGAACCAATATGTCTTCTTGGTCAAGAGCTTCCGGGTTGCTTTCCATAATAGGGTTCACCATTTGACAACCGGAAAGCATGACTCCGATTATGGCGAGTCCTAAAACCGAACAGAAAAAAGTATGTTTCACTTTTTTCTCCTTATGGATCAAGATTTATAGTTTACGATTGTTCTGAAGTATGAGATATTCTAAGTGCCTCAAGTTTGAAAGCGGTCAGAAATCGGAAATCTCACACATCCCTAACTGGCATGATATTTCCCATATTCTACCAATTCAGGCGGATGAATACTCTTTTTATTCGTTGAAACATCACGACTTTCTTAGTCATTTCCGATGGCATTCGGCATTCTATTTCCAACACGGAACGTTTTTTCAAAGCCATTGACATTCAGCCGATAGTCCCCTTCTCGGCAGAAACCGATAAAGACGACTTCGCGATGAAATTCTGCGACATCCTTAATGGCGATGCCTTCTAAATCGGTTGGACGGTGTTCTGTCATCTTGACGTTGATAAGAGTGCCCTCGGTGTATATCGGCTGTCCCGCAAAGGTTTCGGTAGGCGTTTGCAGCGGATATTCCGTTTTATAGTCTGAAAAGCTCCTGTATCCACCGTGGACTTCGCAGTGAACGATCGCGAACACCGCGACATGCGGGGCTTGAAAACCTTCTTGTATGTCTGTCGTGTAGATGCTGCAATCCATAACACGCATCGGCAGGAGGTCAACGTTCTTAACAGGTTCACGACAACTCATCAGCGCGCAGAAGAGGGGCCACACGATGAATACGGTCGAAAAAATCGGAGTCCGAAACGTCTTTTGCCACTGCATTGTGTTCCTCCTGTTCTTCTCATACATCGTAATTATTCCGACGGACTGAAGGCGTTTGCGACTGCCACCAAATCCAAAACATTCACAACACCATCGCCGTTGACATCGGCTCGATGATTCTCACCCGTCTCGCCGAACGCACCTGCGACCCGCACGAAGTCCTGGATGTTGACTTCACCATCACCGTTGAGGCGTTCTTGTTCGTTTTTTTGGGGGGGCAAGTATCCACAACCACACAGTGCCGTCCTTACTCCCACTGGCGAGCGTCGTGCCATCCGGGCTGAACACGCTATAGACAGACCCTGGATCCCCGGTGAGGGAGGCTTTATGTGTCGCTGTGGCGACATCCCACAAACGCGCCCTCCGGTCCCAACTTCCACTGACAAGCGTCGTGCCATCCGGGCTGAACGACACGCTATAGACAGGACCTGTATGCCCGGTGAGGGTGGCTTTGTGTGTGATTGTGGCGACATCCCACAAACACACCGTCGCGTCATCCCCACTGGCAAGCGTCGTGCCATCCGGGCTGAACGACACGCTATGGACAGAACCCGTATGCCCGGTGAGGGTGGCTTTGTGTCTGGCGGGCGCGACATACCACAAACGCACCGTCGCGTCCGAACTCCCACTGGCGAGCGTCTGACCATCCGGGCTGAACGACACGCTATAGACAGATCCTGTATGCCCGGTGAGGGTGGTTTTATGTGTCGCTGTGGCGACATCCCACAAACGCACCGTCCCGTCATAACTGCTACTTGCGAGGGTTTTTCCATCGGGACTGAACGATACGCTACTGACCGAGTCTGTATGCCCAGTGAGGGTTGCTTTGTGTCTGGCGGGCGCGACATACCACAAACGCACCGTCGCGTCCGTCGCGTCATAACTCCCACTGGCAAGCGTCGTGCCATCCGGGCTGAACGACACGCTACTGACTTGGTCTGTATGCCCGGTGAGTCGGGACAGTTCTTCGCCCGTATCGGCATCGTAAAGCCAAATACCGGCACTCCCCGCGACCGCAAGCTGCGTGCCATCGGGAGAATACGCTATCTTGCTAATATCGCCTTTGCCAATTTTGCCAAGACGCACTTTGGCACCTTCAGGTAAACGCAACTGTGTGTCGGGTTCATCGTCAACAACATAGTCAGCAACAGTGGACGACACACACACAAAAAAAAATACTACACTCAACACGTAGCGTTTCATCAAAAATCTCCTTGGGTCTGTTCAAAATTAGGCTACCGCAACTGATTGCGGTTCACCGCCACCCTTGTTATTCGGACACCACGTCGTTATTCAAGCCAATCGCCGCGTCAGTAGGGCTTGGTTATCAGGTGTGTCGTGGCTGTCATCAGAGATACCATTCAGTGCAGTTTCGCTTGAAAGCAGCGAAACCGAGCTCCTGCACGATAAAACTTATCGTGTAGGTTCGGTTAGGAAACCAAACCTACCACGTCTGGGGACCCTTAGCAAATCACCTATCATTCCAAAGTTGACAAAGCACTACTGGGCTGTCCAGTCTAAAATTAAGGAACTGTTTAGTGCCTATTGATTCATTTCGGATTACAACGGGCAATGAATGGTTTCCCTACTACAAACGGATATACCTACAATCTAAAGGTGGACAGCCCACTACTGTTCTGTCAACAGTAAAATGATAGGTAAATCCGGTTCGTAGTAGTGCGATTTATCGCACGTCAAGAACGGGCAATGAATTGCCCTACTACGAACCACCCATCTGTTTAGATGTGACAGACTACTACTTTAAAATGACGAGTCGCCGTGTTTGCTGGAAGGTGGGTGTCGTCAACTGGTAAAAATAGATACCACTCGCAACGCGTTCGCCAAGGGTATTGCGTCCATCCCAATACGCCGCACGTCCCTGACTATTATAGAAACCTGCGGATTGAAAACCGAGCGAGAGTGTGCGAACCAACTTGCCGGTTGTATCGTAAATGGAGACCGATACCGGACTGTCTTTGGAGAGTTGATACGGAATCCATGTCTCTGGGTTAAACGGATTCGGATAGTTTTGCAACAGGAGATTCTGTGTCGGTTGACCGATGTCATCAAGCTTGACGGACAAAACGGCGTTTGCGAGGTGCTCAGGGGTCACTTTGAAGTTGAGGGTTTGTAGTTCAGCATTTCCATTCGGACCGATGACACGCAATTCGATCACGTCTCCGGCTTGGACGACGCTCTGTCGCGCTAAGTTCGCAGTTGCGGCGGCGAAGTAATCCCCTTGCACTGGAGCAGTTATCACGGTGTTTGTTCTCAGGTTACGAACGATTACCTGGTGGTCATCGAACGTTGGTTTACCTTCCAAGTGTCCACTGACAACGAATGCCCATGCTTTTTGAGGAATCTGTGTGGATATGGTAGGTGCAGCGGCAGCCGCCTCGGTTTGATCTGTCCAAGGTCCTCCGACGAAAGCGAAGTTGCGAGCTTGTGGGACGTTAACGATATAGCCTTTGCCACCTTCAATTGGAAACCCGTCAGTGGGCGCGCCTGGCGTCCATGCGATGAAACGCTGATTAGGTGCGTCAAGTGTGACGATGGTTGTTGCTCCTGTCATAGCGACAAGGTTCTTGGCAGTCATCGGTGTCGGGGGTGCTAATGGTACAGATAACATGTTCAGACCTTTCGACAGTGTGACGGTGTAGGTGTTTCCAAAATGAGTGCTGACTGCCTTGGGAGCAGGTCTGGCGATAAAGCCGTGTCTGCGTCCATCGGGTGTGTCATAATGTCCAACGACAGAGCCGTCCTGATTGATATTCCAGCCATCCGTGCTCACGCTGCCCGGAAACTGCAACTCATGTGACGCGAAAAACGTCTCGAATTCCGACGGTGTTGACGTATCCAGAACAATTAACCCAGCCATGAATGAGCCGGCGTAGGTGCGCGGCACATCACCCACCGCTTTGCGTCTCACAACAGCAGCCCCAATATCGTTGATACCTTGCACAAAAAAGTATTCATACCTTGTGAGTTGTGGAAGTTGGGTCGGTATAAGCGTGCCATCCGGGAGAAGCGTGTATAGATGATATGCACCTTCAGCATCTGCGTAGCTGCCCACTATAAGTCCACTTGAGTTCACAAAATCGGCGTAAGTTGCGGATGCCCCGGGGACCTCAATGATAGTGTCACCTGAGAACCCACGGCGAATGCCAGCAGCATCTATAAAATTCCCCGTCAGTGCCCCCGTCGCATCAGAAATACCGTATATCTCCGTTTGGACGGCATCCGGAAAATCGTATTGCCGCAACTCGCCATTTTCTAAGATGACACCATGAAAAAGACCCTCGCTATCCTCGTAGTGACCTGCAGCGTTACCATTATTGCCGAGCGCATAGAAATAAGTGTTCATAGCGCCGGGGAAATGATGTGTCATAAAAACATCATCAATCAACGTAAAAGCGACCGTCTTTTCACCATCGGGACTCCGCGTGTTTCCGGCGTAATCCTCAAAGTCGCTACTCGCCGTCACCTCTAAAAAGTCTACACCCGGAACATCAATACTCTCAAAAGTATAGTCGGAACGGGTGGATCCAACGACAGGGACAGTGTATAATTGTGCAACGAGTGCCTCTGTGGGACTGGCGATAAACCCGTGTCTGCGTCCATCGGGTGTGTTATAGTGCCCGACGATAGAGCCATCCTGATTAATGTTCCAGCCCTCTGTGCTCACGCTGCCCGGAAACCGCAACTCATCAAGCTCCACTTGATCGGAGAGACCGACATAAGAACGCGGGACATCACCCACCATTTTGGAGCGTGTAACGATAACCCTGGCATCGTTGATACCATGCACAAAATAGTATTCCAGTTCTGATGCTTCACCAGAAATGTCGAAAATTCGGAAAGTGCCATCCGGGGTGCGCACATAAGCATGATAGATACCTTCAGCATCTACATAGCTACCCACCATAGCCCCGATCGCGTTCACAAAATCGCTGTATGTTGCCGATGCACCGGGTACCTCAATTATTGTGTCCGCTGAAAATCCACGGCGGACCCCATCAGCATCTGTAAAATTACCGGTCAGTGCTCCAGTGGCATCAGAAATACCGTATATCTCCGTTTCAACAGAATCCGGGAAGTTGTATTCCCGCAACTCACCATCTTCTAAGACGACACCGTGGTACAGACCTTCGCTATCTTCGTAGTGTCCGGCAGCGTTCCCATTATTACCGAGGGCATAGAAATAAGTGTTCTGTGAGCCGGGGAAATCGTAGGTCGTAAAAACGCCATCAATGAGTGTAAAGGCGACCTCTTTTTCGCCATCGGCACTTTTCGTGTAGCCTGCGTAATCCTGAAAGTCGGAACTCGCCGTCACCGATAGAAAATCGACATCGGGAACATCGATCGTCTCAAAAGTATAGTCGGAGCTGACGGGTGCGGCAACGGGTTCATCGCCGACTTGTGCATCGGTGTTGCTTAAGAAAAAGGAATTGAGACATAGAAACACTGTAAACGTGAAAAACAAAAAGTTGGTTTTAATCTGAGTGTACATAATAGACCTCTCTATAGACATTTTGAAAAAACACCCTAGCAAAAACCCCCGTTGGGGCTTGCTTGTTCTGTCAGGTATACTTTTCTATAGACGTACCACTCTAAGGCGGGTATCTGTTGAGTGGCAAACGTTTTTTCTCTAAGTTGTTAGGTTCTTGGGGAAAACTTGCGGAAAAATCCGAGGATGTTCGGAAACTCAATCTGAACCTAACACACATTGTCCAAACTATAGTAAAGTATGAAACATTTTCTGAAAAAAAGCAAAAGAAATCTCAGCGGTGTGGAGATTATTCGTCCCAAGGTAATGGCACGCCTAACCGTTCACTAACCGCACGCGCGGATTCCTGTTCCGCTTCCCCGTAACGGATACCTTCACGACGATGTTGTTCTGTGCGTTCTGTTTCAATCGCCCCCGGTAGGAGTGCTCTGTCAGTCCCCGGCATCGGTTCGTAGGTTTCGCGGACATCGTGCACCATGCGATCGACTTCAGCGTGGAAAACATCAGGTGACACAACGGATGCAATATCTATTGCGAGGACCATGCCTCCCTGTGGAGGTTTCCACCTTGCGGTGTCTTCGGGGGGCGGTTCAGTGAAGCCGGTGAGTCCACCACCGAGCAGGTGTGCTATAGCGGTATAGCCGATACTTTTGAAGAAAGCCGCCGGGATGATCGAAAGCAGTGCGTCGAAATCGGGACCGCGTTGGTAATCCGCCATGATACAGGTTGCGGCATCCAGTACAACCGGTGGTTCGTCACCAGAGGGAATGGCGAAACAGATCGGCGGGTTGCCGTAGTAGCCAATCTGTGGTTTGGGGTCTTGGTTTCCGGCATTGCCGTGGTTCCGGGATCCCTGTACCGAAAAGCCGATGCATCCGGCTTCGTTACACATACGCGCATAGTGTCCCGCGGACCCGTAGTGCCCAATGTAGCGGACGAGTCCCATCCCGATACCTACCTCTTTCGCTTTGGCGATAGCGTGTTCAGTTGCGCGCACCATCGGGAGATAGCCGAGTGTGCCGTTTCCGTCGAGCACGACCGCTGTTGGTGTTTCATGGATGACGCGGATATTCGGGTTCGGATTGAGATTTCCGTTTTCAAAGCCTGCGCAATACCTATTAACGGTTCGTGTACCGTGGCTACGGACCCCACGTAAGTCAGAGTTAACGAGTAAGCGGCTGATGAGTGTGGCGTGTTCGTATGGAAGACCGGCTTTCTCAAAGCATGCGGTAGAGAAGTTGAGAAGTCGTTCTTCATCTACGAAGACGAAGGCTTCTGGTGGTCTATTCATGGTTTTTCCTCCTGAGCAAGGTTATTCGTCCCACGGCAGTGGCACGCCTAAGCGTTCACTGACCGCACGTGCGGATTCCTGTTCCCTCTCACCGTAACGGATGCCTTCGCGGCGGTGTCGCTCTGTGCGTTCTGTTTCGATTGCCCCCGGTAGGAGTGCTCTGTCGGTCCCCGGCATCGGTTCATAAGTCTCGCGAACATCGTGCACCATGCGATCGACTTCAGCGTGGAAAACGGCGGATGGCACAACGGATTCGATGTCTATAGCGAGCACCATTCCTCCCATGCCTGCACCACCCCATTTTGCGGTATCTTCGGGCGGTGGTTCAGTGAAGCCGGTAAGTGCACCACCGAGAAGGCTTGCGACGGCGGTGTAGCCAACGCTCTTGAAGAAGGCGGCTGGAATGACTGAAAGCAGGGCATCGAAATCGGGACCGCGTTGGTAGTCTGCCATGATACAGGTTGCGGCATCGAGCACGACCGGTGGTTCCTCACCAGAAGGGATAGCGAAACAGATCGGTGGGTTGCCGTAGTAGCCGAGTTGCGGTTTTGGATCTTGGTTTCCAGCGTTGCCTTGGTTCTGATACCCCTGTACTGAAAAACCGATACACCCCGCTTCATTACAGATGCGTGCGTAGTGTCCTGCAGATCCGTAGTGCCCGATGTAGCGGACGAGTCCCATCCCGATGCCCACCTCTTTCGCTTTGGCGATGGCGCGCTCGGTGGCACGCACCATTGGAAGATAACCGAGTGTGCCGTTTCCATCAAGCACGACAGCCGTCGGTGTTTCATGGATGACGCGGATATCTGGATTGGGATTGAAACTTCCGTTTTCAAAGCCACCGCAATATCCGCTGACGGTTGCGGTACCGTGGCTACGGACACCTCGCAGGTCGGAATTGACGAGCAAACGGCTGATGAGTGCGGCGTGTTCGTGTGTGATACCGGCTTTTTCAAAGCAAGCGGTCGAGAAGTTGAGAAGTCGTTCTTCGTCTACGTGAACGAAGGCTTCTGGTGGTCTATTCATGTGGATCTCCTGTTTTTTTATCGCTATCGGCTGTCGGTAAGAGGTTCTCGTTTAACAAAACTTTCTTCCCGACTGCGGGAAGGTTTAAGGTTTCGTCTATTCCTCCACAGAAGTCGGTTTGGTGTCCCAGAGTATCACCGTGCCATCCGTGCTTCTGGTAGCTAAGGTTTGCCCATCGGGTGAATACACGATAGAAGCAATGTCTGTATGCGCTGTGAATGTGGTTTTATGTTCTCCTGTTATCGCATTCCAGAAACGGACGGTGCCATCCGTACTCCCGGAAGCGATAGTGTTTCCATCAGGTGAATACACAACGGAAGCAACGGTCTTCGTATGCCCCCTCAGTCTGGTTTTGTGTTCCCCCGTTATCGCGTCCCACAATTGCACGATGTCATCGCGATATCCTCCACCAGAAACGATCGTCTTTCCATCAGGTGAATATGCTAATGACTCGACTCCCCCTTTATGTTTTGTGGGTATTGCTTTAAGTTCCTCACCCGTTACAGTATGCCAGACTTGTATTTTGCTGTTCCAGCTTCCGGTCGCGATCGTTCTGCCGTCTGGCGAGTATGATACGGAAGATATATAATCGGGTCCCTCATATATGATTTTGCGTTTCCTTGTCTGTGCGTGCCATAGGTACACTGTTCCTTTATGATCTTTATAATGTCCCCCGACAGCAGCAATTGTATTTCCATCGGGTGAATATGCGACAGAGGATATATCGTATCCAGAATCTGTGTTGACATGTTTGAACGTGGCTTTGTGCTCGCCAGTTGTCGCATTCCACAACCGAACTGTATTATCGCTCAAATTCACAGCAGCGATCGTCTTTCCACCGGGTGCATACACGATGGAAGAAAGGTCGCCTTTCGTATGTTTGGTATATGTAGTTTTGAGTTTCTTTGTCTTGACATCCCACAATTGCAGTGCGTCGCTGCGATAGTCCCCACTCGTAGCGATCGTCTTTCCATCAGGTGAGTATGCGACAGAGCTGATATGGATATATCCTGTGAGGACGGCTCTGGTTTCGCCTGTGACGGCATCCCATAAGCGTACGGTGTTGTCATTCCAACCTCCAGCAGTCGCGATCGTCTTTCGATCGGGTGAATATACTACGGCATTTACTGGACCGGTATGTCCAGTGAGTGTAAATTTGAGTTGTGTTGTGCGTGTATCCCATAATCGTAACTTGCTGTCCTCGCTTGCGGCAGCCACGGTGTTTCCATTGGGTGAATATGCGACAGCATTAACAGGCGGATTCAGCCACGGAAGCAGGTAATTCATCCAACTCGTATGGTTCAGGACGGCTTTCTGTTTTCCGGTGATGATATCCCACAACCGCACTGTGCCATCGGTACTCCCAGAAACGATGATATTGCCGTCGGGTGAATATGCAACGGAATTAACCCGCTTCGTATGTCCAGTGAGTGTCGTTTTATGTGCTCCGGTTTGTGCATCCCACAACTGCACAACGTTGTCTGTCCACCCTCCAGCCGTCGCGATGGTGTTCCCATCGGGCGAATACACAAAAGACTGAACGCTACCTTTGCCGACCCTTTCGAGCGTTCCTTTAGATTTTCCTGTCGCAGGGTCCCACAAATATACCGTGTTATCTCGTTTTCTTGCCGTCGCGATGGTGTTTCCATCGGGCGCGTATACGATAGATGCAACACTCTGGGTCTGCGTGCTGACAGTGGTTCTTTTTTCTCCTGTTGTGACATCCCGCATCTGTACTATATTCCCCGAAATTGAAGGGAGTCTTGACTCTATTCTTCCTGTTAACACTGTCATCTGTTTCGTGCCCGCATTGGCGATGGTGTTTCCATCGGGCGAATACGCAAACGCGAAAGGACGGATTCCGTCTGTGTACGTCAGCAAACCTAATTCTTTACCGGTTTGCGAATCATAGAACCAGATACCGATAGAACTGGAAACAGCAAGCCGACTGCCGTCCGGAGAGAAATGAATTTTGCCTAACGTTCCTTTACCGAGCCGTGCCATTGCGCCTTCGGGTAAACCAAATTGCGTGTAACTTGGGGCAGTGGTAGAGAAACAGCAGATGAATAGGGTGAGTATTGTACCTCTCAGGAAAAGGGAAATTTTCATGATGCCTGTGTTCTATTTTCGTGGATTTTATTACAGTAAATATACCACAAGAACTGTAACCTGTCACGTCTTTTGCGGAGGGTGTGTAAATATTTTGTCTAAAGTTGTAGATGTCACCCGTACGGGGTTCTCTGTTGGTGCCTAAACGTGTTCTACGGAGATGTCATCCTTACAGGGTTGAAGGGAGAGCAGGTCAAGGATCAGGAGTATATGCATCTGCGAGAAAAATAGGTGCTGAATGCCAAGCACTTTACACACCCTTTTGCGGAAAAAAACAGGCGTATCCTATAGTTTTGAAATAAAAGCAATCGTGGAGAAATCTGAGTCGATTGCTGCGCTCAGTTAGAAAGGATCGATCTGTTTATGGAACAGCTTTTCGCCGTTTTTGATGGTAAAAATTACCGCACTTTTTGTTGGATGCCGATTTTTGTCATAACTGGCAATGGTCGTTGCGCCGATGTAATTCTGAGTCGCGGCGAGTTGCTGACGGATTTTATCCGAGTCAAGGCTGCCTGCGCGCGCAACTGCTTCAAAAAGCAGCTTGACGGCATCGTAACTGACACCAACACCGCCAGTTGGTGTAACCTCATAGATGGATTCGTAAGTGTCAACAAAAGCGCGCGCTGCGGGTTCATCTGTGTCTGGCGAGAAATGTCCACTGAAGAAACTACCTTCTAATTCAGCCTCTTCGTTATCAAATAGAAGTTGACTGTCCCATGAATCCGCTCCGAGGAAAACCGTGGGTTCACCAGTTGTGTTTTGCAACGGTATTGCCCGCGCCTGTTGCGTTATCAACGTGATGTCTTGAACAAAACCCGCTATGAAAAGGGTGTCGGGTTTCGCAGCTGCAATACGATTGAGCTGCGCCGTAAAATCTACCGTATCGACTTCGTAGAATTCATTGGCGACAATTTCACCACCCAAGCTAAAATTGCGTGTAAAAAATTCAGCGATGCCTTCCGTATAGATATCCCCGCTTCGCGTAATAACGGCGGCGGTCGTCATGCCGAGATCTGTTTCCGCGAACCGTGCCATGACGGCACCTTGGAAACTGTCCGTGAAGGACGCCATGAAGACGAAATCGCCAGCGTTTGTTACGTTGGGATTGGTCGCTGTCGTGGTAATCATCGGGATCCCATAACGCTGTGCGATTGGACCTACCTCAACGGCATGAGACGAGCGATTGGGTCCAATGAGTGCAATAATTTCGTCTTCAACGATGAGTCGCTCAGCGATTTGGATGGAGACTTCCGGTCCTGCTTCCTTGTTGATATGTCCGATCAATTCGACCTGCATCCCAAGAAGACCCCCTTGCTGGTTAATCTCTGTTACAGCCATCTCTGCACCGTTTGGATAGGTAACGCGTTCGCCTGCGACAACGAAACCGATCTTAAGGGTTTCTTCTTGTTGTTGAGGCGTAACAATTTTTTGGATGCGGTCACACCCGATTGATATTGCAAGCAATACGCTAAAACCAATGAACACTAAGAATTTCCGCATAGTGATAAAGTCCATAGAAAAAATGGTTTCCTTTGTTCATAATATTTGATACAATGTTTTGAATCGCGTGAGAAACTATCACTGATGGCAATAACATCTCAATGCGAATGAAAACTGTGTCATGCAACCTCTTAGGTTCGCATACGTAACTTACTATAATACTAAATATAGAAAATAAACAAGTCAATTTGATATAAGACGCAGAGGTATCGGTTATCGGTAAGTGCTGACTGCCGACTGCCATCTATTATGGAAAGTTTGATTACAGTGATTGGGCGCGGTCATTCTGGGACGCGTGCCATTTCTCATACGTTATACGCCAGCGGGGTTTTCATGGGAAGTCAGCTGAACCCTTCCGGCGATAAGATACCACCGCACGCGATGTATGATGCGTGTCGAGTGATGGCACAATATGTTAAGTGGCAAGGCGGACTCTCATGGGATTTTGAACCCCTTTTTACGATGCCGATTGATTCGGAATTTGAACGGCTCATTAATACCTACCTTGAGGATGTACTACAGGATCCGGCACCGCACAAAGGGTGGAAGATACCAGAGACTACGTTAGTCTATCCGTGGATAATTCGGATGTTTCCTGAGATAAAGTTCATCCACTGGATTCGGGATCCACGGGACTGCATTCGGGGTAGTCATAAAACGGATGACCTCCGGGATTTCGGGGTCGTTTATCCTGAAACAGACGATATCTATGAAAGACGAGCGATTTCTTGGATCTATCAGTATAAGCTTATGCAAGCGACACCCATGCCTAAGAATGTTATCCAGATCCGCTTTGAGGATTTTGTTTTAGATCAGGAGCGGATACTCAAGGCACTTGAGGCGTTCTTGGGAATTCCATTGGGTAGGATTATCGTCCGTGCAGACGCAGTGGCGCGTTGGAAAAAAGATTTTGCGGCGTTAAAGCCAGATGCGTCGTTACCGCAATACGAATTTGAGTTTCTGAAAGAAGCGATTGTTGAGAACGGTTATCCTTTAACAGCAACGTAACAAAGAAAGGGCTTACGCAGTTCTGACCGTAGTATGCTCTGTTAGACGAGGGTTCTCAAAAACATGCAGACGGTCTGCTGACACAAACTAACAGTTTGTGCTACAAAAGGGCATTATGCGTAAGTCCTAAAAGGAAGGAAATATTATGTCAACGAACACATCTTACCGTGTTGGACTTGTCGGAGCAGGTGGAATCGCCAACGCGCACGGCAACGCATGTCAACAGGCACCGAGTGCTGAATTGGCGGCGATCTGTGATGTGTCGGAAAATGCCTTAGCAAATTTCGGTGAACGGTTTGGTGTGGATCCTGAAAACCGGTATCTCTCTTTAGAGGAGATGTTAGACGCAGAGGATTTGGACATCGCTGTTATCTGTACCTGGGGTGCTTTCCACGCTGAGGTAGGTATCCAGCTTTCCGAATCCCGCCAAGTCAAAGCGATTTTGTGTGAGAAACCGTTCACGTCAACAGCGGCGGAGGCGGAAGCGTTCGTCGGGGCGGCACAAGAAAATGGGGTGCTGGTGGCGGAAGCGTTTAAATTCAGGCATCATCCGATGCACCTGAAGGCGAAAGAACTTATTGATTCGGGAGCAATCGGGGACTTTAAGACGCTCCGCAGCACCTTCTGCACGGGTGGTGGCGGCGGCGGACCCGAAACGCGACGTCCTGAGATGAATTGGCGGTTTAATAAGGCGAAGGGTGGCGGTAGTATTTACGATTTGGCGTGTTACAATATCCATCACGCGCGTTTCATGTTTGGTGCTGAACCGATTCGGGTGTCGGGGATGTCTCAAGCCGGGTTAGAAGTAGACGATGGTTCCTATCTATTGTTGGTATTCCCGGGTGAACGTGTTGCGCAGATTTCTACCGGTTTTAATTGTGCTGGTGGACAATATGCTGAAATGTCAGGCACCGGCGGCATGTGCCGACTCGATCGGGTGTGGAACAATGAGAACACAGCGGTCAATATTGAACTCACCACGCGAGAGGGACGCGAAGTCATTGATTTTGAGCCGTGTTTCCAGTTTGCGTTGCAACTGGAGCACATGTGCGATGTTTTAAGGACTGGCATACCGCACCGTATCTCACCGGAAAGTTGCGTGAATCAGATGCGTGTCATTGATGCGGCGTTTGAAGCGATGGCAACTGGACGGACCGTCGAGTTGGGGTAACAGATTTAAATGGCTATTGGCTTTCAGCAGTCGGCTTTCAGTAGGAATGGTTATCGGTTGGCTGCTGATGGCTGACTGCTACTATTTTCAAAACTATTATGGCTAATTTTTCGGAGACGAAAGCACTTACATTTGACCTGTTCGGCACAATTTTGGATTTAGGGGGTAGCCTCACGCCGTTCATTGAAGAATCGCTGAAGGCACGTGCTGCCGATGTATCAGCGGATGAATTCTGGGCACAGTGGCGGTATCGACAGCGAATCGAGCAGTATCAAGATACGATTGTAATGCTCGGACATAGCGGCTACTTGGAGACTGTTCGGCGCGCGCTGCACTATATCCTGAGACATAACGGTATTGATGCCACGCCTGACACAGTAACGGAATTTATGCGTGGCTGGCAGTCGCTCTCCCCTTTTCCAGAAGTGTTGTCTGCCCTCGCGAAGATGCAATCTCGGTACCAGTTGGTGGTGTTGTCCAACGGGGATCCGTCGTTTTTAGAATATCTCGTCACGGAACGGGTTGCGTGGGATTTTGACGATGTGATCTCGGTGACATCAGTCGGTGCGTTTAAACCGCATCCGGCGGTCTACCGTGCCGCGGCAGGGAAGTTAGGGCTTGAAGTCGGCGAGTGCGTGATGGTATCTGCGAATTCGTTTGACATCATGGGCGCGCGGGCGTGCGGCTTTAGAGGCGCATTTGTGAACCGCTATGAACTTCCGTATGAGGATACACCGTATCAACCGGACGTAACGGTGAAGGATTTTACGGAGTTAGTGGGAGCATTGCTATAGAAGACACTGGACCCATAGATTTTGGTTTGGAGGGGGTACTACTTCGTCTGGCTTTTCACGTTGCTCCACGACGTGCTTAAGAGCGATGTTGATGGAGAAACAGGCAGCTGCTTCGGTGCGAACCAGTTACCGAGATAATTGCTGCCATCGTCCGTAAGTTGTGTGACCTTTTGACTGATCAGATTGACTTTGAAAATTTGTGAATTGCTGCCGATGATACCTTCTGTGTAAATGAGTTCGTTTCCAAAGGGTGCCCAAGCAGGGGCATTTGCCACGAAAGACTCAATCCGCTTGAGGTGGCTTCCATCACGGTTAACTATGAATAGAGACTGCTGCTTTTCTGCCGGTCTAAACCAAACGAATGCGATTCTGTTGCCAACGGGTGCCCATGAAGGATTAAACATTCGCGGGAAGTCATCAGGGAAAAGCGTTTCCTGTTTATGGGTATATAAGTTAATAAACCGGATTTGGCGGCTTGCCCAGTGAATCTCATCTGCGACAACATACGCAATTTCTGTTCCGTCCGATGACCAAGTTGGATATCCGCTGTGGGCGTTCTCTAAGTGCAGAATCAGTTTCACTGATGTTCCGTCCGTGCTTGCTGTGTGGATGTTTATGCCGCCTAAAGCACGCTGAGAATAAACGATCCGCTCTCCATTGGGAGACCAAGCGGGATGTGTTCTATAGGCTGCCGTGAATCCAAACACCGGTCTCACATTCCTTCCGTCCATGTCCATGAGATAGAGATCACGGGTCCCACCGCGGTTGGAATTAAAGAGAATTTGGTTGCCTCTGGGTGAGATGACTGGATTGCAATCGACGGCGCGGTCGTAGGTAAGTCTTTCCTGCCGAGTTCCATCGGGATTCATTATATAGATTTCCCAATTTCCATCCCGATTTGATGCAAACACAATCTTTTCGCTGCTGAGTTGTTTCGCTGAAACAGGACAGAGCAACCCAAAAATAAGACAACAGAGGATGAATCCGTTTTGTAGTTTCATAGGTGAACCCCGTATATGTATGATTTGTGTTTACATTTCGGTCCTCTTGGCAGATTGGATTCAATACGGATGTTACAGAAGTGAATGGAGAACACTTTTAGATGGGTGATACTCATCTAATTTGTAGAGATGTTAACATATTTGTCAAGAAAAAGTCAAATAATTCTTTTTTTTAAGAGATATTGCCGGAAAATGTGTTTTCGGTTAGAGAGTGATGCGATTTGCCTCGTTATTCTAAATTGCTTCCTACTTCCGAATCAACATCTTGCGCGTAGCGGTGAACTCGCCTGCAGTCAGGGTATAGAAATAGACTCCGCTTGAAACGGGTTCACCCATTTCATTTTTCCCATCCCAATAGGCAGCAGTGTGTCGGTGCTGGTAGGTGCCAGCAGCGCGGTGTCCGACGGCTAAGGTGCGAATTAGGGTGCCACCTGCGGTGTAGATACGCACGGTAACTTCCGAGGACTTTGCTAACTGATAAGGTATCCATGTCTCCGGATTAAACGGGTTTGGATAATTCTGCAACACGGATGTTTCTGACAGGGGCAACGACTGCATCGGTGCTCCTGCGGTTTGCTGTGGGAGTGGGAACTCCCAGAGTAATATTGTGGCATCATTACTCGCGCCTACGAGTGTGCGCCCGTCGGGACTAAAAGCAAGACTATTGATTGCACTGACATGGCTGGTGAGTGCGGTATTTTGCGTAGCACGCGGTACATCCCACAAATACACCCGCCCCTTCTTGCCGCTACTTGCGAGTATGTTGCCATCTGGGCTGAATGCAAGACTGAGGACACCCTCGGTATGCCCGGTGAGTGTCGCTTTCTCTGTCGCGCTGGCAACGTCCCACAGTAATACGTCCGCCCACCCAGTTGCGAGCGTTTTCCCATCGGGACTGAACGCAAGGCTTTGTGTGCGTGTGCGAAGGGTGGCTATGTGTTGTCTATCGATAACATTCCACAGTCGTACTGTCTGGTCCTGGGTACCGGTGCTTGCGAGGGTTCGCCCGTCGGGACTGAAGGTGATACTTGCAACGCTGTCTATATGCCCAAGGAAGGTGGCATAGTGATAACCCGTAACAGTGTCCCATAGACATACCCTTTCGTCGCTGCCCGCACTTGCGATCAGGCGGCTATTCGGATGAAACGCAACACTACTGATACCTCGGCTATGTCCAGTGAGGATTATCTTGAGTTCCCCACTGATGGCATCCCACAACCGCACTGTCTCGTCATCCCAGCTTCCAGCACTTGCAATCGTCCGTCCATCTGGACTGAAAGCGACTGATGTAACGGAGTTGGTATGACCGATAAGGACAGACTTCGGTTTCCTGTTGGCGATATCCCACAGATATACCTTTTTGTCCCACCCTCCGGCACTTACGAGGGTTTTGCCATCAGGACTAAAGGAGATACTTTCAATTTCTACTATATGCTCTGTGAGCATTCCTCTCTGATGGTAGTTGACGGTATCCCAGAGTCGCACTGTACCATCTGAACTTGCACTCGCGAGCAGGTGTCCATCGGGACTGAAAGCAATACCCTGGATCCCGCGGGTATGTGCAGTGAGAGTGGTTTTGTAGGTACCCGTGGCAACATCCCACAAACACACCGTACTATCTTCCCAGCTTCCAGCACTTGCGAGGGTCTGTCCATCTGGACTGAAGGCAACACTTCTAACGCTTCCAACATGCCCTGTGAGTGTGAATTTGCGCGTACCCGTGGCAACATCCCACAGGCACACCGTGTCGTCCCAATTCCCGGTTGCGAAGGTGTTGCCATCGGGACTGAAGGCAACTGAATTGACATCATCCGTATGTGCGTCATTTATATCTCTATCAAAGGTCGCCTCAAGTTCGAGCGTGGTCGTATTCCACAGATGCACGATTCCGTCGCTTACACTTGCAAGCAGATGTCCATCCGGACTGAAGGCAATGGCATCAACGGCACTGGCAAACTTGATAGGATCAGCTTTGGGTTCACCCGTAGCGATATCCCAGAGTTGTAGCGTCCTATCCCAATATCCTGCTCCACTTGCGAGCGTTTGTCCATCGGGACTGAAGGCGACACTGCCAACCCAGGAAGTATGTCCGGTGAGGACCATTCTGTGTGTGCCACTGGCAACGTCCCACAGTCGCACTGTAGAATCGTCACCCGCACTTGCAAGCGTACGCCCATCGGGGCTAAAGGCTATACTCTCAACATAACTTGTATGTCCCGTGAGCAGATTCACTGCCTGCAGTGTGTCTACGTCGTAAATCCATATCCCGATGGAGCTTGAAACGGCGAGCAGATGATTATCGGGCGAAAAGTCGATATTGCCGGATATCCTCCCCTTTCCGAGGCGTGCTTTCACGCCTTCAGGCAGATGCCATTCGGTGTAATCCTGGGCAGAAGTATTTTGTAAAAATAGAGCCAAAACCAGAAGTAGCGTTAAGATCGAAAGTCGCATTGTTTTCATCTTTTTACTTCCTGATGAGCATTTTGCGGGTTGCGGTGAAATTGCCCGCAGTGAGCGTGTAAAAATAAACGCCGCTTGCAACCTGTTCACCCACGTCATTTTTCCCATCCCAATATGCGGCGCGGCTCCGGGTTTGATAACGACCGGCATGTTGATAGCCAAGTACCAGTGTGCGAACCGGTACGCCGTCTGCAGCATAGATATGTACAGTCACAGCTGCAGGGGTTGCCAATTGGTAAGGTATCCATGTCTCTGGGTTGAACGGGTTTGGGTAGTTTGGCAGAAGCACGGTTTCTTTTGGAGCCAGTGCTACCAACAGACCTTCAAGAGTAGCGATCCCTCTCTGAAAAGCGGGCGTTGGATTGTAGACTTGCTGCGCGCTTGTGAGCCATCCCTGGACATCTGCTGCGGTGAACATCTCTATTCTTTTAGAATGTGCAGGCGACGCGCTACCGCCCGCCCCGAACGCGCCAGCGACCAGAACGAGATCCACAATGTTCACAACGCCATCGCGATTGACATCAGCATCGTTTGTTCCGTACTGTCCGAAACGTGAGGCAACAAACCGTAAGTCGTGGAGATTCACCGTCCCATCGCGATTGACATCCTCGGCGAGGTGCTGCGCCACCGTTACCGGTGTGAAATCCCACAGGAGCACGGTGCGATCCGAGCTCCCTGTTGCGAGCGTATTGCCGTCGGCACTGAACGCAACCGCCGAAACCGTGTCCGTATGCCCTGTGAATGTCGCTTTGTGCATACCGGTGTCAACTTCCCAGAGTCGTATTGTTCTGTCATCTCGTCCGCCGCCGCTCGCAAGGGTCCTGCCATCCGGACTGAACGCAACACTTTCAACACTGTCTATGTGCCCCCTGAGTGTGATTTTGTGGGTCCCTGTAACAGCCTCCCAGAGTCGTATTGTTCTGTCATCTCGTCCGCCGCCGCTCGCAAGGGTCCTGCCATCCGGACTGAACGCAACGCTGCTGACCCCGCCGGTATGTCCGGTGAGCGTCATTTTATGCGTGCCACTGACAATATCCCACAGGCGCACCGTGTGATCCTGACTGCCACTTGCGAGTGTACGGCTGTCCCGATTGAAGGCGATAGAAGTAATCCCTTCCCGATGCCCGGTGAGTGTCACTTTATGCGTCCGCCCGCCATGCCAGATCTGTACCTTTCTATCGCCATGTCCACTTCCACTTGCGAGGAAGCGTCCATCGGGACTGAACGCAACAGCGGCAATTCCCCCACCAGAGGCACCACTTCCTGTGAACCCTTTGATGACTGTTTTGAGGTATCTCTTTTCAACATCCCAGAGCCATATCCGCCATCCACTTCCGCCCGCAAGCGTTTTCCCATCGGGACTGAAAGCAATACTGGATATCCAGTCATCAACGCGCGCCCCAATGAGCGTGGTTTTGTGTCGTCCGTCGGTAATATCCCACAGATGCACGAGGTGCCGGCTGCCTGTGCTTGCAAGCGTGATGCCATCAGGTGCGAATGCAATACGCCATCCGTTCGGCAGATGTCCGGTAATCGCGCCCTTTTGTGCCCCACTCATTACATCCCATAAGAACAATCGTTCCCCATCTGCACTTGCGAGCGTTTGTCCATCGGGACTGAAAGCAACGGCACCGACGAACCGACCATGCCCGGAGAGTGCCGCTGTGTGTTCACCACTGGCGACATTCCATAGGTCCAATGCGTATTGTCCCGAGGTTGCGAGTGTTTTTCCGTCCGGACTGAAGGCAAGGTTTGTAATCTTATCCATCTCAAGGATTCTTTTCTGTTCTCCCGTGTCAGCATTCCAGAGACGGACCCCATCTTCGTTGAAAGCCGCACTCGCGAATGTCTGTCCATCAGCACTGAAAGCGACCTGAGAAATGCCAGAGGTATATTCACCGAAGAAGGTATGCCCCATGAAAGTAGATTTCTGTTTTCCAGTCGCGAGGTCCCACAGCCGGACCGTGTTGTCCCAAGCCCCACTCGCCAGGGTTCTTCCGTCCGGACTAAACGCGACTGTACTGATAGTGCGGGTATGCCCTGTGAGTGCCGTTATGTGTTCGCCATTCACGGGATCCCAGAGGTGCACGCTACCATCTAAACCCCCACCCGCAAGGGTCCTGCCATCCGGACTGAACGCAATGCTGTTAACCCAGTCCATATCTCCAGTGAGGACAGATTTAACCCCACCGGTAGCAGCATCCCACAGTCGGACTGTTTCATCATAACTGCTACTTGCAAGCGTGCTGCCATCCGGACTGAACGCTATGCTTGTGATCCAATCTGTATGTCCAGTGAAGAGATCCAGTTCTACAAGACTGTGCGCATCGTAAATCCATATTCCGATGCTACTGGCGACTGCTAAGCGGTTCCCGTCTGGCGAATACGTTATCTCGCCTATGCTTCCCTTACCGAGGCGTGCTTTTGCCCCCTCTGGTAACGCCATGTAGGCACTGTTTGGTCCTGCTACAGCCGTGTGTAGCCCCAAAGTTATTGATAGCCACAAAACCGAAACAATAGACAGCATGTAGATGCGGGGAAGAGCACGTTTCATGAATCGGTCCTCCTATTTGATGTTTTGGTGTTTGCATAAGCATATAGCAAATATCGTGCCAATTGAGGTTGGAAGGTTGGAGGGGTGGAAGTATAGATGGGTAGCGGGTGGGGGCAATTTCTGATAAGATAGCAGTCGTGGCACGGTCGGAGGACGTATAGATAGGGTGGAAGGATGGCAGTCAACCATCAGCTGTCAGCAAGGGAACCTCTTTGCTGGTAATTTCCGATATGCCGACAAGCGACTGCCATTTTGTTTTGAATTGTGCGGTATATGCCCGAAATTGTGCAGTGTATGCCCGAAAATGTTCAGAATTTGAACAGGTTATGACCAGACGAACACTTCGCCATCTTCGGGGGAATACCCGATAAAAACCGCCAAGACAATTCGGGCGTGATTACCTTGAACGGGTGGCACTTCATGGATACATCGTGTATTGAAGAAGTAGAGATCGCCTTGATCTAATTCGACTTCACAGTTCTGTATCCCATTATCAACAGCGTATTGATCAAAGGTCTCCTCGGCGATATGGGGTTGTACTTCTTCGGACCAGAGGCAGCGATGCAGGATAGCTTGTGTGCCTCTTCCATTCTCATCGGCATTTTGGACACACAACACACCCGCAAACTGATGCTCAAATCGGTAAACTTCGTAATTGGTGCGCTGTTCACGATATTTGACGTGATCGATGTGTGGCTTATAACTGTGCGTTTCATAGTGGACACGGAAGATCGCGGGACCGTAGCGTGAGCCGTCCGGTTCACGTGCGACTTTTACCTCTTTTCCGGGTGAAAGTGCAGTGAGCGAATCGTAGATAAGATCGACAGGATTATCAAATCCGTTGAACAGGAATTTGAAGAGATGTTCTGTTGTCTTGGCGTGTGTCAGAAAATTCGCTTTATCCGCACCACGATTGCCAAGGCTGGTCCCGATGTCGATACGGGTGCGTTTGTCTGCGGAGTTAATATCAGCTTCGTCGCGCATTAAACCCATCTTTGTGAATCGGTCGATAAGCCCATGACATTGTGCAGGTGAATAGGCGTTCCTGAGAATAATAGCGGGCACTTCGGCTTGGGAGAGGGCATAGATCGGGTCGTTGTAGGTTTTACAAATTGTCTCGAGGTCAGGCTCGGCGGGGAGCCAATCGGTTTGGGCGTTCATGGGAACCTCCGTCATGAACTTGGATTAGAATCTCGGATTGAAAAGATAATTATAATCATCTATTTTATTCTCAGCGAAGTCAAGGAACTCAGCATTATGATCGAGATCACTATTTTCAAAAGCGGCTTCACATCCGGTTTTATACTTCAGTCGCCGGTTGGATTTCAGCCAACTGGCACGATAGATCAATGCGATCATGTGGCGTGGTGCATCGGATGGGTTGGGGACGCCTCGGTGCCAGAGTCGTATATCTCGAATCAAGGCACTTCCCTTTTTCGCGTTTCCACGGATAGGGGGTGCGATTTTACGGCGTGCTTCCTCTTCTTCCTCCTCTATTCGGCGTCCACTGACATTAAGATGTGAGCCGGGCCAGAGTTCTACACTGCCATTTTCCTCTGTTGTATCCAGTGGAGAAATATTAACGACGACTTCTGCTGTCGGATGTGCTACTTCCTCGTCTGGCCACAGATGAGAACCGTCTCTGTGTAGCGGTTGGGTTGTGCTACCTGGGCAGTTCGTGTTGCCGTTGTAAAAGTTATTATAGAGCCCAGGACCGAGCAACTCTTTTGTCACTTGTACGACGTAAGGGTTCGCGACGATGTCTCTGAAGATGTAGGGGGCATAAGGTGGTGGCCCCTGCTGGAGATGCCCTATGAGTCTGCCAGCGCCACCCCATTTTTCCTTATTAATAAGGATTTGTGAATCGGCATCCATCCGTTCGCGAAGGATGTCCAAGTGGTCATGACTGACGACGTTCTCCAAGACAACGTAGCCATCAACGCGAATCGCCTTAACGGCTTGCGCCACGTGTGCATCTGTCAGTTTTCCTGCTGCTAATTCTTTCGGTTGAACAGTTATTTCCATTTTTTAATTATTCCTTGCGGGTAAGTGACGCTAATTTGTGCTTTGAAGGTTTTCGTGTTCGAGTCACCCGCGCCGTTGTTGCGGGTTTGTATCTAAATTCATTGTAAATCCGAAACGTTTTAACTTCGGGGACCTCCACGTTGCTGCAATCCGTTAGCCAAAAAATTCGGCATAGAGTGCTTGAACGGCGGTCTCCATATCGTTAGATTTTATGCCGAACATCATACTGACTTCGTTGGAGCCTTGATTAATCATCTCGATGTTGACCTCTGCTTCAGATAGTGCACTTGTAGCACGTGAGGCGATGCCGACGGTGTGACGCATGCCTTCACCTACAACCATAACCAAGGATAGCCCGCGTTCCACGAAAATATCTTCTGGTGCAAGGGTCTGTCGAATTTGTTCGACGATTCTTTTCTCTTTTGTTGCTGATAGGCTATCTTCTCGAAGGATGACGGACATATTGTCTATCCCGGACGGAACGTGTTCAAAAGAGATGTCTTCGGCTTCTAATATCTGTAGCAGTCGCCGCCCAAACCCGATCTGACGGTTCATTAGGTATTTACTGAGATAGATACAGCAGACACTGTCCATCGCAGCGATACCGACAACCGGAATATCCGTTGATGTACGATTTGGAACAATTAGCGTGCCATCTGCTTTCGAGTTATTCGTGTTTCGGATGTTGACAGGCACCTGTGCTCGATAGACCGGTTCGAGTGCTTCATCGTGGAACACAGAAAAGCCTGCGTAAGAGAGTTCGCGCATCTCACGGTAGGTTAACTCGGCGATCGGTACCGGATCTTTAACAATAGACGGGTTTGCGGCGAACACTGAATCGACATCTGTAAAGTTCTCATAGACTTCCGCCCGAACAGCACTGGCGAGAATAGCACCTGTGATGTCTGAACCGCCGCGCGAAAAAGTGACAACGTTTCCCTGTTTCGAGTAGCCGAAGAAACCGGGAAAAATGGTGATACCGGGACGTTCGTGTAGGTCCCGCAGACGGTTGTATGCTTCGGGTAGCACTTGCGCGTTGCCGGGTTCGTCCGAAAGTAGTAAGCCAGCATCCTTTGGGTTCACGTAATGTGCGTCTACACCGCGTGCTTGTAAAACTTGTGCGATCAGGCGTGCGCAGTTATCTTCACCGCCCGCCTTCATTGTGTCCATATAGAGATCGGCATCGGTTGTGCTATTTTCCAAACGTTCCGTTAGGTCACGAGCGATAGGCTCAATAACTTCCGGCGGGAGCTCCAATTCAGATGCAATACTCCGATACCGTTCAATCGCTTCAGCACATTCCGAGGCACCGATTTTTCCCGTGAGTCGTTGGGATGCCGCTGCGATGAGTAGGTCTGTTACTTTGATGTCTTGGCTATGTCGTTTTCCGGGAGCAGAAACAACAATGAGACGGCGTCCGGGATCGGCAGTGATGATGTCGCAAACACGGCGGACTTGCTCTGCTGATGCGAGGGAGCTTCCGCCAAACTTTGATACTTTTAACAATCCAGATCCTCCAATTTTTTTGTGTTATTTATGTGATATTTTGTTTCTATAGACATAGCACTCCGCTGGAGTGCAAGCACTTGGACTTCGGTTTTCTATTCTCACTGCGAAGCAATGGCACTCCGCTGGAGTGCTGGAACTCGTCCATTTTCATATATGTGATATGCGTGATAGGTCATGTTGGATTGCTTTAAAATTCTGATGTCGAACTTACAGTATTATAGTTGGAACCAAACTATTTTTTGAGATGTGAGACGTGTGTTCCTTCAGTGGGTTCAAACTGTTGCGAATTCTCGCCTCTATAGTGGCATATAAAACTCCGCCGCCAGCGGTCGCCTGTTTTATTTTTGTAAGAACCGTGAATAACTTTGCCGTCAAAGAAAAGCGTGTCACCCGGTGACATGTCTATTCCGAGTTCTTCAGCGTTTGCTGGTTTAACGGCTTGTACATTTGTAAACGAAATAGCAGTGTCAGCTGTTTCAACAGATAGCAGTCCATTTTGATGGGAACGTGGGATAAGCACCATACGTCCAACGGCTTCGTCGGATGTATCTAATGCTACCCACACACCGATGATTGGATCTATAGTGATGTACTGTTCGTCTTGGTGTAGTGCCTGACCTCGTGCGCCGGGCGGTTTGAAATAGAGCATCGTTTGTAAAAGCACCGGCGTATCGTCAATGAGTTGTTCCGTAGCGGTAAGTACGTTGGTGTCCGATGCCCATTCTTGGGTTCGCTCGTCCCAGTTGTGCATATTGATCATGCGTGGAAATTGATGATTTGGGTCATCGGCGTGATCGGTTGTGCCACCGGTGTCACCGGGTTTCGGACCTTCTGCGCGGCGTTTCGTGTAATGCTCACGCATCGATGTTACTGTGGCTGTGCTAAAGAGATTCGGAATTACCACGAAACCTTGCTTTTTGTAGTGGTCTCGCTGTTGAGAGGTTAAGCGCATGGGCAATTTCTCCCGTAGGTTGCCAGTCCGTTTTGGGTAATGATTTCAAAGTTGTCTTTATAATTTTATGGTAACTCTGTGTATTTGTCAAAGTTTTTCTGTATATGTGTGGGACCGCTGGTATCCCTCGAAAAACTGGAGCCATTCAATTGACAGTTTTTCGAGCATTTTCGCGAAGGCATCGCGAGCAGGGGAAACACCCAAGCAAAACACTCGATCCTACAGCGAAGCGTTTGGAGCATACGTGACGGTTGTAGACATCAGTTCTTCTCGGTAGGGGATGCGGTTAGGGAAAAGTATGGCGTTTCTCATGGCAACACCAGCAACCGTTTATCGTGAACCGAGACGACATCCTTGCCGACTTGGCGCGTTACCGAAAGCCTGCCGTGCTTGATACACACAAGGCACGTTTCCTCGCCGCTACCGACAACGAGATCGCCGAACATGTTGACACGTGCAAGGGCTTTTCTATAAAGTCCGTCCGCCGCGTTCGGATAGGCGAACCAATGATAGCCGAGAATGTGTTGACCTTCATAACCGACAGGGGGTCCGTCTCTATTAAGACGTTCACGAATTTCAGCATCGGAGAGGTTATCGACACAGAAAAGATGGGAATTGATGAGTGTTCTCAAGTCCTGTTTCAGAAATGCATTGGTCATAAAAAATGCCAAGTCTCCGTAAGTTTGCGGAATCGCTTGGCATCCTGCAGTTGACTTTAACTGCCGCGTGTGCTATAATTAAAAATGCCGAAGCGAAAATCCGATGTAGTAGTTGAGATAATTAACTTTGGCGGGGGGTGTTAACGCACCCCCATTTTCATTTAAAAGTCTAACATTTTTGCCAAAAATTGTCAATAAAAAAAGTGCGATTTTTTTAGGTCTTTACCTTGATAAATGGTAAAAATTAATAGTATACTATTGCAAGAGAGAGGGGCGGTTGCCGCCGCCCCAAGATTACCAAAACCAATTGAGGTATTATGATGCATATCGGTGTTTGGCATTTGTATTTTAACAAGGTTCTCCGGTATATGTCAACCTCTAATTTTAAAAAATGAGTCAAAACCAGTCTGGAGAATAGAAATGGAAACAGGCAAATGCATTTACTGCAGACAAGAAACGAATTTGAATAGAGAACATGCTTTTCCTAAGTCTCTACTTCAGAAAGGCACAGCCGGTTGGGTAATGCATAAGTTGTGCAAAACTTGTAATAGTGACTTGGGAAAACTTGACAATACTTTGTCAAAACAATCTCACATTGCCTTTTTGTGGAATGTAATTCAGATGGAATTGGGGTTAGAAAATGAAGGGGGGCATGCTTCTATCTATCGTAAACGCGCCGGTGGGGTAAATCCGGTACGTATCCCTTTTCCAGATCCGTTGTACGATAATCTCATTGTCCTGCATGAGCGCAGTGATCCAGATAGTCACGTACCTGATTTTGTATACGGGTTCAGCGCACTGCATCCACAGATGATTTTAACGCTATATCCAGAAGGACAAACCAGTAGAGACATTATTGCGGAAAATCGTGATAAATTTCATACCTCAAGCGTTGGTAACATTTCGGACTATGATGCACAAGAGAAGGTATTTTGTTTTTTTGGTAATACTTACGTTTTTCCACCAGAGGCAACATGGCGTTTCTTGAAAAATATCAATAAGTTCAGGTCTAAGTACATAACGGATTTCCCTCGAACTCGATATGACTTGCGGACGATCTACCCTGAAGCAGTCAACTCTCGGAAGATTTTCAATGATGCCTATAAAGCATTTCAAGGTGCAACGAAGGAAATCACAGAAGAAGATAAATCTCTTACGACAGAGGTTTTTAAAGGACGTATTCAGGTCATACCAGATCCAGAAGCCGAGCAAACCATAGCGAGAGCCATAGCAAAGATGGCATTTCATTGTTTTTTGTATCATTATTCCAGAAGATATACTGGGCACGAACCGATGTTTGATTGTATCAAAGATTTTATCTATAACGGCAATGGAACACCTACAGATTTCGTGATGTCGGCAAAAGATATTGAAGTGGAAAATTTTGTTTATGATACTACAGAACATCGGCACTATTTTCGTTTTTTTCTGAAGGATGAGAGTGTTGGATGTGTAATGGATTTATTTACTGGACTTTTGGTTGAGCCTTTTTCTTTTAACGTCATACTGGCAGGAGACCCTGATAATACCCATCCTCGCTGTGATCGTTTTGAATACGTACCCTACTCTATTCATCCAAAAAGTCCAGTTAAAAAAAGAATAATGCCCAGATCCGAGTTGGGAATAATACATATACCGCGTTGGAACGAAGGAGTTCTTTGGTTGCCCTAACGCACACAACACGATCTGATACGTATATTTTTGTCAAAAAAAGCGGTAGTATTTGATTTTTCTGCTAATTATGTAGGTGGAACAACACCATGCCGGTGAGTATTTATACCAACCTTATAGGAGGATTATCACATTATGTCTCAAAAGCAACCTCGTAGCACGAAAAAGAAAGCACGCAGAAAAAGTTTGCCAGAAAAAGTATATCCCAAATGTATCTATTGCCAGACGGAACTAACTAAAGGCAAATGGTCCAAAGAGCATGTTGTAAACCGATCAATACTCCCCGAACATAACAATAAACTTACCTTGATAAGAAAAGTTTGTAGGGACTGTAATTCAGGCTTTGCAGATATTGATACGGCTTTTGTAGAAAACGCAGTCACAGGAGTTAACAAAACCCTCATGGACATAATAAATGACGAAGATAGGTGGAATGATACCCAAGAACCTTTCGTAATAAAAAACGTTACAACAACCATTAGAGGGGACAAACAAGTATTCACAGTAGAACCAAATGAAGAACAGGAAAAAAATATACTCAGAGGGATTGCGAAAATCGCCCTTAACACGCTAATCTATGATTTTAAAGACAAACCATCTCAAAGTTCCACAGATCAGGGAAAGTGCCACTACACATGCGCAAGAAACGACGATATTTTTGACGGACACGAAGAAGAATTGTCAGACCTTAAAACATTTATCAAAGAAGGCGGTAAATTCCCAGGTCATATAGAGCATGAAAGAATCCCAATGGGTATGTTTGATGAAAACATGGATATTCAAAGGGAAAATATACCAATGCAGAATATCGAAGACCCAACACACATAATAGTCATATATAAAGAACATTCCCACTATTATGCTGTCGTAGGTCTCTTTATAGGTCTTAACGAAAGCACACCAATATATTTTGTCCCACTGATAGGCGATAAAAATGAAATAGACCCCGATTGTATCAATCCTGAAGTGGTTAGAGTATACAACTTTAGACACTTAATAAAAAAACAGCCCCAACAAGAATCTGTTACATCCGACACAATTGGTATACCTGAAGGCAGCTCTCCATATATCATAACACCAGTAAACACTCTTGAGTGGGTTTACCTTATCAATATGAGTAAAAACAGTTCTGATCTACAGAAATATCTCGAACGTGAATACCAGCGTATGACGTAGAGCGTCAAACATTAACACACTTTCAGGCTGGAGTCCTCACTTTTAGGTAGTGGAGAAAGCCCACCTCTTACACCCTATTCAACAGGAGAGAAACTATGATTATTCAAAGCCATAGAAAACCGGACTTACTTCTTGCCGATATGACGTTTTGGACTATGACAATCAACCAGCCCGCTACAGAAATATACAAAAACTACAAAGTGCTGTGTCCGACTATTTTATTCGCTGAAATTTACAACCATGTTAAAGGTGCGAATAAACGATTAAAAAATCCCTTTGAAGTCTTTTACATTGAGCCATGGCAAATATTAGTTAAAAACGAACTTGAGGGGCAACCAATAATTCAAAGCGATAATATTGACTTAGTTAACCTCAAATCAGAGCAGGATATGGGTGAAGAAGAAAGGGAAAATGTAGAATTTGCTAAAAAATTGGTAGGATTTTTTGATGACGCCGACAGATTTCTATCTGCACAGATCCCTACTTTAAAAGGTTTCAGAGAAAACGCCTTGGTCGGTTTCGCCAATGCCCCCTATCAAGACCTTAGATGGGATCAATTTATGGAGAGATTCAAAACAGTTAGTAAAGGAACTTTTTTTGAAAATGTTTTCTCTATTTTTGAAATGTTTAAAACAGATAAAAATATAGCCAGAACAGCTATTGAGAAAGTCTTGTCTAAATATAAAGAAATGTATCCTATAAACAACTTTAAAAAAGCATTTGCATTTTCAAAATCCATGCTGGAAAACGACTTTGCGGGAATTTGTGACAGGGCGTTTATCCCTAGGTTGGAAGGTCCTTCAGGATTTGATAGAACACACTGGGATAACACCCGAAATAACCTGACAGATAGCCGTATCCGTGACAGTTTTCCTTACACTTGGTATGCCCTATACCACTATCTCGCCTTCTATATTTATCAGAATGAAAATGCTTACAACAAAAAGATTGGGGCAAGAGATTTTGAGTATCTATACTACCTGTATTTCCCTAACATTTTATTCGTCTCTGCGGACGCACAACACGAAAAATATATTACTGGAGCGGGGATACTTAAATCAAGACGTAACAGTTCATTTGCCTACATACCTTCTGATAGAGATCAAGCCCCCGAAGAACACGATAAGGTTATGAAATATATCAAAGACGGTGTATTATATTAGACAGCCACAACCGCATTTTTTTCAGATTTTGCACGTTTTTCGCGCAAAACTGCAGTACATGATGTGTTTTCAGCGAATTTCACCGCCGGCGGTTGTCCTACAGAAACTCCTTGAAACCAAACCGCGAGCAGACACCCGCTCTGACACCTCCGATGTGGTATAATTTCTCATTACACAAACGCACCAAAAAAAGGAGTAAAAAGAATGTATGACGACATAACTTTCTCTCCCGATCCACGACAGCCTTACACACGACAGCCTTATATTGGAAAAGGAGTAAATAAGATATTATGGTATTACACATCAATCACTAATAATATTATGGTTGGTAGTAAAGATCACAAAGAACTCACTGGTAGACCGCGAAAAAAGGTAGCTAACGCCATTCTAAACGCTATTCAAGACGGTATCCACCATGAAATGCGGATTTACGCCAAAGTTGAACCGGTGTTAGATAAATATTGCAATGCCTCGCTCCCACATCTTGCGGTCTTTGAGTATGTTTTGAAATGGCTACAAGCAAATGGCAAAGTGTTTTGTATAGATTTAGAGTATCACGTTCCAAAGACCAAAATGGAGAAGGCATTAGCTGAACGTCTAACAACCTATATTGATTATTGTAAACATCATCATAAACACGGCGAGATTGTAGAAAACTAACTCGCCAAATTAATCTGCTCAACAGAGGCGTGGTCTTTGGAGGGGCTTACAGGCGATTTGGAAAGGATTTTCAATGGATAGAATATTTAGAGGCAAAACGACAGAACAAGGGCATATTGTCGAAGTCGAGTGCAATGGCGAAACGTCTCTTTTATCGCATGAAACGCATCGAAATATATTTCAAACGGATCGAGACGCTTTTGATTTTTCGCCGAAGTTATATACCTGGGGGTATGATGGCAAATGTGCGGGGTATCTCGCGGGTGCTATCTTATTTGCGGTCACTGATGATGCGAAGTTGTCCCTGGAGGACTATCCGCTTTTCAAGGTCGATCATGTATCTCGATGGGCGGAACACTGGGAGATATCCGAGTACGAGATTCGCGAGTGGTTACGCGCGGTAGGAGCAGGTGATGTATGGAAAATAGGTGAGTAACGCCCTTGTATGCCTCGTGGACGCAGGGGTGGGTAATTGTACCGCTTCGCCCGGTCCCGCCAAACGCCTTTTGGGTGTCGGTCGGAGAAATGCGCCGCCCGCGCCTTTTTCAACGGGTCGCTCTCGTGTGGCGTGTCGTGCTGGTGTGATTTGGCGGTATTCAGGTAGGTTAGACCACAGAGGCGTGGTTTTGAGGGCTTGTAGGCGATTGTGGAAAGGATATGTATGCAAACTATACATATTAGATCGGATATGTATAGATTTTCGCAGTTTCTATATATGTGCGTTATGCGATCTTGGTGATCTCGGTGGTTGTCTCGTCATTACGTAGTCTGGGGCACCCTTACATTCCATATTGAAAAAGTTTGTTCAATCTCTCCATCTGGAATCTCATGTAGGTTCATTAATGAATGCAATCGTTTTGTATAACCTGGGAGCCATCCAGAGCCTGGGAAATCCACAAACGGTTCATGAGTTTCTGTAAATTGAGGAATAGATGCCCCTTCAATGTGGCGATCATCCATCAAACTTCGATACTCTCTGCCAATAGAATAAAATCTCGCACTCTCGTCTTGCGGCATTTGTTCTACATCCTCATTAGATATACGACGAAAATCTACTTGCTTTTCCTGATTTTCGCGTAGTGCTATAAGTCTGATTATACACAATTGCCGCCACGATAATGATTCTATTGTTTCTAAATACGAAAAAGCAGTTGCTTCATCTATATCAGCATTAGATGTAAGGCAAATATTCACCCAAAATTTAGCAATATGTTCACTTTTGCTCTCTTGAGAGTCGTTGATAATTTCCTTTACGGTTTTATCTAACAATCGCCGTAGAACGCGAGGATTAGAAACCTGATTTTCAGAAAACCAATCATTTCTCAACGTGTCCTCTGGGTCTTTACTTTGATGTTTTTCACGCATATATTCTGACATCAGTTCCAAATTGCGTGCAAGATGCTCTTTTGTATGAGCAGGGTGATGCCTCGCGAAGTAGTCGGTAATTGATAGAATTGAACCAGTGGTTCCAATTATTTGCGGTAACGTGTTGACAATAAAATCTATAGCCATTAATTTTCCTTTTTAACGAGTTATCCGATCTTGTGGGTGAGCAACAGTACAGAAACCAATCACCCAGTCTTTGATAGCAAGCTGCCTGCTTTTGGCTAATGTTCCTTGCGGACGGTTTTAAACTCCATAAAATTGCGTATTTCATTAACCCTTTCAGAAAGGGGATCCATGGTCGTTATCCTCTCCATAGACTGGAAGTTGAGGGTAAGGCGATATTATGAACCTTGCAGGATTGTAGTGTTGCAGGTATCAGCTAAGCGATTTTGCGAGTGGCAGCACATCATCTTCTGGAATATCGGCTAAGCCCATGCGTGCATACATCTGACCTGCGGGCACCTGACTCCGCATGGAATGCGGGACGAGTAACGCCACGGGTCCTGATCGTGTATCGTCGACGGATGACAGTTTATAATCGATATATCCTCGATGTCCCAAATTGACACACTCCACTAATGTAGGAAACGTATCTTTAGAGAGCATAGGCCTCGGTTCTTCGGTGGGCCATGGGGTTTCTACAGTAGATTTGAGGCTGAGCGGATATTTATTTTCAATAATCAACTTTAGAATACACAGTTGTCGGTATGTTAGAGATTTAGATTCCTTGTACAGGAAATGTAATAAACCGGGATGAATACTCGCATCAAAACATCCGTTCTCAATTAAGTGTGCCATGTATGGAATTTTCTGCTCTTGAGGATCATCTTCTACTGTAAATAGCATTGAATCAACAACTTCTACGGCATCAGATCTGGAGATTGTCCCCTCACTAAAAAAACCATCATCTCGCAACTTCTCTCCATCTTTTAACCTCTTTTCAATGAAATCCACAGCAAAAGCGGAAACCGTAAGTACCCTGTGTTCTTGCATTGGACTTAACATACGATTTAAGAAGTCGGCAAGCACTGGTTGAATAAAGCCGCCAGCCGTCGTTCCAGCACTACTTGACTTAAGAAAATATGCAGTTAGTGTACCTGCTGCGATACCTGTTAACTCTGATATTGTTGGAATTGCCTTCCGAATTTTCCTTTTATTATTCCTAAACATAATACTGTGAAGTGCCACCTTTAATTTGGACCAAAATTTAGCAAAGTTAGGTTCCAAGTTTGCTGTTGAAATTCGACAGGTGTCAGATACCCTAATGCTGAGTGCGAAGGCTTTGAAAATTTTGAAATCCCTTTAACTACTCTTTGTATCTGTTGAAAAGACTGGTGCTGTTTAAAACCTATATTCCAAATTTTTCACGTATTTCAGTAATCTTATCAATAACTGGACTAAAAAATTCGTAATCTCTGTGAGCGGCTTCATTTACAAAAAACTCCGCTAACTGTGATTTTTTGTTATTGTGGACTGTATATTCTTCTTTGGGGGGTTCTTCTGGATGGTTTTGTTTAGTCCATAATTGCACGGTTTCATCTAATTCTTTAAAGGCTTTTTCGATTATATGATTTGGCATTAAATTTTCTATACCTTTCTTCACATGATTATCTTCTTTGCAGGGCAATTCCAATAGAAAAAGATTATCATGTTCTGCTATAAGTTCGCGTAAACGTTTGGGCTTTTCTACATTCTCATTGGGATCACTTATAAATAAACTTGGTTTATCTATAGTCGCAAAAGCGGTAATATATTTTCCCAAATTACCTGATCCTCTTATATTTGTAATATCAATTTTATCAGCAATCCTTTCCAGTTCAAAAAATCTTTGGTATATTCTGTCATCTGTTTTTCCTTCAACACACACATTTATAGCAGAATCGCTCCTTTTTACTTTCTCAACGGCATCTAAAGCGAGTGGTGAAAGGTCGTAAAAGAGATTCAAAGGATATTCTTCAAATTTGCAGATTGATAAATCGCCAGCAGTCTCTGTCAATGTGCATATAACCTTATCGCGTTCAGGCACTAAGTGAGGGGAATGGGTTGCGTAGATAATCTGAAACCTTTGGCTTAATGATTGAAGCATGCGACTTACGTGCCTCTGTGCCTTTGGGTGTATATTTGTAAAAGGTTCGTCCATGACAAATACCTTTTCCGACTTATCTTGATCGTTCAAAAGGTAACTACAGAGAGCCATTAAAATCCGAAAACCTCCAGACTCATAATTCAAATCAACCCATGACGATTGTTTATCAGATTCTCTATCACTTTCCCTGTAAGAAATATGCAATTGAACTACTAATTGGTTTCCTTCATTTCCAAAAACCACCTCAAACTTATACTTCCTCCCAATACTACCTTCCAGCACATTATTAAAATCATTTGTAAATTTTTCCGATATGTCTGCTGTGTGTTCCTTATTAAATCTGTAAGCATCACTTTTCGTAGTCGTTGATTCAGCAGCAGTCCTTAAAGTAAAATCACAGTGTTTCAAAATGTTCTGCCATGCTATATCTCCGATATTCTGATTTTTTATAGGTTTATCGTAGTCCGGATTATCTTTTACAGGAAAGGCACAATGTGTTCCGATCGGACTAATAGTTGTAAGGCATTTGGGAAGGGAATTACGACTCTTCTTTTCAAGATTTGGGTTTTGGATATTTTTAGACAATTTACTTCCGTCTTGAAACGCTAACGATAAAGATGTAGCATTCTTATCATTTACACCTGCCTTGCAATGATTTTGAGGTATCGCACGATCTGTCCTTAATAAGTTTTGAATAGCCTCTATTATCGTGCTTTTACCTGTGCTGTTCTCTCCTATAATGCATGTGATGTTAGAAAATTCAATGGTTGTGTCCCTAAATCCTCTATACGATTCCAGTTTTAAAGATTGTATCATAAACTTAATAAGTCTCCTTTTTGGAGTTTCGGTCTCGTTTTTTATCTCTCGTTGAGTCTTGAGATAAGATATTCCTGCCCTCGATTCCCTTTGATGCGGTTGCAGTGGGAGCAGAGCAGTTGCAAGTTTTCAATATGGTCAGTTCCGCCAACGGATTCCGCGATAATGTGATCTATTTCAAGGTGCTGCGTTTGGAAATGCTCACCGCATCCGTTACAATTCCCCGCTTGCTCGCCGTAGAGTTGGGTTTTGTTTTCAGGGGCGTTATAGCGGGGGATATTGCCTAAATCCGTGCGTTTCGGGATGTCGACTCGTGGAACAATGTCTTCAAACATGCCTTGATCGCCTCTGATACGCTCGACAACCAATTCAGCGGCTTTTGCGGATATGTCAATACCGATCCAATCCCGTTGGAGTCTGTCAGCTGCTACGAGAGTTGTGGCGCATCCACAAAACGGGTCTAATACGATGTCGGCTTCGTTAGATGAGGCTTTGATAATTCGGTCAAGGAGAGCAAGAGGTTTTTGGGTTGGGTAGCCTGTGCGCTCTTTAGATGTTGAATGCTGTTGAAAGGACATTATATCTGTCCAAACATCTGTAAAAGCAACTCCTTGCGTTTCGTCAAGATACTGTCGTCTTTTATTAGGTCTATCATCACGATAACGCCTCCCGTCTTTATCTGTTTTGCGAAACCGCTTGATGTACTCTGGTTTATGGGGTTGAAAGATTTTGTTGAATAGAAAGTCCCTGCCTTTGGTATAATAAAGAATGGTATCATGCCCACGTATAAAACCTTTAACTTGGCTTTTGAACCCGGATGCAGTTTCTAAATTCCAAATGATTTCACGCCGAAAATTACTCTTGCCAAATACGCTATCCATAATCAACTTCAAATAGTGGCTCATTGTCGGGTCACAGTGTAGGTATAGACTTCCCGTAGGCTTGAGAATGCGGTGCATCTCCAATAACCGAATCGCCATGTAAATCAGATAGGATTTATCGGAGTTGGTCATCGCTGCATGGATGACTCGGTTAAGAGCAGGGTGTTTCGCTTCGATGAGGTCTAACCAAGCGGCATCCACATCATTTAGCGTCCATGTATCTTTGAATTCAGCACCCGCCGCTTCTGAACCGATCGGTGCTGCGTAGTTGGCATTGGAATTGAACGGCGGATCCAAGTATATCAAGTCAACCGATTCGCTATTCATGCCTCGCATGATAGGGAGATTGTCCCCAGTAAATATCGTCTTGGGATTCACATTCGCATTCACGCGACACCTTCCATAAATTCTGTCAGTTATTGTTTATCTTGGATTTTCCAGCCCAGTCCTTTCTCCACTTGCTACAGTGGAAGGGTGGCAGAAACAGCGTGCGCTGCTCGTAGCAATGCCACCCAAACTGGATTTGTAGAGTATATCAGATGGGTAAAAATTAGGCAAGTCGCTTTTTGATTCGATGGGACTATCGCGCACCTACGAGCCGGAGCAGCCAGTTAGAAGATTTCCGAGTCTGTTCTTCTACTGGTGGCATGAGTGCGCGCTTTTCGTCTTTCTCCGCAGACAACAAATCAAGGAGTCTGGATCTCTCGTCTATGAGTGAAGCCTCGCGATCGGAAACCTGCGAGAGTTGTGCCTTGAGATCGGCAATCTGGTTCTCCAGTAAGCCGATAATCTGCTGACTTTCAGGTTCCGCCTTCTGACTGTCAGGCGGTGGTGTCACGTCATACACCCGATGCAGTTCGGCAGTGTCAATCCTGCGGTGTCCTTTCTCGTCTTTCTCTGATGAAACCGTGCCAGATTTGATGTCGCGGCGGATGGTCGATTCTGAAACGCCTGTCAAACCGACGGCTTCTGATATGGTGATCTTTGCCATGCATATCCCTCCAGTTGAGCGTCAATCGGAATGTCAATGCCAGTCTTAACGAGACCTACCAACGGATGGTTGCAAAATCTGAACTGCATCTCTTTCTCAAAACACCTCTGAAATCTTTACCGAGACTCGCTAACCCTACGCAAAACCCCATTGGCAATCCTCCAGCGACAAATCGTCTTGACCGCTCCTTTGTTTTCTGCTATACTCTATTTAAGCTCGTGGACAGGAGTTCTAACTTGGTGCTTCCCGTGCCAAGTCCTGTCCTCCACCTTTAGAACGGTGTGAGTGAGCCTACGAGCGATACCTCGTATTTGTAACAACAATAGAGAAATTTGTCACGCGTCTGAACGTCATTGCATTCTGCACAACAAAAGGAGGACGTAGCCATGCCAAGGTTTTTAGAAGAAACATTAAATAACTGGAGGAAGCCCCCAAGTGACACAGAAGAAACGAAACTCTCAAATATAGAAAGAATGGTGAAAGGGTGCATCAATGCAGATGACACCCTGAAAAGCATGAAAATAAAAACTTTTGGGCAGGGTTCGTATGCAAACGATACGAATGTCAGACTGAACAGTGATGTTGACCTCAATGTTAAATACGTGGACGGTTTTTACTTTGACCCTTTGTACTGCCTACGGTTTTTTAGACCACTCCCTAAAGGAAGATTGTGCTACACTAACAATCTCATTGAAAGGAGTATCCAATGGCGAAACGAAGAACCTTCACGCCTGAGTTTAAAGCGGAAGTTGTTCTCGAAGTCATCAGCGGTGCGACTTCCCAAGCAGAAGTGTGTCGGCGGCATAATCTCAACGAAAATCAACTCTCACAGTGGAAGCGACAGCTGCTTGAAAATGCGGCATCCCTGTTTGAGTCTATGGATAAGCAGTCCAGCGAGGTCTCCGAGAAGCGTATCGCTCACCTTGAGCAGCTCGTTGGGAGAATGGCCGTGGCGTTAGACATCCAAAAAAAACTATTGACCTGGTTGGACTAACGTTGTCTGAAAAGCGATGCTTCATTTCGGCATTGCGTCAGGAGCATTGCGTGCGAGATATTTGTGGAATCCTCGGTGTCAACCGCAGCAGTTTCTATTATCAACCCAAAGAAGATCCGTCCGAAGATGTCCTACGCGCTGAGATAGAGACGCTTGCGGGACGGTATCCGAGATACGGATATAGGCGTATCACACAACTACTGGTGCGTCAGGGATACACCGTTGGGACCCGACGCGTCGCTCGGTTGATGAAAGAGAAGAAGCTCCTGGTCTCCGTCAAGCGTGCGGAAACCCAAACCACAAAATCGCTTCGAGGGGATAAACCTTGGAGCAACCGGCTTGAAACCCTTGAGGTCTCTCATCAGGATCAGGTCTGGGTGGCTGATATTACCTATGTTCGTCTCAAGGGACGTTTCATCTATGTCTGCCTACTCATGGATGTCTTCACCCGAGTGATCAAGGCTTGGCAGCTCGGTCCACACTTGAACCAATCTCTGACGCTCAAACCCCTCGAAGAGGCATTGTGCCACAGCGTCCCTGAGATTCATCATTCTGATCAAGGCGTGCAGTATCTTTCAAAGGCTTATATCGCAACACTCCAAGAACATCGCATCGAGATTTCCGTCGCACACCGAGGACGCCCTTGGGAGAATGGGTATGCTGAAAGACTCATTCGCACGCTTAAGGAGGAAGAAGTTGATCTCAATGACTATCAAAACATCACCGAGGCGAGAGATCGCATCGGTCATTTTATCGAACAAGTGTATCACCAGAAACGCCCGCATTCGGCGTTAGGGTATTTGACGCCTATGGAGTTTCAACGAAAAACCTTCTCTTAACTTTGCGAAAAAGTGGACCAAATAAGCGTATGCACTACAGGGTTTATTCCTCTATACAAACAGTTTGATCATATATTAGTAATGGCATTTGACAGATTTAATAGAAATAGAACGGATAATACGCGACTTCCTTTTTCAAAAACGGAAAAATTACATATAAATGAACTTAGAACAATTGCTGGTATTCCACCAAACCGCGATATTCAATATCAAATAGGACCGAAATTACAATCATGGATAGAATCTTTTGAAAAACTTGAAAATATAGAACCTATTGAAATCTACTTTGAATGCTCTGGCATAGATATTTATAACTCTCACACTAAATTAGGAATGATGGAAATTCAGAAAAATTCTTATAAAATAGCAACATTACGGTTCTATTCATACAAAGGTTGGCGGTCTAAGAGCGAGGTAATTATGCAAGAGCGTCGATTATCTATCCAGCACATCGTCTTGATTGCACTTTTGGTGATACATGTTTTGCCGACGTGGCTATTCAAGTATACCGGGACACAAGACGGACCCGCCCATGTCCACAACGCACACGTTTTAAAGGTATATCACACTCACGAAAACTACGTGCTGCGGGAAGTTTACGAACACAACCCAACACTTTTTCCAAATTGGACGTCCCATGTATTAATGGCGGGGCTCATGTATATCTTTCCGCCGCTCATCTGCGAGAAGATATTCTTTAGTCTCTGCATAGGACTCCTACCGCTCTCCCTTCTCTATTTCCTCAACGGTATTCAAAAAAGCAAGCCATTCTTCTGCCTCGTCGGTTTCATTTTTGGCTATAACTATTTGCTGCACATGGGTTTCTATAACTTCGCCTTGAGTGTCTCACTATTTTTCTTCGCACTTGGGTGTTGGTGGCGATGCGAGGATAAACTCTCTGCTAAGGCACTGGTCACGGCTTATGTGTGGCTTACGGTTGTCTATCTCACGCACTTCCAATCCTACGCACTGCTTACAGTATCCCTAACGTTCCTCGGTGTTTTCCTCTATGTTTACGAAGTCTTTGAATCCCCTCGTATACGATTGACAGGGCAGTTAAAATCTATCTTGCTCTTTTTGGGCACTATGCTTCCCGCTTATGTAATCCTACTGACCTACTATCTTGTGAAACGAGAGGGAGGCGGTTTCCATAGAAGTTTTGAAGGGTTAATGCAGTACTTTCTCTCCGTCGGTTCCATTGTCTCTTTTCGGGATAACCATGTTCTGATAGGCAACCTTCTCCTGACTGTACTTGCTATCGCTTTCCTGTTCACTCTAATCGACAAGACCCGTAAGATTTATGCTATCCGTAGCGCATCGAAATCGGGAGACATTGGCTATGGAGGGGCTACCGCAATTATAGATCGGACGGACGCTTTTTTGCTCATTGCGCTGATACTCACATTCCTCTATTTCAGGTCCCCGTGGAGTTTGCGCTCTGGCGGTATGTGGATCAGCGATCGGATACACATCTACATCCTACTCGCACTGCTCCCGTTCTTTAGTTTTAACCTTCATAGATTCATTGACTACGCTTTTAGTGGGGTCCTAATTGCTTTAGCATTATGGCATCTCGGCTATCACGTTCAAACTTACTATCTGCTGGACAGAGATGCTCAGGTGGCACTCTCGTCAGCGGAGATGATTGAACCAAACACTGTCCTTACGAGTCGTCCGGGGTCGTGGGGCGGTACACCTGATTCGGCGAAATGGGATTTCAAATACATTCTTCCATTTGAACATATAGAGGGTTATCTGGCGTTGGAGAACGGTGTCGCCTATCTTCACAACTATGAACCCAACACGGATCATTTTCCGCTCCGCTACAAAAACAAAAAGGTGATCCCTGACTACGTCCTCGTTTGGCGAACAGAATATGACGGCGTTGGAGATCTTGTTCCAGAATATGAGGTGATCCATTCAACGAACTATAATCGGCTTTATCGACGAAAGCGGGTAGCACCGGATACACAATTCTGGGCGGACGCTACAACGCTCACTTTCGACATGCAACCGCATGATGGAAAGGTTGCTCAAAATCACATCGTTATATACAAAGACACTGACTATACGGATGGACGGTTCGGGTGGTGGTCAAAATCTGTTGAGGATGAATATAAAACCGGTGGCGGTGGTTTTGAACTCAAATATTGGCATACCGAAGACCCGAAGCCTACATCGGACCTGCGCGATGTCTTGGCGGGAGATGAATCAAATCTCCTGCTGTATCAAGATAGCCTCTGGGGTGAAGAGGACGGTGTTTTCAGAGTCGCACTCCCCAATGGCACTTATGAGATAAAATGCTATTTCCACGCGGGGGTTGTCGCACCCGTGGAAATTAACTTGATTGCTAACGGCGGAAAGAAATTCCAGAAACTACGTCTCACTTCAGCAGATGAATCTGCGGAAAGACGATACACTGTTACGATCACCGATGAACGTTTAACCCAAGTGATTTATACACGGAAAAAGCGATGGGTATGGAACGGTTTTACGGTTACACGGCTGTCAAACTGAGCAGATACTCTCGGCTCCGCAGGGCATCTTGTAGGGAATGTGCAGTCGGTGTGTTTTCAAGGAGCAGATCGCCGGTATAGTCCTGTGTTTTCAAGCGTTCGGCGATTGCCCGAAAGTCGACGAAGCCGTCACCCACTTCTGAGAGAACACCGTCTTCGGTTTTCTGTTTGAAGTGTACCGACGTGAGATCCGCCATTTTGACGGCACCCCAAAATTCGTCTGGCGGGTTCATCGTTGTTCCGTCAGCGCGGTATGTATTTGTTTCGTCATAGGTGAGTTTGGCACCGCCCGCGACGGCTAACTTCAAGGTCAGTGTGGCGGTTTGTCGAGCGTTCTCTACGGCAAAAATCATTGGAAAGTCGGGTAGAAGTGCTTTGTAATGTTTTATATTGGTGATAGCCGCAGATTCGTCAATGTCTCCTTCGGTGACGGGATCGACGAGTCGGAGCCGCGGTCGCACTGGGCAGAGTAGGTATGCCAACTTCTTCGCCTTAACGATCTGTTGTGTCTCTGCCTCACTATCCTTTGGGGATGAGAACCACGGATGGGACATGGCATAACTCAAAGTGAGTCCAGATGCTTTTTCAACGAAAGATGCAACCTTGGCAAAGAGCGAGGGATGTTTCGTTTCGTAAGATTGTTCTGTCCAGACGGCATCACAGATAGTTTTGTATTCCGCATCGGTGTACGCAGGCATCACGGATTCGAGTTGTTGAATGAGTTTCCCGAATTCAGAGGTGCGGAGGTAATCACCTTCACGGACCTCCATATCCTTAAACCCGTTCGCTCCGAATTCCACCATGAGTTCATCGAAGCGCGCCCCATTTTCTACCTCTTCAGACCAGATATTCGTTACGATTCCGAGTTTTTCAAACATTTTGACATCCTTTCGTTGTTACAGTATGATACACAATAGTAGAGGATCAAGATTGACTTTGAGGACAGGTTGGTAGTAGTGCGATTTGCGGCGTACTCGACCCGGTGAATGCCACACGGAGAACCTTCATACCGTTGATTCATGCGACGTGCATTCATCGCACGTTCCAGCGAAATGAAGTTGGGTTTGACTATTGACCACCGACCACTGACTGCTGACCGCTGACCGCTATTCTTCCACAACAAAGATTATAGCATATTTTTAAGGAGTTTTGAACAAGAAGACTATGGCACAAAATAAGTTGTTTACTGATGAACTCAGACGCACTGCGGCACCGATTTGGGAAGCCGATCTTAAGCACCCATTCGTTCAGGGTATTGCTGATGGAAGTCTCCCCAGAGAAAAATTTAAGTTCTACCTGATTCAGGATTACCTTTTCCTATTGGATTATAGTCGTGTGTTTGCGCACGGTGTTATCAAGGCACGCGATGAAGCGACGATGGCGATGTTTGCGACGCTGCTCAATGAAACACTGAACACCGAGATGGATTTGCATCGCGGGTATTGTGAGAAATTTGGTATCTCCGCCGCTGAGATGGAAGCCGCACCGATAGCACCTACAACGCATGCTTATACCCGGCACCTGCTTGATGTCGCGCAGGTCGGAACTTTAGCGGATCTCGTTGCGGGTGTTCTACCGTGTCAGTGGGGCTACGCCGAGATCGGTACAACACTTGCCGAACAAGGCGGTTCGCCAGAACCGCTCTATCAGGAATGGATTGAGATGTACGCCTCTCCTGAATTCCTATCACTGGGTAAGTCCCTGCGAGGTCTGCTCAACAATCTCACAGCGGAACATAGTACCTCTCAAAAAGAACGGATTGAAAACTACTTCTTGCTGAGTAGTCGTTATGAGTACCTTTTTTGGGAGATGGCTTATACGCAAGAGGTGTGGAAAATTTAGCCTTATTTATAAGATAGCACATTCATAGAGGCACAGCGACATAGAAGGTACTGCCTTGTCCGAGTGTACTTTCGATCCATATTCTTCCGTTGTGACAGAGGACAATATGCTTAACGATTGCCAGGCCTAATCCGGTACCGCCCATTTCTCTGGCACGTCCTTCGTCGACACGGTAAAATCGCTCGAACACGCGAGGTTGGGATTCCATTGGGATGCCGATGCCTGTATCTTTTACACTCAGGATGAACTCTTCCGAGGCTATATCGGATCCTTCAGTTTCTTCGTGCGATCGGGTTTCTGCCGAAACGGTAATTGCGCCGCCATCAGGTGTGTATTTGATGGCGTTGTCGATCAGGTTCACAAAAATCTGCATGTAAAGTTGTCGATCTATGTTAACTTTCGGAAGCGTTTCAGGAATCTCCCATTTTAAAACCAATCCTGATTCCTCTAATAGCGGTTCAAACACATCTAATATTGGTTCGTGGAAGGTATTGAGGTGGCAGAGCGAGCGTTTCAATTCTACCTCACCCAACTCGAGCCGAGAGAGTTCCAACAGATCAGAGACTAATCTTGTAAGTCGAGTTGAGTGATTGAAAATTTTTACAATAAACTGTTCACTTGTCTTTGTCCGAACGGAATTCTCACCGAGTAAAGTTTCAGCGTAACCTTGGATTGTTGTGAGTGGCGTGCGGAGTTCATGCGAAACATTCGCTACGAAGTCAGCGCGAATCCGCTCTAATTGCCGTTCCTTCGTGACATCGTGGATAACGATAACATATTCTTGACCCGCAGAAACGGGCACAACCGTGACCTCTGCTTCGGGTTCTCTCAGGTTACCCAACTGGATTTCTGCGAACGCGATGGCTTCTGTCTGTTCTGCCTTTTTCAGCAGTACTTGTAGTTCTGGAATCCGATTAATTTCGATCAAGGCTTTGCCGATATAGGTGTCAGGGAGTTCCAGCATAGAGATAGCCGCTGGGTTGGCGTAAGTCATCTCGGAGGCACCGTTCACGAGTAGCACACCTTCGCCCATGTTTTTCAAAATGGTTTCGGAACGTCGGTGTTCTTCGGAGATTTTGTCAATCTGTTCCTGTATCCTGTTTGCCATCAGGTTAAAATTCTGAGAGAGTTGTCCGAGTTCATTTCTGGAATCGACGGGTACACGCGAGTTTATGTTGCCAGCCGCAAGTGATTGTGTCATCTGGGTTAATTTTTTAATCGGTTTGGTGATGGCACCCGTGCTAAAGACGCTAAATACGATTGCAAGAATGAGTCCCGCCACGCTCGCAATGAGAACTACCCGTCGGAGGTTGCCAATTGCTGTATTGACGGCTACCATCGGAAGCGCGACACGACAGATGCCAATCAAAGTGCCTTCTCCATCTGGTGAGATTTCTGGACCCACATTGCGATGTATTGGCAGGGCAAAGTAACGAAATCCTGTCTGTGTTGTATTGCTGTAGCGCTCTCGAATCCCACTTCCATTTTTGATGGCATCCTGTACCTCTGGACGCGTGAGGTGATTGTCCATTTCACGCAGTGCCTGTCCATCCCGTTCGGTATCACCCCAGACAACACCATCCAAGTCGATGAAGGTCACACGGGCGTTGTTCGCCTTTCCGAGTCTATCGACGAGAGAATCTATGAGGTCATAAGTAAAGTTATCCTTGGTAGGGAGTTCTTCGATGAGAAATTCTCGGATTAATTCCGCCTGCACTTCCAAGTCGCTGGTAATGTGGCTGCTCATAGAGTCTTTGAGCATCGTAGCAAGATAGAAATACATCGCGAGCAACACTAAAAGCACAATGCCGATATACCTGAATGTCAGTTGTGTACGGATGTTCATTATGATTTCCCTGTTGGCGGGGTATCCTGTCTATCTTCTACTCATTTTAGGTGTTTATACGGAGCAGGCAAACGGATTGAATTTGATAAAATCATAACACATTTTAGGTATAATTTGCAAACGGAAACTTGCTTGGAATCATCTTGACATCTAAGTCGGATTCTGCTACACTAAAGTTTCAAGTCTGGTAGGTAATTCGATACTGTATTCTTTGCAAGCCATATTAGTGAGAAAGACAGCAAGTACTCCCCATAGGAGGGATTCATGAATATTCGATTTGAAGGCATTTTTTCACCGACAATAACGCCTCTTGATGAAAAAGAGCGCGTTGATGAGCTCGGGTTTATTAATCAACTCAATCGTTTGATCGACAATGGTGTCCACGGTATCTATCTATTGGGAACTTCTGGCGAATTTACCACGTTGACGAATACGGAGCGAGAGCGGGCGATGGACATCGCTGTCAAAGCAATTGGCGATCGTGTACCGATTATCTGTGGTGTGATGGACACAAGTACCCAGCGAGTTATCCAAAACATTAAAGTCGCCGAGCAGTTCGGCATCGATGCGGTTGCCGCGACACCCTGTTACTACTACTCCTCTACCGATGATGCCGACCTGATCGAGTTTTATTACGATGTTGCCGCAAGCACTGACCTTCCTCTTTTCATCTACAACATCCCTTCAACCGTCAAGACAATGATTAAACCCTATATCGTTGCCCAACTCGCAGAAACTTGTGAGAATATTGTAGGAATTAAGGACAGTTCCGGCGATTGGACGAACTGCCTCGACCTCTTGACACGGCTTGGAGACAAGCCAGATTTCTCTATCATGCTCGGTTCACATACTGCGCTCGGCGCAGCAGTACTGTTCGGTGCTGATGGTGGTGTCGTCTCGATTTCAAACGTCGCGCCGAAGGAATCTGTCGCGCTCTACAACGCCGCAAAAGCACGAGATATCGATGAGGTACACCGACTGCAGAAGTTATTACTTCAGCTCGGCAGGATGTATAATTATGGACAGGGCGTTAGCGGTATGAAGGCATGTCTGGAGATTTTGGGAGTCTGTAATGCCTATACAACGGGTCCCTTGCTGCCAGTTAGCGAATCTGCGAAGGACGAACTTCGTCAATTATTATCGGAAGCAGGGATTGTTAAATGAACGAGTTTTTCAGGATACAAGAATTTACAGCGAAAACGCAGTCTGTAACGTAGTGGAAGGCGGATATAGAGAAAAAAGTCTGAATCACGGAAATGTGGGGAAAACGCCGAGAACACAGGTTTTAACG